>Ga0126306_10000745_pt1 | contig 16177 bp, 18 predicted proteins | sample Plot27_FD_92592 | JGI IMG/M metagenome (GOLD analysis project Ga0126306, IMG submission 92592) | Serpentine soil microbial communities from UC McLaughlin Reserve, CA, USA - Plot27 | ecosystem: Environmental > Terrestrial > Soil > Grasslands | place: USA: UC McLaughlin Reserve, Lake County...
AGGTTCGGCTTGACGCGCGTCAGCGGACGCCCTGCCTCTGCTCGCCGTCGAGCTACAAAACCCCTGCAAGGTGCAGGGTTCGAGTCCAAAATATTTCTAGTGCTCTTTGCGGACATCGAGCCTTGCGCGCGCGAGGGCGTCTCTATGCGACGAAGACGCCCGGCCGCGGCGGATCTTCTCGACCATCTCGTTCAGCTTCGCCTCCTCGGACGAGCCCGGGCGGACAGTCGACTCGACGATCTCGCCCTCGGGGCTGACGGCCGCCCGCGAGCCGTTAGCGAACTGGATCAGGGCGGGGGCTCCCTTCGCGGCGGCTTCGGCCAGCATCTCGTCAACCCGCGGGTCGGTCCCCAAGCGCCCCAAGGGCTTCAACCCGGGGTGATTCCCGTAGGACCTCGGGACGGAGTTGAACAGGGACCGGACGACCCGGATCGCCTCCTCGTTGCTACTCGTCATGGTGATTCTTTCCTCCTCGTACTGGTGGTGATGGGCCGCGCAACAGTCTTCGTAACCGTCGTCGTTGGGGGGCGTTCCGTCGGCCCCCCCACCCCCACGGGGGAAGCCTCGCGGCTTCCCCGAGCGAGACGACGTCGAACAACGCGGGGGCTTCATGTAGCCAGTCCCCCGCACCCCCCGGCTTAGGCGAAAACTCTTGCGAGTTTCCGCCGTCGGGAGGTAGTGAACGTAAGAACTTTCACCACCTAAACAGCTCGCTTTGACGGCTCGCCTCTCCGAGGCGTTAGCCCCAAACCCTCCCCTCCCCTAGGGGTCTTTCACCCCTTCCAGAAATCTCGGCCGACAACTCGTTTCTAGCAGCCTGTAAGGGCGGCTCTAACCCGTGCACTTCCCCGGTTTTAGCGGGACTCCCCTTCGGGATGGTGGTGATCGTCTAAGCTCTAGCCGCCTAGGAAGCGGGCGAGCCGATGGTTGTCGGCCTCGCTTTTCTTGAGGAGGGTCGTCTGCCTAGGCGGCCCTCCTCGGGTCCGGGTCCTTCCCGCCGAAATACCACTCAGAGCGGAAACGGATTAGCTAGGAGCTAGGCCGACTCGACGCGTGCGGAGGCGCCGTCGAGCGAATCCAGGATCTGCGGAAGCTCCTGCCCCGTGCCTACGAAGATGGGCGTGTCGCGCTCGGTGTAGCGGCTCGCCTCGGTTTCGCGGAGCGTCATCATCAAGTGGAGGAAATCGGCGGGCGCTTCGCATTCGAAGGCTGTCATGAACTCCTGGTCGTCGATTCCGAAGGAGTACGTGGTGTGGTTCGTGATCGTGACGAAGCGGCTTCCGACGGCGGCGTGCTCGGCCATCGCCCGGCGGCGGTCTTCGATCGGCAGCGCATACCACTCCCGCTTCTTCACGAACGGGTAGACGACGAGGTAGGGCGCTCCCCGCGGGACGACTCTGCGCGGGCGCTTGCTCTTGTCCTCGAAGTACTGAGACGGCTTCGTCGCCGCGAGATAGGAGTACGGGGTCTCCAGGTAGCCGGCGATGGGGCTCGCATTCACGTCGACGGCGAGCTCGCGCAGGTCGTCGTAGCGCTCGGTCAGCTTCCAGAACATGAAGTCGACTTCGGGACGCACGCCGACGAGGCTGTATGTGCGGACCTCCATCCGCTCTTGCCATCCTGCGACGATGTCGGCGAGCGCTTCCTTGCCGGCCGCGCGCTCCTCGACAGGGAGCCGCTTCCAGGCCGGGTCGACCCGGTACAGTGTGTATGCGACGTATTGAGTCGAGCTCTCCGCTGCCACGGCGCAATCGTAGCCGCTCGCGTTACACCTTCCGCCCTACTTTCAAGGTGCGGGCCGCCCGCTACACGCGGGCGAGCGGGCGACCCGCTTTCAAGCGGATTCGCCAGCCACGGCGAGCGTGACGCCGAGCTCCGGGACCTGACTGACCTCGGCAGAACGCGTGAAGAGCCCGTCGCGGGACATGAGGAAGAGCTCCGGAATGATCTCGGCTCGGATCTCGCCACCGGAGAAGACGCGCACGACCGAACTCTGCGAGACCGCGACGGCAGTTGCTTTTGTCTCACGGCTGACCGAAGCAGCGGCGGCGTGCCGCGTTCCCAGCCCAGGCAGGAAGTTCGTGGGCGAGAGATCCACGTCGATGTAGCGGCCGGCGGAGACGAACGTGCCGTCGTCGGCGACGAGGAAGGCGCCGTCCAGCTGCGACAACTCCTTGACGGTCTCGCGAAAGTCAGCCCGCTCGGCGCGCAGAAGGTGGGCGGGATGCCCGTGAAGAGGGTCGAGCAAGAGGGGACGCGATCTGGCGAGGACGTTGTCGATGTCTCCGATCACGAAGAGGGTGCCGACCTTGCGGCCTTCACGGCCCTCGCGCGCGAGCTCGACCGCGAGCTGAACGACAGATTCGAGGGCCCGCTTGCGCAAGCTGGAGCAATGTGTGCTCTTCGAGACGGGCCCGTAGGCCGTGCCGAACCATTCCTGGCGGCCGTTTTCAGTCATTACTCCTACGGAACGAGCGACAGCCCCACCGTAATCCCTAGCATCGCGGCATGTCCGAACGGCTCGCCGAGCTCATCCGCGAGCACCAGCCCTGCGTCGCGCTCACGGGCGCCGGCATCTCCACCGAAGGTCCCGAAGTACCCGGCGCAGCCTTGCATCGGTACCTCCGAGGTCATACGCTCGGCCAGTAACCAGTGACGCACGGGAGGCGCACAAGCACGCCCGCTCCGCTCGTCGCCATCGACAGCTCGGAGATCCGGGAAGGCAAGATCGACGAGCTCAAGACTGGGCTCACGGAGTTGGTCGAGTTCGTCGAAGCCAACGAGGCCGAGCCGATTGCCTACGGCATCTATATCGACGAGGCCGGCAGTCGGATGACTGTCATGCAGATCCATCCGAGCTCCGAGTCGATGGAGCTCCACATGAGGCTGGCGGGTCCAATTTTTCAGAAGTTCACGGAACTGGTCGTACTCTCGAGGATCGATTTCTACGGCACGCCAAGCGACGCCCTGTTGGAACAGATGCGTCAGAAGGCGGAGTTGCTCGGGAACGCCCGCGTGGTCGTGAATGAGCACCACGCAGGATTTGCACGATTCGAGACTGGCTAAGCTGGACGACGCCCTGCGCGCTCTGTCGGCGACGGATTCGGATGCGGCCAGGCTAGCCCGGCTGATCGTCGAGCACCAGCCCTGTGTCGCATTTACTGGAGCGGGCGCCTCGACTGAGAGCGGGATTCCCGACTTCCGCTCCCCGAAGGGGATGTGGGCGCACTTCGACCCTCTCGAGTACGCAACCCTCGGCGCCTTCCAGCGCGACCCGGAGAAGGTTTGGCGGTTCTATGCGCCCCGCTTCTCGCTGCTGACCGACGCCGAGCCGAATCGGGCTCACCTGACGCTTGCGGAGCTGGAGAGTCTTGGTCTGCTCCGCGCTGTGATCACGCAGAACATCGACCTTCTCCATGAGCGGGCCGGCAGCCGCGAGGTCGTCGAAGTGCACGGCTCGATCCGCACGTCGACTTGCCTTTCGTGTGGGGCGCGTTACCCGCTCGACGAGGTCTTGGGGCTGCTGGACGCCGGCGCACCTCGCTGCAAAACCTGCGGCGAGGTGCTGAAACCGGACGTCGTTTTCTTCGATGAGCTGCTTCCCGACAAGGCCATCGACCGCGCGTACGAGCTGGCCGGCCAGGCGCGGTTGCTCCTCGTCGTCGGCTCGTCACTCCAGGTCTGGCCGGTCGCGGAGCTCCCGCTCGTCACCCTCCGGGCGGGCGGCAAGGTCGCGATTGTGAACGACGGCTCGACATCCGTCGACGACCGCGCGGAGCTCAAGCTCGCCGGCAAGGCAGGAGAGATCCTCGAGGCGACCCTCGCCGCCTTGACCTAAAGGGACGGTTTGTGTTCCACGTGTTCGCGCCTAGACGCTTCGTACACGAAGGGTCCGAGCCAAGGCGACTTTGTGTGCGTGGAACACAAGCGCAGTCCGCTCCTGGGCGGCACGAGAGGCCGAACGGGCCCGGCTAGGCTAGGCCCTGATGGCCACCGCGACGACCGACCGCACGGAACGCATCGAAGCCCAGCTCAAGGCGCTGCCGGCGAGGCCCGGTGTCTACCTGTTCCGCGCTCCGAACGACACGGTGCTCTACGTCGGCAAGGCGAAGTCCCTCCGGTCCCGAGTGCGTTCCTATTTCCGCGCAGGCGACGCGCGCAGGGGACTGGACAGCCTGACGAGCCGCGTCGACCGCATCGAGATCGTCGTCACGAGCACCGAGACCGAGGCCTTTCACCTCGAGCAGAACTTGATCAAGCGCCATCGGCCGCCGTTCAACGTCCGCCTGCGGGACGACAAGTCCTATCCATACATCGCCGTCACGGTCGACGACGACTTTCCGCGGGTGATGTTCACGCGCGAGCGCCATCGGCGCGGGGTCGTCTACTTCGGCCCGTACGCGAATGCGAAGAAGGTGCGGGAGACGCTCGACGTCCTCAACCGCGTGTTCCGCTTCCGGCCCTGCGAAGGGCCCCAGCCTGGCCGCCATTCGGGGATTCCCTGCCTCGACTACCACATCGACCGCTGCCTGGCCCCCTGCGTTGCCTACGTCTCGAAAGACGACTACCGCGAGATCATCGATGGGGTCATCGACTTCCTCTCCGGGGAGACCCAGCCGATCCTCGATCAACTGGATGAGCGGATGCGTGCCGCGTCCGAGCGCCAGGAGTTCGAAGAGGCGGCCCGCATGCGCAACCGCCTCGTCTCCGTGCGCCATCTCGCCGAGCGCCAGGCCGCTGACAAGCGGGCAATCGGCACCGTCGACGTGATCGGCATCGCCTCGGCCGACGGCACGGCCGCTGTGCAGGTCTTCCCTCTTCGCGGAGGTCGGCTCTCCGACCGCCACAGCTTCTTCCTCGAGAACGTGTCGGGGCAGGACGTGGAGTCGCTCCTGGAGGCCTTCTGCCTCGAGTACTACGGCAGCGCTCCGAGCATCCCGCCTCTGATCGTCGTGCCGCCGGACGCCGGGAGGCTCGCAGGTCTCGAGGAGTTCCTGTCCGACCTCCGTGGAACGAGGGTCGAGGTGCGTCCCGCGCGGAGGGGGGAGAAGAGGCGGCTGCAGGAACTCGCGCAGCAGAACGCCGAGCTGGCGCTCGAGAGCGACGCTATGCGCAGCGAGCGCACTCGCCTACGCCGCATCGAGGCCCTCGAGGAGCTCCGCGAACAGCTCAACCTCGAGAGCCTGCCGATCCGGATCGAGTGCTTCGACATCTCCAACATCCAGGAGTCGGCGCCGGTGGGCTCGATGGTCGTCTTCCAGGATGCGGTACCCAAGAAGGCGCATTACCGCAAGTTCGGAATTCGCCACGAAGGCGGCCAGGACGACTTCGCGATGATGGCGGAGGTCGTCTCGCGCCGCTTCGCGCGCGCTCATCCCGCCGCCTCGGCCGCGGATTACGACGAAGGTTTCGCCGCCGTCCCCAACCTTGTCGTCATCGACGGTGGCAAGGGTCAGCTCTCGGCCGCGCTCGCGGCCATGCACCAGTTCGACCTCCCGCGAGTCGCCGTGATCGCGCTTGCCAAGCGAGCGGAGGAAGTCTTCGTTCCCGGCCGGCCCGACCCGATCGTCCTCGACCCGAGCTCGGCGGGGCTACAGCTGCTCCAGCGGATCCGTGACGAGGCGCACCGCTTCGCGGTCGGGTTCCATCGCCAGCGGCGCGACAAGGAGGCCCGGGAGTCGATTCTCGACGCGCTTCCCGGCGTCGGCCCGGCACGCAAACGAGCGCTTTTGCGCCACTTCGGATCGCCGGAGCGGCTGCTGGCGGCGACGGCGGAGGAACTCGAGGGCGTACCCGGAGTGCCCTCCAAAACGGGCAGGCAGATCTACGCCGCGCTGCACAAGGCAGGTGGGGCGTAGGCGCCGCTAGCTTGCGCCACTCCTGGCGACGGCGTCGCGGAGTCCGGTGCCGAAGCCCGTCTCGACCTCGGCCTGCTCCTCCAGGGCGCGTGACAGCACGGGCGGGGAAACCACGCCGTGCTCGACGAGGATCTCTCCGATCAACTTCCCGTTCTTCGCCTGCTCGGCGAGGGCGCGGTTGATCTCCTCGTCGGTCACATGACCCTGGCGGACCAGGACCTGGCCAACCGGTCGCCGGCGTCGGCGCTGCGCTCGTACGCGCTGCTGGCGCTGCTCCTCTACGGCGTCTCGCAGCCCGGCCCCGAAACCGCGCTCCGGCTTGAACCCGCCGGCCTGCTCGGAGAGCGTGCTAGCGAGCGCTGCGGCGGAGATGAGCCCGCGGTCGATGAGGATCTGTCCTAGCCGGCGTTTGGTCCGCCGCTGCTCGGCGAGCGGGCTTGCGACGTCCTCATCGGCGAGAAGTCCGCGCATGACGAGCAACTCGCCCAATCGGCGCCGCCGTGCCTCGTTGTTGACGAGCGCTTGACTCACGCGCCTCCCTAGTAGGGCCGTTGAAAACTCCGCAATCTTGTTCTACCCCCCTTTCGAGCGGCGCTGCTCCCTCGCGTGAGGGATCTTTCGTTCCTACTCGGCTTTTACGCGCCCTTTGGCTGGTGGAGAGCTAGATCGCGCCTTCGCTGCCGTCCGAACCCATGAACGGATAGCGATAGTCGGTTGCAGGCAGGAATGTCTCTTTGATTGTGCGCGGGCTCACCCAGCGGATCAGGTTCCACACGGAGCCGGCCTTGTCGTTCGTCCCGGATGCGCGCGAGCCGCCGAACGGCTGCTGGGCGACGACCGCCCCGGTCGGCTTGTCGTTCACATAGAGGTTCCCGGCCGCGTAGCGAAGCTTGTCCTCCGCCTCGACCACGGCCTCCCGGTCGTCGGCGAAGACCGCTCCTGTCAGCCCGTACGGAGCTGTGCGGTCGATGAGCTCGAGCGTGTCGGTCCACTTGGCCTCGGGATAGACGTATGCCGTCACGACTGGCCCAAAGAGCTCGTCGCGCAGGAGGCGGAAGTTGGGGTCGGCTGTCTCGATCACGGTCGGCTCCACGAAGTAGCCCTCGCTGTCGTCGACGCCGCCGCCGACGAGCACCTTCGACTTCGCATCGCTCTTCGCTTCCTCGATGGCCTCTTTCTGCGTCTTGAAGGAACTTGCGTCGATGACGGCACCCATGAAGTTCGAGAAATCGGAGACATCGCCCATCTTGAGCCCCCCAACCTGCTCGACCAACCGCTCGCGCAGCTCCGGCCAGAGGTTCGCGGGCGCGTACACGCGTGAAGCGGCGGAGCACTTCTGTCCCTGGTACTCGAACGAGCCGCGCACGATCGCCGTGGCGACTTCCTCGGCGCTCGCCGTCGGGTGGGCGACGATGAAGTCCTTGCCGCCCGTCTCGCCGACGATGCGCGGATAGTTGCGGTACGTCTCGATGTTGCGGCCGACGGTCTTCCACATGGACTGGAAGACCGGCGTCGAGCCGGTGAAATGGACTCCGGCCAGGTCGGGGCTCCCCAGGGCGGCGTCGCCGATCTCCTTGCCCGGCCCGTAGACCAGGTTGATGACGCCGTCGGGAAGTCCCGCATCCTGGAGCAGGCGCATGACGTAGTACGCCGAGAGCATCGCGGTGCCTGCGGGCTTCCACACAACCGTGTTGCCCAGGAGCGCCGGCGCCGTGGGGAGGTTGCCACCGATAGCCGTGTAGTCGAACGGGGTGACCGCGAAGACGAAGCCCTCGAGCGGGCGGTACTCCATGCGATTCCAGGCTCCCGGCGCGGACATGGGCTGCTCCTCGTACATCCGCGTCATCAGCCACGGGTTGAAGCGCCAGAAGTCCGTCAGCTCGCAGGCGGCGTCGATCTCGGCCTGGTGGGCCGTCTTCGACTGGCCGAGCATCGTGGCCGCGTTCAGCGTGTCGCGCCACGGGCCTGCCAGGAGCTCTGCCGCGCGCAGGAAGACGGAGGCGCGTTCCTCCCACGGGAGGCGGTGCCAGTCCTCCCAGGCCTCGCCCGCAGCTTTGATTGCCTTCTCGACCTCCGCTGCGCCGCCCTGGTGGACATCGGCGAGCACGTGATCCTTGTCGTGGGGCATCACGGCCTGGCTCATGGTCCCCGTTGTCACGTCCTTGCCCCCGATCACGAGCGGGATCTCTGGGCGCTCGCGTTTCATCTGCTCGAGACGCATCTGGAGGCTTGCACGCTCGGGCGAGCCGGGCGCGTAGTCCCGAATCGGCTCGTTACGCGGAGGCGGAGGGCGAAAGATCGCTGGAGCGCTCATCCACGGGCATTGTATTGCCGTGGAAGTGGTGCAGTACGAGGTCGAAGGGTGGGGTGTGGGGGAGCTCTGGCTCGACGACGGGCGGGTCGTGAATCACGAGCTGCCCCGAGCTGGAGAACCCATCCGCCCGGCGAGGCATCCGGTCGTCGAGCGCGTGCGGGCGTATTTCGCGGGCGAGCCAGTCTCGTTCGACGACGTGGACCTCGACTTCTCCTGGGCCACACCGTTCCAGACGGGCGTGGCGGACGCACTTCGGGCGATCCCGTACGGCGAGACCGTCACGTACGGCGAACTCGCTGCGCTGGCGGGCCACCCCAATGCCCAGCGGGCAGCGGGGACGTTCTGCGCCAGGAACCGCTTCCCGCTCTTCGTGCCATGTCACCGCGTGGTGGCCGCAGACGGCCTCGGCTCGTACGGATCGCTCGGGCTCGAGTACAAGCGCCGGCTCCTGGAGCTCGAACGTGCTCTCTGAGGACGTACGTGCCGAGCTCGCCGCCATCGAGCCGCGGAAGCCGTGCTGCCGCCTGGCGGAGCTTTCTGCGCTGATCCGCGGCGCAGGGAGCATTCACTTCCGCGGCCGCGGGCGGATCGCCGTCCATCTCGACGTTTCCAGCGCGGCTATCGCGCGACGTGTCTTCACGCTCCTCAAGGGCTACGGCGTCGCCGGTGAGATCCACACATTCCGCCGCCAAGCCTTCGAGCGGGCCACGCGCTTCCGGATCAACATCGAGGACGACGCGCGGGCGGTGCAGGCGCTGAACGAGATGGGAGTCGTGGACGCCCGGCTGGCTCCGCTCGAGCAGCCGCCGGCGAGGGTGGTGAACCGGGCCTGCTGCCGCGCTGCCTACCTCAGAGGAGCCTTCCTGGCGGCGGGCTCCGTCAGCGGTCCGCGGAACGCTCATTTCGAGCTTCGCGCTGCCAGCGTGGAAAGCGCCGAGCTCGTGGCTCGCCTCGGGCGGGAGGAGGGGTTCGCGCTTGCCGTTCGCGACCGCGGACGTCACGCCGTTGCATATCTCAAGGGACGAGAGGCGATCGCCGAGCTGCTCGCTTTCATGGGGGCGCATGAGGCGGCTCTCGAGCTGGGCGAGAGCGCGGTCGTCTCCGCCACGAGGGCCCGCGCCAACAGGCTCGCCAATGCCGATCACGCGAACATCGTTCGCGCGAGCCGCGCGGCGGATGCGCAGCTGCGGGCGATCAAGCGCCTCGAGGCGGCCGGCCGCCTCGAGCACCTGCCCGCGGATCTCCGCGAAGTCGCCGATCTCCGCTCCCGACACCCCACCCTCTCGCTTGGCGAGCTCGCGCGCCGCCTGCGCCCGCCGGCGACGAAGGCTGCGGCGCACCGCCGCCTGGCGAAGTTGCAGAAGCTCGCCGAGAGGTAGCCCGCGAATCGAGCGGGCCGGAGGAGAAGCTCCGAGGACGACCTCCCCCTCCGGTTGAACCGCACTCCGGACCGTGATGCCGGACGGGGTCTGAATCCGACATCCGACGAGCGCGGACCCGCTCAGATTTCACCCTATCGCCGCACGTACTCAGGTGGCAAGAGGAACCATCCAGGATTTGCCAGTTTTCAGCGCGGATAGAATCGCGCTCCGGGGGCACAGACCGGGAGGAGCTGATGAGCGTTCGCGTGGGAGTCAACGGCTTTGGGCGAATCGGGCGGAACTTCTTCCGCGCTGCTCGCAAGCGCGGCGCCGACATCGAGTTCGTGGCGGTCAACGACCTCGGCGACGCGAAGACCATGGCCCACCTGCTCAAGTACGACTCGGTCCTGGGCCCGTTCGACGACGACGTGGAGGCTGTCGACGGGGGTATCCGCGCAGGCGACGTCGAGCTCAGCCTCCTGAACGAGAAGGATCCTGCGGCGCTGCCCTGGAAGGACCTCGGCGTCGAGGTCGTTCTCGAATCCACCGGACTCTTCACGAAGCGCGACGACGCGCAGAAGCATCTCGACGCCGGGGCGGAGAAGGTCGTGATCTCCGCGCCCGCGACGGATCCGGACGTCACCATCGTGCTCGGCGTCAACGACGACGCGTACGACAAGGAGAAGCATCGGATCATCTCCAACGCCTCCTGCACGACGAACTGCGTCGCGCCGCTCGCCAAGGTGCTGAACGACGCGTGGGGGATCGAGTCAGGGTTCATGACCACCATCCACGCGTACACGAACGACCAGCAGATCCTCGACCTCCCACACAAGGACCTGCGGCGTGCCCGTGCCGCGGCCATCAACCTGATCCCGACGTCCACCGGCGCCGCGAAGGCGATCGGGCTCGTCATCCCCGAGCTCCAGGGCAAGGTGGACGGCATCTCGATCCGTGCGCCGGTTGCGGACGGTTCGATCGTCGACCTCGTTGTCCACCTCGCGAGCGAAGTGGACGTAGATCAGGTGAACTCCAAGTTCGCCGAGGTTGCAGATTCGGGGGCGCTCGAAGGCATTCTCAGATACACGGACGAGCCGCTCGTCTCGACGGACATCGTCGGAAATCCGTACTCGTGCACATTCGACAGCGACCTGGCGATGGCGAACGGCCATGAGGTCAAGGTCTTCGGCTGGTACGACAACGAATGGGGCTACAGCTGCCGATTGGTCGACCTCGTGCAGAGGCTCCTTTGACGGGCGGGGCATGCCCCGTCCCTACAGGTTGAGAAGGCCGAGGTCGGTTCGCAACGCGGACGTCCCCGGCAAGCGCGTTCTCGTGCGCGTCGACTTCAACGTCCCCCTAGAAGACGGCCGCGTTGCCGACGACACGCGCATTCGCGCAGCGCTTCCCACGATCCGGCTGCTCCTCGAACGGGAGGCGGAGGACATCGTGCTGGCCTCCCATCTCGGACGGCCGAAGGGCGAGGATCCTGCCTTCTCGATGGAACCGGTGCGGCGGCGGCTGCGTGAGCTGTTGGACGACGGGCGGATCCGCCTGCTCGAGAACACGCGCTTCCACCCGGGGGAGACGAAGAATGATCCGGAGTTCGCGCGCGTGCTGGCGGACGATTGCGACCTGTTCGTCAACGACGCGTTCGGGGCCGCCCACCGCGCGCACGCCTCGACGGTCGGGGTGGCACAGCTCCTGCCTGCGTACGCCGGGCTCCTTTTGGAGCGCGAGCTCGAGGAGCTCGGGTCGCTGCTCGAGAATCCCGCCAGGCCGTTCGTCGCCGTCCTCGGGGGCGCGAAGGTCGAGGACAAGATCGGCGTCCTCGAATCGCTCTCCGAGCGGGCGGATTCCGTGCTCGTGGGCGGCAAGATGGCGGAGCAGATTCGCGAGGACAAAGAGCATTCCCACCTGCAGCTGGAACTGCCGTGGGATGTCGTGGCGGCGGCGGCGTTCGAGCCCGAGGCCGAGGCGAAGGTCGTGCCCGCGAACGACGTCCCGGACGGGTGGCTCGGCCTCGACATCGGGCCCGACACCAGGGCTGCCTTCGCAGAGCGCATCACCGCGGCCAGGACGGTCTTCTGGAACGGGCCGATGGGCGTCTTCGAGTGGCCTCGCTTCGCGGAGGGGACGAAGGCGGTCGCCGAGGCGGTCGCATCCGCGGACGCGCACACGGTCGTCGGGGGTGGCGATTCCGTCCGCGCGGTCGAGGAGCTCGGGCTCGCCGACCGCATCGACTGGATCTCGACGGGAGGAGGCGCCGCGCTCGAGCTCCTCGAGGGCAAGGAGCTCCCCGGCGTGGCCGCGATCCCCGAAGCGTGACAAAGTTGGGCTTGTGTTTCACAAGCACAAACTCCTGTCCGCGTGAGGGAACGGGTCGTGGCTCGAGAAGGGAGGTCGTCGTGAAACACAATCCCGGCATCAGCGGGTCTTCTCACGCCGGCGAGTGGCAGTGCTGATCGCAGGCAACTGGAAGATGTTCAAATGGCCGTCCGAGACCGGGGATTTCTGCTCGCGCCTGAGCGCACGACCCGGCGTCGACGTCGTCATCTGCCCGCCCTACACCTCGCTCGCGATGGCCGTGGCCAGCGGGGTCACCGTCTACGCCCAGAACGTCCATTGGGCCTCCGAAGGCGCGTTCACGGGCGAGGTCTCCGCGGAGATGCTTCTCGACCTCGGCGTGAAGGGATCCATCGTCGGCCACTCGGAACGGCGCCAGCATTTCTGCGAGACGGACGAGACCGCCTGGAGTCGCGCCGAGCACGCTCTCGAGGCCGGCCTCCGGGTCATCTATTGCGTCGGCGAGCAGGAGGAGGAACGGGAGGCCGGCCATACGGAAGAGGTGCTCCGCCGCCAGGTTTCCGCGCTCCAGCCCCGCGAGGGGCTCGTCGTCGCGTACGAACCGGTCTGGGCGATCGGTACCGGCAGGACCGCCACCGCAGAGCAAGCGCAGGACGCGCACGCCTTCATCAAGAGCCTCGTCAAGGTGCCGGTTCTCTACGGTGGGTCCGTCAAGCCCGAGAACGCGGAGGAGCTTCTCTCCCAGCCGGACGTCGACGGCGCGCTCGTCGGCGGCGCTTCCCTCGAAGTCGAATCGTTCAGGGCGATTTGCGAGACAGCGGCACGACTTATCCCCTCGTAGCCCTGATCATCCTCGACGGCTGGGGCTGCGCGCCGCCAGGGCCGGGCAACGCCGTGGAGCAGGCGGAGACACCGGTCTTCGACGGTCTCTGGGCGCGGTTCCCCCACACGACGCTCGAGGCCTCAGGCGAGGCAGTCGGCCTCCCTCACGGCCAGATGGGCAATTCGGAGGTCGGTCACCTCACGATCGGGGCGGGTCGCGTCGTCTACCAGGATCTCGTGCGGATCAACAAGGCGATCACGGACGGCTCCTTCTTCGAGAACGAGGCTCTTGTCGCCGCCTTCGACCGGACACGGGAGCGGGAAGGTGACGTCCACCTCCTCGGGCTCGCCAGCTACGGCGGCGTTCATTCCCACATCGACCACCTGCGTGCCCTGCTCGAGCTCGCCCGCAGGCAGGGCATGGAGCAGCGCACGCATGTGCACGCGTTCACGGACGGGCGCGATGTCTCTCCGACCTCTGCGACGAACGATCTCGCTGAGCTGGTCTCCGAGAGCGCCGACATCGTCACCGTCTGCGGCCGCTACTACGCCATGGACCGTGACGGCCGCTGGGAGCGGACGGAGCGGGCTTTCAACGCCATCCGCTCGGGGGACGGCGAGTCTGCGGACGACCCCATCGCGGCGCTGCGGGCGAGCTACGAGCGAGGCGTCACGGACGAGTTCATCGAACCGGTCGTCCTGCCCGGCCCTCGCCTCGGCGCCGAGGACGCCGCCGTCTTCTTCAACTTCCGGCCCGACCGCGCGCGCCAGCTCACGCAGCGTCTGCTCGAGGCCGGCTGCGATCTGACCACGATGACTCGCTACCGGGATGATTTCGCTTGCCCGGTCGCCTTCGAGGAGCAGGACGTCCGGGGGACGATGGCCGAGGTGCTCGCGGAGCACAACATTCGCCAGCTGCACCTGGCCGAGACAGAGAAGTACGCGCACGTGACCTACTTCTTCAACGGGGGCCGGGAGGACGAGTGGCCGGGCGAGACGCGCATCCTCGTGCCGTCGCCGCGTGACGTCCCGACCTACGACCAGAAGCCGGAGATGTCCGCGCACGAGGTGGCGAGCCGCTTCGAGGAGGAGATCGGCAACGGCTACGGCTTCGCGGTCGTTAACTTCGCCAACCCTGACATGGTCGGGCACACTGGTTCGATCCCGGCGGTGGTCGAGGCCGTGGAGACAGTGGACGGGTGTCTCGGACGCGTTGCGGCTGCCGTGGAAGGGCTCGGGGGCGTCTGCGTCGTGACCGCCGACCACGGGAACGCGGAGCAGATGCTCGAGGAGGACGGCGTCAGCCCGTTCACGGCCCACACCGTGAACCCGGTGCCTCTCGTCGTCACGATTCCCGGCGCGCAACTGGCCGCCGGAGGCTCATTGGCCGACCTCGTACCGACATGCCTCGGCTTGCTGGGAATCCCCCCAGCGCGGGGGATGGTCGGAAGGGAACTGGTTACTAGTCTGTAAAGGCGTAGCTATAATCCCGCCACCCGCGGCCCAGGCGGACACCCTTAGTGCCACTTCCTCAGCCCGATCTCGAAGTTCTGCGCAAAGCACAGCGCGGGGACGAGCACGCGTTCCGGCTGATCCTCACCGCCTACGAGACGCCGGTCTACAACTACGTGCTCCGCATGGTCGGCGACCGGGCACTGGCCGAAGATCTCTGCCAGGAGATCTTCCTGCGCATCTACCAGGGACTGCCGGGGTTCTCGCTCCGTTGCATGTTCACGACCTGGCTCTTCCAGGTGGCGAAGAACCGCGTGCTCGACGAACTTCGGGCGCGAGAGCGCAAGCCGCAGAGCGTGCTGACGCTGGACGACCTGCCGCCGCTCGAGGTCGTCGACGCGCCGCCGGAGCGTGTGGAGGCGATCGACGCCGTCTGGCGCGCCGTCGCGGCTCTGAACCCGGATCTGAAGATGGCGCTGCTTCTGCGCGACGTCGTCGGCCTCTCCTACAGCGAGATCGCCGACTCGCTCGAGATCACCCTCGCCACGGTCAAGTGGCGGATCTTCAAGGCTCGCGAGGAAGTTCAGCTCGCGCTCGTCCGCGAGGGAGTTGCCCTCGAGTTCGGCGAGCAAGCCGCCTCCTGAAGATTTCGTAATTGAAGGATCGGGCACCCGGCGCCGTTGCGCCGGGCGCCCATTTGCCTCCTACGCGAGCGCCGCGCAGATGTCTATCGAGTTGCCCTTGACACTGAAGTTCGTGACGAACCCGTCCTCGCCGCGGACGACGTCCACTCGGCCCGTCGTGAGTACGAGCCCGGGGCCCCCGACGTCCTCGGGGAAGAGGAGAAACAGGCCGCGTCCTGCGTACCTCTCGCCCAATTCCGAAATGTGAGCGGGACCCGAGATGTTGAGGTCGAGCGAATTGCTCGGGTCATCGAGGTTCGTCAGGCGGACGAACAGCTTGCCGGTGACCAAGATTCGATCTTCGAAGAACGTCACGTACTCCTTGTTGGCCGTGAACTCGGCCAGCACAGGGAAGGAACAGAGAGTGAGCACCTCATCTTCGTAGAAGAGCGGTTCGCGGATTGGCTGCGCTGCACTTGCAGCGCCTGCCGCGAGCACCATCATGAGGACGGCCCCCAGAGCGGCCGCCGTACGCTTGCCCATTCTCATGGGTCGAACCCCTTTCCGGCGGTGGTGCCGCAGGCGCCTCCAGGCGCCCACCGCCTGCCTGCCGGCCTGAAGACAGCCCTGGTTCTACGCCGTCGTGACAACTGTGTCAATGGATCAGATTCCCAGGGCGAGCCGCTCGGCGAGCGGCTCCGGGAGGCCGCGCTCGCGGATTTCCTCCTGCGTACGCCCGACTGGGTATTCGACACGCCGGTACCTCGCGCGCTGGCCCTCCAGGTCGAGCAGCAGGTAGGCGGCGCGGGCGTCGCCGTCTCGCGGCTGGCCGACCGAGCCGGGGTTGAGGATCCAGCGGCTCTCGCCTGAGAGGTCGAGCTCGGTCCCAGCCGGCGCGATCGTGGTCTCCAGGCGCTGCTCCGCCAGGGCGAACGCGAGGGCGACGTGGCTGTGCCCGACGAGCAGGATGCGAGCCTCCGAGGCCGCAAACGAGGCGAGCGCGGCAAACGGAGTGAGGATGTACTCCCAGACCGGATCCCGCGCGCTTGCGTGGTACAGCGCCACGTCGTCCTGCACCGACTGAGGCTCGAGGGACTCCAGGTACCGGCGTGGCTCGTCCTCCAGAACGGTCGCGGTCCAACGGGCACTTGCGGCCGCGTCCACAGAGAAGTCGTCGAGGTCGAGCCGACCGAGGACGCCGAGGTCATGGTTTCCTATCAGGCAGACATCGGCGCGTTCCGCGACGAGCGTGCAGCAGCGATTCGGGCGAGGTCCGTAGCCCACCAGATCGCCGAGGCACCAGACGGCGTCGGGTGCGTCGTCGGCGATCGAATTCAGGACAGCATCCAGCGCATGCAGATTTCCGTGAATGTCAGAGATGACGGCGATGCGCACAGGAGCCGCGCAACGTTAGCGAAGCGGGGCGCCTTTCTCCTGGCG
>Ga0126306_10000746_pt1 | contig 16176 bp, 17 predicted proteins | sample Plot27_FD_92592 | JGI IMG/M metagenome (GOLD analysis project Ga0126306, IMG submission 92592) | Serpentine soil microbial communities from UC McLaughlin Reserve, CA, USA - Plot27 | ecosystem: Environmental > Terrestrial > Soil > Grasslands | place: USA: UC McLaughlin Reserve, Lake County...
AGTACCCCTCGATGTTCGAGCCGGTCCACGGCTCGGCGCCGGACATAGCCGGGCAAGGAATCGCGAATCCCATAGGCCAGATCTGGTCCGGTGCCATGATGCTCGACCACCTCGGTCACGAGGACGCCGCAGCGGGCGTGGTCTCGGCCATCGAGCGGGTGCTCAGCCAGACGGAGGTCAGGACACCGGATCTGAAGGGCACGGCCACCACAAAAGAGGTGACCGACGCCATCCTAGGCGCCCTGCAGAACACCCGTGGGGAAAAGGCGGGGAAGTAGCCGCTGACGCCTGCCACACGCGAAAGGACTGCCAGGAGGACGTGTGCATCGGCCGAGGGGTCGATCCCGAGAGCCCTTATAACGCGGGTGCTCGACACGTATTGCCGCGAACACGAAGCAGAGACGAAGACCCACACCAGGAGGTGGGAGTATATGGAGAAATCATTATGAAGGCTGCGCTCTATACTCGAGTATCTACAGAGGAGCAGAGCAAGGGTTTCAGCCTTCCTCAGCAGCGTGAGGCCCTGCGGGAGTACTGCGACAGGAACGGTTACGAGGTGGCCGGTGAGTTCGAGGACCACTCCTCAGGTGCGAGCCTCCCCCGACCGGGTCTCGACGAATTGAGAGACCTGGTTGCGGCCCATGGGATAGATCTCGTTCTGGTGCAGGATCGTGATCGGCTCACCCGCGAGCCCGCCTATATTTACATCCTCAAAGAAGAGTTCTCCCAGCATGGCGCGAGTCTCCGTGCCCTCAACGACAGGGGAGACGACTCTCCCGAAGGGCAACTCACGGAAGGCATCCTGGATCAGCTGGCGAAGTTCGAGCGGGCGAAGACGGCAGAGAGGAGCCGCCGTGGGAGGATCCGAAAGGCTCTGGAGGGACTGGTTCCCGGCTCCGGCCCAGCACCCTATGGTTTCAGGTACGACCACGACGAGCGAACCTACGTAGTCGACGAAGGCAAGATGGTCTGGGTCAGAAAAATATTCACCATGATCGCCGATGGGCACTCCATCTCCGAGACCATCAGATACCTCCGTCGGCGAGCGGCACCCACCCCTGGAGGGAGGCTCTGGCACAGGTCCACCGTCAGAGACATCGTCATGAGTGATACGTACGCCGGCACCTACTACTGGGGCAAGGAGAAGAGAACCTCCACGACCGTCGCCGAGACCGTGGACAGTGTACGCCGCTACAAGCGGAGGGTTCGCAAGGAAATACGTCCCAAAGGAGAATGGATAGCCATACCCGTACCTGATAGCGGGGTCCCCAAGGAGACTATAGAGCGCGCCCGTAGGAGGATAGGGGGTAACGTCTGGACCCCCTCCAGAAACAGTGGTCTCGTCTGGGAACTCTCCAATGGCATCGCGTTCTGCGGAGAGTGTGGTTACCGGCTCAAGACGCACACGACCTCCAACTCGGCAAAGAAGAAATACCATTACTACATCTGTCCCGACCGGAAGACGAATGGGGAGAACGGCACCTGCTCAAACACGAAGCACTTCCGCAAAGAAGCCCTGGAGCAGCGGGTAGGGGAGATCCTTGCAGATACGCTCCGTTGGCAGACCTGGGTCGATTTCGTCAACTCTTCCTTGGATCAGAAGATCCGAGACCTAAAGGACATGCGCCGTGGTTCTCCAGAGGAGAAGAGGGAGAGGCTCCACGAGCAAAGAGAGGTGCTCGAGGATCAGAGGTTCCGAGTAGAGGAAGCCTACTTCGACATGAAGATCTCCAAGGAACGCTGGGAGGGCAAGTTGGCGGAACTAGACGAAGCCATAGCCACCGTAGACGGCGAACTAGCCGCTCTAGAAGACATCAACGCCTCTATTCGGGATACTGAAGAACGTAGGCGCTCCCTCTTGCGGTTCGAACATGCAGCCCTCCTTGGTGTCGGACCCGCCCCGGATGGCATCGCTCAAGTCGATGACGACGGTCACGTCGATACCTACTCCATCTTCACCGACCGTGGTGGGGAGCCCACACCTGCCGACCCAGATGGGGGCAAGAGGAGAAGGGCAGAACGAAGGCTGGAGATCTACCGTAGTCTGGGACTCCGGGCCAGGATCGCAGGGGAGGAGGAGATCGTCCTGGAGATGAGTGGGATACCTGTTCGTCGAAACGAGGATGCTCCAGATAATAATTACAGCCTCACGGGAACTCCGTAAAACCAAGCTCGAGCGAGGGATCATCGCCCGCCGCAGCCTCGAGGACCTTCATGCCTGCGCGCACGACCTCAGGGCCTACACCGTCGCCCCTATGACCCCGACCTCGACCATGGCCTCATGCTAGCAACCAGCAGTGAGCATTTCAGCAAGCTAGCACCTTCCCTACCCCCTACCATCGGACGTATCGAACCCTTCACCCGGATTCGGTATCATATGGGTGGGAAAGGAGGCCAGTAGTGGACGAGAGAGACGCGCGGCGAAATCGGGAGTCCTCGGAGCGACTGGAGAGGCTCACCCGCGAGGGGTACAGGACTGCCGTGGACCAGGCTTTCGAGGCGCAGAAGAGCGGCATGAGGCTCTCCAGGAGGTTCTTCGAGAACTGGGTAGAGACGCTCGATGACCACGCCGAGCTCAACCGCAGGGCCCTCGGAAATCTGCAGCAGCTCGTGAGGGAACAACGCGAAGTCTTCAGAGAGTTGTCCATGGAGTCGGTCGAGGCCTACGACGGCTTTCTGGACTCTTTAGAGTCCTACCAGGAAGACATCTCGAACCTGGAAGAGCGCGAGGATTGAGCGGGAGAGCTTCCGGGTAGGCTTGAAAGGCAGGTCGGTCGTTGTATACATTGAGCGGGTAGAGCTAGTCGACGGGAGTTATTAGCACCGGTTCATGCGAGAGGAAGAGCTTTCAGAGAGCCTTTCCGAGGAGCCGCGTACCGGCGGCTTCGACGGCGTCAACCCGCTTGCGACGGACGTTTTGCGCCGCAACGGTCTGAAATCCTGGACCAAACCGGCCCCCTCCCTGTACCCGCACCAGTGGAGTTGGGACTCAGCGTTCATAGCGCTGGGCCTCGCGCACGTGGACAATCGCCGCGCGACGGACGAGCTCGAAACCCTCTTTACCGGCCAGTGGTCGACGGGCAAGGTGCCGCACATAGTCTTCAATCCCGAGGCCCCGAAGGAGAGCTACTTCCCCGACGCGGAGCGCTGGAACTCCTCAGGGCTCTCAGAGCATGCGCCCTCGGGTCCGCGCACCAGCGGGTTGTGCCAGCCGCCCGTCCACGCCATAGCCGTCAGGCGCATCTGGCAGACGTCGCGGGGCAAGGACGAAGAGCGCGTCGCCCGTGCCCGCTCCTTCCTCGAGGGCAATTATCGGCGTCTGTTCTCCTGGCACCGTTACCTCGCGACCGCCCGCGACCCCGAGGGCTCGGGGCTGGTTACTATCTACCATCCGTGGGAGAGCGGCACCGATAACTCCCCGCGCTGGGACGCGGTACTGGAGAGGATATCCGTCGGGGAGGTGCCCTCCTACACCCGCTACGATCTCAAGCACGTCACAGATCCCTCGCACCGTCCGACCGACAGCGAGTACGACCGCTTTCTGTGGCTGCTCGAGCTTCTCAAACGGGTCCGCTACGACGAGGCCGACATCTACGAGCGTCACCCATTTTTGGTCAAAGATGTCCTGTTCTCCGCCATCCTCGTTGCGGCCAACGAGGCTTTGTTGGAGATCTCCGAGGTCCTCGAAGCACCGCGGGAGGACGGGAAGCATATAGAGAGTTGGATCGAACGCGGCCGCGCCGGCCTCGAAGGGCAGTGGGACCCCGACCTCGGGCTCTGCCTTGACCATGACGTGCTCGCGGGCGAGCCCCTGCGGGTGCGCACGATAGCCGGCTTTGCGCCCCTGATCGGCGGCGGACTGGATCCCTCGCGGGTTTACGAGCTACTGGAAACGCTCGACTCGCGGGATTTCGCCGGCAACCCCAGCTTGCGCTATCCACTACCGCCCTCCACCAGCCCAGAAGAGCTCGGCTTCCACCCGCGGAGCTACTGGCGCGGTCCGGTCTGGCCCGTCGCCAACTGGCTCCTGTGGTGGTCGCTGCTTCGCGCGGGAGAGAACGAGCGGGCACGGTGGATACGCCGGGAGACCCTGGAAGAACTCTCAGAAGGCGGCTTCGCAGAGTACTTCGAGCCGTTCACCGGCGAGCCGCTCGGCTCCAGGGAACAATCCTGGACCGCCGCCGTAGCCCTCGACATGCTAGCCACAGGCGGCTCGGACTGACCAGCAAGAAGGGCTGGCCGAATACAGGTTCGACTACGATCCGGATACCGATTCGCTGTACATCGAGTTGAATCCAGGAAGGGAACGCAAGCCCGGAGGCGGGTAAGAAGTGGTGGGCGCAGGAGATCACGACATCGTCAAAGACGTGGACGGCGACGGGATGCCGGTAAGTATAGACATAGACAACTTCGCGTTCAGGATCGCGGACCTTACGAGGCTCGAGGTCCAAGGACCAATCTTCGGCCTGGCCCGCTCGAGTGATTCCGAACGACGCGTAAGTTAGCCCCATCGGTCCAGGAAACGAGACACCAGCCTGAGGAGTCCATCTTCCCGAACGTATCTGGTCGAGCAGTGAGCAGGGCATGCGGGCGCGTGATTTTCGGCTTGTCGCATCGACCCGATTTCTGGACTGACAGCGCTTTGCGTAGGTATTGATACCAAGGCCGGCTGACCGTTACGCTCCGCATGTACCGTAAGGCCATCGCGCTCACGATCCAGCGCCGGCGCCCTGGCCTCGACGTGAGGATCGCGTCTCCCGAGGCTACGAGGAGAAGCTAGTCGACTTTCGGCCGCACCTGCTCGTTCACAACGACAACGAGGGGCTCGATCCGGAGGCCCTGGCGAACGTTCCCTGCCAGGTCGAGGCGCAATACAGCAACGGAGTGGACGCGGGGCTCAGCGCTGACGACAAAGTCTCCACAGCGCGCGAAATGTGAATGGAGGACCTGCTTCGGGTCGCAGACCGGACGATCGCACTGGCGGTTATCTCGACGGTCGTGCTGTCTTGAATTACCGTGGTCCGACCCAGGCCGAACTCGGCCATCCTGAACCGTCCTGTGAGGGAGGCTACCCAACGGAGAGTCCTATGACACAGGCCCGGGCAATGCGACGTGCGCGGCGGCCCATTTGCCATGCGCCGCGCGCTGGACGAGAATGCGCGGTTAGATGGGTGAAGCTGATACCATAGTGGGCGAGGCTGACACCATAAGAAGCGTGTGGCGGTCGGCATTGGCGATCGTCGGGATGTACCCCCTGGCAACGCTCGTGCCTGCGGCCTTTCTTGGTGCTCTTGGCGAAGTCCCAAGTTATTTCATGGAGGGGCGACCCTGGTCGGATCAGATCGTCACCCTGGTGACCGCTTACGTCGCTTACTACCTCTACCTGGCATACGCCGAAGGGCTTGTCAGGAGGGTCCGTCGGGGGGCGCAGCGCCACGGCCTGGGTGGCGTGCTCGATGATCTGATCGAGGCCGCACCCTTCGTCCCTAGCGTTCTCGTGGCAGCGTTGATCACGGGCGTTGTAACCGCCGTGGGGATAGTCCTGCTGGTGGTCCCGGGGCTCTGGCTGTACACGCGCTGGTCGCTTACCGCGCCGGTGATCCGCGAGGAAGACATCGGTCCCTTCGCCGCAATACGACGCAGCCACCAACTCGTGCGCGGTCACTTTTGGTTCGTGTTCGCGACGGCAACCGTGGCCTATTACATGGAAGGGGTGGTGATCCACTATGGCGCGCAGGTAGCCGGATGGGTCACGCAGTCGCACACGTGGGGCGAATGGGTGGGCGGTACGATCGTGGCGACTACCGCCATGCCCCTGGTGGCCTTCGCCACCTCGCTTGCCCACTCGAGCGTCGTGAGGCAGGCGACGCCGCTCGAGATGATTCTCGGGCCAAATTAGGCTTACGCTAGCGCGACGTGCCGCGGATTCAGTATGGGGCTGGACGATGTCTCCCGTACAATTGCGTCGGAGCGTTTTTCCATGATTGCGAGGAGTTCTTCATGACCGAAAGCATCAAGACGATCATCTATCCCGTTACGGACTTCGCGAAGGCCAGGGCGCAGTACGGCGAGCTTCTGGGCGTAGAGCCTTACATGGACGAGGCCTACTACGTCGGCTTCGAGGTCGACGGCCAGGACATCGGGCTGGATCCCCACGGCCACAGCAAGGGGACGACGGGACCTCTCGGCTGCTGGCACGTCGACGACATCGAGAAGAGCCTGCAAGCGCTCCTCGATGCTGGTGCCGGGGCGCAACAAGAGGTGAGAGACGTCGGCGGGGGCAATTTGATCGCCTCTGCGAAGGACGCAGACGGCGATGGCATAGGCCTGATCCAGTTCGCCTAGCAATGCGACGTACGGCGGTCCATGAGTTGGACGATCCGACGTATCGACTGCGGCCGGTCGGCTACGTGGAGTCACCGCTGACCGATCGTGCTGACGCCCCCAAGCAGGGCGACGAGGGGGCCCCGCTGGCACGAGTCGTCTTCCGACCCGAGTTTTGCGAAGCTGCAGGGGATCTGCAGCGAGGCGACGAGGTACTCGTGCTGACCTGGCTACACCAGGGGCGCCGCGACGTGCTTTCCGTACACCCACGCGGCGACATGAACCGCTCTCGTACGGGTGTGTTCGCGACGCGCTCACCCGATCGCCCCAACCCCATCGGATTGCACGCCGTCGTGATCGAGGCGATGGAAGATGACGCCATTACGGTCCACAACCTCGAGGCGATCGACGGCACACCCGTCCTGGACATCAAACCGATCCTTCGCAGGTTGCACGAGCGTAATGTGACCGACTTCCACAGACTCCCTGACGGGGAGATCGGTATAGTGGGGGGAGAACGCAGCGATGGATGAGAGGAGGAGGTCAGCTTGCTTGGCACAGCGGTCGAGAGCGCGATGAACGAGCAGATCAGGAACGAGCTCTTTTCGGCGTACCAGTATCTGTCGATGGCGGCTTACTGCGAGTCGGAGAATCTTCCCGGCTTCGCGCAGTGGATGCGCGCCCAGGCTCGGGAGGAGACGGAGCACGCGATGAAGTTCTACGACTTCATCCCCGAGCGCAACGGCCGGGTGGTTCTGCAGGGGATAGACGGACCCGTTGTCGAGTTCGGCTCGCCGCTCGAGGTCTTCGAGCAGGCTCTCGAGCACGAGCGGAAGGTCACGGCGATGATCCACGACCTCTACGGTCTTGCGGTAAGCGAGAATGACTACGCCAGCCAGACCTTTCTCCAATGGTTCGTTACAGAGCAGGTCGAAGAAGAGAAGAACGCCGGGGATGTCGTCGAGACCCTGAAGATGGTCGGAGACAAGAGCGAGGCGCTCTTTCTGCTCGACAGGGAGTTGGGCCAGCGCCGGGTGGAGGAGCAAGGGGCGGGCTGAGGAACCGGATCTCTTCGGGGCGACCTTTCTGTGGCGTGTCGGTGGAGGATCGCAGTGGTCAACCGTATGCAGGCTCTCGTGCTCGGGTTCTTCTTGGTGGCCTGGGTCAGCCTCGTGGCCATTCTCGTGGTGGAGCCGGGGATCTACGACAGTGCCATGAAGCTGCCCGCAGGCCGGCACGTTCTCGCTGAGCTGGCGTTCTTGGGTGCGATCTCGGCTTTCATCGGACTCCTCGTTGTCGGGGTGCTGAGGCGCTGGCGCTGGACGTTCTGGTTGATCGTAGTCCCCTTCCTCTTCGGCGTTTTGCGCGTACCGGCATCGATCCTGGAACTCACCGGGGTGCTCACTCCGGCCGGGCCAATATGGTACGTGCTGTTCCAGGCCCTGCTCGGCCTTGTCCAGGTTACGATCGGGCTTCTTATGCTTGCCGGCTACCGGCGGGCCGGACAGTGGGGCAGCCCCGGCAACGCACCGCGGTAGTTTGGCTCGTCGTGCTGGATTGTGGCATGCGGTGACGAACATTGCCTCGAGGGGCCTCTGGAACCCGGTCCCCGGGGTGTTTTGGCAGGCCAGAGGTTCGGCGGCGAACTTCTCTCTGAGGACGGAAGAGGTATCCTACGAACCGAATGCGTTGCCATTCCAACTATGCTAGACAGCGCGGAGTCGGAAAGGTCTCCCCGCGCTGGTCAGCATTTCAGCACGCCGCCTGCGGCGGCTCGTCAGCATGTCAGCAAGATCGTGCACACGCCAAAACGGACCAGCTGAAGTGCTGAAATGCTTACATACGCTATGATCTCCGTGATGGACAAACGTCAGGAGGACAAGGGCCGGAACGAGCTCGCGTATCGATTGCGTGAGGCGGTCTCCCGACCGCTGGACGATTGGCGGGAGGTGTACGAGGGCTTCTCGCCCGTAGACCTGAAGACCGGTGAGCGGCGCCCGCGGGTTCCGCCGCCCGACGCTGATTCGCGCCGTGCCGCGGTGCTGGTTCCGATCCTCGTCGAGGGTGAGGATGCGCGGGTGGTCTATACGGTGAGGAAGGACGATCTCGCCGACCATGCGGGCCAGATCTCCTTTCCGGGCGGCAGCATCGAGCCGGGTGACGGTTCGCTGATGGAGACGGCACTGCGCGAGGCCGAAGAGGAGATCGATCTCAGACCCGAACTGGTCGAGGTGGTCGGGGAGCTGGAGGAGATGTACATCCCACCCTCGAACTTCCGCGTCAGCCCCTTTGTAGGGCTACTGCCGCCCGAAGCCGAGTTGGTACTGGCCCCCGACGAGGTGGAGGAGATCTTCGCGGTCTCCCTGGCGGCGCTGACCGCAAACGAAACGTTCCGCAAGGCGCTCTGGCACCACGAAGGCCGCGACTACGAGGTTCCTGTGTTCGTCATCGAGGGCCCTGTCCAGCGATACATCTGGGGCGCGACGGCGGCGATGACCGCGGCCCTGCTGGCACGCCTGGGCTGGCGGGAGTACAGGCGATAAGGGGACTGCGTGCTACGCATTGTCGCAATGGTGCTTTTTGGCCTGATGTTTTTGGCCGAGGCAGGGGACCTATACGGGCTCTACCTCACACTCGCCGATCCTGCGCCCGCTGCCGACCGGTTCGGCATCACCGAAAGGGCCGAGATGGTGCGCAGCGGCACGCTTCTGATCCTCGCCCTGGTGGTATGCTCTGGCGCTCTCCTTGCCCTGGTCGGACTACTCTTCCGGAGGAGCACACTCTTTCACCGAAGTGCCCTGGTCTGCGCGCTCGGGTACGTTGTATATGGCCTGTTTCAGGTGGCTGATGGCGCGCTGCAAGTCAGCTCGGCGATCGTTGTCGTCGCCGGATTGATCTACCTGGTGCTAGGCGGCATCGCGTACGCGATGCATCAGTCCGTATTCGAGACCTGAAGTCCCCGAGTGTATACTTGATCTCACCGTCTGACGCGCCACCTGATAGATTCTCCTTTCGTGGCTACAGAGACCGAGAGAGACGAGGACGTTCGCCGAGTCTATAAGGACCACAACCTCCATGTCCTGTGGGGCGTGACGTTGATGGCGGTCCTGGGGACCTCTAGCATAACGCCGGCCTTTCCTGCCATCGTGCGGGCGTTGGGGATCTCCAGCGGGCAGGTCGGGCTCCTGATCACGGTCTTCACCCTGCCAGGCATCGTGATGACACCGCTCCTCGGCGTGCTCTCCGACCGTTACGGAAGGAAGAAGATCCTGGTCCCAGCCCTACTACTCTTCGCCTTTGCCGGCGGCGCCTGCGCCTTCGCCCGCAGCTTCGACCTGCTCCTTACCCTTCGTTTCTTCCAGGGTATGGGGGCCGCCGCCCTCGGAACACTGAACGTCACGGTGATCGGCGACATCTACGAGGGCCGCGAGCGCTCGAGTGCCCTCGGATACAACTCGAGCATCCTCTCTGTCGGGACGGCGAGCTACCCTGCGATCGGCGGCCTGCTGGCGACTTTCGGCTGGTTCTACCCTTTCTTCCTTCCCTTCGTGGCGATACCCATAGCCATCGTCGTCCTGTTCTCTTTGGACAACCCGGAGCCGCGCAACGATGATAGCTTGAGGGACTACTTCGGAAGCGTGTGGGAGAACCTCCGCGACAGGGAGGTCTTCGGCCTGATCGGCGCTTCCCTGCTGACATTCATCGTGCTCTTCGGGCCACAGATATCTTACCTTCCGATCCTGATGAACTCCCGCTTCGACACCCCTTCCTACATGATCGGGGCCATTCTCTCGGGCGCCTCCCTGACGAGCGCGCTGACCTCGACCCAACTCGGCCGCCTCACGAGCCGATTCTCGGAGAAGAGCCTCATGAAAACGGCATTCGTTCTTTATGCGATCGCCCTTACCGCCGTCGCTTTCACGCCAAGCTTGCTCCTTCTCGTGCTCCCCGCCGCCCTGTTCGGCGTGGCGCAGGGGATCAACCTCCCCAACGTCTTCTCGCTCCTCAACGCCCACGCCCCCACAGAGAACCGCGGCGCGTTCATGGCCACAAACGGTATGTCTCTACGCGCCGGCCAGACCATAGGCCCGCTCTTTATGGCCTCCGCCGCAGGAACACTCGGCCTGACCGGAGCCTACCTCACCGCCGCCGGCCTAGCGCTCTTCGCCTTCGTCCTGGTCCTCACCCTCGTGCGCTAAAGCATTTCAGCTGGTCAGCATTTCAGCAAGAACAAGAAGCTGATGGCTGAACGCTGAATACTGACGGCGCGGTTTGGTGTCGGTGAAGACTTCCTCAACAGTACGCTTCGCCAGGGCGACAAAACCCGGGTTCGTCTCGCCGTAGTACGGGATGATCATGACCGCCTGGTGGAGCGCGAAGCCGCGCCAGGTTCAACGTGCCGTCGTCGACGTCGAGCGCATTGCGAAATACCTTTCGCCCGCTACGGCCGAGCACGCCCCACGCAGCGATCACGTCGGCGGCTGGATCGCTGACTCCGACACCGCCGAAGTCGATGACCGCTCAGAGCCGGCCACCTTCGAGGAGCACGTTGGGCCTCAGCAAGTCGGTGTGTATCCACACCGGATTCACTTCCCAGGCTGGGGCTTCGAGCGCTTGGTCCCACGCGGCGGTGGCCGCATCGCCGTCTATGACGCCCCGCGCCGACTCGATCGCCCTGCGCGTGACGGCGTCGAGTTCGTGTAGTGGCCTGCGTCCGCCGCGAGGCGCCACGGCGGGGTCAATCCGGCGCAGGTCGACCACGAACTGCGCAAGATCCCGGGCCGCCTGGTGCTCATCGTCGACGAGCTCATCCGAATAAGGCTGGCCGTCGATCCATCCGTAGATCGCCCAGGGGAAGGGTACGAGCACGTAGGCGACCCTTCCCAAGCGGCTCGGGGATCCGCAGTGATAGATGCGGGGCGACTTTCGGGAGCCAGTGTCACTCCTTGTCCAGGTCCCGTGCCCACCCCTCCACGCGCGGCAGTCGCACGTAGAGGTGGTCGCCAAGCCGGTAGATGGCGTTCATCGTCCCCGTCGATCGAAACGGGCTGATCGGCAGGTCTGCCCACCGCGGGAACTGTGCGGCGAGCCACCGCTTCACGAGCGCTGCGTCGACGTGGACCTCGTTGGCGTGCATCTTCGCGTTCGACATCGCGTTCTCCCTCCGGGTCAGATCCGCCGTGTGACGCGCACGAGGTACTCCTTCCGATTTAGCGGGTTCTGGTCCGTCCGCGGCCGGATCGGGGGCTTGCCGGTGACCGGCTGGTAGCAGGCTACCTTGAGGTCGCATTCGAGCAGGCCTTCGCCGCGGGTCAGCGCCGGCAGCTGCTGTTGCAGCCCGCGGATCCGGGCCGCAGGGATCCCGCCCCCAAGGACGTAAGTGTCGCCCCGCCTCTCCTGCGTCTCGGGGTCAGCGCGCAGCCGCGCCAGCATCGGGGCCATCGTCCCGAGGGTATCCGCCGGGATCTCCAGCCGGAAGGGATGGATCGGCTCGCACACAAAGGTGCCAGCCCGTTTCAGCGCGCTCATCAGCACCAGCGGCGTCAACAGACGGAAGTCATAGGCGGCGGTTCCCGGCCACCGTCGTGGTGGGGCTTGGAAGTCGCAGTCGGTCATGATGACGGTGCAGTCAGTGACCTCCCATCCGTAGATCCCCTGGCGTAGGGTCTCTAGCACCGTGCGCTCCATTGCCTCATGAAAGGCCCCGACGGTCTTGTAGACGTGAATCGGGATCGACCCCACCTGGACATCCAGCTCGAACCGCACCCCCGAGTCGAGCGCGGCCCGCTCGATGCGTAGCCCGATAGTGGCGAGGAACGGAGTAGTCAGCGAGCGTGCCTTGGGGAGCAGCTCGACGGCCGCCCCGGTGCCGGTGGGCCGTTCGATGCAGATCGGTGTCGTCTCGCGGAACCCCGCCTCGACACCGAACTCGTCCTTTAGCGTCGCCTGGATGATCTCCTTCTGCACCTCGCCGTAGAGCGAGACGTAGATCTCCTGCCGGTCGTCGTCCTGGTGCACGTTTATTAGCGGGTCTTGATCGGCGAGCTGCGAGAGCGCGATGGGCAGCGCCCCTTTGTCTTCGGAACGTTGCGGGTAGACGACCGTCTCGAGCGTCGGCGGGGCGAAGTAGCGGCCGCCTTTAGGCTCCCGCGGCTCGCCGACAGCGTCCCCGATCCTGACGCCGTTGAGGCCCCAGAGCCTCGCGATTCGTCCGGCATCCACGGAATCTTGCCGGACGGCCGCGCCGCGGTCGAAGACCTCGAGGGCGGTCACCTTGTCTTCGCCGTCCCCGCTGAAGCGCAGCCGGTCCCGCAGCCCTACCGCTCCGGAGAACATGCGGATATACGAGATCTTCTCACCCTCCTTTCCCCGCTCGATCTTGAAAACCGCGCCCGAGACGGGTCCGTAGGCATCCTCTCGGGTCGCGGGCAATAGCTCCGTGATGCCGCCCATCAAGGCCTCCACACCCGCGCCGGTAACCGCCGATCCGAAGAACACCGGGTGGATGAGCGCCCGCCCCGCCTGCGCCGCGAGCTCACCGCGGAGCCTGCCGTACGAGACCGTCGCATCGTCGTCAAGGTATGCCGCGAGAAACGCGTCGTCGTGGTCGGCCAGCTCGTCGGCAAGGGTGGGGCGGTGAACGTGTTGTCGGCGGCCCCGTGCGGCGAAAAGAGGGCCTCGCGGGTGCCCAACCCGTCGACGTACCCCATCGGGACGATCGCGGGTGTCAGCTTCCTGGAGATGCTCCGTAGCAGGCCGTCCTGTTGTGCGCCGGCGCGGTCGATCTTGTTCACGAAGATCAGAGCTGGTATCTCCAGTCGCTGCAGCGTCCGCATCAGCACGCGGGTCTGCGCCTGCACACCCTCCACGGCGGAGACGATCAGCACGGCACCGTCGAGCACGTTCAGCGCCCTTTCGACCTCGGCAATAAAGTCCGGATGACCGGGAGTGTCGATCAGGTTAACCGCCACGTCGCCTACGACAAAGGAGACGACGGCGGATTTGATCGTGATGCCGCGCTTCTGTTCGAGGGCCAGGGTATCTGTTTGGGTGCTGCCGTCATCGACGCTGCCGATCTCATCGATGACCCCAGCGGCAAAGAGCAGCCGCTCGGTTAAAGTGGTCTTACCGGCATCTACATGCGCCAGGATTCCTAGGTTCAAGGTTCGCATCGAGGTTCATGTCCTTCGAGTAGGCGAAAGTTACCCCCTGGATAGACACGAAAGCTCCACGCATCTTCTCCTCCTCGGTAGACCGACCTCTGCCCCGAAAAGTACAGCACAAAACCACGCCTAACGTCAACCGATTCTTCGGATGCCTCCCCGGCCAGGCCGTAGTTGATTGATACGCTGTCCCCTGGGCGGGGCACGGCACCTCCGGTTATCATCCGTGGTGATCCGTGTGGCATAATACCCTCTTACGATGTAAACTTACGATGTAAGATAGTAGTTATGGAAGTAGAGGGGTAAGGCATGGTACGTTCGATTGGATGGGGATTTGGTACCGGCGGTCCGGCTGGAATGGGGGGATTGGGTGGTATTTACGCGCGGCACAGGTTGGATCTCTCGGCGGGGGAAATCGTGTACGGCGTTCTTGCGTGTGGCCGGATGTGGGAGAGGGAGCGGTTGGAGACGGAGATCTCGAATCTTTGCTCCCTGGGAGACGAAGGACTTGTTTGTTTTTCCGTGCGGAGTGGGTGGGATCTGTGGCTGGAGGCGCAGGGTTTGAGGCCGGGGGATGAAGTTCTCGTCTCGGCCGTCACCCATCCTGACATGGTCAGGATCATACGCGCGCACGGTCTGCGTGCCGTCCCTGTGGACATCGACCCGGCGACGCTCGCGCCGCGGCCGCGGATGCTGGAGGCGGCCATCACGCCGCGCACGCGGGTCGTCCTGGTCGCGCACCTGTTTGGCGGGCGCATGGATCTCCGTCCCGTAGTCAGGTTCGCGAGGGACAGGGACCTGATCCTCGTCGAGGACGGCGCCCAGGCCTTCCAGGGGCCAGAGAAGTTGGGAGATCCGGCGGCAGACCTTTCCATGTACAGCTTCGGCACCCTCAAGACCTCGACCGCACTCGGCGGCGCGCTCCTGCGGATACGCGACAGGGAGGTGCTGGATGGGATGCGAGGGATCCAGGCCTCCTATCCTTTGCAGAGCCGGGGCGAGTACTTGAAGAAGGTGCTGAAAGTCCTCGGCCTCGTCGCCGTCTCGTGGCCTCGCGCTTACGGGTTGCTAGCACGAGCCTGTATGTGGTTCGGCTCCGACCTCGACGCAGTGGTCAACGGCGTGGTTCGCGGGTTCCCACCGCGGGAATCGGATGCCGAGTTCCTCGTGCGCTTGAGGCAGCGGCCGTCCGCGCCGATGCTCGCGATGCTCCGCAAGAGGTTGAGAACCTTCGATCGGGAACGACTTGCAAGGCGGGCCGCTACCGGTGAGTGGTTCGCAAGCAGACTGCGGGAAGATCTGCATCCCGGCTGGCGATCACTAGAGAGGACGCACTGGCTCTTCCCTGTGGTTGTCGCAGACCCTGAGGCCCTGATCCGGGGCCTCCGGCGGCACGGTGTGGACGCGAGCCGGGCTACCAGCAGCATCGCCGTCGTCGGAGCGCCCGCAGGGCGTTCTTCGCCGACCGAGGCATTGCAGATGATGTCGGGCGTCGTGTTCCTGCCCGTGTACTCGGAGCTTCCGTCGCACGCCTTCGCTGTTATGGCAGGGCTAGTCAATGGTTGCGCCGCTCGCGGATCGGTCGAACGGGTGGCACCGTGATGGGCGAGCTGCGGGAACGCACGCTGGAACAGCTTGCGCTCGGTGTGTTCGACGTGCTCGTGATCGGTGGCGGCATAGTCGGGGCAAGGGTTGCTTTCGACGCGGCGCGGGCAGGGCTTCGTGTGGCCCTCGTGGACGCAGGGGACTTCGGAGGGGCGACATCAGGGGCCTCAGCGCGCCTGGTCCACGGTGGGCTCCGTTACCTGGGAATGGGGGATTTCCGGTTCGTGCGTACGGCCCTGAGGGAGCGTGACGTCCTCACCTCCCGGGTTGCGCCGCATCTCGTCAAGCTGCTGCCCTTCGTGTTGGCTGCGGCCGGAGGACGGCGCCAGCGTTCGAGGTGCGCGGCCGGCCTGCTCGTCTACGCCGCACTCGACGGAGTCAAAAGACCACTTCCCCGCTTCGTCACCCAGGAGGAGGCTGTCGTACTCGTGCCCCCGCTCTGCGTCGGAGATCCCGCCTCACACGCCGTCTACTACGAGGCCACGACAAACGACAGCCGTCTGGCGCTCGCCACCGTGACCGCCGCCGCGCGCTCCGGCGCGGTGGTAGCGAACTATCTGCGAGCTGTAGACTTGGATCTTGCCCCGGGCAAGATCTCACGCGTGTCGCTGGAGGGGCAAGGGGGAGAGGCAGTCATCCGATGCAGAGCCGTGGTGAACGCTACAGGTCCGTGGTTGGATTTGATAAGAAAAATGGAGGATTCCGGCTGCGAGCCCGTCACCCGCCTGAGCAAAGGGGTCCACGTGGTCCTTAGACCGGACGAAAAGTGGCGGGCCGCCGTCGCCGTCTCCCTGGAGGGTGGACAGCACCTCTACGCCGTGCCCTGCGAGGACAGGATCCTACTTGGCACCACCGATCAAGCGTACCGCGACGACCCCGCCACCGTGGCCGCGGAGCCCAGAGACGTCTCCTATCTCCTGCAGATGGCCAACCAGTTCCTGCGTCCCGAGTTGCTCCGTGCAGACCACGTCGTCTCGGTTTTCGCGGGCCTGCGCGTCTTGCCGCGGGGGGAGGAAGCGACACTCCACGCGAGCCGGGATCATCTCTTGAGCGTCGGGTCCGGCGGCATGGTCTCCGTAGCCGG
>Ga0126306_10000747_pt1 | contig 16164 bp, 15 predicted proteins | sample Plot27_FD_92592 | JGI IMG/M metagenome (GOLD analysis project Ga0126306, IMG submission 92592) | Serpentine soil microbial communities from UC McLaughlin Reserve, CA, USA - Plot27 | ecosystem: Environmental > Terrestrial > Soil > Grasslands | place: USA: UC McLaughlin Reserve, Lake County...
TGGCCGAGGACGAGATCATCACCGAGGTCCGCGTGCCCAAGGTCGGCAACGCCGGGTGGAGCTACCTCAAGTTCCGCCAGCGGTCGCTCGACTGGGCCACGGTCGGCGTCGCCGCCCTGGTGGGGGTGCAGAACGGCTCCATCGAGGGCGCCCGCGTCGGGCTCACCAACATGGGCCAGACGCCGCTGCGGGCGAGCGGCGTCGAGTCGGCCCTCGCCGGGGCCCCGCGCGACAGCGTGGGCGCCGCGGCCGAGAAGGCCGACGAGGGCACCGATCCGCCGAGCGACACCTGGGCGAGCGCCGATTTCCGTCGCCACCTGGTCCGAGTGCTCACCGGCCGGGCGGTGGAGGAGGCGCTTTCGCGATAAACCTCCACCTATGACAACGCCGCCGCTCGTCGACGGCTTCGGACGGACGCACCGGTCGCTGCGCCTCTCGGTCACCGACCGGTGCAACCTCCGCTGCCGCTACTGCATGCCCGCAGAGGGCATGAAGTGGCTGCCGCGCGAGGAGCTGCTGACCGATGACGAGCTCATCCGGATGGTCAGGCTCTTCGCCGGGCTGGGGGTCAGCGAGATCCGCGTCACCGGCGGCGAGCCGCTCGTGCGCCCGGCGCTTCCTGACCTGATCGGCCGGATCGTCGGCGAGCCGGGCGTCCGCGAGGTCGCCATGACCACGAACGGCGTGCTGCTGGCGGGGGTCGTGGACGAGCTGGTGCGCAACGGGCTACACCGGGTCAACGTCAGCATCGACTCGCTCGACCCCGAGCGCTTCGCCATGATCACCCGCCGCAACGATCTGGACCGGGTCCTCGCCGGGCTGAGGGCGTGCGAGCGCCACCGCTCGCTGCGGCCGATCAAGGTCAACGCGGTGGCCCTGCGCGGGCTGAGCGAGCCGGACGTCCTGCCGCTCGCCGCCCTCGCCCGCCGCCGCCCCTACGTCGTGCGCTTCATCGAGGTCATGCCCCTCGACGCCCCGCGCGAGTGGACCCGCGAGGCGGTGCTCTCGGGCGAGGAGCTGCGCGAGATGATCGGGGCCCGCTGGCCGCTCCTGCCGATGGCTCCCGAGCGGGCCTCGGCGACGGGCACGAGCTGGCGCTTCGCAGACGGCGCGGGGATGCTCCAGTTCGTCTCGTCCGTCACCGAGCCGTTCTGCGCGAGCTGCGACCGCCTGCGCCTCACGGCAGACGGCCAGCTGCGCACCTGCCTGTTCGCTGAGTGGGAGACGGACCTCCGCGGCCCCCTGCGGGCGGGCGCGGACGACGCCGAGCTCGCGGCGATCGCCGCCGCGGCCGTGGCCCGCAAGGAGCCCGGCCACGGGATGGCCGACCCGGGGTGGACCTACACGGGCCGGCCGATGAGCAGGATCGGGGGCTAGGGAGAGACAATGCGCATGAGCGCCTCTTGCGGACGCTCATGCGCGCCTCCGGGCCCTGGCCCGGCCCTCCGGCGATCGGCGGCACCGCCTTCGGCGGGGCTGGCCGCCTTCGAGACAGGCGGGTTGGGCCGCCTCGGAGACCCTCTCAGGATTCCCGGCCGACCTCCTGCACCAGCCAGGCGTTGCCGTCCGGGTCGCCGAACGCGAGGTACGAGCCGTAGTCGCGGCGCTCCGGATCCACGCCCGACGTGCGCCCCTCCGGGCCGAAGTGGAAGGGCTCGCTCACGTCGACGCCGCGCGTCACGAGCTCGTCGCGGGCGGAACCACCACGAGCTCGAGCTTCCAGTCCACGGTCCGTCCTCCTCGTCGCGTCGGTCGATTCTGGCGCACGGGAGGTGACACGGCGGACGGCCGGCGAACTCATCGCTTGGCCGGCAAATCTACGGAAAGGTCAAGGGCAGCCCCCCGCCCCGACGGGACGCGGGGCCGCCCGGCGCCCGGACCCTCCCTCCGGGCGCCGCGTCAGACCCTCAGCGGCAGCCGCTGGACGAGCCGGATCTGGTTGCCCGAGGGGTCGCGGAGTCCAGCGTCGATGCCGTAGGGCTGCTGGGTCGGCGGCTGCTGGAAGTCGACGCCGCGGGCGCGGAGCTCCTCGTAGGTCTCCTGGCAGTCGTCGCAGTTGAGGATGAATCCGCCGGTCTTGCCCGGGGCGACGAAGCGCAGGACCTCGGCGGCGGTCTCGTCGTCGAAGAGCGGCGGGCCGGGAACGTTCAGCGTGAACGCCACGTCGGGTGAGCCGGGCGGGCCGACGGTGAGCCAGCGGTAGCCGGCGAACTCCTCGAGGGTCACGTCCTCGCGGATCTCGAAGCCCAGCTGGCCGGTGTAGAACGCGAGCGCGTCGTCCAGGTCATGGACCCACAGCCCCACGTGGGCGAGTCGGAGCGCCATCGTGAACCGCCAAGCGTCTCGTGAGCCGACGCCCGGGACGCTAGACCGCGACCCCCACCCCGGTCTTCTCCGAAACTGCTCGGCTGCGCGGCCGGGTCCACGCCATCAGCACGCAGGTCGGCAGCGGGGCGAAGCTGCCGGCGGGCGGGCGCGCGGCGCGGTACTCGGTGGGCGTCTCGCCGAATGTGCGCTTGAACGAGCTCGTGAACGAGCCGACGCTGGCGAGCCCGACCTCGGCGCAGATCCGCGCCACGGAGTGGTCGGTGCCGCGCAGGAGCGCGGCCGCCCGCTCCATCCTGCGCGTGAGCAGGTACTGGTGCGGCGTCTCGCCGAAGGCGCGCCGGAAGGAGCGCGCGAAGTGGGCCGGCGACGCGTGGGCGGCAAGCGCGAGCGCCTCGACATCGAGCGGCTCCGCGTAGCGCGCGTCGATCAGGTCCTTCGCGCGCAGCAGGTGGCGGTCCGGCGGGAGGGGCGCCATCGGGTGGGTTGTGCCACCGCCGGGGCAACCGGACGAGTGGCGATCCGCTGCCCCGCCACGTTCACTAGGGCGGTCGTGGTCATCCGGCTCGCGAGCGTCCCCCTTCTCCTTCTCGCTGCGCTCATCGGCGCGGCGTCGGCCGCTGCCGCGCCGGCGATTACGGGCGCCGACGGGGACGTCTGGAACGCCGCGCGCCCGGAGCCGAGCTACCGGGTCACAGCGCGGCCCGGATCGTCGGTCGTGTGGACCGTCCCGGGAGTCCGGAGCGGCCGGGGTCCCTCGCCGCTCACGGTCCGCCTCGGCCGGATCCCGGACGGCCGCTACGCGCTGCAGGCCCGGCGGCAGGGTGCGCCGCTCTCCGACACGGCCGTCCGGCGGTTCCGGGTCGACACCACCCCGCCGGCCATCGCCGTGAGCGAGCCGCGGCAGGGGGCGGAGTACGCCCAGGGGGAGGCCGTCGTGGTCGACTTCTCGTGCACCGGCGCGGTGACGTGCTCGGGCTCGGTCGCCGACGGCGGGCTCCTGCCCACCGCCCTGAGCGGGGCGGCCTTCGTCACCGTGTCCGCCCTCGACGCGGCCGGCAACCCGGCGACGATCCGGGTCGCCTACAGCGTGGTAGCGCCGCCGCCCCAGATCATCCGCATCGCCCCTCCGGCGCCGCCGCTGTCGCCGGACGCCCCGCCCCGGACGCTCAACGCCCGCCTCCTGTCGCCAGCGGCGGGCGCTCCCCTGGCCACCACCGGCCCGCTGCTGCGCTGGCGGCCCCGTGCGGGGGCGCGCCTCTACAACCTCCAGGTCTTCGCGCTCGCGGAGCGGTCGGTGGTCAAGGTCGTCTCGGCGTTCCCGCGCCGAGCGCGATTTCCCGTGCCGAGGGCGGAGCTCGAGTTCGGCACACGGTACATCTGGCGGGTCTGGCCCCTTCTGGCCGGGGGCTATCCCCGCGACCCCGTCGGGATGAGCTTCTTCGACGTCAGGCGGCCCGTGCGGCTCACCCCGGACCAGCTCCTCGTCAACCAGCGGATCGCCCAGTCCGCGGTGCGCCGGGTCGACGCGGTCGAGGCGTGGCTCGCCGCCGGCATCGTGTCGGAGGACCTGCGCGACGGAGGCCTCGGGCGCGAGGACTTCGCGCCCGCGATCACGTTCGCGGGCGCGTCGGCCCCGATCGCCAACGGCCTCGCCGCGCCTCGCCCGGTCACGCCAGCGTCCGCGGCCCGCAGTGGCCGCCCGCCGCACGTGGGGGTCTCGCGTCGCCAGCTCCTCATCAACCAGCGCATCGCCCAGGCGGCGGTGCGCCGGGCGGCCGCCGTGGAGCGCCGGCTGGCCGAGGGCCTCACCGGCGGCGACCTGCGGGACGGCGCCATCACCGCCGCCAAGCTGGCCCCCGGCCTAGCGGTGGTCCGATCCCGGGCCTCGGGCACCGCGCCGCCGAGCGCGACCGTCGTCGCCCCGGCGGCGCGGCGATCCGCCGCCGCCGTGCGGCTCACCGCCGGCCAGGTCCTGATCAACCAGCGCATCTCGCAGGCGGCGGTGCGGCGGGGCAACGCGCTGATCGCGCTCCTTGAGAGCGGCCTCACCGGCGCGCAGTTCCGTGAGGCCTCGATCGACGCCACCAGGCTGGCGCCGGAGCTGCGCCGCTGACGGCCGCCGGAGCGCGCCGGTCAGGACGGCGGGCTGACGGGCACCGGGATGCCGATCAGGTAGAGCACGTCGCGCCGGCGGAGGGCGAACCCGAGCCGCTCTGCGACCCGCACGCTCCCGACGTTGTCGGGAGACGTGGTCCAGGAGGGCGCGCGTCCCCGCGCGATCACGTCGGCGCACAGCGCCGCCGCGCACGCGGCGGCCAGGCCCCGGCCGCGGCACGCGGGCTCGGTCACGACGCCGAGGTCCTCGTAGCGGCGTCCGCGGAAGAAGCCGCACGCGACCGACGCAAGGCGCCCGTCGGGGAGCGCGCCCCACGCTGCGCCGCTCGCGGCGAGGCCGGCCGGGCCGCCCCAGGTCTTGGAGATCCAGGCGCACTCGTCGCGCAGCCCCTCCAGGTGCGCGACGTCGCCCGGGCCGAGGCGTCGCACGCCGGCCGCGTCGGAAGGAGCGGGCCGCGGGGGAGCCGGGAGCTCGTAGACGAGGCGGTCCCAGACCACCATGTCGGGGAAGGCGGCGCGCAGGACGGGCGCGAACGCCGACGGCGCGTCCACGAACCCCGCCAGGAGCGAGTGCGCGGAGGCGGCCGGGAGGGCTGCCGGGTCGCCGGCCACGGTCATGTTGTCCGCCGTCGCCGCGATCGCGACGCGGGGCTCCGGCAGGCGATCCACCCGGCACCAGCCGTGGCCGGTGACGGCGACGTGCTGGGCCACGAGGGGGCCCGGGCGCTCCGGGCCGAGCCAGTCGATGAGGCCGGCGACCTGGGCGGGGCTGATCGGGATCATCCGCCGAGCCTACGTCCTCGCGGGCCGGGGGCGACCGCTTGACAGCCGCCCGGCGGCTTCCGGGAGGTCTCCCGGACCGGCCCGGGCGTCCAGACGCTCGACTGGGACCTCGACGAGGGCGAGTGGGCGCTGGTGGTCATAAACGCCGACGCCTCGCCCGGCGTCCGGGTCGACGTCCAGGCCGGCGTCAGGGTCGGATGGCTGCTGCCGGCGTTCATCGGCGCCCTCGTCGGCGGGCTGCTGCTGCTCGGCGGCGGGGGCCGCGATGGTCGTGGCCGGTCGCCGCGCGCCTGCTCCGCCGGGGCACCAGGACCGTCGTACCGTCGCGCTTCCGAAATCCCCTAACCGAACGGGGGTTCCCGTTGACCGGCGGGAGTGGTCGGAATGGGCCTCCGCCACGTAGAAAGCCCAACGTGCTTCGGCGCACCCTGACCGTCATCGTCCCCCTGGTCCTGCTGGCGCTCCCCGCGGCCGCCGTCGCCGCGCCCGCGATCTCGGGGAGCGACGGGCGCGTCTGGGGCGCCGCGGATCCGGCGCCCTCGTACACCGTCAGCAGCTCAAGCGGGGCGCGGGTGCAGTGGCGGCTGGACAGCGGAGAGTGGAGCGCCGCGCGAGGATCCCCGATCGTCGTGACGCTCGACCCGATCGCCGACGGGGAGCACGCCCTCTGGGCCCGCGAGGCGCCGCTCCTGCCGGTCCTCCCGCCCGGCGAGCCCGTGCAGCGGCGCTTCCGGGTCGACACGGCGCCGCCGGAGATCGAGATCGCCGAGCCGCGCCAGGGCGCCGTCTACGGGCTGGGCCAGCGGGTGACGGCGCGGTACGCCTGCGAGGGGGCGGTGACGTGCGCCGGCACCGTCGCCGACGGCCAGCCCCTGCCGACGGACCGCAGCGGCTCGGCGGCCTTCACGGTGAGGGCGGCCGACGACGCGGGGAACCAGGCCAACGCGCGGGTGGACTTCTCCGTCGCGCCGACCGCTGATCCGGGCGGCAGCTCGCAGGTCATCCGCGTCGGGCCGGTCCCCGAGCCCGCGCGGTCGCCCCTCAGGCCGACGACCCGCAACGCCCGCCGCCTCGCGCCGCCGGCGGGCGCCCGCCTCACCACGCTGCGCCCGGTGCTGAGCTGGCGGCCCCGGGCGGGGGCCCGCCTCTACAACCTGCAGCTCTTCCTCCTCGACGGGACGGCGCCGCGGAAGATGCACTCGGCCTTCCCGGCATCGGCCCGCTACCGGGTTCCACGGGGGGTGCTCGGCTTCGGGCGGCGCTACCTCTGGAGGGCCTGGCCGTACCTCGCGGGCGGCTACACGAAGGGGCCGGTGGGGGTCAGCTTCTTCGACATCGCCCGCCCGGTCCGCCTGAGCGCCCGCCAGCTCGCCGTCAACCAGCGCATAGCCCAGGCGGCCGTGCGCCGCATCGGCGCGATCGAGCGCTGGCTCGACCAGGGCCTGACGACCGGCGACCTGCGCGACGGCGGCCTCGGCCGCTCGGACTTCACGGGCGCGGTGACCCTCTCGGGCTCGGGCGCGCCGATCGCCAACGGGCTGGCGAGCCCGCGGCCGCTGGCGGAGCCGGCCCCGCCCTCGCGGAAGGGCGCCCGGGTCGCCGTGACCCCGCGGCAGCTGCTCGTCAACCAGCGCATCTCCCAGGCGGCCCTGCGCCGCGCCGTCGCGCTCGAGCGGCGCCTGTCGGGCGGGCTCACCGGCGGCGACCTCCGCGCGGGCGCGGTCACGGCGTCCAAGCTGGCGCCCGGGCTGTCGGTGACCCGGGCCGGCCCCGAGGGGCCGGGCGCGCCGCCGAGCGCGACCCTGCTCCCGCGCGCACCCAGGCGCGGCGGCGTCGCCGTGCGCGCCTCGGAGGCGCAGCTGCTGGTGAACCAGCGCGTCGCCCAGTGGGCGGTGCGGCGGGTCAACCGCCTGGCGGCGCTGATCGGGGGCGGCCTCACCGGGGCGCAGTTCAGGGAGGGCTCCATCGGCGCCGACGCCCTCGCCGACGAGCTCCGCGAGCGGGACGGCTAGCGCGGCAGCGGCGCGTACGCGACGGGCTCGCCCTCGCGCACGCCCCCCTCGCTCGCGGGGATCCAGGCGAGCGCGTCCGCCCCGCAGAGGGAGGTGATGGCGTGCGAGCCCTGAAGGGGCATCGGGACGAGACGGCCGTCGCGGCCGATGGCGCAGCGCGGCAGGTCGACGCGGTCGCCGTGGCTCGGCACGTCTCGGGCGAGCGGAGCGCGCCGGCGCCACTCCTCGCGCCGCCCCAGGAGCTCGCGGCCGATGAGGTGGAAGCCGACGGCCGCCGACACCGGGTTGCCCGGCAGCCCGAGCACCACCTGGTCGTCTCGGCGGCCCAGCCAGACCGGCCGGCACGGGTCGGCCATGGTCCCGTGGAACACCTCCTCGACCCCCATGCGGGCGAGGGCCGCGAGGACGTGGTCGTGGCGGCCGCCGCCCACGCCGCCGGCGGTGACCACGAGCTCGGGGCGCGCGTCGCCCTCGTCGAGGAGCGCCTCGAGGGCCATGAGGGTCTCGTCGGCGTCGTCGCCGACCGTCAGCGCCGCCACCGGGCGGGCGCCGGCCGCGGTCGCCTGGGCCGCCAGCCCGACCCGGCTCGAGTCCCAGACGGCGCCCGGGCGCGGGGGCGCGCCCAGCGGGATCAGCTCGGCGCCGGTCGCCAGCAGGACGACGCGCGGCCGGCGCCGGCAGCTCACCGACGCGTGGCCGGCGGACCCCAGCGCGACCACCTCGTGGGCGTCGACCCAGTGGCCGGCCGGCAGCAGGACGGCGCCGCGCGCGATCACCTCGCCGCGGCGGCGCACGTGGTCGCCCGGCGCCACCGCTGGCACGCGGACGCGATCACCCTCTTCGACGGCGTCCTCCCGGCGGACGACCGCGTCGGCGCCGGCCGGCAGGCGGGCGCCGGTGGAGATCCGCGCGGCCTCGCCCGAGCCGAGGGCGGCGGTCAGCGGCGCCCCGGCCGCGCTCTCGCCGACAACGGCCAGGACGCCCAGGGCGTCCGACGCCCGCACGGTGTAGCCGTCCATCGCCGACGCGTCCTCGGAGGGCACGTCGGCCCGGGCCGTCACGGCGGCGGCGAGACGCCGTCCGGCCGCCGCTCCGACGGGGACGTCCTCGGGCTCGGTGCGCACCGCGTGCTCGCGTGCGAGGTCGATCGCGCGCTGCAGGGTCACGTCGCGCACGTGCCCATCGTGACAGCATCGGCGCATGCCGATGACCGCCGGGATCGTCCTCGCCGGGGGGCGCTCCTCCCGGATGGGGGTGCCCAAGGCGAGCCTGGAGTGGCACGGATCGACACTGCTGGCCCGCGTCGCCGGCGTCGTCGGCAGCGCCGCCGGCCCGGTCATCGTGGTGCGGGCGCCCGGCCAGGAGCTCACCGCCCTGCCGGACCGCGTCCGCGTCGTGGACGACGCCCGCGAGGGGCGGGGGCCGCTCGAGGGGCTGCGGGCCGGGCTGGGAGCCCTTGAGCCGCCCGTGACGGCGGCCTACGTCGCGGCCGTCGACCTGCCCTTCCTGTCGCCCCAGGCGGTGCGCCGGGCCTTGGGCGCCCTCGCCGGCGGCGGCGACGCCGCGGTGCCGCGCGCGGGGGGGCGCGCCCACCCGCTGGCGGCGGCCTACCGGCCCGCGGTTCTTCCGGTCGTCGACGCCCTGTTGGCCGAGGGCCGCATGCGGATGGGCGACCTGCTCGAGCGCCTCGACGTCGCGTGGTTCGAGGAGGACCCCGACGCGCTGCGGAACCTCAACACGCCGTCGGACTACGCCCGGGCGCGGTCGCTGCCGCTCAGCGCGGGATGAGCTCCACCACGGCGTTGTAGTCCGGCACGAAGGAGACCGGGTCCCGCACGCCCGCCTCGATCACCGCGTTGCACTCGGGCCAGAACATCTGGAGGTTGCCCGGCCGGAGCGGGGCCAGGTGGGCGCGGGCCCGCACCTCGCCCGAGCCGGAGCGCACCAGGACCGGGGCGCCCTCGTCGAGGCCCAGCCCCGCCGCGTCCTCGGGGGAGATGAAGAGGGCGTCGCGGCCGGCGCCGGTGAGCGGGTCGCGGGCGCCGAACACCATGGAGTTGAACTGCTTGCCACGACGCGACGAGAGCAGGTAGCGGCCCTCGGGCGGCCGCGGGTCGCCGGGGACGACGTGGTGGAAGTGCGCCTTGCCGTCGGGGGTTGGGAAGACCCAGCCGTCGCAGAGGCGCGGGCCCCCCCACTGGACCTGGTCGCCGGTTGCTCGCAGGTCCTGGATGCCGTCGTAGAAGGGCACGACCCGGGCGATTTCCTCGCGGATCGCCTGGGCGTCGGGGAAGCTCACCAGCGCCGCCCGCTCGGGGTCCACCCGCCGGGCGAGCTCGGCGTAGACCTGCCACTCGGCCCGGGCCTCGCCCGGCCGGGGGCCCGGGATCTCCGGGCTGAAGGCGATGCGCCGCTCGCTGGTCGTCTGGGTGCCCCCGCCGGGCTGCTCGTAGCGGGTCGCCGCGGGCAGCAGCACCACCGTGCCGCCTGGCGGCGGGTCGACCAGCATCTGGCTCGAGACGACGATGTCCTGGTGTACGCGCAGCGGCACGCGGCCGAGCCGCTCGGCGACCAGCCCCGGATCCGGCAGAACGTCGAGGAAGTTGCCGCCGCTGGCGTAGAGCACGTCGAGCTCGTCGCGGCCCGCGGCCTCGAGCATCTCCTCGGCCGTGAGGCCGCGGGCGCCGGGGACCGGGAAGCCGTAGCGCTCCTCCAGCTCCCTCGCCGACTCGGGCGAGATCGGGACGCCGCCGGGGAAGGCGGTCGCGTAGGCGCCCATCTCCGCGCCGCCCTGCACGCCCGAGTGGCCCCGGATGGGCATGAGGCCGGCGCCGGGCCGGCCGACGCTGCCGCGGGCGAGCGCCACGTTGAGCAGGGCGCGGACGTTGTCGGAGCCGCAGGCGTGCTGCGTGATGCCCATCGACCAGACGAAGATCGCCGAGTCGGCGGCCCGGTACATGTCGGCGAAGCCGCGGAGCCCCTCCTCGCCGACGCCGCTCATGGCCCCGAGCTCGGCGAGGGTGTGGCGGGCGCACTCCTCGCGGACGGCCTCGAAGCCGGTGGCGTGCTCGGCCACGAACCGCTCGTCGAGGCCCCCCTCCTCGATCAGGAGCTTCAGCACGCCGGTGGCGAAGGCCTCGTCGCCGCCGGTGTTGACCTGGAAGAAGGCGTCGGTCATGCGCGTGCCGAGCAGGGCGCTCTCGGCGCTCGACGGCACCCAGTACCGCTCCAGGCCGGGCTCCCGGTGCGGGTTGACCACCGCGACCCGCGTCCCCCGCTTCCGTGCCAGGTACAGGTACTTCATCATCACGGGCTGGGCGTTCGCGACGTTGGCGCCCCAGAGCACGACCAGGTCCGACTCCATGAGGTCGCCGTAGGAGATGGTCGTCGCGATCGCCCCGACCGCGTGCTTCAGGGCCCCCGTCGACGGCGCGTGGCAGACCCGGGCGGCGTTGTCGACGTTGTTGGTGCCGAGGAAGCGCGCCACCTTCTGGGCGACGTAGTAGACCTCGTTGGTGACCCCGCGAGAGGTGAGGAAGAAGGCCACCCGGGTGGGGTCGGCGGGGCGGATCGCCCCGGCCACCAGGTCGAGGGCGGCGTCCCACGAGACGCGCGTGAACCCGGGCTCGCCGTGCCGTCGCACCATCGGGTAGCCGAGGCGCCCGAGCTCGCGCAGGGCGCGCCCCGGCTTGCGCCGCAGGGCGGCCACGTCGGCGAGCCGCTCCGGGTCGGCCGCGTCCATCGTGTTCGTCGACAGCAGCGACAGGCGCGTCGTGCACAGGTGGACGCCTTCGATGGTCCAGTCGTGCAGGCCCGCGACCCCGAGCGAGCAGCCGTCGCAGACGCCCTTGCGGACGATGCGCGCCGCGTAGGGCAGGTGCCGCCGGTTGGCCCAGATCGTGCGCAGGATCTCGCCGTAGTGGTTCGGTTTTGTCTCGCCGATGCCGTTGGGGCGCCATCCCGCCCAGAGGTCGCGGCGGCGGGGGCGGACCCGGGCCATCAGGGAGCCTCCGCCGTGACGATCCGCTCCGGGCGGGCGTAGATGTTGAAGCCGCCCGGCCGGAGGAAGCCGACCGCCGTCAGGCCGAGGGCCTCGGCCGCGTCGACGGCGAGGCTCGACGGCGCCGAGACCGCGCAGAGGATCGGCACCCGCGCCACGGCGGCCTTCTGGACGATCTCGAACGAGAGCCGGCCCGAGACGACCAGGATCCGCCCCGCCCCGTCGCCGCCCTCGAGCGCCAGCGCCCCGGCCACCTTGTCGACCGCGTTGTGGCGCCCCACGTCCTCGCGGAGCAGGAGCAGATCGCCGTCACCGGTGAACAGGGCGGCGGCGTGCAGGCCGCCGGTGCGGTCGAAGACGCGCTGGGCCGCGCGCATCGCGTCCGGGAGCCCGAGCAGGGTCGCCTCGCCTGCCGTCGCGGCGTCGTCCAGCGGCTCGCACCGCACGGCCACTGCCTCGAGGGCCGCCTTGCCGCAGATGCCGCAGCTGGAGCTGGCGAAGAAGTTCCGCTCGGCCGCGCCGAGGTCGAACGGCGCCCGGCTGGTCACGGTGACGACGTTGAACCCGCTCTCCACCGCCGAGCCCGTGCCGCAGTAGCGGCAGGTCAGCACGGGGGCCCCGCCGAGCAGCCCGTCGGAGTGGCAGAGGCCGACGGCCAGCTCGAAGTCGTGGCCGGGCGTGCGCATCGTGACCGCGACCCGCACCGGCTCCTGGCCCGGGCCGGCCGCACGGATCTCGAGCGGCTCCTCCGCGGCCAGGCCGTCCGCCCGCTCCCGGGCCCGGCCGTCCCGGACGGCGATCACTCGGGCGCGCGCGACGCGGCTGCGGCCGGCGGTCGAGGCCATCACGCGATGCTAGTCCCTCGCCGCGTCCCCGGTCTTGCGGTCGAGGAAGGCGGGGGTCGGCGGGAACCGCTCGGTGGCCGGCTCGCGCGCCTCTGGCGCGTGGGGGTGGGCGCAGGGGAAGTCCTTCTCCACCAGCAGCCGCAGCTCCGGGGTGTGGGGGTAGACGCCCTCGGCCTCGGGCGCGGCGAGGCGGCGCACGTCCTCGTCGGTCAGCCCGACGCGCGCGACGCCCTCGGCCCACGCGACGCCGGCCCGCTTCGCCGCCGGGTCCAGCCGCGCGGCACAGCCGCCGCCGCCTGGGAACGCCAGGCCCTCCGAGACCGGCTCGCCCCGCTCCAAGGCGGCCAGCTCGCCCGGAGTGATGCGGAGCCGGAGGCTGTCGCCGGTCCAGCGGACCTTCATGCGCCAATCGTGCCAGAGTCGCGTCGTGGACTGGGTCGTCTTCGACCTCAACGGCACGTTGCTGGACGTCGCGGCGGTCGGCGCCGACCTGCTGCAGGAGGCGCTCTTCGCCGCGATGACCCTGAACCACGTCGGCGAGTACCGGCCCCTGCCCGAGCTGCTGGCCGCCGCCGCGGCCCGGCGCCACGAGGCCCTCGGCGGCCCGCCCGTCGCCGAGGTGAAGGCGGCCGCCGCGGCCATGCCCGCCTACCCCGAGGCGCCAGCGGCGCTCGACCGCCTCGCCGCCGCCGGGCGCTGCCTGGCCGTCCTCACCAACAGCCCGACCGAGCGCGCCGAGGCGGGGCTGCGATCGGCCGGCATCCGCGAGCGCTTCGAGCACGTCGTTGGCACCGACCAGGTCGGCGCCTTCAAGCCCGACGCGCGCGTCTACCGTCACGGGCTCGCCGTGCTCGGCGCCGCGGCGGACGAGGCCACCATGGTCGCCGCCCACTGGTGGGACCTGCGCGGCGCGCGGGCCGTCGGCATGCGCGTCGCCTGGGTCGGGCGAGGGGAGGGGGCGCTCTCGTCGCTGCTCCCCGACCCCGACGCCCAGGGGGCGGACCTGCTGGAGGTCGCCGAGGCGATCGTCGCCACCTCCTGAGCCGCCACGCCGCGGTGCCACTTGGCCGTGCACGGTGCCATTTGGCTGCTGCACGGTGTGCCACTTGGCCGCTGGGCAGTGTGCCAATTGGCCAACGCGTCGACGGCCAATTGGCCACCGGGTGTGCGCCAGGTGCCGGGGGGTCGCGACCCGCAGGGGCCGAGGCGCTAGGGCGGGGTGCCCTCCACCTGGCTCGAGACCGGCCCCTCGAGCCCCGCCCGGCTGATCGCCGACACGACGTAGGTGCGCTCCCCGTTGGGCCCGAAGTCGCTGGCGCCGGGGAAGTTGCCCTCGAAGTCGAGGAAGGCGACCTTTCCCGGGAAGTTGACGTCCGTCGCCTGCTGGGTGACCGCGGCCAGGTTGCGCCAGACGCCGGTGCCCACGCGCCGGTAGACCCGGTAGAAGAGGACGTGCTCGGACGGCGGGTTGGGCGTCCACGCCACGAAGACCTCGCCGCTGCCGCCGCCGGTGGCGGTCTCCACCCCGGTCACCCGCGACGGCGGTGGGCAGCAGAGCAGGCGCCTCAGCCGATGCACGTGGTCGGAGAGCGGCACACGCCGACCCTATGCCGAGGCCGCTCTCCACGCGAGCCTAGGTCAGCGATTCGAGCGGATGGGCGCGCCGGATCCAGTCGCCGAACAGCGGCGCGGTGAAGTCCACGTAGCCGCGCTGGGGGCTGTAGATCAGCCCCTTGACGTCGATCAGGCGCTGGCGCTGCACGGCGCTCGCCTGCTGGGTCTGGCCCAGCCGGGCGCTCACCGCGGCGGTGAGCTGCGGCCCCTCGCCGAGGGCGGCGATCGCCGCCAGGTAGCGGCGCTCGCCGGGCGTCGCCCGGTTGAAGCGCGCTCGGTGGAAGCCGATGTCGAGCTGCTCGCGCGCGAGCGCGTCGGCGTTCTGCGCGTCGACCAGCTCGATCGGCGACTCGCGGGCGACCTGCCAGGCCAGGCGGCCGTAGGTCTGGATGAAGAAGGGATAGCGCTCGGCGCGGCCGAGGATGAGCTCCAGCGCCTCGGGGCGGTAGGCGACCCCCTCCCGCTCCGCCGGGATCACGAGCGCGTCGCGGGCGGCCGCGTCGCTCAGCCGGCCGACCTCGACGTAGGCGAAGAGGCGCTCGGCGTAGGAGCTGGCCTCGGCCAGCTTGCCCGCGAGCTGGGGCAGGCCGGCGCCGACGATGGCGATGGGCAGGCCCAGCTGGCCGACGCGGTGGTGGGCGGCGAGCAGGGCGGCCAGCTCCTCGCGCTCGGCGAACTGCATCTCGTCGAAGAGGAACACGACGCCCGCCCCGGCCTCGCCCGCGAGGTCGCCGAGCTCCAGCAGCACCTCGTAGAGGTCGGCGTCGAGCTGGCCGCTGTCGCCGCGGCCGCGCTCGGGGTCGACGTCGACCTGGAACGTGACGCCGACCGGCATCGCCGTCAGGGAGAAGGAGCTGATGACCGCGAGCGCCGCCCGGGCCCGCTGGCGCAGCCCCTCGCGGCGCGAGAGGTCGCGGGCGGCCTGGGCCGCCAGCTGCGCCAGCGCCGGGCGCAGCGGCCCCCGGCCGCGCAGCTCGATGTAGCCGGTGCCCCAGCCGCGCTCGCGCGCCTGGCCGGCGAAGTCGTTCAGCAGGACGGTCTTGCCGACCCCGCGGAGGCCCCACAGCGCCAGGCTCTGCTCGGGCCGCCCCGCCGCCATGCGGCGCAGCAGGACGTCGAAGGTGCGGCGCTCGCGCTCGCGGCCGGCCAGCTCGGGAGGCGGGCTGCCGGCGCCGGGGGCGTAGGGGTTCCGGACCGGGTCCACGCCCTGAGACTAACGAACTATGTCGCTCTATAACAACGCGGCATAGAGCGTCAGCGAGGTGCGCTCAGGCGGGCTGCGGCACCGGCTCCAGCGCGACCTCCAGCACCTCCTCAATGCGCTCGGCCAGCACGATGCGGATCTCGTCGCGCAGCTCGTCCGGGAGCTCGGCGAGCTGGTCCTCGTTGAGCTTGGGGAGGATGACGGTGCCGATGCCCGCCCGGTGGGCGGCGAGGACCTTCTCCTTGATGCCGCCGATCGGCAGCACCTGGCCGGTCAGGGTGATCTCGCCGGTCATGGCGACGTCCTCGCTCACCGGCCGGCCGGAGAGCGCCGAGACGAGCGCGGTCACCATCGTCACCCCGGCCGACGGGCCGTCCTTCGGCACCGCGCCGGCCGGCACGTGGATGTGGATGTCGTGCGTGGAGAAGAAGTCCTCCGGCAGGTCGAGCCCGAGCTCCGCGCCGCGGGCGCGCACGAACGACACCGCCGCCTGAGCCGACTCGCGCATCACCTCGCCGAGCTGCCCGGTGACCGTCAGCTTGCCGCTGCCCGGCATAACCTGAGCCTCCACGAAGAGGATCTCGCCGCCGGCGCCCGTGACGGCCAGCCCGGTGGCGACGCCCGGCTCGCTGGTGCGGCGCCTGACCTCGTTGTGGATGCGCTCGGGCCCCAGGATCTCGCGCACCTCGTCGGGCTCCACGACGACCGACGTCTCGTCGCCCTCGGCCACCCGGCGGGCGATCCGGCGCGCGATGGCGGCCAGGCGGCGCTCGAGCTGGCGCACCCCGGCCTCGCGCGTGTACTCCGAGATCACAGTGCGGATGCCGTCGTCGGTGACCTCGAGGAGGCCCTCCGGGAGGCCGGCCGCCTCGATCTGCCGTGCCAGCAGGTAGCGGCGGGCGATGTGGAGCTTCTCCTCCTCCGTGTAGCCGGAGAGGCGGATGATCTCCATCCGGTCGAGGAGCGGCCCCGGGATCGTCTCCAGCACGTTCCCGGTCGCGATGAAGAAGACCTTGGAGAGGTCGAGCGGCAGGTCCAGGTAGTGGTCCCGGAACGAGTTGTTCTGGGCCGGGTCCAGGACCTCCAGCATCGCCGAGGAGGGGTCGCCGCGGAAATCGGCGCCCATCTTGTCGATCTCGTCGATCATCATCACCGGGTTCATCGAGCCCGCGTCGCGGATCGCCCGGACGATCACGCCGGGCATGGCGCCGACGTACGTGCGCCGGTGGCCGCGGATCTCGGCCTCGTCGCGCACCCCGCCCA
>Ga0126306_10000748_pt1 | contig 16147 bp, 17 predicted proteins | sample Plot27_FD_92592 | JGI IMG/M metagenome (GOLD analysis project Ga0126306, IMG submission 92592) | Serpentine soil microbial communities from UC McLaughlin Reserve, CA, USA - Plot27 | ecosystem: Environmental > Terrestrial > Soil > Grasslands | place: USA: UC McLaughlin Reserve, Lake County...
CGTCAACGCTGCACGACCGGCGTGATTCCGCGTCCGTGCGGCGTTGACGCGCTCGCCGCGGCAATCCGTCCCTGTCAAGGCCCACCGGCCACCTTTGTCAGACTTGCAGCGGAAATGCGCCTGTGGATTCCCGCGCTCGCCATCGTGGCGGTGGCCATGCTGGTTCAGGCAGCGCCCGCGCAGGCGCCCGCGCGTGCCCGGGCCGTGGCGCACGTGGCCGCGGGCGATTTCGGGATCGCAGGCCGCGCGGCGGCGCGCGACCGTGGGCGCGACACCGCCTCGGAATCCGTCGCTCGCCCCGGCATGCGGATCGCGGGCGGTCGCACGGCCGCCCGCGCGTCGCGCGCCGGGGGACGGGCAAGCGCCCGCGCGGCCGCGACCGCCGCACGCGTCGAGCTCTTCGACGGCCTCGTCACCGCCGAGCGCGTCACCCGCACGGCCATCGTACGAGACGGCGGCGTGGCCTACGACGGCTCGGTCACAGGCCTGGTCGTCAACGGCGTGCAGCGCGGCGACAGCACGGGCGAGCACAGCTGGTCGTCCGGCGGCGCGCGCGTCACCGTCAACCGCGCGGGCGAGGGCCTGCGCGTGCGGCTCGCGCGCCCCGTCGCGGGCTTCGCGTCCGGCACGACCGTGGTCGTCGCCGGCGTCGAGGCCGAGGCCGTCGACCGCGTGGAACCGGCCGCCACGCCGACGCCGGAGCCGACGGCCGCGGCCGAGCCCAAGCCGAGCGCCACGCCGGAGCCGGCGCCGCACAAGCCCGCGAAGCCGAGGATCACGCCCGCGCAGCGCCTGGCGCGCGGCCGTTTCGTGTTCCCGGTCTACGGCGACGTCCGCTGTGCCGACGACTTCGGCGCAGCGCGCCAGATCGGCGCGCACCAGGGCAACGACTGCTTCGCCGCGTTCGGCAGCCCCGTGCTCGCGGTCGCCGACGGCACGCTCAACCGCGTCGGGACGCTCCCGATCAGCGGCAACCGCCTGTGGTTGAAGACCGGGCGCGGCGACTCGTTCTTCTACGCGCACCTGTCCGCCTTCGGGCCGGAGGCCGTGAGCGGACGCAAGGTCAAGGCCGGCGCGCTGCTGGGCTTCGTCGGCAACACGGGCGACGCCGAGCCGACGCCGCCGCACGTGCACTTCGAGATCCACCCGGCTGACAGGAAGGCGATCGACCCGCACGAGGTACTGACCGCCTGGCAGGCGCGCGGCGAGGTCCCGTCCGGCGGCTGGCTCGCGCGCTACGGCAGCGACACCGAGGCGCGCCCCGGCGCGCTCGTCGAGGTGCGCGACTTCATCGCGGGGGAGTGACTTGAGCGACGAGGCATCGCGGGCACAGCGGATGCGCGAGCGCCTCGCCGAGCGGCGCGAGGCGCACGTGCGGCGCGGACGCTTCTACCGCGCCGGATTCGCGATCGTCGGCGCGACCGTCACGCTCGCCGGCATCGCGATGCTCGTCACCCCCGGCCCCGCCTTCGTCGTCATCCCGATCGGGCTGGCGATGCTCGCGCTGGAGTTCGCCTGGGCCGAGCGCCTGCTCGACCGCGCGCTCGACCAGGCCGAGGCCGCCTCGCGCAAGGCGGCCGAGACGACGCGCGCACAGCGGATCCTGGGCGGCATCGCCACGGCGCTCGCCGTGGCCGCCGCGATCGCCGCCTGGCTGGTCTGGGAGATCCCGCTGATCCCGGGCTGAGAACGACGAAGGGCGCCACACGGGCGCCCTCCGGGAGCCGTCCGGCTCGCTCGATCAGGTCGTCGAGCCGGCCGTCTCGCCAGTGGACGGAGGCGTCGGCGTCGCCGGCGCGGTGGTCGAGGTGTACTCGAACTCCTCCTCGGCGCCGAACAGCGCGTCGAGCAGCTTCTTGCGCAGGTCCTCCGAGACGACGAGCGCGACGGCGCCGCCGACGACGCCGAGCAGGATCAGCTTGCCCAGGCCGCCCTTGCGCCGGCGCTTCGGCGCCTCGCGCAGCGCGACCGACGCGTCCTTGAACGACTCGGCCGCCGATTTGAGGTCCTTCTGCAGCCGCTTGTCGTCGAAGATCTGCTTCGTCGGATGCTTGCCGTTCTGCAGCCGCCCGACCGCGGCGCGCGCGGACTCGTACGCGCTCCAGAGATTCTGGCGCAGGTCCTCGTCCTCGGCGATTCGCTGGACGTATGGGCTCCTTCTCACGGCCGCGGCGGCAGCGCCGGCCTTGGCCGCCTTCTTCTTCGCTCCCATGCCACCTCTCATCGGTCAGGTTGCGTCTCGGTCGCGAGCATACCCCGGTCGCGCCCTGCGGCGAACCAGCAGGTGGCGCGCGAGCCGCTCACGGAACAGCGCGCGCACGGCCGTCGCCGACCCTGCCGTTCCGGCTCCCGTCGCGGGCGGGCTCCAGCGCGGCGTCCAGCACCTCGTCGATGTCTCCGGCCCAGACGAACTCGAGGTCGGCGCGCAGGTGCTCGGGGAGGTCCTCGAGGTCCGGCTCGTTACGCCGCGGCGCGATTACGCGCGTGATGCCCGCCCGCTGCGCGGCCAGCGCCTTCTCCTTCAGCCCGCCGATCGGCAGCACCTGTCCCGTCAGCGTGATCTCGCCGGTCATCGCGGTGTCGTCGCGCACCGGGCGGTCCCAGACGAGCGACGTCAGCGCGGTCGCCATCGTGATGCCGGCGCTCGGGCCGTCCTTCGGCACGGCCCCGGCCGGCACGTGCAGGTGGAGGTCGTGCGTCGCGAACCAGTCGTCCTCGAGCCCGGCGTGGCCGCGCACCCACGAGAGCGCCGCCTGGGCGGACTCCTTCATCACCTCCCCGAGCTGGCCCGTGACCGTCAGCCTGCCCTTCCCGGGCATGGCGGCCGCCTCGACGAACAGCACGTCGCCGCCGACCGGCGTCCATGCGAGGCCGGTCGCGACGCCGGCCTGCTGCGTGCGCCTGCGCGCCTCGGGCAGGAAGCGCGGCCGCCCCAGCAGCGCGCGCACGCGCGGCGCGGTGACGTTGACCTTGCGCACATTCTCGCCCTCGGCCACGCGGCGCGCGACCTTGCGGCAGGCGGCGCCGATCTCGCGCTCGAGGTTGCGCACGCCGGCCTCGCGCGTGCGCTCGCCGATAATCGCCTTCAGCCCAGCGTCGGAGAACGCGATCTGCGACCTGCGCAGCCCGGTCCGCTCGATCTGGCGCGGCATCAGGTAGCGCTTGGCGATCTGGAGCTTCTCCTCCTCGGTATAGCCGGCGAGCTGGATCACCTCCATGCGGTCGCGCAGCGCGCCGGGCACCGTGTCGAGCGTGTTCGCCGTCGTTATGAACATGACCTTGGAGAGGTCGAACGGCACATCGAGGTAGTGATCGCGGAACGTGTGGTTCTGCTCGGGATCGAGCACCTCCAGCATCGCGCTGGCCGGGTCGCCGCGGTAGTCGGAGCCCATCTTGTCGATCTCGTCGATCATGAACAGCGGGTTTGCCGAGCCGGCGTCGCGGAGCGCGCGGATGATCGTGCCGGGCATCGCGCCGATGTAGGTGCGGCGGTGGCCGCGGATCTCGGCCTCGTCGCGCACGCCGCCCGCGCTGATGCGCTCGAAGTTGCGGCCCAGGGCGCGGGCGATCGACTGGCCCAGCGACGTCTTGCCGACGCCGGGCGGGCCGACGAAGCAGAGGATCGAGCCGCGCGCGTCCGGCTTGAGCCGGCGCACGGCGAGGAACTCGAGGATCCGGTCCTTGACCTTCTCGATGTCGTAATGGTCGGCATCGAGCACTTCGCGCGCGTGCGCGAGGTCGAGGTTGTCCTCCGTCGTCTTGTCCCACGGCAGCGACGCCAGCCACTCGAGGTAGGTGCGGATCACGCCGTGCTCCGCGGCGGCCTGCGGCAGCTTCTCCAGCCGCGACAGCTCGCGGTCGGCCTGCTTGCGCACCTCCTCGGGCAGCGCGATCGCGTCGAGCTGCTCGCGCAGCTCGGAGACCTCGGCCTCCGCGGGATCGCGCTCGCCCAGCTCCTCCTGGATCGCCTTGAGCTGCTGGCGCAGCACGTACTCGCGCTGCGTGCGGTCGAGCTCGGATTGGACCTGAGACTGGATGCGGGAGCCGATCGCGACGACCTCGAGCTCGCGCGCCAGCAGCTCGGAGAGCCGCCGCAACCGCTTGGCGACGTCGAGCTCCTCGAGCAGCGCCTGCTTCTCCTCGGTCTTGATCCGCAGCGCGCCCGCGATCAGGTGGGCGAGGGCCGAGGGGTCGTCCAGGTTGGCGACCGCCATCTGGAGCTCTTCCGGCAGGTACGGGACGTCCTCGATGATGCGCGAGAACGTCTGCTGCACGTTGCGTACGAGCGCCGTCAGCTCCGGGCCCTCGCGCAGCACGTCCGGGGCCTCGACGACGCGCGCGACGAGGTACGGCTGCTCGGACGCGAAGCCGGTGAGCCGCACGCGCGGGCCGGCCTGGACGAGTATCCGCAGCGTCCCGTCGGGCACCTTGAGCATCCGCGCGACGGTGCCGACGACGCCGTATCCGTACAGCTGGTCGGGACCGGGCGACTCGACCTCCGGGTCGCGGCTCGCGACCATCGCGAGCATGCGGTCGCCGCCGAGCACGTCGTTGATCAGGCGGATCGAGCGCTCCTGCCCGACCGCGAGCGGCGTGAGCGTGTCCGGGAACGTCACGGTGTCGCGCAGCGGCAGCACCGGGAGCTGCGCGGGCAGCTCGGCCGGCGCGCCCATCGCGATCTCCTCCCCGCCGGCGCCCGGCGTGGCGATCTCGATCACGACCCGCCGTCCGCGTGCCGGATCGGGACGGTGCGCGACCCAGCCGGTGCCTTGATCGGGAGCTCGACTGTCAGCATGCCGTCCTCGTATGACGCCCTCGCGCCGTCCGGGTCGACATCGGCGCCGAGCGCGACGACCCGGCGGAACGGGCCGTGCTGGACCTCGAGCTGCTGGTAGAGGCGCTCCTCGTCGCTGTCCGGCGGCCGCCGGTGGCCCGCGATGATCAGCTCGCGTCCGCGGATCTCGAGCTCGATCTCCGGCGCGCGCACGCCGGCAAGCTCGGCGCGCACGACCGCGCGGGCGGGATCGGCGACGTAGTAGACGTCGACCGCCGGCGAGAAGGCGCCGCGGTGCGCAAGCCGGCCGGGCCCGCCGCCGAAGACGTCGCCGAACAGCTCGTCCATCTCGCGCCGCATGCGCTCGAAGTTGGCGAAGAGGTCGCGGTCCGAGGCCATGCGGACCAGCCTAGCCCTCGGCCAGTGTCAGACGAGCTCGGGGCGGGGCCGGACCAACCGTGCGTCGACCGCCATCGGGCGCTCGGTCGCGTGGCCGAAGTAGAAGCCCTGGCCGAACTCGACGCCGAGGTCTCGCATCGCCTCGAACTCACCGACGCGCTCGACCCCTTCCGCCACGACGCGCGCCTTGCACTCGTGCGCGCACTCGACCAGCGCGGCGACCAGGCGGCGGCGGCCGGCCGAGTACTGGATCCCGGCCGTGAGCTTGTTGTCGATCTTGGCGAAGTCCGGCTTCAGCGCCTCGAGGTAGGAGAGCGACTCGGCGCCGCCCGAGAGGTCGTCGAGCGCGATCAGCGCGCCGCGCCTGCGGTGCGCCTCCACGAGCGCCTCGAGCATGTCGCGGTCGGCGCAGCGCTCCGGGCGCACGAGCTCGAGGCAGATCCGCGACGGGTCGGCGTTGAGCCGGCCGACCACCGGCCAGGTCGTGCGCAGCGAGGAGTCGACGTCGAGCGCCGCACGCGGGTCGAGGTTCACGAACAGGATCTCCCCGTCGGGCAGCAGCGGCAGGCCGATCTCCAACGCCGCGGCGCGGGCGCGGGCGTCGAACGAGAACAGCGCGTCGTGCGCCTCGGCGGCGGCCAGCAGCTCGCCGCCGCGCACCTCGACGGCGCCGAGCTTGCCGCGCATCAGCGCCTCGCGGCCGTAGGAGGCACCGGTCGCCAGCTCGACGATCGGCTGGAAGTGCGGCCGCATCAGACCGTGCGACAGGAACTCCGGGAACCAGTCGGTGCGCGCACGGTCCAGCAGCGTCTCGGCCGGCAGCGGCAGCGCCTGCTCGTCCGAGAGCCGGACGGCGAACAGGCAGGCGCGCTCGGACTGCGACAACGCTCCCAGCAGCGTCTTGAGGCGGTCGTCCCAGCCCGGCCCGGCGAGCTTCATGCCCTCGACGGCGATGTCCCCGTCGGTCGCCTCCGTGGCGAGGTGCTCCACCTTGTAGAGCACGGACGGACGGTGCGACAGAAGTCGCACGCCATCAGTGGTCGTTGCCTCCGAGGTGGTCACAGTCGCGGGTCGCGGGTCGGCCTACGCCTCTCTTATCGGCGGCAGCCCTGCCCGGCTGGAGGCAGCGGCCGCTCAGAGCTCGTAGACGGCGCCCTCGCGCGCCACCTCGACTGGCCCGCCGAACTCGCGCTCGGCCTCCTGCTGTGCCCAGCCGGCGTCGAGCTCGTCGGAGAGGTGGGTGATGACCAGCCGCCGCGCGCCCGACTTGCGTCCGTGCGCGCCGGCCTCGGACGGCGTGAGGTGGCCGCGTGGTCCCGCACGCTCGGGGCGCGGCAGCGTCGCCTCGATCAGCAGCAGGTCGGTGCCGTGCGCGAACGAGCACAGCTCCTCCGAAGGCGAGGAGTCCGCGCCGTAGGTCAGCCGCTTGCCGCCATCGAGCGCCGAGGTGACCTCGACCGCGTTGGTCGCGACGAAGTGCGGCACCGGCTGGAAGCGCACGGTCAGCGGCCCTTCGTGCAGCACCTCGGCCGGATCGTACTCGCGCAGCTTGAACGCGCGCTCGATCAGGTCCTCGTTGCCCCACGCGCCGACGACGCGCCGGAAGCAGTCGCGCGCGCCGGGCGGGGCATGCAGCTCCGGGCAGGCGGGGTACACGGTGCCGGGCCAGCGGTCGACGGGCACGGGTTGCTGGCGCGGCGCGTACGTGAGCGCGTAGGCGAACGGCACGAGATCGAGGAAGTGATCGGCGTGCAGGTGCGAGATCACGACGGCGTCGACGTCGACGTAGTCGACGAACCGGCGCAGCTTGGAGAAGACTCCGTTGCCGCAGTCGACCAGCAGGCGGAAGCCATCCTCCTCGACCAGGTATCCGGAGCAGGCGCCGTTGACGTCCTGCCATGAGGGCGACTTGCCCAGGACGGTGATCCTCACTCGTGCGAGACTCTACCCCGGTGACCGTCCTCGCAGCGAGCGGCGGAACTGAGCGATTCGACACAGTTCTACTGGTGCTCGGGGCGCTGCTGATGGCCGGCGCGCTCCTCTCGGGCCTGGCGCGTCGCTCGTTCCTGTCGCTGACCGCGTTGTTCGTCCTGACCGGCTTCGCGCTCGGCGAGGGCGGGCTGGACGTGCTCGAGTTCGAGCCTGGCGGGGCCTTCGTGCAGGCGCTCGCGATCGTCGCGCTGGTCGTGATCCTGTTCCGCGACGGGCTCGAGGTCGAGGCCGAGATGCTGCAGTCGCAGTGGCGGCTGCCGCTGCGCAAGCTCGTGCTGGCGATGCCGATCACGGCCGTGATCGTGGCGCTCGCCGCGCATGCGTTGACCGACCTCGGCTGGGGCGAGTGCTTCCTGCTCGGCGCGCTGCTCTCGCCGACCGATCCGGTGCTGTCCTCCAGCGTCGTCACCAACCCCCGCGTGCCGCGGCTCGTCCGCCACTCGCTCAACCTGGAGTCAGGGCTCAACGACGGGCTCGCGCTGCCGGCCGTGCTGGCGTTCTCGGCCGCGCTGCGGATCGGCGAGGACGACTTCGTGTGGTGGAGGTTCGTGCTCCAGGACGTCACGCTCGGCTTCGCGTTCGGGCTCGCCATCGGATACGCGGCGAGCCGCCTGCTGCCGCGCGCCCGCGGGATCGCCGAGTCGATCCCCGACCACCAGAAGTCGCTCTACGCGCTCGGCACCGCGTTCGCGACCTACGGGATCGCGGTCGGGCTGCCGCCCGAGGGCAACGGCCTGATCGCCGTGTTCGTCTGCGCGATAACGCTCGGCATCCGCAGGCCGGACCTGCGCACCACGTTCGAGCATCGCGCCGACGACATCGTCGAGATCGCCAAGCTCGGCGTGTTCGTCGTGTTCGGCGCGCTGCTCACGCTCGACGGGCTGTTCGGCGACGGGCTCGCGGCGGTGGCGATCGTCGCCGTGACGCTGCTGCTCGCCCGCCCGGTCGCGATCTGGCTGGCGCTGCTCGGGACCGGCCTGCCGGCGAGCTGGATCGGCTTCATGGCGTGGTTCGGCCCCAAGGGCGTGGCGACGATGACGTTCTCGCTGCTCGTGCTCGCCGATGCGATCCCGGATAACGAGCGGCTCTTCAACATCGCGGCGCTGTGCGTGTTCGCCTCGATCCTCGCCCACGGGCTGACCGACACGCCCGGCGCCGAATGGATCGCCAGGCGCGCGGAGGCGGGCGACGACGCTACCCGTGCAGCGCAGCCTGCTCCTGCGCGCTAGGCAGCGCCCAGGCGACCTGGCGGCGGCGCTCCTGGCGGAACACGAAGCGCATCTGCTGCGGCGGACGCAGCCCGTCGGGATGATCGGGCCGGAACGTCGGACAGGGGGCGTCGCAGGCGAGCGCGCACAGCATGTTGCGCTTGAAGAAGCAGTCCTCGCAGCTGACCTTCTTGACCGGCACCCTGGCTCCCCTTCACGACTTCGTCACAGGACGACGGGAGCAAAGCGCTCCGGCCCCGGGGGCGCAACGACGGATCCCGCAAATCGCACGCTTCTTGTGTCGTTTCCGCAAACAGGCGATTAACCCCTCCGTTTCGCCCTGCTAGCGAGACGGGCACTCCGCAACATCCGCGGATTTCGTCCCGTCCTACCCTCGAACGCGATGCAGACCCTCGTCACGGGCGTCTCCGGTTACGTCGGCGCGGCGCTCGCGGCGCGGCTCCGGCGCGACGGCCACGCGGTGCGCGGCTTCGCGCGCTCGCGCGAGCGTGTCGCCGTCGCCGGCGTCGAGCTCGACGACCTCGTGCTCGGGGACGTGACGACGGGCGCCGGCCTGGAGCTTGCGCTGGACGGGATCGACGTCGCCTACTACCTGATCCACTCGATGGAGGGCGCCGCCGCCGGTGCGTTCGCCGCCGCCGAGCAGCGCTCCGCAACGGCGTTCGCGGACGCGGCGAGCCGCGCCGGCCTGCGTCGCGCGGTCTACCTCGGCGGGCTGGTCCCGGTCGATGCGCCGCTGTCGCGCCACCTCGGCTCGCGCCTGGCGGTCGAGAGCACGCTGCTCGGCGCCGTGCCGGAGGGGATCGCGCTGCGGGCGTCGATCGTCGTCGGCGCGCGCTCGCGCTCGTTCCGCTTCCTCGTGCGCCTGATCGAGCGCCTGCCGGTGATGGCGCTGCCGGCCTGGCGGGAGAACCGGACGGCGCCGATCGACGGCCGCGACGTGCTCGAGTATCTGGCGCGGTCGGCGACCGCGCCCGCGGAGCTGGCCGGCCGGTCCTGGGACATCGGGGGCCCGGACGTGATGACCTATGCGGGGATGATCGCCCGCATCTCCGACGCGCTGATGGTCCGGCGGCCCGCGCTCGGGCTGAGCGTCTCGCTCACCCCGGTCGCGGCGGTCGTGGCCGCCGCGATCGCCGGCGAGGACCCGGCGCTGATCGAGCCGCTGATGGAGTCGCTCGAGCACGACCTGCTGCCGCGCGACGGCGACGCCGCCGGCGCGTTCGGCGTCCGCCTGCACGGCTTCGACGCGGCCGTCGAGCGCGCGCTGCGCGAGTGGGAGCGCACCGAGGAGCTGGCCGCCCGATGACTGCGGTGAAGGCCTCGATCGAGATCGCGGCGCCGCCGGCGAGGGTGTGGGACGTGATCATGGACCCGGACCATTTCGGCGACTGGGTCACGATCCACCGCAGGCTCGGGCACGTCGACGACGGCGAGCTGCGCGAGGGCTTCCGGGTCGATCAGACGCTCTGCCTGCACCACGCGAACTTCAAGGTCCACTGGTCGCTGGCCGAGGTCGACGCGCCGCGCCGCGCGGTCTGGGAGGGCAAGGGGCCGGCAGGCTCCCACGCCCGCATCGTCGACGTGCTCGCGCCGCTCGACGGCGGCGATCGCACGCGCTTCGACTACCTGAACGAGTACACGAACCCGGGCGGCTTCCTCGGCCGCATGGCGGGCCGCTTGTTCGTGGCCGGCTCGGCGGAGCGCGAGGCGGCGAAGTCGCTCGCGCGCCTGAAGGCCTACGTCGAGCGCTGAGCGCGCAGGCGGTGCACGGCGACGTGCGACGGGCCGTCGTGCGGGATCGCGTCGATCCGCCAGCGCTCTGCGGCGCAGTCGAGGAAGCCTGCGGCGGGCGCGCGGCCCGGGTCGGCCAGCCAGACCTCGCCCGAGGCGGTGGTCAGGCGCGGTAGCAGCGCGAGCAGCGGCTCGACGTTGCGCTGCTCGTAGAGCACGTCGGATGCGAGCACCAGCGGCCACGGCGGGCCCAGCGGCTCGGGCGCCTCATCCCAGCGGAACAGCTTCGTCTCCAGCGTGACGCCGTTGCGCTCCGCGTTGCGCGCGGTGATCGCGACCGCGTCGGGCGACCAGTCGGTCGCCAGCGCCCGCGCCCCGGCGGACGCGGCCGCGATCGCCGGCAGCCCGAGCCCGCAGCCGAGCTCGATCGTCCGCCGTCCGGTCAGCGGCCGCCGCGCGATCGCGCGCGCCAGCGCCAGCGCGCTCGGCCACAGCTCCGCCCAGTAGGGCAGGAACTCCTCCTGCTCGAACGCCTCCTCGCTCAGCAGCGCCTCACCGTCGCGCGGCGCGAGCAGCAGCAGCTCGCGGCCCGGGAGCGCGACGACGTGCTCGACGAGGTCGTCCATGCGCGCGACATGATGGCGGGGAGTCGCGGAGCAGTCCTTTCTGCAACAGGCAAGCCGAATTTCACCGGCGAATGCGAAACGCTGTACTGTGACTCCAAGTTCGGCTTGATTTAACGGTGAAAGGAGCGGACGACAGGTGGCTGACTTCCTCGAGGAGAAGCGCAAGGAGATCCAGGCACGGCTCAAGGAGCTGAAGCCGCTCGTCGAGGAGTACCAGCGCCTCGAGGTCGCCGAGCGCGCGCTCGCCGGCGTGGAGTCAAAGCCCGCCCGTGCGGCGGCTCCCGCGACCCGGCGCCGCGGCTCCTCCGACGGGCGCCGCGGCCGGCCCAAGGGGTCGGGCACGCGCGCGCTGCAGGCGCTCGAGCTCGTCCGCGCGCGGCCCGGCATCACCATCCCGGAGCTGGCCGAGGCGATGGGGATCAAGCAGAACTACCTGTATCGGGTGATGCCGACGCTGGCCGAGGAGGGCCAGGTGGTCAAGTCCGGGCGAGGGTGGCACACGCGCGACAAGGGCTGACGGTCAGACCAGGCCGAGCTTCTTCACCGCGTCGCGCTCCTCCTTGAGCTCGTTCACCGTCGTGTCGATCCGCGCCTGCGAGAACTCCGGGACGTCGAGCCCCTGCACGATCTCCCACACGCCGCCCGAGCAGCGGCAGGGGAACGAGGAGATGATCCCCTCCTCCACCCCATAGGAGCCGTCGGACGGCACCGCCATCGAGACCCAGTCGCCGTCCGCCGTGCCTGCCACCCAGTCGTGCACGTGGTCGATCGCCGCGTTGGCAGCCGATGCCGCCGAAGAGGCGCCGCGCGCCTCGATGATCTCGGCGCCGCGCTTGCCGACGCGCGGGATGTACTCCTCGGCGACCCAGGATTCGTCACCGACCGCGTCCCAGGCACGCTGACCCTTCACCTTCGCGTTGAAGAGGTCGGGGTACATCGTCGGCGAGTGATTGCCCCAGACCGCCATGTTGGTGATGTCCGAGACGGCGGCCCCGGTCTTCTGCGCGAGCTGGGCGACGGCACGGTTGTGGTCCAGCCGGGTCATCGCAGTGAAACGCTCGCGCGGCACGCCGTCGGCGTTGCTCATCGCGATCAGCGCGTTCGTGTTGGCGGGGTTGCCGACCACCAGCACGCGCACGTCGTCGGCGGCGCCGGCGGCGATCGCCTCGCCCTGCGGCTTGAAGATCGCCCCGTTGGCCTCCAGCAGGTCGGCGCGCTCCATCCCCTTGGTGCGCGGGCGGGCGCCGACGAGCAGCGCGATGTCGGCGCCGTCGAACGCCTGCCCGGCGTCGTCGTATATGTCGATCCCGGCGAGCAGCGGGAACGCGCAGTCGAACAGCTCCAGCGCCGTGCCCTCGGCCGCCTTGACCGCATCCGGGATCTCGAGCAGGCTCAGGTGAACCGGGCGGTCGGGGCCGAGCAGCTGGCCGGACGCGATCCGGAACAGCAGCGCGTAGCCGATCTGGCCGGCGGCGCCGGTGACCGTGACCTTCACGGACTGGCTCATGCGTTCATCTCCTCGATCACGGCGTCGGCGAACTGCGAGGTGCCGACCGCCGACGGGTCGTCACGGGTCGTCTTGAGGTCGTAGGTGACCTGCTCGCCCCTCTTGATCACCGAGGCGATCGCGGCCTCGAGCCGGTCGGCCGCGTCGCGCTCGCCCAGGTGGCGCAGCATCAGCACGCCCGACAGCATCAGCGCGGTCGGGTTGACCTTGTTCTGGCCCTTGTACTTCGGCGCCGAGCCGTGCGTCGCCTCGAACATCGCCGCCTCGGTGCCGATGTTGCCGCCGGGCGCGAGACCGAGCCCGCCGATCATGCCGGCGCCGAGGTCGGAGACGATGTCGCCATAGAGGTTCGGCAGCACGATCACGTCGTACTCCTCCGGGCGCGACACCAGCTGGTTGCAGAGGTTGTCGATGATGCGGTCCTCGAACTCGATGTCCGAGTAGTCCTTCGCGACCCGGCGCGCGACGTCGAGATACAGCCCGTCGGAGTGCTTCATGATGTTCGCCTTGTGCGCCGCGGTGACCTTGCGGCGGCCGTTCTCGCGCGCGTAGTCGAACGCGGCGCGCACGATCCGCTCTGAGCCGAACACCGAGATCGGCTTGATCGAGATCCCGGAGTGCTCGCGGATCCTCGAGCCGTCCAGGGCGGCGATGAACTCGATCAGCCGCTCCGCCTGCTCGGTGTCCTTCTCGAACTCGATCCCGGCGTAGAGGTCCTCGGTGTTCTCGCGCACGATCACGATGTCGGTCTCGGGGAAGCGCGTGCGCACGCCCTCATACGCCTTGCAGGGGCGGATGCAGGCGTAGAGGTCGAGCTCCTTGCGCAGCAGCACGTTGACCGAGCGGAAGCCGGAGCCGACGGGCGTCGTGGTCGGGCCCTTGATGCCGACGCCGTTGCGCTTGATCGACTCGAGCGTGCGGTCGGGGAACGGGTTGCCCTCTTCCCTGTAAACGTCCTCCCCCGCGGGCTGCTCGTCCCAGGAGAGCTCCACGCCGGTCGCCTCGAGCACGCGGCGGGTCGCCTCCGCGAGCTCGGGACCGGTGCCGTCACCCGGGATGAACGTGACTTCGTGTGCCATGTGCCTCCTCGATGCGCGTTCAGGTGGCCGGCGATGCTATGCGACCATGGGTATCCGATGACGGGCTCCCGCTCACTCCCGCTGATGCGCGTATTCGGGATCCGCGTGGGCGTGAACTACTCGTGGTTCCTCGTCCTGTTCGTCGTCATCTTCATCCTCTGGGACTCGCTCTCGGAGACGCTCGACGCGAGCGACACGACGGTCTACGTGGTCGCCGTCGTGGCGGCGGCGAGCTTCTTCGCATCGATCCTGCTGCACGAGCTCGGGCACGCGCTCGCGGCGCGGCGCGAGGGGATCGCGGTCGACGGCATCGACCTGTTCCTGTTCGGCGGCGTGATGAAGATGAGCCGCGAGACCGACTCGCCGGGCGCCGAGTTCCGCGTCGCCGTGGCGGGTCCGATCGTGACGCTGGTGCTGATGGCGCTCGCCTCGGGAGCGGCGATCCTGCTTGCCGGCGTGGACTCCTTCTGGGACGCCGCGAGCCTCTCGTCCTCGGCCGACGCGTCGCCGGTCGAGGTCGTCGTCTCGCTGCTCGTCTCGATGAACATGGTCCTGCTGCTGTTCAACCTTGTGCCGGCGTTCCCGCTCGACGGGGGCCGGATCGCGCGTGCGGCGGCGTGGAGGCTCACAGGCGACCGCAACCGCGCGACGCGCTTCGCGGCGCGGATCGGGATCGGCTTCGGCTGGCTGCTGATCGGGCTCGCGCTGCTGCTGATCGTGGTCTTCGGCTCCGATGCGGCCTTCGACGCGATCTGGTTCGCGGCGCTCGGCTGGCTGCTGGCGTCGGCCGCCCGCGCGACGCTGGCTCAGACCGCGTTCAACGAGCAGCTCGCCGGCATCACCGTCGCCGACGTGATGGACGCCGAGCCGGTCACGATCCCGGCCGCGCTGCCGACGGCGCGCGCCTACGAGGACTACTTCCTGCGCTACCAGGGCTGGGAGTGGTTCGCCGTGGTCGACGAGGAGGGGCGCTACGCCGGCCTCGCGCACCGGCGCGCGGTCGAGCACGCCGCGCTGGAGGAGGGCGGCGCGATGGCGGTGCGCGACGTGGCGGCTCCCGGCGCCGCGGAGGCGCAGGTACGCGCCGACGCGCCGCTGGAGGCGCTGCTGTCGTCCGAGCCGCTGCGGCGCCTGGGCGCCCTGATGGCTGTCGACGCCGAGGGGCGGCTGCGCGGGGTCGTCACGTTCGAGCAGGTCACGCGGGCCTTGCGCGCGCGGTTTGCTGCGCCGGCATGACCGAACGCGCGATCCGCTCCTGGCTGATGGACATGGACGGCGTCCTCGTGCGCGAGGAGCACGCCATCCCCGGCGCCGACCGCTGGCTCGCGCTGCTGCGCGAGCGCGGCCTGCCCTTCCTCGTCCTGACCAACAACTCGATCTACACGCGACGTGACCTGGCGGCCCGGCTGCGAACCAGCGGCCTCGACGTGCCCGAGGAGTCGATCTGGACCTCGGCGCTCGCCACCGCGCGGTTCCTCGAGGATCAGCGGCCCGGCGGGACCGCCTTCGTGATCGGCGAGGCGGGCGTGACCACCGCGCTGCACGCGGCGGGATACACGCTGACCGAGCGCGACCCCGACTACGTCGTGCTCGGCGAGACGCGCACGTACAGCTTCGAGCGCATCACGCAGGCGATCCGGCTCATCGAGTCCGGCGCGCGCTTCATCGCGACGAACCCGGACCCGACCGGCCCGACGCCCGACGGCCCGCTCCCCGCGACCGGCTCGGTCGCAGCCCTGATCAGCCGGGCGACCGGCGTCGAGCCCTACTTCGTCGGCAAGCCGAACCCGCTGATGATGCGCTCGGCGCTGAACGCGATCGACGTGCACTCGGAGACCGCGGCGATGGTCGGAGACCGCATGGACACCGACATCAAATCGGGCCTCGAGGCCGGCATGCACACGGTCCTCGTCCTCACCGGCTCGACCGCGCTCTCGGATACCGAGCGCTTCCCGTACCGCCCGGCGCGCATCGTCGACTCGATCGCCGACCTGATCGACGACGTCGCCTGAGCGACGCGCGCGAGCGGTCGGTTCGGCCGGCCGATTCCAATAAGATCGCGCGCCATGCCCGCGCACGACGTTCTGATCATCGGTGCCGGCCTGGCCGGCCAGCGGGCCGCGCTGGCGGCCGCCGAGACCGGAGCGACCGTGGCCATCATGTCCAAGGTTCACCCGGTCCGCTCCCACTCCAACGCGGCCGCGGGCGGCATCAACGCCGCGTTGAACCCCGACGACTCGTGGGAGTCGCACGCGTTCGACACCGTCAAGGGGTCGGACTACCTGGGCGACCAGGACGCGATCGAGATCATGTGCCGCGAGGCGCCCGGCGAGGTCCTGTGGCTCGAGCACCGCGGCGTCACGTTCCACCGCAATCCCGAGGGCAAGCTGGGCACGCGCGCGTTCGGCGGCGCCTCGGCGGCGCGCACCTACTACGTCGCCGACATCACCGGCCAGGCGCTGCTGCACGTGCTCTACGAGCAGCTGATGCGCTATCACGCGCAGATCGACCGGTACGAGGAGTGGTTCGTCACAGCGCTCGTGCAGGATGACGACGGCAACTGCACCGGCGCGGTCGCGCGCAACATCCGCGACGGCACGATGGAGCTGTTCGGCGCCAAGTCGACGATCCAGGCCTCCGGCGGCGCCGGCCAGTGCTTCAAGCCGACCACCAACGCGCTGATCTGCACGGGCGACGGGATCGCGCAGTCGTTCCGCATCGGCGCGCCGCTGATGGACATGGAGATGATCCAGTACCACCCGACCACGCTGGCCGGGAACGGGATCCTGATCACCGAGGGGGCGCGC
>Ga0126306_10000749_pt1 | contig 16146 bp, 11 predicted proteins | sample Plot27_FD_92592 | JGI IMG/M metagenome (GOLD analysis project Ga0126306, IMG submission 92592) | Serpentine soil microbial communities from UC McLaughlin Reserve, CA, USA - Plot27 | ecosystem: Environmental > Terrestrial > Soil > Grasslands | place: USA: UC McLaughlin Reserve, Lake County...
CGACCGCCCCCCGTACCGAGCCGGGTTCGCCTGCTTCGTGGGGCGGCCGAACGCCGGAAAGTCGACGCTGACCAACGCGCTCGTCGGGACAAAGGTGGCGATCACCAGCACCAAGCCCCAGACCACCCGGCACGCTGTGCGGGGGATTCTGCACCGGCCCGACGCGCAACTTGTGCTCGTCGACACCCCGGGCCTGCACAAGCCGCGCACCCTGCTCGGCGAGCGACTCAACGATGTCGTACGGGCGACATGGTCCGAAGTGGACGTCATCGGATTGTGCGTGCCCGCGAACGAGCCGGTGGGGCGTGGTGACCGGTTCATCGCCTCCGAGATCGCCGAGCTTGGCAAGAAGAACGTGCTCGCGATCGTCACCAAGACGGACCTGGTCTCCAGGAAGCAGCTCGCCGACCAGTTGCTCGCCGTCAACGAGCTCGGGCACTTCGCCGAGGTGGTTCCGGTGTCCGCTGTCAAGGGCGAGCAGGTCGACCTGCTCGCTGACCTGCTGGTTACGTACCTCCCCGAGTCCCCGCCGCTCTACCCGGACGGTGAACTCACCGACGAGCCCGAGCAGGTCATGGTCGCCGAGTTGATCCGGGAGGCCGCGCTCGAAGGCGTCCGCGACGAGCTACCGCACTCACTCGCGGTCACCGTCGAGGAGATGGCGCCGCGGGAGGGGCGTGACGACCTCGTCGACATCCACGCCACGGTCTTCATCGAGCGCCCCAGCCAGAAGGCCATCGTCCTCGGCGCGAACGGCGAGCGCATGAAGCACGTCGGCACGCAGGCCCGCAAGCACATCGAGGCGCTCCTCGGCTCCCGCGTCTACCTTGACCTGCACGTCAAGGTCGCCAAGGACTGGCAGCGCGACCCGCGGCAACTTCGCAGGCTCGGCTTCTGACCGCCGTTTCGTGATTACGCAATTCACGTCACTGACCGGTACTGGCCCCTAGCGCTGTCACACGTCACCTCTAAGATGCGCTGTGACGGGGGTGAACTGTCGTGCTGTCACGCACGGCCCTTCGTCGCACGGCCTCGAACGGGAGCTAGGACGTATGCGACGCGAGAACCGCGACAATTCGGCAGACAGTAAGCGCGGTTCCGGTGGCTTTGTCACCGTCGGTGTGGTTTTGACAGTGGTCGGCTCGATGATGGCGACGCTCTTCGGGGCCGGCGCCGCGAGCCGCGTCCTCAACGTCTTCGACGGCAACGTCTGGCTCTGGAGCGCCTCTAAGGGCGAGGTCTCGCGGGTCAACTCCGCGTCCGGCCGCGTCGACATGCGCGCTCCGATCACCGACACACGTAACCACCGCGTCCAGGTCATCCAGACCGACAAGAACCTGCTCCTCCGCGACCTCACCACCGGCAAGATCACCTCGCTCGACCTCGCCACACTGGGCATCGCCGGCTCCGTCGCGACCGAGCCGGGCGACGGCATCACGGTCGCGCTGCACAAGGACAGCGCATTCATCATCGACTCCAAGCGCGGCGCCATCCGCCAGGTCGACCCGACCAAACTCTCCCCGGTCGGGAAGCCGCTCACGTTCCCGTCCGAGTTGCAGGGCGGGTCCTTCGACGACGAGGGCCGCCTCTGGGTCGCGGTGCCGAGCGAAGGCACCGTGGTGCGTGTCCGGCCGAGCAAGAACGGTCCGACCAAGCCAGAGACGTTCCCGGTCACCGACACCGACCACCAGGTCAAGCTCACGGTTCTCGACCGCGGTGCCGCGCTGGTCGACCAGACCAAGGGTGCGCTCTTCCGGATCAACCAGGAGAACGTCAAGACCATCGACGCGCCCGCACTGGCACCCACCGCCGACGTGCCGAACCGCAACCGCGGCGATGTCGTTCCGGTGACGTTGCGCGACGAGAAGAAGGTGTTCCTCGAGCGCAACGGCACAGTGAGCGAGTTCACGGTGCCGGCGAAGGGCAACAAGATCGGCCCGGCGGTCGCCTTCGCGGGGCGCGTCTACATCAACGACGACGACGCTCGCGCCGTGCTGGTCTTCGACTACCAGGGCAGGCAGCTGCACGAGATCGACGTGCCGGACGCGAACGGACCCCTGGAGCTGGAAGTCCGTGAGGAGCACCTATTCATCAACGCGCCGAACTCCGGCTCCGCGCGCGTGATCGACTCCAAGCACCACGTCACGCCGATCAACAAGTACCCGCAGGACGTGCTCGGCAGCGAGCAGACGAATGTCTCCTCGCTGCTCAACGTGCCGGCACCCAAGAACAACGGCCCGACGACGCCCGAGCAGAACAAGAATGGCAACCGCACCCCGACCAAGCAGTCGCCTCCCGGCGCGCCGGGTTCGGTCACCGCGACCGCCGGCAACAAGTCCGCCCGCATGATCTGGACCAGCGCGGCGTCGAACGGCGCGGCCATCAGCGCCTACGTCATCGAGGGCGGCGGCAAGTCGAAGCGGGTCAGCGGACGGTCGCGTTCAGCCGAGATCGACGGCCTGGACAACGGCACCGAGTACACGTTCACCGTGCATGCCGTGAATGCCAAGGGCCCAGGGCCAAAGGGCGTGTCCAACAAGGTGCGGCCGACGGCCGAGATCCCCGACCCGCCGGCCAGCGTGACAGCCCGGGAGAACAACCAGGGTGGCGTCGCCGTGAGCTGGCCGGCCGCCGACGACCAGGGCACTCAGATCGTCAGCTACACCGTCACGGCGGTGGGCGGCGGTGGGAACAAGCCGTTCACCACAGAGACAACTCAGCTGGCCATCCCGGCCGGCGAGCTGGATCTCGGGTCCGACTACACCTTCACGGTCGTCTCCAACACCGCGAAGAACACCGGGAGCGAGCCCTCTAGGCCGAGCAACACCGTGCGCCCGTACGCGAAGCCGCAGGCGCCGGACCCGGTCACCGCGGTTCCCACCGGCAAGGGGACGGTGAAGGTCACGTGGGGCACTCCGCCGGAGAGCGGTCGCCCCATCACGGCCTGGGAGGTGACCGCGACAGGCAAGGCAACCCAGACCATCACTGACCCCGCAAGGCGGGACGCCACGATCGACGGCCTGCCGGACAATCAGAACATCGACGTGTCGGTCCGCGCTGTCAACGAGGCGGGCGCCGGCGCCGCGGGCACGGCAAGTGCGAAGACGCCTGCGCCGCCGACCGTGACGATCAATGGTGGCTCGTCGTCGACCGACTCGATCACCGTCAGCTTCTCGACCACTGGCGACAGCCCCCAGTGCACCCTGCAGGTCGCGGGTGCGGGCAACAGCAGCGGCAGCTGCGACAGCCTCACCGTCGGCGGACTCACGGCCGGCACCGAGTACGGCTTCAAGGTGTCAGCACGGAACACGATTGGCACTGACACCAAGACAGGTAACCGGTCGACGATCCGGGTCAGCGGCACCGTGACCTGCATCAACGGAACCACCGGCGATCAGCGGACGTACTGCAACACCGGCATCCGCACGTTCAGCAACTCCAGCCAGACGATCGGCACCGCCAAGAGGGAGGTCTACTACAACGGTATGCAGCTCGAGGCCTACTGCTACAAGCGCAGCATCGGGGAGAACCCTCCCCCGGAGGCCATCGATTCCTACGTCTACAACGGCGGCAAGAAGAGCCCCTGGTGGATTCGGCTCGAGAGCGGCTCCTACATCCCGTATGCGTGGCTGAACCTGAACGGCAGCCGCGGGCCGGCCAACCCGGGCGACCTTGACGTTCGCGCCTGCTGACCGATCCACCGACCACGACCTGACGACCCGTACCTGGAGTGACCGCGTGACCCAGCCCGTGCACGATCCGCTCTCCGCGTCCGATGTGGCCGCCTTCGTCGATGCGTTCGGCCAGCTCTCGGCGAACATCGAGTCCGTTGTGCTCGGTAAGCGGGACGTGGTCCACCTCGCGCTCACCACCCTGTTCGCCGAGGGTCATCTGCTCGTCGAGGACGTCCCCGGCGTCGGCAAGACGACGATCGCGCGCGCCATCTCGGCGTCGGTTGCCGGGGAGTGGCGGCGGATCCAGTTCACCCCGGATCTGCTGCCGTCCGACGTCTCGGGCGTCACGATCTTCAACCAGGCCACCCGCGACTTCGAGTTCCACCGCGGTCCGGTCTTCGCCAACATCGTGGTCGCGGACGAGATCAACCGCGCCTCGCCGAAGACGCAGTCGGCGCTCCTCGAGGTGATGGAGGAGCGGCACGTCACAGTCGACGGGGTGCGCCACCCGGTGCCGCGGCCGTTCCTTGTCGTGGCCACTCAGAACCCGGTCGAGATGGACGGCACCTACCGGCTCCCGGAGGCGCAGCTCGACCGCTTCCTCATGCGAATCTCGGTCGGCTACCCGGACGAGGCAGTCGAGATCGAGGTGCTCCGCGCCGCGGCGTACGGCCACTCCGTGGACCGGCTCAACGCGGTGACGAACACCGACACGGTCGCGCACTTCACCCGGCTCGCCCAGCGCGTGTACATCGCCGACCAGCTCTACGCGTACGCGGTGCGGATCGCGGCCGGCACCCGGGAGCTGCCCGAGGTCCGGGTCGGCGTCAGCCCGCGCGGCGTCATCGCGCTGACCCGCGCCGCGCAGGTGTACGCGCTGGCGCACGGCCGGGCGTACGTCGTCCCGGAGGACATGAAGGCCCTGGTGGAGCCCGTGTTCGCGCACCGGCTGCTGCTCGCTCCGGACGCCCAGATGCGCGGCCGGACGGCGGCCGCGGTGCTCAAGCAGGTGCTGGAGACGGTGCCGGTGCCGCAGCCCGCGGCCGTGGCCGGCTAGGACCCGTGCTGACCGCCCGCGGCATTGCCCTTCTCGTTGCCGGCGTCACGCTGGTCGGCGTCGGGCTGGGCTTCGGCTACCTCGAACTCACCGTGCTCGGCTGCGGCGCGCTGGCCGCGTTCGCCGGCTCGCTGCTGTGGGCGGTGTGGCGTCCGCGGCTGGAAGTGCGGCGCGAGGTCCACCCCGAGCGGGTGGTGCGGGGCGAGCCGTGCGGCGCCGTGGTCCATGTGCGGAATGCGGCCCGCTGGCGCGGCGCCAGCTTGATCGGGCAGGACCAGGTCGGTGCCGCGACGGTCACGGTGCCGCTGCTGCGGCTCGGACCCGGCAAGGAGACCTCCACCCAGTACGCGATCCCCACCGAGCACCGTGGCGTGGTCGACGTCGGTCCACTTCGGATCTCCCGGCGGGACCCGCTCGACGTGGTTCGGGCGACCCGGGAGTACGGCGAGCCGGCGCGGGTCTGGGTGCACCCGCGGGTCCACCCGATCCACACCACGCCCGTCGGCACGGCGCGCAGCCTCGACGGGATCGTCGACAAGGTCGCGCACGGCAACATCACGTTCCACGCGCTGCGCGAGTACGTGGCCGGCGACGACCTGCGGCACGTGCACTGGCGCACGTCGGCGCACATCGGCGAGCTGATGGTGCGGGAGCATGTGGACACCAGCCTGCCGCGGATCGTGGTGTTCCTCGACAACCGGGCCGACGTTCAGGACGGTGACAGCTTCGAGCACGCGGTCGAGGCCGCCGCGTCGATCCTGATGGCCGTGCTCCAGGCCGGGCTCAACGTGACGCTGCACCTCGCCAGCGGGATCCCACTCGAGGGTAGCGCCGGGCACGGTGCCCGGCCGTTCCTCGACACGCTCGCCGAGGCGAGGCTCGCCGGCACCGCGACTCTCGACGAGGTGGCGCAGCGGCTGCGGCATCGCCGGGTCGGCGACACGCTCATCGCGTTCACTGGTTCACCGGATCAGGGGGCGCTGGAAGCGATCGCCGCGCTGCGGGATGTCTACCCATCGATCGTCCTCGGGATGATCGGGCACCAGCAGGCGGGAACGAGCACCATGGCCGGGCTGCTCGTGCTCTCGGCCGCCGACGGTGCCGACTTCGCCGCGGCGTGGGACGGCCTGGGGGCATGGTGAGCGCGAGGAGTGAGCTTGCGAGCCCCGCAGCCGCGAGCGAAGGGCCAATGCTGTGAGCGCGAGGAGTGAGCTTGCGAGCCCCGCAGCTGCGAGCACTGGGGGCATGGTGAACAGGGGCTGGAGGGGCGCCGTCTCGGCGTTGGCGCTGATCGCGCTGGCGACCTGTGCCGGTGCGGTGTTCGGCCGGATCTACCACGGTCCGCTGCTCTACCAGCTGGTCCTCGGTGCGGCGGTCGCGTCGGTGGGGGTCTCAGCGATGCTCAGAAGAGTCCGGGTTGCCCCCGGCCTCGCGGTACTCACGTCATTCGCGGCGCTCGCCGGATACCTGGGCGTGGCTGCCGCCGTCACCCGTGACGCCTCCGCCGGCGACCTCGGCACCGTCTACATCGACGCGCTGCGCAACTCTGGCGCCCGGATCCTGACCAGCACGTTCCCGGTGGAGCCGGCCCCGGACACGGTCTTCCTACCGATCCTCGTCGTGTGGGCCGCCGGGCTGGCCGGCGCCGAGCTGGCACTGCGGCGCGGCCGGCTGGTCCTGGGCTTCGTGCCGGCGACGCTGGCGTACGGCCTGGCGCTCGCGTTCGTCGGACCCAACGCGCGGCCGTCCGTGTGGCTGGCGCTGGGCTTCCTCGCGGTGGCGGCGGTCGCTACCGCGCTGACCAGGGAGGACACCGTTGCGGCTGTGCGGCAGCAGCTACCGCCCGGGCAGCGCGCGGCCTATCGCGGACGCGGCGCGGCGATCGGCGCCACCGCGCTGGTGACCCTGCTCGTGGCCACCGTCGGGATCGGCACCGCGGTAGCCCAGCTGCGCCAGCAACCGCCTAAGGATCCGCGCACCTACGTCTCGCCGCCCGAGCAGGAGGAGCCGGAGTCGAACCCGCTCGGCCGGCTCTCGGGTTGGGCGCGCAAACCCACCGAGCATCTCTTCGACGTGACGATGGACGAGCCCAACCGGATCCGGTGGGTCGTCCTCAACGACTACGACGGGCTCAACTGGACGCCGCAGGGCCGGTACCGCTCGGCCGGCACCGTGCTGCCGGTCGGCGCCGCGCCGGGTGGGCGCGAGACCACGAGCGTCCGCCAGGACGTTACCGTCGCCGGGCTGGACGGCGTCTGGCTGCCCGCGGTCGCGCAGGCGCACGAGATCACTGGCGTCCGGGTCTCCTACGACGCGGACACCGGCACGGTGCTGCAGCCAACCGGGCTCGAGCCGCGGCTGCGGTACCAGGTGGTGTCCGAGGCCACGGCGCCGCCGAAGCCGGATCAGCTGAAGTTCGCGGCCCCGCCCAGCGACACGGCATTCAACCGGTTCCTCACCGTACCGCCGCGGGCGCCGGAGAAGATCCGCGAGCGGGCCCAGTCGGTGACCCGCAAGTCCAGCAGCCCGTACACGAAGGCCCTGCTCATCGAGGACCACCTGTCGAAGCAGTACCGGTTCGTGCCCGAGGCGCCGTCCGGCCACGGCTACGCCAACCTTGAGTTCTTCCTCGACGCCTCCGCCGAGCAGGGCGGCAAACGCGGGACCTCCGAACAGTTCGCGGCCACCTTCGCTGTGATGGCGCGGATGGTCGGGCTGCCGACCCGGATCGTGATGGGATTCCACACCGGACGCAGCCAGGGCGGCCAGCGGTACCAAGTGAACAGTGGCGACGCGTTCGCGTGGCCCGAGGTGTTCTTCTCCGGTCAGGGCTGGGTGGCGTTCGATCCGACTCCAGCCGCTGGCGAGAACGTCGAGCGTCCGCCGGACGAGCAGACCGCCCAGGCGCAGCAGCAGAAGCAGGCCAAGGCCGAGCAGCTGGACGCGATCGAGGATGAGGACACACCGCCGCCGGCCGAGCTGGACCCGGCGGAGCCGGCCGATGCCGACAAGGGCCTCTCCACCCCGGCGAAGGTCGGCATCGGCGGGGGCGCCGGTCTGCTGGTCCTGCTGGGGCTGCCGCTTGTGCTGCTGATCCTGCGCCGGCGGCTGCGCGCGCGCCGGCTGACCCGCGGTACGCCGAGCGGCCGCGTCGTCGGCGCCTGGTGGGAGCTGCTCGACGCGCTGACCCTGGCCCGCCGCCGGCCCGCGCCGCACCTGGCGGCGGCCGAGGTCGCCGCGCTGGCCGCCGAGCCGGTGGCCGGCAGGCCGGGCCCGCTGCCGCCTGTCGCGGAGCTGGCCGCGCTGGTCAACATGGTCACCTTCGCGCCCGGGCTAGCGGATGACAGCCACGCCCAGCGCTCCGCAGAGCTGGTCACCGGGTACGCGGCAGCGCTGCGGGCGCGGCGTTCGTGGTGGCGCCGCTGCCTCTGGTCGGTGGATCCCCGGCCGCTGTTCTGGCGGCGCCGGCGCGAGCCGGCGACCGGCCCGGTCACCGCGCCCCCGAGCCCGCCGCCGGCCAGGCGTCAGGACGGGGTCGCGCCCGGGTCGGACGGGTTCGCGCCCAATCGGCTGGTGCAGACCGAGTCTGAGTTCGCGAGCTTCTCCACCGAGACCGCGGCGGCGACGACGAAGCAGTAGTCGGCGCGCGGGGTCAGGCCGTCGATCACGTGCGAGGTCTGGCCCCGCTCTTCCTTGCCGAGCGCCTTGGTCTGCTGACCCTGCCGGGCCCCGAAGATGATGAAAGGCACCTTGCCGCCGGTTGTGTCGGTCCAGCTCAGCGTCACCGAGATGCCCTGGTCGTCGATCCTGAGGTCGCGCGGCGCGCCCTCCTTGGTGAGCGCGATGCCGCCGGTCGGATCGGGCGTGCTGGGCGACGCGCTGCGCGTGGGATCGGATGCGCTGTCCTGGTTGCGCGCGGCGAGCACACCAATCGTCGCGGTAAGCCCGAGCGTGATGCCGACCGCGCCAGCGGCGACCAGCGGCTTGACGTACGAGCGGCGGGTCGGGCCGGCCGGCGCGGTTGGCTGCGGCCAGCCTGTCGGCTGTGACGTGCCGTGCGGGGCGCCGCCGCCCGCCGCGTACTGGCCGTACGGCGGTGCCGAGGTGGGGTAGCCAGCCGCGGGCGGTACCGAAGCCGGATACGGCAGTGCCGAGGTGGGGTAGCCAGCCGCGGGCGGTACCGAAGCCGGATACGGCGGTGCCGAAGCTGGATACGGCGGTGCGGACGCGGGGTTGCCTGCCACCGGCGGCACAGGAGCGGGTACGGCGGCGGCGGGATGGGCGGTATAGGGCGGGGCCGAGGCCGGTTGCGCCGCAGCGGGTGGTGCCGAGCTTGGTTGCGGTGGTGCCGACGTCGGGTGGGCCGGTGGTTCCGGTGCCGGTTGGGCCGGCGCCGAACCCTGGTCTGCCGCTGGCGCTGACGTCGGCTGTTCGGTCGGGGGCGTGGCGGCGTACCGGGGGGCGGCCTCAGGTGAGGTGTACGGCGCCGGCCAGAGCGGTGCGCCGGCATCGGACTCAGCCTCGGCCGGGGCAGCGGCGGCCGCAGGCGGCGGGGGAGTGGCGACCGGCGGCGAAACCAGCTCGGTGGGCAGGTCGTGCGGCGCCTGCGCCCGCTGCTCGTGCGCGAGCATCTCCGTAGCGGGCGCGTTCGGGTCAGGCCCCTCGACCGCGGGACGGTCCGCCGGTACCGGCTGGCTCGACGGCCACATCAGCGGCGGCGGGCTCGCGGCCGGTGGGTTCACAGCCGGTGCGCCAGCGGACGACGCGCCAGCGGACGGTGCGCCAGCCGGAGACCCGTGCACGGGCGGCACCCCAGACCCGGGCGGCGCCCCCGGCACCGGCGCCCCCGACGACGGAATCCCGGAGACCGACGCCCCCGACACTGGAATCCCCGACCCGTCCGCGGGCCGCGACAGCTCCGGCGCGGCCGGATCGAGCACCGGCGCCGGCGTCGGCCAGGCGGAACTCAACGCCGAGCGTGACCCGTGCAGCCGCAGAGTCTCGGCGAACGCGCCGGCGCTGTCGTGGCGTTCCTGCGGCGTCTTCGCCATCGCGCGGATCAGCTCGTGCTGCAGCCACTCCGGAACATCCTCGCGGGGCACCCGCGGCGCCGGCTCGATCAGCACCCGCTCGCGGAACGCCAGCGGGTCCAGCGGCCGGGTCGGGTCGGCGAACGGCGCCCGCCCGACCAGCAGGTTCCACATGGTCGAGGCGAGACTGTACAGATCGGAGAGCCCGGACTGCGGGTCGCGCAGCATCGCCTCGGGCGACGCGTGCTGCGGCGTCAGCTTGTCCAGCGTGCTGGTCGCCACCCCGCCATCGTCGGCGGCGCGGGCGATGCCGAAGTCGGTGAGCGCCGGCCCGAACCGCGACCGCAGGATGTTCGGCGGCTTCACGTCGCGGTGGATGATCCCGACCTCGTGCGCCGCGTGCAGCGCCTCGCCGATCTTCACCCCGACCTCGAGCACCTCGGCGAGCGGCAGCGGACCGCGGCGCTTGAGGATCTGCGCGTACGACCCGCCCTCGCAGTACTCCATGACGATGTACGGGCTGCCGTCGTCGGTCACGCCGGTGTCGATGATGCTGACGATGTGCGGCTGGCTGGAGAGCGCGACGGTGGTCTCCAGCTCGCGGGCAACGTTCGCCGCCGTGGTCATGACGTCGTCGACCAGCAGGACCTTGATGGCCACGGTCCGGTTCAGCCGGATCTGGGTCGCGCGGAACACCATAGCGGTGCTGCCGTGGGCGATGAGCTGGAGATCGGTGTAACCGTGCAGACCTGGGATCAGGGTCTGCCCGGTGTCCCCGGGCGGTGACCAGCTCATGTGTCGAGTCCTCCGTAGTCTCGTCGTCCCCATTCTGGGGGATCGGCCGTTGCGGACCTGCAGCGGTGGTGTGGATGCGACAGCTGTTGCGTGATCTCGCAACCGTGCGGGGCGCCGGTAACGGAGTGTCGGGTCGGGGTGCGAGGATGTTCACGTGGGCCTTTACCGGGACGATGCGGTCGTGCTGCGCGTGCAGAAGCTGGGCGAGGCCGATCGGATCGTCAGCCTGCTCACGCGTCGCTACGGCCGGGTCCGCGCGGTGGCGAAGGGGGTCCGCAGGACCACCAGCCGGTTCGGCGCCCGGCTCGAGCCGTTCAGCCATGTCGACCTGCAGCTGTACGAGGGCCGCTCGCTGGACGTGGTGAACCAGGCCGAGGGGATCACCCCGTACGGCAAGGACATCGTCGGCCACTACGGCCGGTACACGGCGGCCAGCGCCGTGCTGGAGACCGCCGAGCGGCTCACCGGTGAGGAGCGTGAACCGTCGCTCCGGCTCTACCTGCTCACCCTCGGCGCGCTGCGCTCGATCGCCGGCGGGGAGCACGACGCGCCGCTGGTGCTGGACGCGTTCCTGCTTCGCGCGATGGCGGTCGCCGGCTGGTCACCGGCGCTGCTGGAGTGCGCCACCTGTGGACGCCGCGGCGCCCACCGCTCGTTCTCGGTGCCGGCCGGCGGCTGTGTCTGCGCCGACTGCCGGCCGGCCGGTGCGGCCTCGCCGTCCTCGGCGGCGCTCGAGCTGATGTCCGCGCTGCTCTCCGGCGACTGGGACCACGCCGACACGGCCGGCCAGGGCGTCCGCCGGGAGGCCAGCGGCCTGGTCGCCGCTCACCTGCAGTGGCACCTCGAACGCGGGCTGCGCTCGCTCTCCCTGGTAGACCGGACATGACAGTCTGGTAGACCGTGCATGACAGTTAAGGACACTCCGCACATGACGAACGGGCAGGCATGATTCGGCGACCCCAGCAGGCGGTCCGCCCGCCCACCCCGCACCCCTCTGGAGCGCGCCCGCCGGATCTGCCGCCGGAGCTGGTGCCCCGGCACGTGGCCCTGGTGATGGACGGCAACGGCCGCTGGGCCAAGCAACGCGGCCTGCCCCGCACCGAGGGGCACAAGCGCGGCGAGGCGTCGCTCTTCGACACCGTCGAGGGATGCATCGAGCTTGGCATTCCCTATCTGTCGGCGTACGCGTTCTCGACCGAGAACTGGAAGCGCTCGCCGGACGAGGTCCGGTTCCTGATGGGGTTCAACCGGGACGTCATCCGACGCCGCCGTGACGACCTGCACGCGATGGGCGTCCGGGTCCGCTGGTCAGGCCGGCGGCCACGGCTGTGGCGCAGCGTCATCAATGAGCTCGAGGTCGCGCAGGAGATGACGAAGCGCAACGCGGTCATGACGCTGACGATGTGCGTCAACTACGGCGGTCGCGCGGAGATCACCGACGCGGCGCAGGCGTTGGCGCGCGACGTGGCGGCCGGGCGGCTGGATCCGGAGAAGGTCACCGAGAAGCTCTTCGAGCGGTACCTGTACCAGCCCGACATCCCGGATGTGGACCTGTTCCTCCGCCCCTCCGGCGAGGAGCGGACCTCGAACTTCCTGCCGTGGCAGTCGGCGTACGCGGAGATGGTCTTCCTCGACACGCTGTTCCCGGACTTCGACCGGCGGCACCTGTGGCACGCCTGCGAGCTGTACGCGCAGCGCGACCGCCGCTACGGCGGCGCCATGCCCAACCCGGTGCCGGAACCCGTGCAGTAAGGACGAGGAATATCCGGGTTCATGTGCACTCGGACGGAAATGCTCGTGCCCCTGCCGGGCCGTTGATACATCGGGGTAGGGTGCACCAGTTGTCGGACCTCAGCGCCCAGAGGAGTGCGGCTGTGTTGTGTGCCCCGCCGGCCGGCGGTCTACGCGTGGAGCTGCGTTCGTGACCTCCGCCGAGACCGCCCGGCCCGACGCCGAGCAACCCGAAGCGAAGCAGGCCGGCGAGCCGACCGTCATCGATCCGGCAGGTAGTCCTCCTCCGGGCAGCGCTCCGCCCGGCGCCGAGCCGAAGGTCCCGTACCGCCCGGGCTCGCTCGAGCTGCTCACCGCGCTGCTCATCGTCGTCGCGCTGTTCCGTGGCCCGCTGGTCTCGCTGTTCGACACCCCGGCGATGCAGACCTGGGCCACGGTGTTCGTCTCGATCGTCATCCAGGCCATCCCGTTCCTGGTGCTGGGTGTCGTGATCAGCGCGGTGATCGCGGTCTTCGTGCCGCCGTCGTTCTTCGCCAGGGCGCTGCCCAAGCACCCGGCCGCCGCGGTTCCGGTCGCCGGCATGGCGGGCGTGGCGCTGCCCGGCTGTGAGTGCGGGTCGGTGCCGATCGCCGGCGGCCTGCTCCGCCGCGGCGTCACCCCGGCGGCCGCGTTCGCGTTCCTGCTCTCAGCGCCGGCGATCAACCCGGTGGTGCTGGTGGCGACCGCGGTCGCGTTCCCGAACAACCCCGAGATGGTGTTCGCCCGGTTCTTCGCGTCCGCGGCTACCGCGATGCTGATGGGCTGGCTCTGGCTCCGGCTGGGCAAGTCCGAGTGGATCCGGCTGCCGCAGCGCCCCGACCTCGCCGGACTCTCCAAATGGGGCGCGTTCTGGGCGTCCTGCCGGCACGACTTCGTGCACGCCGGCGGCTTCCTGGTGATCGGCGGCATCACGGCGGCTGTGCTCAACGTGACCGTTCCGCCGTCCTGGTTGCAGGCGATCGCGGACTACCCGTTGCTGGCCGTCTTCGTCCTCGCGTTGCTCGCGGTGCTGCTATCGATCTGCTCGGAGGCCGACGCGTTCGTCGCGGCCTCGCTCAACCAGTTCTCGCTCACCGCACGGCTGGCGTTCCTGGTGGTCGGTCCGATGATCGACCTGAAGCTGTTCGCCATGCAGATCGGTACGTTCGGCCGCAGCTTCGCGTTCCGGTTCGCGCCGGCGACGTTCTTCGTCGCGATCGGCGTGAGTGTGCTCGTCGGGTGGCTGGTGCTATGACCTGGCCTGCTGGTGCTGTGAGCCGGTCTTTCGGGGAAGAGGGAGGCCGCGCGTGAACCGCGAGGCACAGAGCGTCCTGCTGCTGCTGGTCGGCGGCGCGGTGCTGCGGATCAGCGTCTCGGACGTCTACCTGCGCTACGTCAAGGAGGGGCTGCGGCCCTTCCTGATCGTCGCGGGCGTCCTGCTGGTGGCGATCGCGGTCGCGACGCTGGTGCGCGAGCTGTTCGGCGCCCAGGCCGCTCAGGAGGAGGCCGCGGCCGAGCACCACCTCGAGGGCTCGCACGGCGACGACGACGGGCACGGCCACTCGCACCACGGCCCGCGGGTGGCGTGGCTGCTCGTGCTGCCGGTCTTCGCGACGTTCCTGATCGCACCGCCGGCGCTCGGGTCGTACGCGGCCAGCCGCGGGGGCACGGCGGTGGTGCAGCAGCCGACATCGGAGTTCGCGCCGCTGCCGAAGACCGACCCGGCCGAGATCAGCGTGGTGGAGTACTTCACCCGCGCGGTCTGGGACAAGGGCGCCTCGATGAAGGACCGGAACATCAAGCTGACCGGCTTCATCACGCCCCGCCCGGGCGGCGGCGTCTACCTCACCCGGATCATGCTCAGCTGCTGCGCCGCCGATGGCCGCCCGATCAAGGTCGGCCTCTCCGGCGAGCAAGCCACCGGGCTGGAGGCCGACACCTGGGTCGAGGTGGTCGGGCAGTACGACCCGAAGACCGAGAAGGACAAGGCCAACGACCAGGCGATCCCGTTCTTCGAGGCGCGGACGGTCAAGCAGGTTCCGGCGCCGAAGCGGCCGTACGAGTAGATCGCCGGATCAGCCGCCGGCGCCCAGGCACGCGGAGCAGGTGCCGAAGATCTCGACCGTGTGGCTGACGTTGGCGTAGCCGTTCTCGGCCGCGACCTTGTCGGCCCAGCGTTCCACGGTCGGGCCTTCGACCTCGACGGTGCGGCCGCAGCGCCGGCAGACCAGGTGGTGGTGATGCCCGCTGCTGCACCGGCGGTAGAGGTGCTCGCCGCCTGGCGGACGCATCACGTCGATCTCGCCGGCGTCGGCCAGCGCCTGCAGGGTGCGGTAGACCGTCGTCAGGCCGACCGAGTCGCCGCGCCGGCGAAGCAGGTCGTGCAGCTCCTGCGCGCTGCGGAACTCTTCGACCTCGTCGAGAATCGCCATCACGGCGGTGCGCTGGCGCGTGCTGCGACCGACGGTCTGCATCGTGCGCGTCCCCTCCTCCGTCGTACGGGCAGGTGCCCATCCTTGCAGGTTCGGCGCGTCCACCTGGGTCACCGCCCTTCCTTCGCATGGGTGACGGCGTCGGTCACGATATGCGCGACGTGCGCGTCGGCGAGCGAGTAGACGACCTCGCGCCCGCGCCGCTCGCCGACCACCACGCCGGCCGAGCGGAGCACGCGCAGGTGCTGGGAGACCAGCGGCTGGGGCGCGCCGAGCGCGTCGACCAGCTCGTGCACGCAGCGTGGTCCGGCGTCCAGCTCCACCACGATCGCGATCCGCAGCGGCGCCGCGAGCGCGCGCAGCAGCTCACCTGCCTCGCTGTAGTCGGGCAGCGGCCGGAGCGGCCCGGGACGAGCGGGCGCGTGGCCATCCGTCATGGCCGGACAGTAAACGACATGACCGGTTCCGTGCACGCACCGTCACGGCTCGAGGACGACATCTCGGGGCGCCGGCTCGGTAGTAGGGGGAGGCGCCTCGGTGGTCGGGAGCGCCCCGCCGCGCAGCCGCCGCCGGAGCGCTGCGACCACGGTCACGACGACGAACACCGCTAGCGCCAGGACCACGATGTTCGCCCCGGCAGCCACGTTCAGGTAGTACGACCCGACCGCGCCGCTGACCGAGGCGACCGCGCCGACCGCGCAGCCGAGCAGCGCCGTCCCGACGAAGCTCTTCGCCAGCTGCTGCGCGGTCGCCACCGGGATCACCATCATGGCGCTGACCAGCAGCAACCCGACCACCCGCATGGCCACCGTGACGGTCACCGCCGCGGTCACGGCCAGCACCAGGTTGAGCACCCGCACCGGCAGGCCGGCGACCCGCGCGTACTCCTCGTCGTGGCAGGCCGCGAACAGCCACGGCCGCAGCAGCATCGTCACCGCGAGCACCGCGCCGGCCAGCCCAGCGACCACCACCAGCTCGGCGGCGCTGGTCGTGACCAGCGAGCCGAACAGGTAGGACAGCAGCGAGGCGTTGCTGCTGGCCGGCGCGAGGCCGATCAGCAGTACGCCGCCGGCGATCCCGCCGTAGAACAGCATCGCCAGCGCGACGTCACCGGACGTGCGACCGCGCTCGCGGATCAGCTCGATCGCGATGGCGCCGAGGGTGGCGACGACGATCGCGGTGAGCACCGGCGCCTGGTTGGTGAGGAAGCCGATCGCCACCCCGGTGAGCGCCACGTGCCCGATGCCGTCGCCGATCAGCGACATCCGCCGCTGGACGAGGTAGATGCCGACCGCCGGGGCGGTGACGCCGACCAGCAGCGCCGCCACCAGCGCCCGGACCATGAAGTCGTACGACAGCAGGCTCACGACGCGGTCCAGAGGCCGGGCGGCTCGGAGGGCGCGTGCGGA
>Ga0126306_10000750_pt1 | contig 16145 bp, 16 predicted proteins | sample Plot27_FD_92592 | JGI IMG/M metagenome (GOLD analysis project Ga0126306, IMG submission 92592) | Serpentine soil microbial communities from UC McLaughlin Reserve, CA, USA - Plot27 | ecosystem: Environmental > Terrestrial > Soil > Grasslands | place: USA: UC McLaughlin Reserve, Lake County...
CGCGAGGAGCGTGGCAAGAACGCAGCCCGACGCTTGAGGGCTTCGGGGATGGTCCCGGCCGTCCTCTACGGCGGCGGTAGCGAAGCTGGCGGGACCATGGCGCTCGCGGTCCCCGACAAGGTCGTGGATTACACGCTCCAGCACCTCGGGGACAACGCGCTCTACGAACTAGACCTCGGCTCGGGCGGCTCGACGGCGCGCATCGTTGACGTGCAGCGCGACCCGGTCTCGGGCCGCCTCGTCCACGTGGACTTCGCCCCGGTGAACATGCGCGAGCGCATTGAGGTCACGGTGCCGCTACACGTGGTCGGCGAGTCCCCGGGTGCCGAGGAGGGCGGCGTCTTGCAGCAGGTCGCCTACGAGGTACAGATCGAGACGCTCCCGGGCGACATCCCGCAGGAGCTCAACCTCGACGTCACTTCCCTAGGGATGAACGAGAACCTCACCCTCGCCGACCTGACGCTCCCGGACGGCATCACCCTCGTCTCCGACCCCGAGGAGGTTGCTGCCACCGTCACCGCGCCCACCGAGATCACTGAGGAGGACCTCGAGGCCGCTGGCGTTGTCGAGGAGGAGCCCGAGGAGGGCGAGCCGGTCGAGGGCGAGGAGCCCGGAGAAGGCGCGGAGCCTTCCCCCGAGGAGGGCGAGGGCCCCGCGGACCAGAACCTCCAGGCCTAGGTCACCATACGCTCCTTTCTGGACCGATTTAGAAGAGAAGAGGACGACGGGGGACCCTCAGGGTCCCCCGTCGTCGTGGGCTTGGGCAACCCTGGCCGTTCCTACGAGCGTACCCGCCACAACGTCGGCTTCCTCGTCGCCGACGAGCTTGCCCGCCGGCATGGCGGCTCCTGGCGCAAGAGGAAGAAGGCCGAGGCGGCCCCGATCACCCTGGGCTTGCAGGACGTTACGCTCCTGAAGCCCACGACGTTCATGAACAACTCGGGGTCGGCGCTCGCCGGGCACAACAGGGCGGAGGACCTTATCGTGGTCCACGACGACCTCGACCTGCCCGAAGGCGACGTCCGCGTGAAGGTCGGCGGCGGCGCGGGCGGCCACAACGGCCTCCGGTCCGTGATAGGGCGCTACGGGCCGGACTTCATCCGCGTGCGCGTCGGCGTCGGCCGCCCGCCGCCCGGGATGGGCGTAACGGACTACGTCCTGGGTAAGATGAATTCTGCCGTCCGTGACGCCGTACCCCGCGCGGCGGACGCGGTCGAGGCAGTCGCCGAGGATGGACCGGAGGCCGCGATGAACCGCTTTAACGCCCGGTTCTAATCCTTACCTTCCGCCCGCGGCAACTGGCGGAGCATGCGGCCGAGCATCTCGATGCCGCCCTTGTCGAGGGTGCGGTCCTCCTCGATAATCTCCAGCTCCTCGGGGACGCCGAGCTCGCGCAGCTTCTTCGCGGTGATTGTGGCGCACGCGACCGCCTTGACCCCTTCGAGGGTGCCCAGTATCTCTTCCGTGCTGCTCTGGTCCACGTAGACGGACCGAAAGTCCAGGTGCTCGAGCCCCGCCCCCTCCAGCGAGCGCGAGAGGTTCTCCATGCACGTTCGGCCCCAACCGACCACCCCGACCGGGGTCCCGGCCGGAAGCTCGGTGAGGCGCCGCAGGCTCTCGATGTTCGCCTCGGCCAAGAGCGCGATAGTCTCTATCCCGAAGGGCTCTACCAGAGCCTGCACCTCGTGGACGTGGAAGAAGGTCGTCACCGCCATCCGCCACGGCGGGTCCCCTTCTCCAGATAGGCGCGCCGGCAGGTACTCCAGAAGCACTTTCTCGACCTCGACGGGGAGCTGCTCCTCGAGCTCGGAAGAGAGTTGGTCGAGCTCCGCCCCCGTGCACTCGACGAAGAGGATGGGCACTTTCTCCTGTGGTCTGACCCCGGATCGCGCCAGCAGCGCGTTCCCGAGCTCCTCGACCGAGACGCCCTGCGCCGCTGCCAGATCCATCACCCGCTCCAGGACCTCCTGGCGCCTCGAAGCCTCCGCGTCCACCGGCGGTTCGACGACGTAGACGCCGCTCCCGCGCCGGCTCTCCACGAAACCCTCACGCTCGAGGTCGGAGATCACACGCGCCACCGTGTTGCGGTTCACCCGCAAGAACCCAGCCAAGGCTCGGATGCTCGGCAGTCGATCCCCCGCTTCGAAAGTCCCGGTCAGGATGAGATGCTTGATCTGCTCCTCCAGCTGTACGTGTACCGGCACGTGGCTTTTCTGATTTATCTGTAAATCCACCCGATTATCCTATTGTCCTATGACGATATGCCAATTATAATTGTCCCAGCTCAGTAGGGCAATTATAGCGCACCGGCGAGACTGGAGGTTAGGGGTGCAAGATTGGGCGGGTTTTGGGGCCTGGCAGGGGCGTCGAGAGGAGTTGTTTCGGGAGGCCGAGCGCGAGCGACTGGCACGCGGGTTGCGGGAGGCGCATAAGGCGCAGGCGGCCGTTCGCCGCTGCGAGGACCGCACCGGGTTGACGGGGGGGATCGAGGTCCGCTGGGGGCTTCTGGAGGACGAGGCGAAGGTGGCTGACCTCTTGGAGCTCAACGGTATGCCCCGCTGGTTGGCCTTCGAGGAGCGGTACGTGGTGGCGGAGAGAAGCGGTAAGATCCTGGCCGCACTGCAATATCGGACGGAGTCCAAGCGGCTCTTGCTGGGGCTTCTTGTGGGCGATCCGTGGGCCGAGGAGCGGCCACTAGCCGTGGCCCTCTACGCAGGCGCCGGGCGGTTGGCGCGGGAGATGGGGGTCGGCGAGGTCCTCGCCCGACCCTTCCCGCGTGGGACGGACTACTCGCGCGAGGCGGGGTACCGTCGGCGGGGCCGCCGGGAGTGGCGGCTGGACGTGGCGCGGGCCGGAGGGGTGCGTGACGAGCCCGTAGCGGGTAGGTGGCGGCGGTTGCTCGAGCTGTTCGGTGCTCCCGCCGTACCGTTCGTGGGTCTCCTGCGCAAACAGGGGTGAGCCGTAGCCGGCTCCGGGCTATCCGCCGTGGTGGTCGACGCCCCATCGAACCTCGGTCTGAGCCCACCCGAAGAGGGTAGGGAGCCGGGCGTCCGCGGGCTCGCCTCCACTTTGCGGGAGCGGGGCCTCGTGTACCGCCTCGGCGCAGAGGATGGTGGGGACTTGACGCCTCCCCTATACTCGCCGGAGGTAGAACCGATGACGGGGACGAGGAACGGCGAAGCCATAAGGGAGTTTTCTAGAGACCTCGCCGAGAGGGTCGGGGCGATCGTCCGCAGCGGGAAGCGCCCGCTGGTGCTGGGTGGGGACTGCAGCATCCTCCTCGGGAGCATGCTGGCGCTGAGGAGGTTGGGCCGGTTCGGGCTGGTGTTCGTGGATGGCCACCTCGACTTTAGGCATCCCGGCAACTCAGCACGCCTGGGCGCGGTCGCCGGCGAAGACCTTGCGCTGGTCACGGGCAGGGGCTCGGAGCGGCTGACGGACATCGGCGGCATGGGACCGCTCGTGCGTGACGAAGACGTGGTCGCCCTGGGCGAGCGTGAAGCCTACCCCGGGTGGAGGGACATCCACGACACGGAGATTACGGTGTGGGACCTACCGAGGGTGAGGGAGCTCGGCTTCGCGGGGGCGGCCGGGCGGGCCGTCGAGACGCTGCGAGTCAACGGCGTGGAGGGGTTCTGGGTCCACCTCGACGCGGACGTTCTGGACGACGCGCTGATGCCGGCGGTAGATTCCAGGCAGCCGGGCGGCATGGCCTACGCTGAGCTCGTGGATCTCTTGAGGCCGCTCCTGCGCTCCGGGCTGGCGGTGGGGATGGAGATTACCATCTTCGACCCCGAGTTAGACCCGACAGGAGTGATCGCGGAGGCGTTTACCGCCGTGGTGGAGGCCTTCTCTGGTGTAAGCGCCTGATAGGATGGGAGGACGCGTATCGCGAGGATCTGGCACGGCGTAACGGCGGCGGCGAAGTCCGAGGAGTACCTCGACTACCTCAACGAGACCGGCGTTCCGGATTACCGGGCGACGGAGGGCAACCGCGGTGTGTACGTAATGCGCAGGGTGGAGGGCGATAGGGCGCATTTCCTGACGCTATCGTTCTGGAACTCCATCGACGACGTCAAGAGGTTCGCGGGCCCGGACCCGGAGAGGGCCAAGTACTATCCCGCGGACGAAGAGTTCTTGCTCGACTTCGAGCCCACGGTCGGGCACTACGAGGTCGTCGTGGAGCCGCCCAGCGAGGCTTGAGGACGACGGTCGGAAAGGGATCGGGTGACCGCAGAGATGGACAAGACGGCGGTGACCTTCACCTGGCGGGGAGCCCTCGAAGGGGCAAAACGGTGCCTGCCCCTCGAGATCAGCGGCTTCGCGGTAGGCCTAGTCTTCGGCGTGCTGGCGGGGCAGGCGGGCCTGAGCGCGGCGGAGTCCGTCTTGATGAGCGCCCTCGTCTACTCCGGGGCCGCCCAGTTCGTGGTGATCGGGCTCTGGGCGGCGCCGTTGCCTGTGGCGAGCATCGTCCTCACCACGCTCGTCGTCAGCCTGCGACACCTTCTGATGGGCGCGGCGCTCAGCCCCGTCTTCTCGCGGCTGGGGCGCCTCAAGGCGTATGGATCCGTCTTCTTTATGGCCGACGAGAACTGGGCGCTCACGATGAGCGAGTTTTCCAAGGGGAGGCGCGACGCCGCGTTCTTGCTCGGCGGCGGGCTGGCGATGTTCGCCTCCTGGACGACCTCGACCCTCATCGGGCGCACCGTGGGAGGGGCCTTGCGGAACCCCGAGCGCTGGGGGCTGGACTTCGCCTTCACGGCCGTATTCCTCGCGCTGCTCGTGGGGATGTGGAGGGGGAGGGTGGATCTCCTGCCCTGGGTGGTCGCCGCGCTCGTCGCGGTGGCGGGTCATCAATTCTTGCCGGGGCAATGGTACATCCTGCTGGGCGGTTTGGCGGGCAGCCTCGCGGGGGCGGTGCGGCGTGAGCCTTGATCCCCAGACCCTGCTCACTATCCTGCTCATGGCGCTCGCGACCTACGCCACGCGCGCCGGTGGTCTGTGGCTCGCCAGCCGCCTCACCCTCTCCGGACGTGTGGAAGCGTGGCTGGATCACATCCCTGGAGCCATCCTGGTCTCCATCGTCGCCCCCGTCGTCCTCGCGAGCGGGCTCGCCGAGGCGCTGGCTGCGCTGATAGTCGTGCTGGTAGCCCTGCGAACGGGAAGCCTACCCGTCGCGATGGTGACGGGCGTCTGCGCCGTCCTCGTCTTGCGGACCCTGGCGTAAAGTTGACCGTGCGAAACTTTCTGGCCGGCCCGGGTGTTGTAAGGAGTGTGGAGGTTAAGGCGCGCACTCTGGACGAAATCGTGGGGATCGACCCGCTCGCGGCGCGGCTGGCGGAAGGAGACCCCCTGGCGCCCAAAGCCCTGGCGGAGCGGCACTACGTCGAGCTGTACCGCTACGCGTTATCGGTGCTGCGCGAGGAGCGGGCCGCCGAAGACGCGGTGCAGGATGCCTTCGAGCGCGCCTTCGCGGCGCTCGGACGGTACCCCGAAGAACGGCTTCGCGCCATGAGGCTGCGCCCGTGGATGTACAGGATCACCTTGAACGTCGCCCGCAACCGCCTCCGCGAGAGACGCGAGGTGCCGGTCGAGGAGATCTCCTCAGCAGGCGTTGCTCTAAGCGACGAGGGCAGGGAGAGCGTGATGGACGTGCTGGCCGCCCTGGGGAGGTTGCCGGAGAGGCAGAGGGTGGCGGTGACGCTGCGGTATTTGCAGGATTTGCCGTACGTGGAGATCTCCGGCGTGACCGGATGGCCCGAGGGGACCGCCAAGACGCTGGTCCGCAGGGGTGTAGCGCGCCTCAGGAAGATAATGGCCGTCGAGAATCCAAAAGGTGGTATGGGATGAACGAACCCTTAGCAAACCGCGGCGCCGAGCGCACCACCGCGGTGCTCCGGGAGACGGCGGGGCGCATCGCGCCGGCCAGGGCTACGGCCGTCTTGGTGGACCAAGTGCTGGCCGGCGCGACCGACTCCTTTTTCGGGGTGGAGTCGCCGATCGGGACGGTGTACGTTGCGGTGGGGCCGGACGGGGTGCGGTACCTCGCCCCCGCGGCTTCGGAGAAAGAGTTTGCCCGCTACTACCGCGAGCGCTTCGGGCGGTTCGTCTCTCCCGCGGTCTCTGTTGGGTCGGAAGACCTGGCGGGGAGGGTTGCCGCGGCTCTCTCCGGGGAGCGAGTGGAGGTGCCCCTGGACTTGAGCGGGGCGACGCCGTTCCAGCGGCGTGTCCTCGAGACCGTGAAGGGCATAGCCCGAGGCCAGGTGCGCCCCTACGTCTGGGTGGCGAGTGAGGCCGGCTCCCCCGGCGCCTCGCGGGCCGTCGGCAACGTCATGGCGAACAACCCCGTCCCGTTGCTCGTCCCGTGCCACCGGGTCGTCCGCAACGACGGCCGCACCGGGAGCTACGCGTTCGGCGCGGGGGAGAAGGTTAGGCTCTTGAGGTCGGAGGGCGTCTCGCCGGAGGAGATCTCCGGCTCCCCTTACGTCGCGACGCCGACGACCGGCATCGTCTGCCATACCACGTGCCGCAACGCGAAGAGGATCCAACCCGAGAACCGCCGCGTCTTCCGCAGCGCCGCGAGCGCCGTGGAGGCCGGCTATCGTCCCTGCAAGGTGTGCCGTCCGGTGGTGGCAGCTTAGATGGGGGCACGCGACCTGGGAGCACTGCTCCTTCTCAGCGCGCTGTGGGGCGCGTCCTTTATCTTTATCCGTGTTGCTGTGCCCACCCTGGGGCCGTTCGTCCTCGTGGAGCTGCGCGTAGGAGTGGCGGCCGTGGCCCTCGCCCTCTGCGCTGCCCTCCTGGGGCGTCTGCCGAAGCTGCGGGCACGCTGGAGGCAGTTCTTGCTCCTCGGGACGGTAAACGTGGCGATCCCCTTCTCCCTCATAAGCGCCTCGGAGATAACTCTGACGGCCTCCCTGGCGGCGATCCTGAACTCCACCACCGTGATGTTCACGGCGGTGGTGGCGGCGGTGTGGATGGGCGACGCCCTGACGATGAGGAAGGTCGCCGGCGTGGTGCTCGGTGTACTGGGCGTTACGGTGCTCGTCGGATGGGACCCTATCGCGATGAACTGGGCCGTCGTTCTCTCGGTCGGGGCGATGCTCGCCGCCTCCATGTCGTACGCGCTGGGCGCGGTCTACGCCAAGCGGACCTTCACGGGCGCCACCCCGATGACGATCGCCATCGGTCAGCTGACGGTAGCCTCGATGCTCATTTTGCCCCTTGCCGGCGTCAGCCTCCCGGACGAACGGCCGACTGCGGTCGCGACCCTCTCGGTGCTGGCGCTGGCCCTGCTCTCGACGGCCGTGGCCTACATGCTCTACTTCCGCCTAATCGAGAACGTTGGCCCGACCAGCACTTCCACAGTTACGCTACTTGTACCGCTCTTCGGCCTCCTTTTTGGGGTTCTGATCCTTGACGAGCCTGTCGGGCTGGGGACGCTCGCTGGGCTCGTCCTCATCCTGTCGAGTGTCACCCTCATCACCGGCCTCGGGTTCAGCGGAGCTAAGATCAAGACCCGGGGCTGAGAAAGTCGGGCCTTCTGCCTCCACAGGATAACGCGAAGACTCGGGGTCAGCCGGAGTAGAAGATAGCCTCCGAGCCGATGAGGCCCGGTAGCTTCCCGACGCTCCGCTCGTTCAGCTCTTCCAGGATAGACACTGAGCCGCCTCTCTTTCATGTGCACGGGGATTATCCTGGGGCTTCGATGCCGTAGACCGTATCACTTTGAGAATAGGCGCGCGGGGGTAAAATCGTCCGGTGAGCGAAAGTACGCGGGCGAGATCACTGCAGGCGCCGCGTCGGATTCGCGCCTACTTGGCGGCGAGGGCCGAGCGGCCGGTGCTCCTGCTCGCCTCGAGCGAAGAGGAGGCCGAGCGGTACGCCCGCGATGCCGCCTGCTTTACGGAAGAAGCGGTGGTCCACCTTCCCTCCCGCGGCGTCGCCTACGGAGATGTCTTCGAGCCGGCCGTGACCCGCGTCGGGCGGCGGCAGAGGTCTCTGCGCTCCATAGAGTCGGCGCGCGTCGTGGTCGCGGGACCGCTGGCGTTCATGGAGAAGACGCCGCTCTATGAGCCGCTGGTCCTTGCCGGTGAGGCCGAGATGGAGCTTGACGCGACGCTCGGGCGGCTGGTCGAGCTCGGCTACGAGCGGGTGGATCGTGTCTCGCGTCCGGGTGAGCTCGCGGTGCGCGGCGGCATCGTCGACGTCTTCCCGAGCACCCGCCGCTCGCCGGTCCGCGTGGAGTGGTGGGGGGACGAGATCGAGAGCGTCCGCGCCATCTCTCTGGCGACCCAGCGGGTTGTCCGCGAGCTCGAGACCGTGGCGGTCTACGCCGCCCGGGAAGGTGACCTCGCCGCCCTCGCCGCGACGAGCGAGGATTTCCCGGAGGAGACCCGCCGGGGCGTGCGCGTGCCGGGTCTCGATCGTCTCCTGTTGGACCTGAGACCCGTCTCGCCGCAGGCGCTCCTGCCCGACGGCGTCGAGGTGTGGCGTGAGGAGCCGCAGGAGGGGGTTCCAGATGACCTCGAGGGCGTGGTGCGCGAGCTCTACGACCCGAGGACCCCGGAGCCGGACGTCGAGTTCACCGCAGGCGAGGGGGGAGAGGTCGTCTCCGCCCCGCCGGTCGCGGCGTACGCCGACACCTTGAGGGAGGCGGCGAGGCGCCTCGCCGCAATGGTGGAACAGGGGCTCGCGGTCTTCGTAGCCTGCTCCTCGGGCGGGGAGGCGAAGCGGACGGTCTACGCGTTCGGGGAGATAAACCGCGCGATGCGGGAGGCGGAGCGGGTGGACGCGAGCCTCCCGCCCGGGCTCTACGCTGTGGGGCGCGAGGTCGATGAGGGGTTTGCCTACCCGGACGGCGGGATCGCCGTCGTTCGCCGGGACTCGCTCTTCGGCCGGCGGCGCGAGACACGCCGGCGACCGGGGCGGGCGCTCGCCTCCTTCGCAGACCTGAAGGCCGGGGACCTCGTGGTGCACGCCGCACAGGGCATCGGGTGCTTCGAAGGGCTCGTGGCGCGGGAGGTCCTCGGGACCACCCGCGACTACATGCAGGTCACCTACCGCGGCGGGGATACCCTGCTCGTGCCCTACGAGCAGATGGAGCTCCTGCACAAGTACGTCGGCAGCGAGGTCGCCAGCCTCGACAGGCTCGGCGGCGCGACCTGGGCGCAGGTCACCGACAGGGTCCGCAGCAGGGTCAAGGCGCTCGCCGGGGAGCTGTTGCAGCTGTACGCGGCCAGGGCCTCCACACTCGGCTTCGCCTTTCCAGAGGACGGCGAGTGGGAGCGGGAGCTCGAGGAGAGCTTCCCGTACCAGGAGACCACGGACCAAGAGGCGGCTATCGCCGCGGTAAAAGCGGACATGCAGAGGCCCAACCCGATGGACCGGCTGGTGTGCGGGGACGTGGGCTTCGGCAAGACCGAGGTCGCCGTACGGGCGGCCTTCAAGGCGGCTCTGAGCGGCAAGCAGACCATGATGCTCGCGCCAACGACCATCCTCGTGCAGCAGCACGAGCGGACCTTCAAGGAGAGGCTCGGCGCCTTCGCCGTCCGCGTCGAGAGCCTCTCGCGCTTCACGACGCCGGCCGCGCGCAGGACCATCCTGCGCGACTTCGCCGCCGGCGAGGTCGACGTGCTCATCGGGACCCACGCCGTGCTCGGCTCGGAGGTGGTGCCCCAAGACCTCGGGTTGGTCGTCGTGGACGAGGAACAGCGTTTCGGGGTCAGGCATAAGGAGCGCATAAGGGAGTTCAGGACCACCGTGGACGTTCTTACGCTGACGGCGACCCCGATCCCGCGCACCATGCAGATGGGCCTCGCCTCTTTGCGGGACATAAGCGTCATCGAGACGCCGCCCGCGGGTCGGCGGAGCATCCTCACGCACGTCGGCCCCTACGACGAGGGCCTCGTCGAGCAGGCGCTACAGCGGGAGGTCGCCCGCGGCGGCCAGGCCTTCTTCGTCCACAACCGCGTCGAGACGATAGACGAGGTAGCGCAGCGGCTGCGCTACCTCGTGCCCGGCGTGCGCTTCGCGGCGGCGCACGGGCAGATGCCGGAGCGGGCTCTCGAGAACGTTATGCGAGCCTTTCTGGACGGCGAGGCCGACGCGCTGGTCACTACGACCATCGTCGAGAGCGGGCTCGACGTGGCTACGGCGAACACCCTCATCGTGGACCGCGCAGACACGATGGGGCTCGCGCAGCTCTACCAGCTGCGGGGCAGGATCGGGCGCTCCACCGAACAGGCCTACGCCTACCTTTTCGCCCCTCTGGGCGCCACCGTCGAGTCGCAAAAGCGGCTCGAGGCGCTCATGGACTTCACACAGCTCGGCAGCGGGTTCGCGATCGCCATGCGGGACCTGGAGATCCGGGGCGCCGGAAACCTGCTGGGCGCCGAGCAGTCCGGCCACATAGCGGCCGTCGGTTTCGAGATGTACCTCAGGCTCCTGGAGGAGGCGGTCGCCGCGGCCAGGGGCGAGGCCCCGGAGCGGCGCGACGGGAGGCCCGTAATCGTGGAGCTCCCGCTCGACGCCTATCTGCCGCCTGCGTACGTGATGGACGAGATTGAGCGCGTGGACCTCTACCGTAGGGCGTCGGGCCTCTCGTCCCTGACCCAGGTAGACGACCTGGCCGAGGAGCTCGCCGACCGCTTCGGGGAGCCCCCTGAGCCCGCCCTGAACCTGCTCGGTCTCTCGCGTGTCAAGATCCTGGCTCGCCAGGCCGGCGCGAGCTCCGTCAACTACCGCTCGGGCGCCCTCTCCGTCGTGGGCGTGACCGCCGATTCGAGGCAGGTGCCGCTCCTCCGGGAAGGGACCGGCGGCGTGATCGGAGGCAGGGAGGGCCGGGTCACGGTCCGCGGCTCTTCGCTCGACCCGCTCCCGCTCGCGGAGAGGACGCTGTGGGCCCTGCAGCCGTCGGCGGTCCGTGCAAGCTAGGAACGGCAAGGCCGGTCGTCGAGACCTCCGTGCTATAATCGCGGCGTTTTTGGCACCCTAGCAGCGAGGTTCTTCGTCGTCTTGAGCAAGTCTTTGGTGAACAGGGCATGGCTCGTCTCTCTGCTTGCGGTCGTCCTCCTGGTGTTCGTCGCGGCCTGCAGCCCGGCGGAGCCGGTCGCCAACGTGGAGTCGCCGTCCAAGAAGGTTGCTATCTTCGAGGGGGGCGACGTCACTTTAGGCGAGTTGCAAGAGTTCGCCCAGCAGAGCGGCGCGGGCGAGCTGTCTCCGGAATCCCCGCAGTACGAGGCGATCGTAGCCCAGCTCATGCCGCAGCTCGTCGAGATCGAGATCGCCGAGGCTTACGCCCAGGAGCAGGGGATAACTGTCTCCGAAGGGGAGGTGAACGAGGAGATTGAGGTCCTCAAGGACCAGATCGCCCAGCAGGCGCAGGCCCAGGGTCAGGAAGTGGACCGCGAGGAGGCCTTCGAAGGGGCGCTGCAGCAGGCCGGCCTCACGGAGTCGCAGCTCAGGCAGCAGCTCAGGGAGCAGCTGCCCGTACAGGAGGTGCAGGAGAGGGTGACGGGCGGCGCCGGTCCCTCTCAGGAGGAGGTCGAGCGGTTCTACGAAGAGAACAAGGCCGCCCAGTTCACGAGCCCCGAGACACGCTGTGCGAGACACATCCTGTTCAACAAGGACCAGAGGGAGCAGGCCGAGGAGGTCAAGGGACGGCTCCAGGACGGCGGGGACTTCGCGCAGCTGGCCCAGGAGTTCTCCCAGGACCCGGGGAGCGCCGAGAACGGCGGCGACCTCGGCTGCCTCGGCAGGGGCGAGACAGTCCCCGACTTCGAGGAGGCGGTCTTCGGCGCTGAGCAGGGCGAGATCGTCGGCCCGGTCGAGACCGAGTTCGGCTACCACCTCATCGAGGTGACCGACATCAGGGAGGAGACTGCCCAGCCGCTCTCGGAGGTGGAGGCCCAGATAAGGGACCAGCTCACCACCGAGGCGCAGACCGAGGAGTTCACGGCCTGGTTGCAACGACAGAAAGAGCAGCGCAACGTGAAGTACCTGCCGGGTTACAAGCCCCCCGCGTAGCGGCCCGTACCCCCCGGTTGCTTAGGGTGGCGCCGCAACGGGTAAGGGCGTAGAGTTACGAGAAAGCTTCTCAGCTAAAGAGTTGTCGATGTGGCATGCTGGGGGACAACCAGGAGGTGGTGGAACGGGTACGCCCTAGAGGCTGCGCCGTAGAAGCCCGGTTGCGGCCCACCGCAAAGAGCTGATAGATGAAATGCTGACGAGCTTCCGACCAGAGGGAGGACAATGACGGAGATCGTCGCGGTCCACGGGCGTGAGATCCTGGACTCCAGGGGAAACCCAACGGTCGAGGTCGAGCTCGCCACGGTGAGCGGCTTCGTGGGCCGGGCCTCGGTCCCCTCGGGCGCCTCTACCGGCCAGAACGAGGCTGTCGAGCTGCGCGACAAGGACGACGGACGCTACGGCGGCAAAGGCGTCTTGGGCGCCGTGGCCAACGTGGACGGCGAGCTCGCGCAGGTCGTCGTGGGTATGGACGTCACCGACCAGCGCTCCCTCGACCTCGCCATGATCGAGGCCGACGGTACGGAGAACAAAGGGCGCCTCGGGGCGAACGCGATACTCGGGATCTCTCTGGCGGCGGCGAAGGCGGCGGCGGAGGCCGCGGCGCTGCCACTCTTTCGTTACCTCGGCGGGCCAGGGGCGTACACCCTGCCGGTCCCCTGCGCCAACATCATGAACGGCGGGGCGCACGCGGCGAACAACATCGACTTCCAGGAGTTCATGGTCGTGCCCTTCGGCTTCGACGGCTATGCCGGGGCGCTGCGCGCTGTCGCAGAGATCTACGGCGGCCTTAAGAAGCTCCTGGTGGAGCGCGGGCACTCGGGTGGTATCGGGGACGAGGGGGGGTTCGCCCCCGACCTCGAGGACAACGGCGCGGCGCTCGCGCTCATCGCCGAAGCCGTCGAGAGGAGCGGGTACTCATTGGGCGACCAGATCGGCTTGGCTCTCGACCCGGCGGCCTCAGAGTTCTACGAGAGCGGCTCGTACGACCTGGAGGGCGAGCGTAAGACCCTCTCGCGTGAGGAGATGGTCGAATACTACGTGCGGCTTTGCGACCAATACCCCATCATCAGTATCGAGGACGGGCTCGCCGAGGACGACTGGGTGGGGTGGGCCATGATCACCGAGCGCCTCGGCGACAGGGTGCAGCTCGTCGGCGACGACCTCTTCGTCACGAACCCGACGATTCTGGCCCGCGGTATCGAGGAGGGCATCGGCAACTCCATCCTCATAAAGGTCAACCAGATAGGCACCCTCACCGAGACCTTCGAGACGATGGACCTCGCGCACAAGTCAGGCTACACGACGATGGTGAGCCACCGCAGCGGGGAGACCGAGGACGCGACGATCTCCGACCTCGCGGTCGCGACCAACGCCGGGCAGATAAAGACTGGCGCCCCCGCCCGCACCGACCGCGTCGCCAAGTACAACCAGCTACTCAGGATAGAGGAGGGGCTCGAGGGGTCGGGGGTCTACTCGGGCCGACGGGCATTCAACCCGAGGGTAAGGCCGGAGAAGGGGGTCTGAGGGTGCGCCGGACCAAGATAGTCGCCACCCTGGGCCCCGCGACCTCCTCCGAGGAGAGCATAGGGGCCCTGATCCGGGTCGGCGTGGACGTCACAAGGTTCAACTTCAGCCACGGCGACCACCACATGCACCTGAAGAACGCCGAGACCGTGCGGTCGGTGGCGAAGGAGCTGGGGCGCAACGTGGCCGTCATGCAGGACCTGCAGGGGCCGAAGATCCGGACCGGCGAGGTGGAGGGCGGCACGCGGCTCATCGAGGGGAACAGGGTCGTTATCGTGCCGGGCGACCTCGTCGGCGACGCGAGCCGACTCTCGACCTCCTACGAGCGCCTCGCAGACGACGTGAGGCCCGGCCACAGGCTCCTTATAGACGATGGCCTAGTCGGCCTTCGGGTCGAGAGCATCGAGGACGGCGAGGTGGTGTGCGAGATCCTCGAGGGCGGGCCCGTCTCCTCACACAAGGGCCTGAACTTCCCGGACTCCTCCCTCTCAATAAAGGGTCTTACGCCCAAGGACATAGAGGATTTGCGCTTCGGCATAGAGGAGCTGCACCCGGACTGGGTGGCTACCTCGTTCGTGCGCACCGGCGACGAGGTACACGAGCTCAAGGAGCGCATAAAGGAGTTCGGCGGCAACGCGCCGGTCATCTCCAAGATCGAGAAACACGAGGCCATAGACAACATCGAGGAGATCATCCGGGCCTCCGACGGCATAATGGTCGCGCGAGGAGACCTGGCGGTCGAGCTCTCCGCCGAGCGGGTGCCCATAGAGCAGAAGCGCATGATCGCGCGCTGCAGGCGCCTCGGAAGGCCGGTTATCGTGGCCACGCAGATGCTCAACTCCATGATCGAGAATCCGAGGCCGACCCGCGCCGAGGTCTCGGACGTGGCGAACGCTATCTTCGACAGGGCCGATGCGGTGATGACCTCGGGGGAGACGGCGGTCGGGCGCTACCCGTTGCAGAGCATCCGGGAGATGGACCGGATCTGCCAGGCCGCCGAGGGCGCCATAAATTACGGCCGGGACATCCCCGCCTCGGCCTCCTGGGGCCGCGGCGACCGCTACGACGCCGTTACCCACGCCGCCTGCGAGCTTGCCGAGGACCTCGAAGCCGAGGCGATCGTGACCTCGACCCAGAGCGGGCTCTCCAGCATCCGGGTCGCCCGCTTCAGGCCGCCCAACAAGATCCTCGCCGTCAGCCCCATCGAGCACACGGTACGGATGCTCGCGCTCGTCTGGGGCGTGACCTCGATCCAGGGCGAGCAAGCGGGCTCCCTCGAGGAGCGCTTCCAGGGGGCGGTTGACGCCGCCGAGGAGGCGGGGCACCTCAAGGAGGGTGACCAGATCATTATGACCGGCGGGACCGCCGGTTCCCTGCCGGGCACCGCGAACGTCGTCGAGGTCCTCACCGTGGGCGAGGAAGGATAGGAGAGGACGAGACTGCCTTGAGCGTACCCCGGAGATACCGGCCGCTCGTGGTCGTGCTCTACGCCGCCTTCGCCGGACTTCTCCTTGCCTCCTACGCCGCGCCCCTGCAGGAGATCCTCGAGCGCCACGCCGAGATCCCCGCGCTCGAAGAGAAGGTGCACGAGGCCGAGGTGCACAACGCCGCCCAAGAGCGGCTCATAGAAGAGTTGAACACCCCCGCGGGCATCGAGCGCGCCGCCCGCGAGCGCTACGGGATGATCAAACCCGGAGAGAAGGTCTACATCGTCCCCGACAAAGACGGTGAGTGACCCCTTAAGCCCCTTAAGCGACCACGAAGCCGTAGACCGCCAGCTGGGCCGCTCCCCCAGGCCCTTCCGCGTCGCAGCCCGCTGCCCGTTCGGGACACCGAGCGTCATAGAGAACGAGCGGGCCCGCAACATGCCGACGAGCTTCTGGATCACCTGCCCCAGCCTCCACAGGGCCGTCTCGCGCCTCGAGTCGGCCGGCGGTGTCCGGACCGCGGGTGAGGAGGTGGGCGAGGAGACGGTCGAGGAGATCCACGACCAGCACCTCGCCCGCTATGGCACCTGGGTCGCTGGCGTCGGGGGACCCGGCGGCCACGTCAAGTGCCTCCACGCCTTCACCGCACTCCACCTCTCCGGCGCCGTCCCAAACCCCGTCGCCGAATGGACTCTCCAGCGCCTCGAAAAGCTCTACCCTGAAGACGCTTGCTGCACCGTCGAAGCCCCGCAAACCTGACTGGTATACTCCCGAACGACGTGGGGGCGTAGCCCAATAGGCAGAGGCAGAGGACTTAAAATCCTTACAGTGTGGGTTCGAGTCCCACCGCCCCTATCGAAAAAATACGCGATATGCAGGCAAAATGCAGAGTAGGAAGGCGCGGACGCGTCACCATCATACGTTTCTGACGACAGTTTGACGACAGTTCGCGAACAGCGCCTTTGCACGGCGGAGGGTGGAGGTTCGAATCCCCTCGGCTCCACTGCAGAAATGTGGCTAACGCGTTAGGCACTACGCGACGCCCTGGGGTTCAGCGACCAACTTTCTTGCTAGCCGACCGGGCCTCGGGGCTATCGAGAGCCGTTATCCAGGAAACCGCATACCAATTCGGCCACCCCACATCTTGTGGGCGGGTAGGCGATC
>Ga0126306_10000751_pt1 | contig 16125 bp, 15 predicted proteins | sample Plot27_FD_92592 | JGI IMG/M metagenome (GOLD analysis project Ga0126306, IMG submission 92592) | Serpentine soil microbial communities from UC McLaughlin Reserve, CA, USA - Plot27 | ecosystem: Environmental > Terrestrial > Soil > Grasslands | place: USA: UC McLaughlin Reserve, Lake County...
CGGAGACGCCGTGGTCGGAGGCGCCGTCTATGGGGTACTGCGCGTCCAGGAGCCAGCGGAGGGCCTGGGCGAGGTCGCGGCGCTCTGGGTAGAGGATGGCGAGGTGGAAGAGCCCGGCGGCATTCCTCGGGGCCGGGGACGCGTTCTTGCTCATCCAGGTGTTCAGGCCGATGTGGTGGTGGTAGCCGCCGGCGGAGAGGAACACCGCCTCGTCGCCGTACCACTGCGTGATCTCGAACCCCAGGATATCCCGGTAGAACGACAGCGCCCGCTCGATGTTCGCCACCTTCAGGTGGACGTGCCCGATGCGGGTGTTCGGGTTTATCAAGCGCTTCGTGCGCCTCTCAGTCTCCATGCCCGTCACCTCTCTCTCAATACCGCAGGAGCGTTAATTCTACCGCCGCCCGCCGCGCGTGTTGACCATCACGACGCCCACGAGCGTCACGACGCCGCCGACGACCGAGAGAAGCGTCGGCACCTCCCCCAGCCACAGCCAGGCGATCAGGTAAGCCAGCACGGGGATGAGGTAGAGGAAGCTGACCGCCCTCGAGGCGGCCATGCGCGAGAAGGCGTAGGCATAGGTGCCGTAGGCGATGGCGATCGGGAAGACGCCGAGGTAGACCATAGCGAGCGTGGTGCCCGGCGGGACCGCCGGAACCTGAGAGACGAGCCCGGGCAGAAAGGGGAGCGCGAGGAGTGTTCCGGCCCACACGGCGTAGGTCGTGAAGACGAACGCCCCCGTATCTCTGCAAGTACGGCTTCTGGAAGACGAAGTAGATGCTCGAGGAGACGGCCGCCAGCAAGATCGGGAACGCCCGCGGGTCCAGGCTCAAACCCTCGCCCTCCCCGAGCGAGATCAGGGCTGCCCCGCCGAAGCTCACCGCCATTCCCACCCAGCCCAGAGCTCGGAGCCGCTCCCCCAGAACGGTCACGGCCACAGCAGGGCGGTGAAGATCGGGACCGTATTGATCAGGACACTCGCCGCCCCGGCGCTGACCGTGACCTCCCCGTAGTTGAGCGCCGCGTGGTAGAAGGTGAAGGCGAGAAACCCGGCCAGAAAGACCGCCGGCAGGTCCCGCCGCTCCGGCATGCGCATCCTCACGACGGCAGCGTACCCTGCGAGAACCGCCGAGGCGACGAGGAACCGGAAAAGGGCGACCTGCCCGGGCCCGTACGCTTCGAGACCGGCCCGGATGCCCGCGAACGCCGAGGCCCAGAAAACGACCGTCACCGCGAGCGCCGCCACCACCCTCGCGTCGAAACCGGAGCCCTTCACCTGACTATTCTAAACCCGAGCCGGTGCCGCTGGCGTACCGTGGCGCCGCTCTCTATACTCAGGCGGCGTTTAAGAGAAGCATCTAGGACGGAGAGAAGCCATGCAGACCGACAACCGGCACAAGAGCCGCGCCATACTCGAGGGACGGGACAGGGCGGGAGCCCGGGCCATGCTCAAGGCCATCGGATTCGACGACGACGACCTCGCCAAGCCGATAGTCGGCGTCGCCCACACCTGGATCGAGACGATGCCCTGCAACTTCAACCAGCGCCGCCTCGCCGAGCGGGTCAAAGAGGGCGTCCGGGAAGCTGGCGGCACCCCGATGGAGCTCAACACCGTCTCTATCTCCGATGGCGTGACGATGGGCACCGAGGGGATGAAGACCTCCCTTATCAGCCGCGAGGTGATCGCCGACTCCATAGAGCTCGTCGGGCGCGGCCACATGTTCGACGCCCTAGTGTGCATCGTCGGCTGCGACAAGACGATCCCCGCCGGCGCGATGGCGCTTCTGCGCCTGAACGTTCCCGGCGTCGTCGTCTACGGCGGCTCGATCGCTCCCGGCCGCTTCCGCAACCGCGACGTCACCATCCAGGACGTCTACGAGGCCATCGGTGCCCGCGCCGTGGGCAAGATGGGTGAAGAAGACTTCAAGGATGTGGAGGATCACGCGTGCCCCGGCGCCGGCGCCTGTGGCGGACAGTACACCGCGAACACGATGGCGCTAGCCCTCCAGTTCCTCGGCCTCTCCCCTATGGGCTCCGCGGACCCGCCAGCGAACGACCCCCGCAAGGACGACGTCTGCGCCGAGACGGGCCGCCTCGTTATGCGGCTCCTCGACCGCGGCTTGAAGCCCGCGGAGATTCTGACCCGCGCCTCCTTCGAGAACGCCATAGCCGCCGTCGCCGCGACCGGCGGCTCCACGAACGCGGTGCTGCACCTCCTCGCCCTCGCCCACGAGGCGGGCGTCCCCCTCGACATCGACGACTTCGACCGGGTGAGCTCCCGAACGCCCATCATCGCGGATTTGAAGCCCGGCGGGCGCTACGTCGCCGTAGATATGGACCGCGCTGGCGGCGCGCCCCTGCTCGGGCGCCGGCTTGTCGAAGCGGATCTCGTCGACGGCGGCCAGCAGAGCATGACCGGCCGCACCATCGGGGAGGAGGTCGAAAACGCCGAGGAGGACGAGGGGCAGGACGTGATCTCGCCAGCCGACAGGCCGCTCCGAGCCTCGGGCGGCCTCGTCATACTCAGAGGCAACCTCGCCCCCGAAGGCTGCGTCGTAAAGGTGGCGGGCTACACCCGGCTCCACCACTCGGGCCCCTCCCGCGTCTTCGACTCCGAGGAAGAGGCGATGCAGGCGGTCCAGGCCGGCCGGATCGTCGCCGGAGACGTCGTCGTGATCCGGTACGAAGGCCCCCGCGGCGGCCCGGGGATGCGCGAGATGCTCGGGGTGACAGCCGCCCTCGTCGGGCAGGGGCTCGGCGAGACGGTCGCCCTCCTGACCGACGGGCGCTTCTCCGGTGCCACCCGCGGCCTGATGGCCGGCCACGTTGCCCCCGAAGCCGCCCACGGCGGCCCCATCGCCGCGCTGCGCGACGGCGACACCGTCACCTTCGACGTCGAGAACCGCACCCTCTCAGCGGACCTCCCCGACGACGAGCTGCGAGCCCGCCTGCGCGAGTGGCGTGAACCGGAGCCCCGCTACTCGACCGGGGTCATGGCGAAGTATGCCACGCTCGTTTCCTCCGCATCCGAGGGTGCCGTCACAGACCCGGGCCTCGCCCCTGGGGTCGAGGAGCAACTCTAACCTCCGTTCTTCCTGTAGAGAAGCGGGAGGACAAACCACAACCCCGCCAACGAGGCGGCCATGACGGCGGTCACGACGACGGCGGCCCCTATCCCGAACATCAGGTCGGTGATGACGTAGACGACGCCGACCATGGCCGGCACCAGAAAAGCGAGCCCGAGGATGGTGAGCACGTTACCCGTCCTCAGGCGATACTCTCTCGTGCCCTGGCGGAACAACAGCCGGTGGTGCGCCGAAGGGGCTATGAGCAGCGCCGTGGCCGCCGCCGTGCAAAGCAGCGTCCCGAAGAAGACGTATCGTTGCACAGCGGTCAGCTCCGTGAAGCGACCCGCGAACGGCACCGTGAGCAGGAACGCGAAGAGCACCTGTACGCCGGGCAGGATGATCCGGAGCTCCTGCAGGAGCTCGATCAGCTCTCGGGCCGTCCGCTCTTGTGGGCCCTCCCCCGTATCCTGGTGATCCGCTTCCCTTTTCTGCTCTACGCGCTCTGTCATGCTCGGTGCTCCAAGTATCGCGCCACGTGGATTTAACAAACATTTTACACAAGGAACCTGTGGCCAAGAAACGCCTTGTAGGGTGAGCAGGCGGGTCCCCTGGTTAGCCTGAGGCGTCTACTGGAGACTCAGCGAATCCGGAGGGGTGGCGCTGCAGGTAGGATGATCTCTAGCGGGGCGCGGAGCTGCGGGGGTGTATTCCGGGCACCGCATCGCGTGCTATGAGCCCAACCGAGGCGGCGTGTTCGGCCGCCTCGGCGGTGTCTTCTACGGGGATCATCTCTGTCCCGAGGGAACTCGCTTCTCTGGCGATGGCCCGCACCTGGGCATCGCGCTCGCCGGTCGTAACGTCCCGGATGTAGATTGCAGTGATACGCCCGGGGTGCTCGCGCGCGGTCTGAAGGTAGATCTCCGGGTCCTCCTCCCCAGAGTCGCCTATAAGGACGAACGGTAGATCGGGATATGTGGCTAACAGCTTGCGGATGATCCCCAGCTTGTACGTCCGGTGCTTTCCCAGAACGGAGAGGCTCCAGTCCTTGAGAAACAGCGGGCCCTCCGGGACGCCGTGCACGTTCAGGAAGTCTTCGAGCACGTCGTAGATGTTCCAGGGGCTGCTAGACACGTAGAAGATTGGGTTGTGGGCCCGCCCCTCCACGCTACGGCGCAGGGCCTCGTAGAAGGCGTTCACCCCCTCGAACGGGAGCCGCGTGTGGGCGTTGCTGAGCAAGACGATCCGGGCCATCTTCAGCACGTTGGTAGCACTGGAACGCACCACCGTGTCGTCGATGTCGCTTACGACGCCGAAGTCCGCGCCCGTGGGCACCAGAACCTGCCCGGTGGACCGCACAGGTCCCCCGCCCGGCGACACCGGATGGAGCAGCTCCAGCTCTACCGGATGCCACCTGGTCGGGCCCGTGAGCTGCTGCGGCAGCTCGAAGCGGATATCAAAAAACCCCTCCTCGTCGGCCACCGTCTCGGCCGTCAGGCCCCCGAACGAGGCCCGCACCCGCGCGCTGGGGACCTCGTCGCTCGCGAAACGGCGGGCCATATTGCGCAGGTTGTCCCAGGGGGTGTCGTGCCGACCTGAGCGGGTGATGCCCCGCTCTTCCAGGACACGCCCCTTCAAGAAGAGTCTCCGCGCCGTGCCGTGTCCGCGGTAGGGAAGGATCTCGAATGGGTCCAGCAGCCCTAGCCGCCGCTTCCCATCGAACCGGAGACGGTCGAAGCGCTGCTCGACGGCGTTAGCCGCGCTCACCAGCGTCCGGCTGATGTCCCTCAACATAGCGTAGCGGCTGGATAGGCCTGGGTCTTGGTCATGGACATGATCCGGCTAGCCCGGCAGATACTTGACCCGCCTCTGCGCGACCTCCCGGATCTTCACCTGCTCGATGCTCGACCAGGGCAGGAACGAATATACTTCGGAGTCGGTGCCAGGCTCGCGCACTTCCAAGAGCAGGCCCGCCTGCTCCCGATCGCAGACGGTGCCCGTAATTTCCTGGCCGCTCCAGGTGGCGACGGAAACGGCCATGCCCTTTTTCAGGGCGTCGGAGACCTTCGGAGCCTGGGCAAGCCACTCCTGAGAGACCACGTCAGATCTGCTCTCGCCGTTCTGATCGACCATCACGCCCTGTATTTACCACAGTAGCCACGGGATCACACCACTGAAGCAATTAGCAGGTCCACTTGATGGCAGTCTTTAGACCGTCAACACCGGTAAACACGTGTATCGTACGGCAAACGAGCGGTCAGCTACCATAGAGTTATGGCGAGCGCCTTCCGGGAGCCATTCTCATGAACATTTCCGGCAAGAAAGGGAACCATTGTAGAGTCGGACTGGTGCGTTAGCTCAACCGAAGCTTCAACACTAAAGGCCTCAGGTATTCAGCTTTTCCCTTGGTTCTCTAAACGACCAGACCGGTACCGAAGAACCTGCAATGTATGGTGACATGAGCTCTTGGTCGACGACTATAAGCGACTCCACCTTCCACCTTTTAGCAGATGAAATTGGTAATCCTAAATGCCCAAGGATTGGGCGTATGTTCTTTCTCAGCCAAGCGACGCGTTCCAAGTGACGGTCAACGGTAGCGGGGTTTGAACCTCGTGTCTCAAATGTCATTTCTAGGAGAAGTTCCTCGAAGCCGGGTGCGGGAGTCAAAGTACTGTTCCTACTCCTGCGTGCAGTCTACCAACTCTTGTGCATCACTCGTATCCGCGACGCAAGCCTCCGAACCCTAACCAGGCATCGGGACGCCGAGGTGGCCGTAGGCACGCCTCGTGGCAACCCGTCCGCGGCTGGTGCGTTGGATCAGGCCGCTCTGCAGCAGGTACGGCTCGTAGACGTCCTCCACCGTGTCCCGGGCTTCGCCTATGGCTACCGAGAGCGTCCCTACCCCGACCGGCCCGCCCTCGAACTTGTCGATGATGAGCCCGAGGTAGTCGCGGTCGGTGTGGTCGAGGCCGAGGTCGTCCACACCCTGCATCTCGAGCGCGGCGTTGGCGGTCTCCTCGTCTATCGTGCCGTCGCCGACGACCTCGGCGTAGTCGCGAACGCGCTTGAGGAGCCGGTTGGCGACCCGCGGCGTGCCGCGGCTGCGCCGGGCGAGCTGCCAGGCCCCGGACTCGGAGATAGGGATCCCGAGAATCTTCGCGTTGCGCACCACAATCTTCTTTAGGTCGTCCGGCCCGTAGTAATCGAGCCGGGCCGAGAACCCGAAGCGGTCCAGGAGCGGCTTGGTCATGAGCCCGGTGCGCGTGGTGGCCCCCACGAGGGTGAACTTCGGGATGTCCATCCGGATGGTGCGCGCAGACGGGCCCTGCCCGAGGACAATATCCATCGCGTAGTCCTCCATCGCCGGGTAGAGGACCTCCTCGATCTGGCGGTTCAGCCGGTGGATCTCGTCTATGAACAGGAAGTCGCGCTCCTCGAGCGAGGTGAGGATAGCCGCCATATCCCCCGCCCGCTCCAGGCTTGGCCCGCTGGTGGTCGTGAGGGCGACGCCCATCTCGGTCGCCAGTATGCGGCACAGGCTCGTTTTACCGAGCCCCGGAGGGCCGGCGAAGAGTATGTGATCTAGGGCCTCCCCCCGCTGCTTGGCTGCCTGCACGAAGATCCTGAGGTTATCCTTGAGCCTCTCCTGACCGACGAACTCGTCGAGGTTCTGCGGCCGGAGCGTCGGCTCGTCGTCCTCAAGGAAGGCCTCCGGGTCCAGCGGGTGCTCGGCGGGTGCTTCCTCTTCCTTCGTGCCCTCCCCGCGGACGGTGAAGTCGTCCATCTCTTCCATACTCAACGCCTGCTCCCTATCCGTCGCAACGCCTCCTTGATGTACTTCTCCACGCTCTCCTGGGGCGGGATGCTGTTGAGCGCCTTCTCGGCCTCCTCGAGCGAGTAACCGAGGCCCGCGAGCGCCTCCCGCGCCTCCATGTAAGGGCCGCCACCCCCGCCGTCAGCAGAGACGACGGGCTCGGGCCCGAAGACCGCGAGATCCTTGCCCTTGAGCTCCAGCACGAGCCGCTCAGCCGTCTTTCTGCCAAGCCCCGGCACGGAGGAGAGCTTGGGCACATCGCCCCTAGCGACGGCCTCGGAGATCTCCGGCGGGGACATCGCCGAGAGGACCGCGAGCGCGAGCTTGGGTCCGACCTTACTCACGGCGGTCAGCGCGTCGAAGGCTACCCGCTCTTCAGGCGCGGCGAAGCCGAAGAGGAGCATCGCATCCTCCCGCACGACCATGCGCGTGTGGATCACGCACTCCTCGCCCAGCGAGGGCAGCGCTCGCAGCGTCGCCACCGACGCCGAAGCCCGGTAGCCAACGCCCCCGACGTCCAAGAGGACGCCCTCGGTGTCTTTTTCGACCAGTATTCCGCGAAGTCTATGTATCATCGGCTAATTATCGCGCACGCAGCGCTATTTCCCCACCCCCACCTTTCCCGACATCCTGGAAGTGAAGGCGTGGGTTATGGCTATGGCGAGGCCGTCTGCGGCGTCGTCTGGACGCGGGATCTCGCGCAGGTTCAGAAGAGCGCGCACCATCTCCTGGACCTGGTGCTTGTCGGCGCGGCCGTAGGAGGTGATCGCCTGCTTCACCTGCAATGGTGTGTATTCGTGGACCTCGACGCTGGCCTTGTAGGCCGCCAAGATCGCCACGCCCCGCGCCTGCCCGACCGTGATCGCCGTGGTTACGTTGGTGTTGAAGAAGAGCTCCTCGACCGCCACCGTCTCTGGCCGGTACCCTTGCAGTAGCTCCGTCACGCCGTCGAAGAGCCGGCCCAGCCTGCGTGGCATCTCCCAGTCGGATGGCGTGGTCACGGTGCCATGCTGGACGTAGCGGAGCCGGTTCCCCTCCTGCCGGATGACGCCCCACCCCATCGTCGCCGTGCCAGGATCTATGCCGAGGATGGTGTGACCTCTGCCGCCGCTGGTGGTGAGCATGCCCTAAGGTTACCCCGTCCCCGCCCGGCTTGCACCGGCTTCTACATGTGGTGTACCGCTCCCTCACCGCCCACTATGGAAGTCCAAGCGCCCTAGCTGTTAGCATGAGAAGTCGTCTTCACAGGAAAGGGACGCGCATGACGGACTATCTGCCCGAGGTCTACCATCAGTTCTCTAGCCGCTTCCCCGCGGTCAAGGAGGCCTTCGACACTTTAGGAGCCGCAGAGCACGACGCCGGACCTTTAGGCGAGAAGGAGCGGCGTCTGGTAAAGCTGGGGATCGCAGTGGGAGCGGAATCCGAGGGCGCCGTCCGCTCGCACGTCCGCAAGCTATTGGGTGTCGGGGCTTCGCAGGAGGAGATCCTGCACGCCATCGTCCTCGCCCTCACCACCGTCGGCTTCCCCGCCACCAACGCAGCCCTCGGCTGGGCCGAAGAGGTCCTCTCCGAAGAGGCCCGCCCGTAGAGTTTCGGGACCTCCCCTCCCGAAAAACAACGATGAACCACCGGTCTCTTTCCGATGGAGCCGCACCGGCACGCACGTAGAAGATCCGGTTCGCGCATCAGGTATAGCGGCCCGACGGCGCAATCTGGCTCCACCGGCGTGTCTCCGCACCCGCCGCGCTTTCGGCTATGATCCCGCCAATGAAGCGGGGTTTGATCACGAGGTTTACGGCGCGGGCGAACCCCTGGTGCTCGTCCACGGGACCGGCGGCAGCCTGCGCGTCTGGGACCCTGTCGTCCCCCTTCTCGCGGCCCGCAGGACCGTGATCTCCGTCGACCTGCCGGGCTTCGGCGCCTCGCCGCCTTTGACACCCTCCGGGCCTCCGCCTACCCTCGCCGGTTTCCCCGTCGTCCTCGCAGACCTCCTTCGGCAACTCGGGCACAGTACCGCGCACGTCGCCGGCAAATCGGTGGGCGGTTGGACCGCCCTGGAGATGGCCAAGCTCGGCGCTGCGCGATGGGTGGTAGCGCTCTCGTCGGCGGGGCTCTGGGCCGGGCGGGTACCACTCTACGACGTGCTCTCCCTGGGCGGCACGCGTCGCTTCTGTCGACTCTTCGACTTTCTCATGCCGGTCCTGCTCTCACGCCCCCCTGTGGCGCAAGCTGATGATGTGGCAGAACATCGCCCGCAGGTCTTACCCCGCCAGCTGCAATACCGTGCGCCAGGAGGGGGTTGCGCCTCTCACCGCCTCCGCCATCATGCTAAGTGCTGGGGCGCCCGCCTGGGTAGGAGTGGAGCGGTCGGCCTTCTTTGTTGCTCCGGAGGCTGGACCAGCGCAGAGATAGGGCCGGAACCCAGCGATGCTAGAACCCCGGCCCGCTCGGTGTGGTGCGAAACCGACCGGCGCGAAAAGTCCGTAGCTCCTACTCGCGGTTCAGGAAACCGCCGCTCTGTCGCGGTGCCTCAGGGGCCGACCTTCTCGTAGTGCGCCTCGCCCTCCCGGGTAACGGCCCGGATCTCGTAGTCGCCTTCCTCGTCGCGCCTGGTCCAGTACAGCCAGGACCAGCCTCCAGTTCTCGTCTCATCGGCGTTCTTGTGGCAGTAGAGCTCGAAACCCTCCACCGGCGGCGCCAGGTTCAGGCCCTCGTGGCGCTCCCCGGCTCTGCCAGCAGCTTGCGGCATCCTCTCTACCTCCGGCCGCGCACGCGCCGGACGACCCACTCCACCGTGCCCTGCACGACTACCTTGTCGGCAGGTACCACTATGTCCTCGTGGTCGCCGTTGCGCGGCTCGAGCCCGACGAGCTTGCCCCGCCGGCGCAAGACCTTGACCGTGGCTTCCTCCTCCTCGCCCAGGACGAGCGCAGCGACCACCGACCCGTCCGGGGGCGAGGGGTTCTCCTCTATGACCAAGAGATCGCCCTCGTCTATGCCGGCGCCCCTCATGGAGTCGCCCTTCGCCTCCAGCAAGAATCGCCTCCGGCCGGACCGCGACGACAGGAGCTCGGCCGCCAGCGAGTAGGGCTCCTCGTTGGCCGTCGCCTCCACGCCCCTCCCGGCTGCGATCCTGCCAAAGTGCGGGCGGGTGGAGCCCGCGCCCCAGCCCTTCTCTGTGAGCCTCAAGGGCCTCCGCTTGCGGCCCGGGATCTTGCCCCGCTCGATGTACCCGCCCTCCTCGAGCCCGAGGAGGTGGTGGTGAACCGTCTGCGGGCTCCTGAGGCCCACCGCTTCAGCGACCTCGCGCACGGCGGGCGGCCCTTCCGCGGGGTCCCGGCGCGCCAGAAACTCGAGTATCCGTAGCCGGCTCGGGTGCAGGTCTTCGGTCAAAGGTGCCTCCTGGGTCACCACTCTAGCGCAAGGGGCGCTTGCGGTCAAACAATCGTTTGGTGTAGAGTGGGAAAGGGAAACAGAAGAAGAGGAGCGCCCCCTGCCCCGGGCCCTCCGACGGACCGACCACCAGTCGCCAAACCGAGGCGGTCCTTCAGGGGTTTGGTGGGGAGAGAACGCTCGCCCTTACCACCAGATTGTACCGGACAGGGCGGACTTTCTCACCCCTTTAGGTGTCGCCGGGCGCCGCTCCTCTCAGGAGAGGAGGGAACTTGCTCGCGACGACGGTCTCCGAGATCCACCGCTACCCTTTGCGCCCGTTCGGTTTCGAGGAGCCGCTCTTCCCCACCCGCGAGTCCAAGAGGGCCGTCGCGGAGCACCTCGCGTGCGCCCCGTGGCTCTCTAGGGGGTCGGAGTTGCCCGGAGGGAACGGCGAAACCGCTCGTCGGTGCGAGGCGCCCGCGCACGTGCTCCGCCGGGCTGACGGCCGAGCGTACCTCATCTGGCGTTGCGGGCACGGGTGTCGCCGCCGCACGCGCAAGAGGCGGGTGGTGCGGGTGCTGGAGCGCTGGCGGGAGGTCGGCCCCTGGTGGGAGGCGAAAGGAGGCATGGGCCGGCTCGTCTTCCGTGTGCTCCTCGCGGGTGGGGCGGTCGTGGACCTGGCACTCGAGAGGGCCTCCGGAGAGTGGCTTGTCGCGGGTGTGGTGGATTGACGGGCGGCCTCAGCCAAGGCTTCGCGCACCTGCACGTCCGGAGCGGTTTCTCCTACGGGTTCGGGGTCGCCACCCCCACCGAGCTCTTCACCGCCGCCGCAGAAGCGAGTATGGGCACTTTAGCCCTCACCGACAGGGATGGACTATACGGCATTCCGAGTTTCCTCGAGGCTGCTGCGGGTGTGGGCGTCGCCCCGATCGTCGGCGCCGAGGTGAGCGTGGAGGGGGGCGGCCACCTGGTGGTCCTCGCCGACGGCATGGCCGGGTACCGCTCCCTCTGCCGGCTCATCACCCGTTACCGGTGCGGCTCAGAGGACCGGCGCAGACCCCTCTGTCCGCTCCCGGTTCTCCTGGAGCACGCCGAGGGCCTCGTCTGCCTGGCGGGCGCTGTGCCGTTCGGTTACGTGCCGCGCCTGGTGCTCGCCGGGCGGGAGGAGACCGCCGAGCGGACGCTGCGGGCTCTGCGGGATGCCTTTGGGGAGGATCTCTACGTCGAGCTCACGGACGACAGGACGGCCGGGAGCCGGAGGCGGCTGAGACGGATCGCGGAGCTCGCCCGGCGCCACGTACTCCCCGTGCTCGCCACGAACGAGGTTGCCTACCTGCGGGCCGCGGACCACGGGCTCCACGACGTCCTCGTGGCCGCGGCGAACCTGACCGGGCTCCCCGGGCCCGGCTACCGTCCCACCGACCAGCTCTACCTCAAGCCGCCTTCCAGGATGCGGGCGCTCTTCCGGGACCGCCCCGACGCGCTGGGCAACGCCGCGGCGGTGGCGGAGAGGTGCGCCGGGGCCGTGGACCTCTCCGGGGAGGTGCACGTACCCTCCGCGCGTCTACGGAGTGGCCAGACGGCGGAGGGGAAACTCACCCGGCTCGCGCTCCGGGGGGCCAAAGAGAGGTACGGGCACGCCGAGGGGCGGGTGCGCGCCAGGCTCCTCCGGGAACTCTCGTGCATAGCGGAGCTCGGCTTCGCCCCCTACTTCCTCATCGCCAGGGAAGCGGTCGAGATAGCCCATGAGAAGGGTATTCCTGTGACGGGCCGGGGGAGCGCGGCGAACTCTCTCGTCTCCTACTCCCTTGGGCTCACGCAGCCCGAGCCCTTCTCCAACCGCCTGCTGTTCGAGCGCTTCATGCACGAGTTCCGCTCCGACGCCCCGGACGTAGACCTGGATCTCTGCTCTTCGCGCCGCGACGAGGTCCGAGACGAGCTCGTGAGCCGCTACGAACGGTACGGCGTCGCGGTAGCGGCCACGGCGCAAACGATGTCGCTGCGGGGCGCCGTCAGGGTCGCAGCCCGGGCGCTTGGGCATCCTCCGCGCGAGGTAGACGGGCTCTCGCGCCACGTGCCGACACGGTTCCGAGACCGCGGCCGCACGTACAACCCGCTTTTCGGGTGGGAGGAGACGCTCCGAGAGCCCGCCATGCGAGACCACCCCCTGCAGGATCGTGAGAAATACGGGCTCCTGCTGGAGGTCTCGGGCAGGCTCGTCGGCCGCCACCTCCAGGCCGGCACCCACAACGGTGGCCTCGTCTTCGGCAACGAGCATCGCCACCTCTCCGAGCTCGCCCCCGTCGAGCCGTCGGGCATGCCGGGCTTGCTAAGGGTCCAGTACGACAAGGACGATCTGGAGTACGCGGGGATGCCGAAACTGGATCTCCTGGGCCTCCGGATGCACACGGCGCTACACACCGCGGGGAGGCTCGCCTCGAGGAGGACCGGGAAAAGGGTCGATCCCTACGACCTGCCCCCCGAAGACCGGAAGACCTACGCGCTGATCCGGACAGGGAGGAACGCCGGCATGTTCCAGCTCGAGAGCCCGGGCCAGATGCATCTCAGCAGGCGCTTGAAGCCCCGGCGCTTCTCCGACCTCGTGGCCCAGATAAGCCTCTTCAGGCCCGGCCCGGTGAGGGGCGACCTGGTGACACCATACGTGCTGAGGAGGCACGGCAGGGAGGAGTACGCGGTGTTGCTCCCGGAGCTAGAACCCGTGCTGCGCTCTACCTACGGCGTGCTCGTCTTCCAGGAGCAGGTCCTCGAGATAGCGTGCGTGGTCGCCGGTTTCTCGCTCGCGGAGGGTGACCAGATAAGGCGCGCCATGACCCGCGACCGTGGCCCCGGCGCCATGAAGGATCTGCGCGAGGAGTTCGTCTCCCGCGCCATAGTGCGCGGGGTGCCCCGGGCGACGGCCCGCGAAGTGTTCTCCTGGACCGAGGGCTTCGCCGCCTACGGCTTCTCCGCCGCGCACGCCGCCTCTTTCGCAGAGCTCGCCTACGCCAGCGCCTACATGAGGGCTCACTTCCCGGCAGAGTACCTCGCCGCCGTCCTCAACTCCCAGCCGATGGGCTTCTATTCCCCGCGGGCGATCCTCAACGAGGCCCGCAGGATCGGTATCTCCGTGCTGCCCCCAGACGTGCACCTCTCCGGCGGGAGCTTCAGGGTGGAGAAAGAAGGTGCGGCCATCCGCGTCGGCCTCAAGTATGCGAAGGGACTCTCGAGGAAGGCGCTCTCCTCCCTCCTCGCGGAGAGGGACAAGGTCCCCTTCTTTTCCGTGACAGACCTGTACCGGAGGACGGCGGTCGGGCGCGATGCCCTGGAGAGCCTCGTAAAGGGCGGGTTCCTCGACACCCTCTCCCCGACGGGCGACGCCGGTGGGCGCACCGCGCTCCTCGCGGAGGCGAGCGTACTGCCGAAGAAGCCCCCACCCTCCCGACGGCGTCAAGACGAGTTACCGCTCCCACACCCGGCTCGCCGCGAGCGAGGCCAGCGAGAGGACAGCATCGAGATCCGGGGACCCGGTTTCTTGCGCCTCTCGGCCGAGAGGCGCGAGACGATGGAGTGGGAGTCCCTCTCCCTCAACGTCTTTAGGCACCCGCTCTTGCCATACCGCGGGGCGCTCCGCAGGCTCGGGGTCACGCCGAGTCAGGAGATTCTCGGGCTACCCCACGAGACGCGGGCCAGGGCGGCGGGGCTCCTGGAATCTTTGCAGAGGCCACCCACCAAGAGCGGACGCCCCGTGTATTTCCTGCTCATCGAAGACGAGGCCGGGCTATTCCAGGCCACCATCTTCGAGGGCGTCTACCAGAGGGACGGACACATCCTCCACCAAAAAGGCGCCTTCCTCCTGGACGGTAGGGTAGAGCAGGACCGCCGTCTGGGCTTCTCCTTTCTGGTGGAGCGGGTGCGGGACCTCTCACGAGCGCTCGAAGCCGCGGGACGGGTGCCGGAGCCCCGGGCCTCTCCATCCTCTGGCGCCTTCTTACGGGCGAAGCGGCGAGGGAGGAGGGCTGGATGAACGAAGAGAAGCTCGGTGGGGACGGTACGGGAAGGTAACCTAACTTAGAGGCGGCGGCTACCATATGGGCGTGGGTCGGCGCTCATCGATGGAAAAGATGAGACAGACAGGCAAGGGAGACCGACATGGGTAGAGGCCTGAGGCTAAAGCTGTTCGCTGCCTTGCTCCTGCGAGCGATGGCCCAGGAGCAGGTCAAAGAGGGAACCGAGGGGGTCTCCCCACGACACCCGAACGTGGCGCGGCGGCTGGGTCTAGAAGCCGACTCGCCAGAACTCGCTATCGGGGAGCGCTACCTGGAAGAGCAGGGCTACATCAGGGACTCCGCACCGGGCAAGAAGGGCACCCACTTCGTCATCACGGAGGTGGGCTGGGAGGATCTGGGGTACCGGCACTCGGCGGAGGGGTGGGAGCGGAAACCCTGGTGGAGGAGGATGCTCGGGCTCTAGATCCGGAACCCCTACAGGGAGAGATTGAGGACCCCGGCCCTAGAAGTGCGTATTGGGCTTTGAAAAACGGGACGCTGGTGCGCCTCCACAAGGCCCCGGCTCTACGCAATCTCGCCAACGCAAACACCTCCTTCAAAGATCAGAATATCAGTAATGATTCTTGCTCTTATAATGTGGTGGCGACCATCGTCGTCAGGTGCTTAACAATACGTGGAGTATGGGCGGGTAAAAGGTCGGAGCCCTACTTGAGACCCCGGCTGTGTCCTTATCTACAGGTACTTTAGGGCAAGAAACGCAAGGGCGGCCCCCACGGCGATGCCGAGGGCGAGCCGCGCGATTAGTCTCGCGAGGCGTTGGCGGTTCACCTACCCTCTCCTCTCACAAGCGTGCGGGGGCTCCCGCCGAGGATACTCCGGCCCGGTGACGCGGTCTCCCTACTCCTTCGGGGCGAGCAGGTCGGAGACGCCGCGCCCGCCTTACGCCTTAGGCCATGTCCTATTAACCTCCGCCTCCTTCTCGCGGGCCTCGCCAATAGGACGTACGCGGGCAAAAAAGGGCCCCGCCATGGGGTGGGCGGGGCCGTTACTCTAGCCGTCTATAACCGGGCGGGCCTACCGGCTCACCTCCTCGCTCACCATAGCGGACATAACCTCGTCTGAGATGTCGAAGTTGGCGTAGACCTCCTGAACTTCGTCGTTCTCCTCCAGGGCGTCGATGAGCCTCAAGGTCTGTTTAGCCGTGTTGGCGTCGAGGTCTATGCTGTTCTGGGGCTGCATTGTGATCTCGGCGTTCTCGAACTCGACGCCCGCCTTGCGCAACGAGTCTCGCACCGCCGTGAAGTCCTCCGGGGTCGTCACGACCCGGTAATCGCTCTCCATCGCCTCCACGTCCTCGGCGCCGGCCTCGAGCGCGAGCTCCATGAGCTCATCCTCGTCCACCGAGTCCTTAGGAACCAGGATGACGCCCTTTCTTTCGAAGAGGTATGCCACCGAGCCGCTCGTGCCGAGCTTGCCACCGTTCTTGGAGAAGACGTAGCGCACGTCGGAGGCTGCCCTGTTCCTGTTGTCCGTGAGGACTTCGACGAGGACGGCTACCCCGCCGGGGGCGTAGCCCTCGTAGGTGATCCGCTCGAACTGCTCGGCGTCCGCCCCCGCGCCGGTGCCCTTGTCTATGGCGCGCTGGATGTTGTCGTTGGGCATGTTGCCGTCTTTGGCCTTGGAGACGGCGAGGGCGAGCGCCGGGTTCATCTCGGGGTCTCCCCCACCCTCACGGGCGGCGACCGTTATGGCCCTCGACAGTTTGCCGAATAGCGCCCCCCGCTTGGCGTCGGCCGCGCCTTTCTTGCGCTTGATCGTTGACCATTTGCTATGACCGCTCAATGTTGCATACCTCCCGCAAAAA
>Ga0126306_10000752_pt1 | contig 16124 bp, 14 predicted proteins | sample Plot27_FD_92592 | JGI IMG/M metagenome (GOLD analysis project Ga0126306, IMG submission 92592) | Serpentine soil microbial communities from UC McLaughlin Reserve, CA, USA - Plot27 | ecosystem: Environmental > Terrestrial > Soil > Grasslands | place: USA: UC McLaughlin Reserve, Lake County...
AAGTGTTGTGGTGTTTCTCGTGGTGGAGGTGCATGGTCTGCTCGTCTACGTGGGGCTCCAGGGCATCGTAGGCGTAGGGCAGTTGCGGCAGTTCGTAAGCCATCTCCTGTTCTCCTTTTCTCTGATCTAACCTTGGCGAAAAGCACTTCCCCGAACTTCCGTTGTGGACTACCTCGTTCCTTCTCTCATTGGCTGCTGGCGGCTGACCGAAGACGGCTGATCGCTAAGAATCAGATGCAGATCGCCGAACTCGTGCCAGAGGTAGCCTTCCCGCAGGGCTTGACCGTAGGTGTTGCGCAGGTGCTCGCGACCTGCGAGCGCTTCGAGCATCGCGAGGTGAGAGGAGCGCGGCTCGTGCAGGCCGGTGAGCATCGAGTCCACCGACCGGATGCCGCGCTCGGGGGTGACGATCAGGCGCGTCCAGCCCTCGCCGGGGTGCGTAGTGCCGTCTTCGTCCGTGACGGTCTCAAGCGCCCGCACCGCCGTCGTCCCGACAGCGATGACTCGACGACCCGCTGCGCGGGCCGCGTTCACAAGGCGGGCGGTCTCGGCCGGGACGCGGTAGAACTCCTCGTAGGGGGGCTCGTCGTCCTCGAGGCTGGCTACGCCGGTATGCAGGATCAGGGGCGCGAACTGCACCCCCTTCGCGACGAGGCGCGTGATGAGCTCAGGTGTGAACGCCCTCCCGGCCGAAGGCATCTCCGCGCTTCCCTTCTCCGTTGCGTAGACCGTCTGGTAGTAGCTAAGGGGCCAGCTCTCCCCGACGTAGCCGTAGCGGATCGGGAACCCGTGTCGGTCGAGATACTCGTCGAGCGGCCGCGGCAAATCGAGCGTCGAGAGCCACAACCGGGAACCTCCGTCCCGGGCGGTGTGCCCGGGGTAAGGGGCGTGCAGCGTGACCGCGGCCCCTTCGGGCAGGCGCAGCGTCTCGCCGGGGGCTGCGTGGCGGAACGGCTCAGTGGTCGGCCCTGCGGGTTCGCGCAATTCAACGATCCAGAGACCTGCCGGCAGGCGGGTGGAGAGATGCAGCTCCAGCGCCGTGCCGTCTCCACGCTCGGCGTCTAAGGCGGCGTTCATCGTGCCGCTGGTGTTGATCACCAGCACGTCTCCGGCCTCCAGGAAGTCCCCGAGGTCCCAAAACCCGGAGTGGACCACGCGGTCGTCGCTTTTGTAAGCGACCATCAGGCGGACCTCGTCGCGCGTCAGACCCCGGGTCTCCGGCGGCTCATTTGCCTCCAGTTCTTGTGGCAGGTCGAAGTTGAGCGGCGAGAGTCCCCAGAGTTCTCGGTCGTAGCGTTGTTCTGCGACGGGGTGTTCTACGTTCAACAATGCCTCACCCTTCGTTGACGTGGATCAGGGCTCGGGCCTCGTAGCGTCCGCTCGGCAGGTCGCCGGTCAGCAGTTCCATGAGGCCCGGCACGCTCTCCTCCGGCGGCGGACGGTCGCTTATGTCCTCACCCGGGAATGCCTCCTGCTGCATCCGGGTCCGCATGTCGCCGGGGTCCACCCGGTAGACGCGCAGGTCCGGGTTCTCGGCGGCGAGGATCGCGGAGAGCTGCTCGAGGGCGGCCTTGCTCGAGCCGTACCCGCCCCAGCCCTCGTAGGGCTCGACGGCGGCGTCGCTCGTGACGTTGACGATCCTCGCTTCGGGCTTCAGTTCGTCTCGGACGGCCTGGATCAGGGCGAGCGGCGCGAGCGTGTTGGCGCGGTAAACCTGTTCGAGCGTCTCGAGCGGGTAGTCGAGCAGCGCGGGCTGTGGGCTTGGGCCGAGAATGCTGGCGTTGTTGACGAGGACGTCTAGGCCGCCAGCCTCGCGTGCCGCGCCGGCGAGCGCCCGGCGGTGCTCCTCGTCGGTCACGTCACCGGGTATGGCGATCACGCGGCTTAGTTCAGCGAGCTCGGCGCGGGCAGCTTCGAGATCACTCTCGCCGCGGGCGTCGACGATCAGGGTCCAGCCGTCACGGGCGAGCCTGCTGGCGAGCGCGAGGCCGAGGCCGCGCGAGGCGCCGGTGATCAGGGCCACCTTGGTGTCTAGGTCCGTCATTTGGCTTCCTCCGTTTCACGCGGTGTTCCCGGTTTCGTTGGTGGTGTTGGTCGGCGAGCCGGAGGCCCTCGAGAGGGCCCACCCGGCGCCTTAACCCATTGTGTGCAAAGTATGCATCCGTAAGCGGCGCGCGTCATCGTGCGGGGGGACGGTTTCCGGCCTGTACCTTCGTACAGGAGAGTGGGATTAGCTGGGCATCCGGATAAGGCCACGCCTGGCGGCGAGGGCCACGGCCTCGGTGCGGTTATCAGCGCCGAGCTTGGCGAGGATCGAGCTGACATGGAACTTTACGGTCCGCTCGGTTACGAAGAGCCGACCTGCGATCTCGCTGTTGTGCAGGCCCTCGGAGATCAGGGCTAGCACCTCGAGCTCCCTGGGCGTTAGGGGTTCGGCTTGTTCGCCTCCCTCCCGTACGTGGTCGAGGAGGCGGGTAGTGACGCCGGGCTCGAGCAGCGAGCCACCAGCGTGGACCGTGCGGACGGCGTCGAAGATCTCCTGCCGGGAAGCGCCCTTTAGCAGGTAGCCGCGCGCCCCCGCGCGCAGTGACCTGAGGATGCGCTCGTCGGTGTCGTAGGCCGTGAAGACGATAGCACGGGCCGCGGAGACGGCATCGCGTAAGCCCTCCAGGGCCGCGACGCCGTCCACGTCGGGCATCTCGAGGTCGAGCAGGATCACGTCGGGACGGAGCGCTTCGGCGAGCCGCACCACCTCCGCGCCGTCGGCCGCCTCGCCTATTATGTCGAAGTCCGGCTGGGTGGAGAGGACGGCGACGAGGCCCTCGCGCAGCATGGGGTGGTCGTCGGCGACGAGGATCCGGATCCCGCCTTCCGCCATTAGAGCTTCTCCAGCGGCACGATCGCCTCGATCCTGGTTCCCGCCCCGGGGCCGCTCCGCACCTCGAGGGTGCCGCCGAGCATCTCCGCCCGCTCACGCATCCCGACGATCCCGTGCCGACCTTCCGGTACCCTGGAGGCGTCTAATCCCCGACCGTCGTCCTCGACGACGAGGCGCACCCGTTCGGGGGTGGCGACGAGCTGTATTGCTACGCGTTCGGCCCCCGCGTGACGGGCGACGTTCGTGAGGGTCTCCTGGCAGATGCGATACAGGGCCGCCTCCACGCGCGGCGGCAGCGGGCGGCTGCCGTTCACGGCTCTGTAGCGGGCGCCGATGCCCGTCTCCGCCTCCCACCTGTCTATTAGGGCACTGAGAGCCTCGGAGAGCGGGCGCCCCTCGAGCGGGGCGGCCCGGAGGTCTAGCACCGAGCGCCGGGCTTCCTCGAGGTTGGAGCGGGTGAGGGAGAGGGCGCGGCGCAGCGGCTCGTGCGCCCCCTCCGAGCCGGCGTCCAGCAGGGCGTCGGCGGACTCGAGCTGCAACGCGGTGGCGGTCAGGCCCTGGGCGAGGGTGTCGTGGATCTCGCGCGCCAGCCTGTTGCGCTCCTCGACCGCGCCGAGCCGGGTGCTCTGGGCGAAGAGCCTAGCCCTCTCGACGGCGATGCTCAAGAGGTCGCCGACGGTGTAGAGGAGCTGCAGGTCTTCCGGGGAGAGGCTCCGCCAGCCCGGGCTGGCGAGGTTCATGACGCCGAGCTTCTTGTCCTGGGCGTAGAGCGGGATGCTGGCGTGGTAGCGTAGCCCGTCGGTGCCGTCCACCAGCCCGTCGAGGCGGCTGCACGTGAGCACGTTGACGTTCGCCGCGCCCTCGAGGTCGCCCCGCTTGTAGGTGTCGAGGCAGTAGCAGTACCCGGACCCGTCCATGCGGCGGGGGTCGTCCGAGAGGACGGGCGGCAGGTTTTGGGCGGCGGCCAGGTAGGGGTCCGAGGAGTCTTCGTTCATAAGCCAGATCCAGCCGGTCCTCAGGCCCAACAGCTCGGCTACCTGGGCCAGGGTGAACTCCAGCGCCTCGCCCAGGTTCACCGAGCGGTTGAGCTCACGCGCGATCTCGTTGAGCACCGAGAGCTCGTGGTTGAGACGCCGCAGGTCCTTGTGTCCGCCGCCGTTCGAGCGCGCCCTCATCGCCTCTCTTGCCTCCTTCGAAATGAGTCTATCAGCGCCGGAGAGGACGGGCACGGCGGGCCCTGCTCGCCGTAGGCCACCAGCGGTTACAATCGGCGGCACGTGGACGTGGGGGAGCACAAGGCGCCGCCGTGCGGAAGGAGGATGTCTGTGAGCCAGAGGCGCGACGCGCGCAACGAGAAGGAGCGTCAACAGGGCGAGCTGGAGGATGCCGGTTGGGAGCTGGTCGAGCGCGGCAGCGGCAAGACCATCTGGCGCAATCCCCAGAGCGGCCGCCTGTACCCGCAATACGTTGCGATAACCATGGTGAGGGACGAGCCGAGCCCGGAGATCGCCGACGAGAGTCCGGGGGACCGGACGTGAGCTCTCCGGGGCCCCTGATCGGGGTGGACGTCCGCCGTTGATCTCCGGTGTACCCGATCTAACGAGGACCGTAGCGGGAGGCGGTTCGAGAAGTTAGAGTGCCGGAGGAAATGGAGGAGCGGCAGAGAGGAGGGTCGCGGTTATGGCGAGCGAATCGGAGGACAAGCGTCGGCAGCTTCTGCGGGCGGCTTACGAGGTGGCCGCGCCCAAAGGAGGACCTTCGGCATCGGTGCACCTGCACGAGGTCGCCAAGGAGATGGGGTCGAAGGACCCGATCAGGGACGACGACGTCCGTGACGAGCTCACGAACATGGTGCTCGACCTCCAGAGAGAGGGCGACGTGGAGGGGTGGTCCCCCACCAACGCGCGCTTCAGGCTTACCTCCCAGGGCGCGAGCAAGGCCTCGGGGGAGTAGAGCTCAGCGACCCCGCCCGAAACCTAGCCGTTCGGGTGATACGCGGCCCGGTTCCCCGGTCGGCGAGGAGGGAGGCCTCAAAGCGGGGGCGCGGGTGGTCCTGGGTGGCGGGGCGGCGCTCTACCTGGCGGCGATAAGCTTCATCCACTGGGTCAACCGGGACTCCCTCGACGACCGCGTCGTCTTCACGCGGCTCCTGACGGCGGCGGCACTGATCCTGCTCCTCATGTCGGGCTCTGCGCTCGCGCCGACCCTTTTCGTGGGACTGGTCGCCCTGGCGATGCTCGGCCTGACTACGTTCGAGACCCTGTACGCCGGCCGGCCAGCCCCGGGGTAGCCGCTCCGACGCCGCACCCGCCGCGACCTACTTCCCTGCGCGTCTCCTCAGGAGGCGCCGCATCAGTAAGGCGCTGAGGGCCAAGACCACGAGGGCGACGATGCCGTAGCCGAACGATTGCGCCACGGCCAGAACTTCGCTCCAGTAGGCGCCGAAGACGTAGCCGACGAGCGTATAGGCGACGGCCCACACGGCGGCGGCCGAGAGGTTGTAGGGGAAGAATTTGTAGTACTTCATCCTGCTCACCCCGGCGAACAGGGGGGTCATGCTTCTGAGGCCCGGCCCGAAGCGACCCACGAAGACAATCTTCCCGCCGTGGGCTTCGAAGTAGCGCTCCACCTTCTCCAAGGTGCCCTCGTTGATCAGGAAGTGGAGAAAGCGCATCTTGAGGACGCGGGTGATCAGGGGCCGTCCACCGATGCGCCCGATCCAGTAGACCGCGTTGTCCGAGGCCAGAGCGCCCGCGAAGCCGGAGAGCATCACCAGCGGCAGCGCGGCGTGCCCGCGGTTGGAGAACCACCCCCCGGCGAAGAGGACCACGTCCCCCGAGGCCGGCAGCCCGAAGTTGTCGAGCGCCGCCCCGATAAAGATCACGATGTAGCCGTGGGCGAGCAATAGGCCGCTAACGAAGCGCAGGATGCCTTGGGGGGAGTCAGGGATGGAGGCGATGAAGTCCGCGAGGCTTTGCATGAACCGCGGAGGTTATACCACGCCGCGCGGCTTCTCATGCACGGCGGTTGACGCGCGCGGGGGCCGCGGCTATGCTGCGCGGCAAGGTAGCAGGGGGCGAATGGGGCACAGGAAGCCGGTGCGAGTCCGGCGCGGTCCCGCCACTGTGACCGGGGAGCGAACCCGAAGAGGTAGGGGGGCCACTGCCGCGGCTTAAAGCCGGGCGGGAAGGCCAGTAGGGGGAGCGGGGATCCGGGAGCCAGGATACTGGCCTTTCGCCCACAAAGATCCGGCCGGGGCGAGGACCCCGAGAAGGAGGTTCTTGTGGAAAGGGATCATCTCGATCGACGCATCTCTCTGGGCGAGATGCCGCTGTGGGGCTGGTTGCTGGCGCTGCTCCTCCTGGGGATGCTCTTCGTCCTTCTCTCCGCCAGCGGGGAGCTGCTCGTGCCCTTGGTCGGGCAGGCGGCGGGGATGACCGACTACCTGCACGAGTTCGCCCACGACGGGCGTCACCTGCTCGCCGTTCCCTGCCACTAGAGGGGACGGACAAGTGATCGCGCTCTACCTGCGCCGGGGGATGGCGGCCGGGTTGCTGGCCGGCCTCCTGGCGGGGCTCTTCGCCTTCGTAACCGGGGAGCCGCTGCTGGACCGGGCGATAGAACTGGAAGAGTCCGCCCACGCGCACGGAGAGGGAGGCAAAGAGGTCTTCGGCCGCTCTACCCAAAAGGTTGGTCTGTTTTTCGCCACGGGGTTCACGGGGGTGTTCGTCGGGGGACTGTTCGGGCTGGCGTTCGCGTACTTCCGCGGCCGCCTGGCCTCCGGGAGCGACTGGGGCCGCAGCCTCTCCCTGGCCGCGGCGATCTTCGCGGGGGCGGCTTTGATCCCCTTTCTCAAGTACCCGGCTAATCCCCCCACGGTCGGAGATCCCGCCACCATCGGGGCCCGCACCACCGCCTACTTCGCGATGGTCGGGCTCTCGCTGCTCGCGGTCCTGGCGGCCTGGTACGCATCCGGGTTGATCCGGGAACGGGGTGTGAGCACCCCCGTGCGATACGGCACCGTGGGCTTGGGGATGGCGGTCGTGGTAACCGCGCTGTTCCTGGCGCTGCCGGCGACCGCCGATCCCGGCGACTTCCCCGCGGGGCTGCTGTGGAGCTTCCGGCTCTCGGCCCTGGGCACGCAACTCGTGTTGTGGACGGGGCTGGGGGTGCTGTTCGGCGCTTTGTGCGAGCGGGCGCGCCGGAGGGGCACGCTTTGAGGGGGACCCTGCTCGTCGCCGGTACGCACTCGGACGCCGGGAAGAGCGTCGTCGTCGCCGGCATCTGCCGCTGGCTCGCCCGTGAGGGGATCAGCGTCGCCCCATTCAAGGCGCAGAACATGGCTCTCAACTCCTTCGTGACGCGCGAGGGGGCCGAGATAGGCCGCGCCCAGGTCGCCCAGGCGCAGGCGGCCAGGGTCGAGCCGGAGACCGCGATGAACCCGGTGCTCCTAAAACCCTCCGCACGGCACACCCAGGTGATCGTGCGCGGCAAACCCTGGGCCACGGCCACGGCGAGGAGCTATGGGGAGATGAAGAAGGACCTCCTGCCGGTCGTCCTGGAGTCCCTTGAAGACCTGAAGAGCAGGTTCGATGTGGTCGTCTGCGAGGGCGCGGGGAGCCCGGCGGAGATAAACCTGCGCCCCCATGACCTCGCGAACATGGGGCTGGCGCGGGCGGCGCGGATGCCGGTGGTCGTGGTGGGGGATATAGACCGCGGCGGCCTCTTTGCTAGTCTCTACGGGACGCTCGCCCTCTTGTCGGCGGAGGATCAGGCGCTCATCGGTGGCTTTCTCGTCAACAAGTTCCGCGGAGACGAGGCGGTGCTGGCGCCGGGCCTGGAGAAGCTTAACCGGCTAACAAATCGGCCTTTTCTCGGTACGCTGCCCCACGTGGCGGGGCTCGGGCTCGACGGCGAGGATTCGCTCGCCCTCGACGCGAGCAGGGAGACGAGGCCTCCGCTCGGGAGGGACGTGTTGCGGGTCGCGGTCGCGCGGCTCGGCAGGATCAGCAACTTCACCGACTTCGACGCCCTCGCCCACGAGCCGGGCGTCTTCGTCTCCTTCACGACCTCGCCGGCGGAGATACTCGCCGCCGACCTCGCGGTGATCCCGGGCACCAAAGCCACCGTCGCCGACCTCGCGGGGCTGCGCTCCGGTGGCTTGGGGCGCGCCTTCGCGGAGCGCGCGCGACGCGGCCTCCCTACCCTTGGCGTCTGCGGCGGCTACCAGATGCTCGGGGAGCGCGTGGTGGACGGGATCGAGAGCGGAGAGGGCGAGGCGTCGGGTCTCGGGCTCTTGCCCGTCGAGACAGTCTTCGGGGAGGAGAAGCTTCTCGGGCGACCCGCCGCTAGGGTGCCTCTTTTCGGGGACGCGGAGGTGTGGGGGTACGAGATCCGGCACGGCCGGGTCTCCCGCGTCGGCGGTGTGCCGCTTTTCTCGGGAGATGGCTTCGAGGAGGGCTGCCGGGTCGGCGCCGTCTTCGGGACTTCCTGGCACGGGGTCATGGACTCCGACGGCTTCCGCCGGGCGTTCTTGCGCTGGGTAGCAGTGCGACGCGGTCTCGATTGGACGCCCGGCGAAGAAACCTTCGCAGCCGCCCGCGAGGCGCGGCTTGAGAGGCTGGGGGATCTCGTCTCCGAGAACGTGGATAGGAATGCGCTGCTGCGACTGATAGAGGACGGACCGCCCTCCGGGCTGCCCGTCATCAGCGGTCAGCTAGTCAGCAGCTCAGCAGCTCAGCGGACCGCGGTCGCCGACGTCTCCGGTGATAGAGCGTCGCCTTCTGGGGACGGAGAGATGTCGACATCCATCCCACCCGCGTTCGCGGTGCCGTGTAGCGGCGAGCGGCGGAGCAAGGGCTGATGGCTGGCAAGCGAAAGGCGGCGGAGTTGCTTTTCATAACCACCGCCGACACCGAGATCCTGGCCGCAGCGAAGGCGACCGAGCTGCTGCCGGAGGACTTTCCGCAGGTCCGGTGCGCGAACCCCGCGCAGCTCGACGATGCGGGGGCGTTCTTCGACGAGGTGCAGGGAGCGCGCGCCGTGCTGGTGCGGCTGCTCGGCGGGAGGCGGGCGTGGCCTGAGGGGTTCGAGGAGCTCCGCCGCCGCTGCGAGGAGGCCGGGGTCCCGCTCCTGGCCTTCGGCGGGGAGGGGGAGCCCGACGCGGAGCTCACGGCCCTCTCGACGGCGCCCTCCGGCGCGGTGGCCGAGGCGTTCGAGTACCTGAGGTGGGGCGGGGTCCCTAACATCGCGAACCTCCTCCGCTTCGTCGCGGACACCCTGCTCCTCGACGGCCACGGCTTCGAGCCGCCCGTGCCCGTGCCGGAGCTCGGGGTCTACCACCCGCGGCTCGCGGAGGGGGCATCGCTCGGAGATCTGGTCGAGCTCCACGATCCGGAGCGCCCGACGGTCGGCGTAATCTTCTACCGGACCCACCTCCTGGGGGGCAATACCGCCTTCGTGGACGCTCTTACCGAGGCGCTGGAAGACGCCGACGCCAACCCCCTCCCCGTCTACTGCTACTCGCTGCGCCCCGGCGCGGACGGGAGTGTGCCGGCGCTGGAGCTCCTGAAGGGTCGCGTGGGCTCGCTCGTCACCACCGTGCTAGCTAGCGGGGGTTCCAACGCCGCCGACGCGCAAAAGGGTGAAGGGCCGGAGGGCTGGCTCGAGTGGGAGGTACCGGCGCTTGAGGAGCTCGGGGTACCGGTGGTGCAGGGCATCTGCACGACCTCCCCGCGCGAGGCTTGGCTCCGTTCGGACGCCGGGCTCTCGCCGCTGGACACCGCCTGGCAGGTGGCCATACCGGAGTTCGACGGCAGGATCGTCTCCGTCCCCTTCTCCTTTAAGGAGCACCAGCGGGAGCAGACCCCGGTCGGTGCTCCTTTGAGCCTCTACGAGGCCGACCCCGAGCGCACGCGGCGCCTCGCCGGCCTCGCAACCCGGTTCGCCAGCCTCGGGCGCACCCCCAACGCGGAGAAAAGGGTGGCGGTTCTGCTCTCCAACTACCCGACCAAGCACTCGCGGGTGGGCAACGCCGTCGGCCTCGACACCCCGGCGAGCGCCGTCCGGCTGCTGCGGGAGATGAAGGAGTCGGGCTACGAGGTGGACGGTGTGCCGGAGGAGGGAGACGCCCTGATCCACTCTCTCATAGGTTCCGGGGGACACGACCTAGAGTTCCTCACGCAGGAGCAGCTCAGAGGAGCCGCCGGGCGGCTTGACGTCGGGCGCTACGCGGGTTGGTTCGCCCGGCTCCCGGAGGAGCTAAGAGCCGGGGTCGAGGAGCGGTGGGGACCGCCGCCGGGCGAGCTGTACGTGGACGGCAGGGAGATCGTGGTGGCTGGCCTCTCGTTCGGGAACGTCTTCGTCGGCATCCAACCTCCCCGGGGGTTCGGGGAGAACCCCATCGCGATATACCACGACCCCGACCTCCCGCCGACGCACCACTACCTCGCCGCTTACTGGTGGATGATCGAGGAGTTCGGCGCCGACGCGATGGTCCACCTCGGCAAGCACGGGACCTTGGAGTGGCTTCCCGGCAAGTCCCTGGGACTCTCTCCTTCGTGCGCCCCGGACGCCGCGTTGCGTGACGTGCCGCTCTTCTACCCCTTTGTTGTCAACGATCCCGGCGAGGGAACGCAGGCCAAGAGGAGGGCGCACGCGACGGTAGTGGACCACCTCATCCCGCCGATGACGCGGGCGGAGACCTACGACGACCTAGCGCGCCTCGAGCAGTTGCTTGATGAGTACTACCAGGTCGAGACGCTCGACCCGTCGAAGCTACCGGCGATACGCGCCAGGATCTGGGAGACGCTGCGCGACGCCGAGCTGCACCGGGACCTCGGCGTCGAGGAGCAGCCAGAGGAGTTCGGCGACTTCCTCAACCACGTGGACGGCTACCTCTGCGAGATAAAAGACCTCCCGATCCGAGGCGGCCTGCATATCCTCGGCCAACCCCCTGAAGGCGAACCCCTTCGCCACCTCCTCGCCGCGATCCTGCGCCTCGGCGCCGGCGAGGTTCCGGGTCTGCGTCGCGCCGTCGGGGCTGCCCACGGCCTCGACGAACGCTCCCTCTCCGAAAACGGAGGCGCGAGAGTGGAAGCTCCGGAAGGCCTCGCCTCCCGCTTCCCCGGCACGGCGGTAACGGCCTCGGACCTGCTCGACCTGCTTGAGGAGGCCGCGCAGGCCCTCCTGCTCGCGATGGAAGAGCGCGGCTGGGACCCCGACGCAGCCGAAGAGGTCTGCGAGGAGGTCTTGGGTCTGGCGGACGCCGGCGTCGCGCTCTCATTGCGCTTCGCCGCCGGGGAGGTCGTGCCGCGCCTCGCGCGCACGCCGCAGGAGATGGGCAACCTTTTACACGGCCTTTCGGGCGGCTACGTGCCGGCGGGACCCTCAGGGTCGCCGACGCGCGGGCTGGTGAACGTGCTGCCCACGGGCCGCAACTTCTACTCCGTGGACCCCAAGGCGCTGCCCTCGGGGCTCTCGTGGGAGGTCGGGCAGGGCCTCGCGGACGACCTCTTGCGGCGCTATCTCGAGGAAGTGGGGCGCTATCCCGAGACCATCGGCATCGTGGTGTGGGGGACGGCGGCGATGCGGACTCAGGGCGACGACGTGGCGGAGATACTGGCGCTCATGGGCGTGCGGCCAACCTGGAACGAGGAGTCGCTGCGGGTGACGGGGCTGGAGGTCATCCCCGTGGAGGAACTCGGACGTCCTAGGATAGACGTCACGGTCAGGATCAGCGGCTTCTTCCGGGACGCTTTTCCGAACCTGATCTCCCTTATGGACAACGCGGTTCGCACCGTCGCTGCCCTCGACGAGCCCCACGAGATGAACTTCGTCAAAAAGCACGCGGAGGAAGAGAGAGAGACCGGCGCCGACGAGCGGCGCTCCACGACCCGCATCTTCGGCTCGAAGCCGGGCGCCTACGGGGCCGGTCTCCTGCCGCTCATTGACGCCCGCAACTGGCGCGACGACGAGGATCTCGCCGAGGTCTACGCGGTCTGGGGCGGCTACGCCTACGGCAAGGACTTGGACGGCGTCGAGGCCCGCGAAGCGCTGGCATCCAACCTGCGGCGTACGGAGGTCGCGGTCAAGAACGTGGACAACCGCGAACATGACCTCTTCGATTCCGACGACTACTTCCAGTACCACGGGGGCATGATCGCCGCGGTCCGCGCCCTCACCGGCCGCAGCCCGAAAGGGTTTATAGGGGATTCGGCAGATCCGTCAAGGCCCAAGACGAGGAGCCTGGCCGAGGAAGCCCGCCGCGTCTTCCGCTCTCGGGTGGCGAACCCCAAGTGGATCGAGGCCATGCAGCGCCACGGCTACAAGGGTGCCTTCGAGCTCTCCGCAACCGTTGACTACCTCTTCGGCTACGACGCGACCGCCGGCGTCGTGGAGGACTGGATGTACCGCGACGTGACCCACAAGTACGTCCTGGACGAGAAGGTGCAGTACTTCATGCAGGAGTCCAACCCCTGGGCCCTGCGCGCCATCTCCGAGCGGCTTCTCGAAGCCGCCGAGCGCGGCCTGTGGTCCGAGCCGGACCCCGACGACCTTGAAGCCCTCAAGGCTGCGTACCTGGAGAACGAGGGGATCCTGGAGGAGGGCCCCACGTGAACGCGCCCTACCCCTTCTCCGCCATCGTCGGCCAGGAGGACCTGAAGCTCGCCCTGCTCCTGAACGCCGTCTCCCCCGAGGTCGGGGGCGTCCTGGTACGCGGCGAGAAGGGGACCGCGAAATCCACGGCGGTGCGCGCACTCGCGCGCCTTTTGCCGCCTATCAGGGTCATCTCCGGCTGTCCTTACTCCTGCGACCCGGAATCCCTCAACCCCGAGTGCCCGGCAGGACCGCATCCAGAGGACGCTTCCTGGGAGTGGTGCCCGGTTCGGCTCGCAGAGCTGCCGGTGGGGGCGAGCACGGATAGGCTCACGGGCACGCTGGACATCGAGAGGGCGCTCACGGAGGGAGAGAGGGCGTTCGAGCCGGGCATCCTGGCCTCGGCGCACAGGGGCATCCTCTACGTGGACGAGGTAAACCTGCTCTCCGACCACCTCGTGGACCTCCTGCTCGACGTGGCGGCGATGGGCACTAACCACGTGGAGCGCGAGGGCGTGAGCGTCCGTCACCCGTCGCGCTTTATCCTGGTCGGGACGATGAACCCGGAAGAGGGAGATCTCAGGCCCCAACTCCTTGACCGCTTCGGCGTCACCGTCGAGGTCGCCGGCAACCTCGACGCGGACGAGAGGGTCGAGATAGTCCGCCGACGCCTCCGCTACGAAGCCGACCCGCAAGCCTTCGCCACAGAATGGATCGCCGCCGACGGTGAGCTGGCCCGCGGCATAGAGAAGGCCCGCAAAGGGCTCTCTGTCGTACGCCTCCCCGAGGAGATGCTCCACCAGATAGCAGCCGTGTGCACCCACCTCGGGGTGGACGGCCTGCGCGGCGATCTCGTGACCGCAAAGGCCGCCCGGGCTTTAGCCGCCTGGGAGACCCGCGACACCGTTGCCACCGAGGACGTGCGCCGCGCGGCCCTGCTAGCCCTCTCGCATCGGCGGCGGCGCAACCCGTTTGAGGAGACTGGCATAGACCCCGAGGTGCTAGAAAGGCTCCTCCCCGATGACCCGGAGCCTGACCCGCCAGGTGGCGGCGCTCCTTCTCCCGACGGCGGCGATTCCGGTGAGCGGGATACTGCTCCGGAGGAGCCGTCCGATGCGAAGCCTGGCTCCGGGGAGCGGACCTTCTTCGCGACAGAGGGCTTCGAGCCGGCACGCCTCGAGATCCCGGAGAAAGGCCGCGGCGGGCCGCTGGGACGCCGGAGCCGCGTGGTGGGGGAACACGGTCACCCCGTCGGCGACCGCGAGGCCGGCGAGACCGCACATGACCTCGCACTCGCGGCGACCGTGAGGGCGGCGGCCCCGCACCAGCGGGCGCGCGGGCGGGCGGGCTCGGGCCTCGTCCTGCGCCGCGAGGATTTGCGGAGCAACCTGCGCGAGGGGCACGAGGGCAACCTCATCCTCTTCGTCGTGGACGCGAGCGGCTCGATGGCCGCGCGCAGCCGGATGGCAGCGGTGAAGGGCGCCGTGCTCTCGCTGCTCAACGACGCTTACCAGCGCCGCGACAAGGTGAGTCTCGTCTCGTTCAGGGGCGAGGGGGCGCGGGTGTTACTTCCGCCGGCCTCGGGCGTGGAGCTCGCGGCCTCCCGGCTCGCGGAGCTCCCTACCGGCGGTCGCACGTCCTTAGCCGCCGGGTTAGAGAAGGCGGCGGAGGTGATCGAACGCGAACGGACGCGCGAGACGGAGCGTCGTCCTCTCGTCGTGGTTCTTACCGACGGGCGGGCCACGGCGGGGCCTGACCCGCGCGGCGCGGCGGTGGGGCTGCGCCGGCTCGGGGCCACGTCAGTCGTGGTGGACACGGAGGAAGGTTACGTGAGGCTCGGGATGGCGGGGACGCTGGCCGAGGCGCTCGGGGCGCGGTGCCTGCGGCTCGAGGAGCTGCGGGCCGAGGCGCTGGTCGAGCTTGTGGAGAGGAGGCGGGTGGCGTGAGCGAGGTAGGCGAAGCCCGGGAGTTCCGAGAGCCGCGGGAGAGGCGGCTGCGGCGCAGGTCGAACAGGGAGCGGCCACTCCTCATCGTGAACACCGGGCACGGCAAGGGCAAGAGCACGGCGTCGTTCGGCCTCATGCTCCGGGGGTGGGCCCGCGGCTACCGCGTCGGCGTCTACCAGTTCGTCAAGAGCGGCAAGTGGAACGTGGGCGAACAGAAGGCCGCGGAGACCCTGGGCAACATAGACTGGTTCAAGATGGGGGACGGCTGGACGTGGACCTCCAAGGACCTCACCGAGAGCGCGGACAAGGCACGCGAGGGCTGGGAGGAGGTCAAGCGGCGGCTCGCCGACGAGACCTACGACGTACTCCTCCTGGACGAGTTCACCTACCCCATGAAGTTCGGCTGGGTGGACACGGGAGAGGTGGTCGAGGTTCTCAAGAGCCGTCCCGGGTTCCAGCACGTCATCGTCACGGGCCGCGACGCACCGGATGAGCTCGTCGGGATCGCCGATCTGGTTAGCGAGGTCAGGAAGATAAAGCACCCGTTCGACGAGGGCTACAGGGGGCAGAAGGGGATCGAGTGGTAGGAGCTTCGCTACCCCGCCTCGTCGTCGCCGGCACCCACTCGGGCGTGGGCAAGACCACTGTCGCCTCGGGCCTCATGGCTGCGCTCTCCCGGAGGGGCCACCGCGTCGCCCCCTTCAAGGTCGGCCCGGACTTCATAGACCCCTCCTACCATTCTCTGGCTACCGGCCGCCCCGGCCGCAACCTCGACGCCTTCCTCTCCGGCCCGGAGCTCATAGTCCCGCTTTTCGCCCACGGCTCAGCAGGCGTCGACGTCGCGGTGGTGGAGGGCGTTATGGGTCTCTTCGACGGCAAGAGCGGTGCCGGGGAGTACGCCTCGACCGCCCATGTCGCAAAGCTACTCGGGGCACCTGTCGTGCTCGTGGTGGACGCCTCGGCGATGGCCCGATCTGCTGCGGCAGTGGTGCACGGTTACGCGACCTTCGACCCGGAGGTACGATTTGGAGGTGTGATCCTGAACCGCGTCGGCTCAGGGGCTCACGAGAGGATGCTTCGCGAGGCCGTATCCTCCCTGGGCGTCCCCGTCCTCGGCGTCCTGCGCCGCGACGCCCGGGTAGGAAACCCGGACAGGCACCTCGGCCTCGTACCCGCGATCGAACGCCGCGGCGAGGCCCGCGCCACCCTCGATGCCGCGGCAGCGGCGGTCGCCCGCTCCTGCGACCTCGACGCCGTCCTGTACCTCGCCCGCTCCGCCGAGCGCCTGGAGGCGGAACCCTGGAGCCCCGAGGCCCCCGAGCCGGGACCGCCGCCGCGCGTTGCGGTCGCGGCTGGACCGTCCTTCAGCTTTCTCTACGAAGAGAACCTGGAGCTGCTGCGGGGTGTGGGGGCCGAGGTCGCTTTCTTCGACCCCACCTCCGACGAGGGCCTCCCCGCAGGCACAGACGCCCTCTACCTCGGCGGTGGCTTCCCCGAGACCTACGCCGAGGCCCTCGCAGCCAACGAGCCTCTCAAAGAGCGGGTGCGCCGGTTCGCTGCGGAAGAAAGGCCCATCGTAGCGGAGTGCGGCGGCCTGCTGTACCTCGTCGAGGAGCTAGACGGACGCCGGATGTGCGGCGTCCTAGACGCAAACGCCCGGATGACGGATCGCCTCTCGCTCGGCTACCGGGAGGCGCGCGCTC
>Ga0126306_10000753_pt1 | contig 16112 bp, 14 predicted proteins | sample Plot27_FD_92592 | JGI IMG/M metagenome (GOLD analysis project Ga0126306, IMG submission 92592) | Serpentine soil microbial communities from UC McLaughlin Reserve, CA, USA - Plot27 | ecosystem: Environmental > Terrestrial > Soil > Grasslands | place: USA: UC McLaughlin Reserve, Lake County...
CTGTGGGCCAGCCTCATCCTCGGTGCCATTTGGGGTTTGTGGCACTTCCCGGCCTTCCTGCTCAGCGGCACTCCGCAGAGCGCATGGTCAATAGGTCCGTACGCGCTGGGGGTGTTGTCTTTGGGGGTGATCGTCACCCCGATGTTCAACGCTGCCAAAGGCAGCATCCTCATTCCGATCCTGTTTCACTTCCAGATGAATGGTCCCCAATGGCCCGAAGCGCAGCCTGCGGAGAATTACTTGTTCGCAGCCGTGGCGATCATCGTGGTGGTCCTCAATCGACGGTCGATGCTGGGACGCGAAGGGGCGGTCACCAGCGTGCTCGCCCCCGGCGATGAACCTGCGACGGCGGCCCGCGCGTAGGGAACTCAAGATGAGACCCGATGTTCTCGGTCACCCCCAGCACGATCGTGCCGGGGTTGGGCTGTGACGTCTGTCAGGCTGGTTCAGGACGTTCGCCTCTGCTGCCCGTTCATCGCTAATGCGATCGTGAATGATGAGTCCTTCTCGTCAGGAATCTCGCCATGACTGATGAATTCCCCGAGCCCACCTTCCCTCCGGGCCCGTTGCTCCAGCCTCCGGCCGAGCCGCGACTGCGGCGCAGCCGCACCGACCGCGTCTTTGCCGGCGTCTGCGGTGGACTGGGCCACTATTTCCGTATCGATCCCGTCATCCTCCGGATCGTGATGGTTGCGCTGATCTTCGCTGGGGTCGGGCTGATCGCCTACCTAATCGCCTGGATCGCTATTCCGGAGGTAGCCGAGGGCGAACCAGAAGCGCCGATACCGGCTCGGAATCAAAGAGCGACGGCAGTGGTGCTCGGTACTTCACTACTGGCGGTGGGCGGATTGCTGTTGATGCGTGCGACCATGCCGTGGTTTCACGGCCCGATGTTCTGGCCATTAGTGGTCATCGCCGGCGGGGCTGCCATCGTGGCAACATCGCGGCGTTGACGGCAGAAGGACCCAACATCAGGCGGAGACCGGATCAACACCACATCGGCAGACGTGACCCCCCTCGCCTCCGACGTTTGATGAGCCATCGCGGTTCCGGAGACGCCCAGTCAGCACCACCAAGGCTGTCTACATCAAGTGCGCGAGCAGCGGTGACGTCGGTGCCGCACCTGACATGCGTCGGGCTGTGATACTGCCATTCGTCCTTCAGCGGGAGGGACCTCCTACTCTGTTGGACGACCAGCCGGCGAAGTGATCATGATCGCAGGACGCGCGAAAGGGTTTGATCATGTTACAACTGGCGTGGCTGGGTTTCGGCCTGGTGATTGTTGTCGCATCGCTGTTTGCATACCGGAGTCAGCGCGCCTGGATGATCGGACGGGTGGCCCTGGCGGCGCTGTACCTCGTCGCGGGAGCGGCAGTGAATACCGTCTTTCTTGTTCGAGGTGACGACTATGCGGCATTCGCCGACGGGTCTTACATCCCCTTTGTGCGCGAGACTTGGCGGGCGGTCGTTGCGCCCAACCATATGATCTTCATCCCGCTCCTGATTCTGTTCGAAGCAACTGTGGGCGTTCTCCTCCTGGTCGGCGGACGTTGGGCCCAGCTGGGTCTTGTGAGCGCCATAGGATTCCACGTCGCACTGGTGACATTCGGCTGGGGGTACTACCTGTGGTCGATCCCGATGATCCTTGCCATGCTGCTCCTTCTCCGGGCTCAACGCCGGGGCGCACCAACGCCGAAGGACTCTCCCCGGCAGGTGGTCTTGGCTGCCCGATAGGGGCGCATTGCCCGGCGCGACGACGACGGCGGGGTTATGGTTACCGACGCTGAGTCGTGTGGCAAAGGTGGGAGCAGCGCGCGGATCTGAAGGGCTGGAAGGAAGCCGCGGCTAATCGATCGTGGTGACCGGGTGGACTAGTCGAGCCAGGGTAGGGGTCGTCCTTCCGACTCCCCTGGTTACCTCGCGGCGTACGGCTGCCTGATGATGGTGCGCAGGTTCTCTGGAGCCGACCGACGCGGGCCGCCGAGGTAGATCTCGTGGTGTTTGTGGCGATGGCCGTCGAAGGTGAACCCCTGCTGTCGGATGAATTCGTGCAGGCGCGCGATCGTGGGAGCCTCGGTGGCGTACGGCCCAACATGCAACACCTGCGCGGCGGCGCCTTCCTCAAAGGAGATCAGCCTCGCTGCGGGCATCGACTTCTTCAGGGCCACCTGCTCCGCCAGGCGTTCGACCAGGTCACCGGTGAGGGTGTCGTGCTGGCGGATCATCATGGTCCAGTCCCACTCAGACTTGTCGGCGGCAGAGAACGTACTCAGGTCCTCCGCCCACCAGAGACCTTCCAGCGCGGACACCTTGACGGCCGTACCGCCCGCCTTCTGAACGGCGAACTTTGCTGCGTAGGACACCGAGTACAACGCCTGAACTGTGTTGACGTACGCCGGACTCGTGTTCGGGTCACCGTGACCGTCGACGCACAGGAACTTGAGACGGGGTACCTGTACGAGCTGCGGCGTCTTGGTGGCGCGGTACAGCAGGTCGGTGCGCTGGACTACCGTCGTGGTCGTCATCACGGAACCTCCTAGCGATCAGGCTGCCTGGCGCCGATGGCGCGCACCAGGGGCGAAAGGCCCCCGGGCGGCCACTTTCGGCGGCGGCCGAACCGATCGCGAAAAGGGAACAGCGGTCAGGGCAGGTTCAGTGGCGGCGGACCCACGTGGTATGGCCGCATCATCTCGTTGTCCTCGTGCTCGACGATGTGGCAATGCCAGACGTAGAGGCCGGGCAGGTCGAATAGCGCCTTAACCCGGGTGATCTCACCAGGATTGGCGATGACCGTGTCCTTGAACCCGCGCTCGTACGGCTCCGGTGGTCGAGCGCGGCCGTCGAACGGTTCGCGGTCCACCACCTGGAACTGCACCTCATGAATGTGAATCGGGTGAGCGTCTGCTGTGAAGTTGTGGATCTCCCACACTTCGATGGCGTTCAAGGCCGGATTTTCGCTGATCGGATCATCCCATCCCAGAGGTACCGGGGTGCCGGACGCGTTCAGTGTTCCGAGCTCGGCAGCGATCGGACCGTCGAACCCGGGGAACGTGCTTGCGTCCTCGTTCAGCGACACCCGTCGGGTGTTCGACGCCTCACCGAGGGGACGGAATGCGGGCAGGTGCAACCTGTCCGGCGGACGGCTGACGTCGCGCCCGGTCAGGGGCACCACGGTGAATCTCATGACCTGTCCGGTCGTGTCCGGGTCGGCGAACGGCGCGGGCAGCCCACCGAAGGGCTCGTCAGGGCCGAGGTTGATCAAGTGGATCTCCGTCCCCACCGCGAGTCCGGTGAAGTCCACAATCACATCCGCACGCTCAGCTGGGGCAAGCAGCACTCGGTTGAGCCGGACCGGCTCGGGAAGGAACCCGCCCTCGGCACCGATCATCCACAAAGGCAGCGCCGCCTTCACCGGTCTGCTCGTCGGGTCCGCGGCCAGCTGGAGGATTAGGAATCGGGAGTTGCAGCCGTTCAGCAACCGGAAGCGGTACCGTCGTGGCTCTACCTCCAGCGCCGGCCACGTGTTGCCATTGACGACCATGGTGTTGCCGAAGAACTCCGGGTTCCAGATCGGTGGCACGTCGCTGTTGGGAATATAGGGCCCTTCAAAGTCGTCGAAGAACGCCCTGCTGTCCGGGTAGAACAGCGAGCCGTCATCGTTGAATGACCGGTCCTGAATAGCCAGCGGGATTTCGTAGTACCGCGTCCCCTCAGCATCTCCAAGCTGAGGAGCCGGCCCAGGAATCAGGGGGTCAGGAAGGTCGCCCGGCCCGCGCCGCAACAGATAGAACCCGGCCGGGCCCGCGTACACATTGAGCCGGGTCATCCCCAGCGTGTGGTCGTGATACCACATCGTTGAGGCCCGCTGGTCGTTCGGATACTCGAACACCGCGTTTCCTGCACCCCACTGATCGCCAAGCGGGGACTTGTCGCGGAAGAAGTCATAGAAGGTGCCCTCGGCTGCGAAACCGGACGGGAGGTTTCGGGCGTCCGGCAGGAACCATGCCTCGGCGTACCCGTCGCTGTAGTCGAAGGTGTGGTTGCCGTGAACGTGGGTGACGATCGGGACGGGGCCGTCGTACGGCTTAGGGGTGACGGTGAACGAGGGCTCGGAGTCGCGACCTTCCGCGCCGCCCGGCGGATTCGCCCAGTGCAGGGTCGGATCAACAGACAACAGATGTGGCAGGAAATTGCCCTGGCCATCAACCAGATCGTTGATCCACTTGACCCGAACAGGCCTTCGGTATCTCGCCTCAATGGTGAACGCCGGGTAGTGGAAGCTGCCGGGGTGATTGACCGACCCGTAGCTCCACACCGTCGTCGCTGGCAGTTGTGGGGGCAGAATTTGCTGCACAAACTGGCGGACCGCAATCTCGTAGTAGTAGGCCCGTCCCCGCGATGTCCAGGGCATCGCTGGCGGGACGACCAGCGGGGTCACGTACTTGGGGATGCTCTTTGGATCGAGCGATCCCGCCGTCGGCTGGGCCCACGCCATACCACCGAACCGAATCGGCAGCAAGCCGGTCAGCCCAGCCGCACCAGTGATCTGAAGCAAACGCCGTCTTGAAAGCTCTGTCACAACTCACCCTCAGGTTGGTAGTGAAGAGAGTATTTCCTCTCTCACTGAGGAATGTGTCGTTTCCGGTCAACTCACATGCTTCAGTGACCGCACGATGAAGGCAGCGGGCTCCAGGGCCGCATCGCCGATCGATACGCCCTCAGCCACGCCACCTACCCGACCGTCGCCGTGCCACCCGTAACCATTCCCCGCCTATGAGAGCGAAACTCAGCGACCGGAGCGCCTCAAGAGTCGCGGTTGCATGATCATCGGGTGAGAGGGCGGAACAGCTCGTGCGCCGCCCTGGACAACCCGAAGCCTGAGCTCCGCGATCACGAGCCTGCAGAGCCAGCGTCAAGCTTTCCGGCGGCGACCACCAGGATGTCGACCAGCTCCGAACTCATCCGATGCCGGTCAGGGCGGACGCCAGGCGCCACATGCACCTCTTCGGCCGTGGAGTGCAAGTTCCGGGTGTCATAGCAACTCGTCCCGCGGCGTCGCCGCCACGCGAGTCCGACTCCTCATTCCACTCACAATCAGCGTGCTGTCGAGTCTCCGGACTGGGAGCCTGGGAACGAGATCAATTGAAAAGGGTTCCAAGCCGCTTAACCCGTACTGCTTGGATGCGAGATGACCTGCCGGAGCTTGCCGCTGCCGCTTATCCGCTGTGGAGGTTCGGCGGCTAGGGCCAACGTCACAGTGCCGAGATGGTGGGCGGCTAAATGAGAGCGCAGCCGCCCCTCGATGTCGGCCCAGACCTCTGTCGGAGCAAATCGAGGCATTACCTCCAAGCGCACAGTAAGTGCCGATGGTCCGTCCTGAACGAGCTGCACCGCGCGCACACCGGGGGCGCCTTCCGCCAGGGTAACCAACGGCAGCGGCAGCAAGTCCACGATGTCGCCGCCAGCTGTTGCGAAGCTCAGCACCTCGTTGGTGCGGCCGATCACCTCGATAGCCGGCAGTCGACTGCCGCACGGGCACCGCTCGGGCGACGTCAGGACTGAGTCGCCGAGGTCGTAGCGGATGACCGGTTGAATGTGGTTGGCGAGGTTAGTCAGCAGCACCGTCGCCGACGGTTCGCCGGCCAGCACCGGCCGGAATTGCTCGTCGACCGGCTCGAGGATGACCCAGTCGGCATGAACGTGCATCGAGCCGCGGCCGCAGTCCTAGGCGATCATCAGCATCTCAGAGCAGCCGTAGCCGTTGAAGACCTTCGCTCTAAATGCCGTCTCGATCAGTGCTCTGGCCTCCGCCGTGAGGGTCTCTCCGCCGTTGTTGATCACTGCCGGCTGGACGGATAGGCGGCCGGCCTGCTGTTCTCGAGCCAACAGCGCCAGCGCCGTCGCGTAGCCGCTGAGCATCACGGGTTGAAAGTCGTTGAGTTGATCAACAAGTTGCTCCACGGGTGTCAGCGCCGAGAACAGCCGGATGCGCTTGGCTCGAGAAGGCCGCTGGCGGATTTGGCGCGAAACCAGAGAGGCGCCGCCGAACGCACGCCCGGTGGCCCACACCGCCGCCGTCCGTCCCCCACCGCGAAGCACAGCTGCGATGACCTGGCGGTTGATCATTTTTGGCGCCACCCGAACAGCGCTGAAGGCCTCTAGAACGGCCATAGTGAGCTCGTCTTGAAGGAGCAGGGCGGGAACACCCGTCGTCCCGGATGTGGTGAATACCAGGTACTTCCCAAGGAACGACCCCCCGATGTTGTTGGGGTCGGCGGCAAACCTCTCCACCGCCGTTCTGGTGACCTCTGGGTCGGTAACCCAATCGTCGAAGCGAGCCATCAGGTCGGGCTTCTGCACGACGGGCAATCGCTGCAGCGATGGCTCGGCCGAGCCCAGCGGGGCGTAAAGCTCGGCGTAATAGCGGGAGCGTTGTCGAGCGTGCTCCACCAAGGAGGCCAGTCGCTGGCGCTGTTTCCTGCGAACCAACGTTTCCTGCCGTCCAGCGCGCCACACATCGACAGCGATCGCCATCCGACTCATTCTCGGCCCCTCCTCAGATTCTCGCGCAACCTTTGAGTGTCCGCTGACTCCGCGGTGCCACCACAGCGGGACACAGGTGGGCCCAAAGTTCCTTCCGCGGGCATGCAAGGACAAGGGGTTGAGCACAACTTGCGGACCGCGGAAGGGTGCTGCCGCCACTGTGGGATGGCCATGATGATCATCTCGCCGGCCACTTCACCAGGGCCGGCGCCTCTGCGACAGAGGACAAGGTCCCTGGGTTCGGCACCTCTTCGGGTGCTTGGGCCTGGCGCTTGGGTGCTGACAGGGGCAGCGAGACTTTCGACCCTAGTGCCGTCACTCTCGTGATCCGCAGTATGAGGATCACACACGTGATCATCGGAGGTGGCCCCACAATGAACATCGTTTGCTGGTTCGGGGATGTTTGCCTGGATGATATTGCGCTGGTTGGAGGGGAAGGGGCCAACGCCGGTGAGCTGACCATCCCCGGATTGTCCGTATCACCTGGTTTCGCTGTGACCTCGGAGGCGCACATACAAGCGGTCTGCACTGGCAGTCCCCAGTCACTGCGCGTCACATGACCGCTGGTTGGGCGCTCACGTCAGGAGTGGCTGGCCGTGCCTGACGAAGCAGTTGCGCCTTCGGACGCTGGGTCCCCGGTTCGACCATCGCGCTGGCACGTTCCCTGGTGGCTCCAGTTGCTTCTTTCGATTGCCCTGACTGCCTTGAGCATCGTGCTGCTTTTGCCCCAGTTGCCCGAGGGCGAGCGTTCGATCGACGCCCTTCGCCAGCTCTCCCTGCCGTTGATGCTGACCGGGCTGGTGCTCGAAGCCGCATCCTTGACTGCATACAGCGTGATGACGGTCTTGGTCTTTCGAACGCCGGACATTCGCTTCTGGACACTCCTGCGTATCGATTTGACGGTTACTGGCGTCAGCCACGTGGTACCTGCCGGAGGGGCCACTGCTGCTGCCCTTCGATTGCAATTGCTGCGACGAGCGGGATTGAGCCGATCGGAGGCGATATCAGGCGAGGCGGTTCAGGTTACCGCCGCGAATCTTGTGCTCGGCTGCCTGTTCCTGACCGGGCTCATCCTCTTGATCAGCACGGGTGGCGATGCTGCCTCGTACGTCGTTGTGGCGAGTGTGGTGTGCGCGGCCCTGGTCGCAGCTGGCACTTTTGCCTGGCTCCTGCTCCATCCCAGCGAACGTCTGGGAGGTTGGGCACGCGCGATAACCAGCCACCTACCGCGGTTACTTGGTCGCGGCTCTGCCCGCGCCATCCGCGCTGCGACGATCAGGGTCACTGATCTGGTCCACCATCCAAGCCGGACAAGTGGGGTGCTGACGTGTTCAGCTTTCAACTGGCTGCTGGACGCGACGGTGCTATGGGTGATGCTCGCTGCCGTCGGCGAGCACCTCTCCGTCGGTCCGTTGCTGACTGTCTACGGGCTGGGGAGCATTCTCGCGATCCTCCCACTGACGCCTGGCGGCCTCGGCATTGTGGAAGGCGTCATGATCCCATCCTTGGTGGGCCTCGGTGTTCCTAGCGCCAGCGCACTGATTGCAGTGCTGGGCTGGCGCCTGTGGAAGTTTTGGATGCCTATTCCCCTCGCCGGCCTTTGCTATCTCTCGCTCCGGCTAGGCGAGCTTCGGCGGATGAAAGCCATCGCGAGACCGGGATGAGCGCCGGCCCGGGGACAGTCAGGCGGCGCCGACCGCGACAACCGACAGGAGCCGGGAACGGTGCGCACGATGTCCAGAAGCACTAACCCCAGCGGCCCGGCGTCGCTAGCTGGGCATCACTTCGTGACGCCCACGAACAGCGCCGCCAGAGTCGCTAGCAGCGCCCCACCGCAAGCTAAACCGATGGCGACGGGCCTGTTCCCCGTACGGTCACGAAGAGTTCGCGTGCTGGGTACTCGCTTACGGCGGCGCGTGGTCCGCAGAGCAGCCACAACCAGCGCAATGCCCGTAACGAGCATCGCCAGCGGGGCAGCCAGGGCGCCCGGGAAGAAGTGCGTCACGGATGGCGGTAGCACCGTGAGTGCGCCCAACGCAGCGATGCCGAGCATGAAGAGGTCACCGAGCACGACCGCAAGACTCACGAGGGCCGCCACGCTGATCAGCGCGAAGACGTACCCTCCATCGCCAGCTGGCATCGTCACCATCGCACCAACGAGAAAAGCGCCAGCACCTAGCCCGTACACCGCACGCCGGGGATGAAGCAGCCCACCCCAGCCGAGCGCCAGCCAGACGATGCCCAGTCCCCACAAAGCTAGCCCGCTCGGTGCTGGCTGATTTCCCTCAAGGTGGATCGCGGCGGCGGTGGCGGTGATCACCAACGCTACAAACAGCGCGACCTGCTGAACGAACGTCCGATGAAGCAGCCAGAGAACGCCACCGAAGACTGCGGTGCCCACGCCCACGAGCAACGCAATGTCCTCCTCGACCCACCACCCGAGCGCATATCGGCCAACGACCCAGAGCGCGAACGCCGCGGCGGCGGTTGAGGCCAGCCAAAGCACCGCCCGAAGCCGACCAGTCAGTGCCGACTGCTGCTGGTAGACGACCCATCCTGCAGCAAAGAGCAGGACAGCTGCGATCGTCGGCAACGCCAACCGCCCCCAGGTGGGAATGTCGGACCAGTACCGCTGAGTGATCAATGACGCAGCCACAACGATGAGCACGCCCCCCAAGTAGCCGAGCGCTTCGGCGATCAGCGATCGGCGCCTGCCGACATGGGTCGGTGCCGTGCCAACGAGGTTTGGCTCCGACGACTCGTCTTTGCGGATCAAGTCCGCCTGCTCGGCGGTGATGAGGCCGCGGGAGGTCCACCGATCGAGAAGGTCCTCGATGCCAGGGTTTTGGTCGACGCTCAGCATGGCTCGGTTCATGGCACACGCCATCATTCCGACATCAGACCGTTGCCACATCAATCACAGTGCGAGCCGGATCACTCAACCGGGGCACCCGGAATGCCCCGCGATGGTCCAAACCTCCAGTTCGAGCGTGTGCGGTTTCGGCCGCCGACAACAGGGTCGAATGGCACCTTTCATATGCGCGGTTGGAGAGTCATCGCAGGCAGGGCGCCGCCCTGGAAGCCTGTCCGGCCCGACCTCGAAGAAATAGATTGATAACCATGGCTGATGCAGCCCCTGGCTCGAGTGCCTCTGATCCCGCGTCTACCCCTGGTCCGGTATCTATCGAACGGTTGATGCCGCTGCTGATCGAGCGGGCTCAAGAAGTCATTGATGCTCAACATCGTCTGCGTCGGCTGCTAACCGCCAACCGGGCAGTCGCGGCGGAACTGTCGCTGCCTGTGGTGCTCCGACGGATTGTGGAGGCAGCGCGTGATCTTGTCGGTGCGCGTTACGCCGCGTTGGGGGTGATCGGTGTCGATGGGCTGCTCGAGGAATTCATCCACGTGGGCATGGATGACGCGACGGTGAGAAGGATCGGTGAGCTGCCCAAGGGACGCGGCGTGCTCGGCGCCCTCATTGAGGAACCGCACCCGATAATGCTGACCCGAATTGCGGACGATGAGCGTTCCTCGGGATTCCCGCCTGGTCATCCTGAGATGACAACCTTCCTCGGAGTTCCCATTCGGTCACGCAACGAAGTGTTCGGCAATCTTTACCTCACCGATCGTGAAGGCGGGGACTTCACCCGAGAGGATGAAGATTTGGTGTTGGCACTGGCGGCTACCGCTGGTGTGGCGATCGAGAACGCCCGGTTGTACGAGGAGGCCGGCCGCCGGCAACAGTGGCTTGAAGCTTCAGCGGAGATTACCGCCGCGTTACTCAACCCTGGCCAGCACCGCGATCCGTTGGAACTTATCGCCGATAGTGTGCTGCGGCTCGCAGACGCCGATCTGGTCAGTCTGGTCCTCCGGGCAGAGGACGATCCGGTAATGCTCGACGTCGCCGTAGCCTCCGGCCTCCACGCGGATCAGTTGCGTGGAATTCGCTACCCAACCAAGAACAGCTTGGTCGAGCTGGCTCTAGAAACCGGTCGCGGCGTAAGGGTGGGAGCGATCGATGACGAGCAGCACTACAACGTCCACCTCCGCCGAGTTGCCGATATCGGGGCAGCAATGGCGGTGCCGTTATCCGGGGAAGCCGAGGCTCATGGCGCGATCGTGATGGGCCGCCTGGCCGGTCGGCACAGTTTCGCGTCCGCGGATCTAGAGATGGCGGAGGCATTCGCGAATCATGCCGCCATCGCCTTGGAGTTGTCGGCCGTTCGACTTGACCGAGAGCGCCTGGCGGTCCTGGAGGACCGCGATCGGATCGCTCGGGACCTTCATGATCATGTGATCCAGCGGCTATTCGCGGCCGGGTTGACGATACAGAGCATTGCGGGGGGCGTTCAGGGGGAAGGGGGTGCAGCAAGGCTGACTCAGGTCGTCGATGATTTGGATGACACCATCCGCCAGATCCGCACGTCGATCTTCGACCTCCACGGTTCCCCCTCCAGGGAAGGTCAGCTTCGGTCAGCCGTACTGGCCATCTTGGAACGGCTCCGGCCAGCCCTGGGCTTCCAACCAACTGTGAGATTCACCGGGCCCGTGGATACGATGCTTGATCATGCACGCGTCGCGGATGCGGAGGCGGTGGTGCGAGAGGCCGTAACCAATGCGGCTAAATACGCTCAAGCCAGCAAGCTGGTTGTCGAGGTCGCAGCCTCGGAAAACGCCCTGACTATACAGGTGGCCGACAACGGGGTCGGGCTGGCATCGGCGCCGCACACGGGCGGCTTGGCAAATATGCAGCAACGTGCCCAAGACTTGGGCGGTGCCTTCAGCGTGGAGACCGCAACAGATGGCGGGACGCTGCTTCATTGGAGGATCCCACTGGACATCAGGCCTCACCGGCCTTGATGCCGCTAACGGCCGGCCCACGATCGCAAGCCACGATTCAGGAGGGAGCACGATTCTAGGTGGCGGAGAAGGGTCGATCGTGGTTGGTGTCGACGAGTCCGTCTGCGCACGCTACGCGGTGCGCTGGGAGGCCGTTGGCCTGGCGACGCTGATCATCGACTATGCGATTCAGCTCACATTCATCCAGCCCGCCCTGCTCGTCGGTGAGACGGAGGACCTGTCACCGTGGACCCAATACAACCCGCATGGCATCTTCATCGCTATGGAGAACGGCGGCTATGTGTTGGGTCCCGCGGCCGCAGACATGGCTCGACGGCCCACCTCACCAGCCTCCGCGGCGCCGGTGATCGCTTCGGTGCTCGGCGGTTGGCTGTTGGGGACTGTGCTACGTCGGACGAGTGTGCGCAGCGGGGTTTCGGATGCGGAGGCGTACGGGTCGCTCCCGGGAGATGAGGTCATCCCACACCCAATGGTGGAGTGGACACGCGGCGTCACCGTCCGCACGACCCCAGAGCGGGTGTGGCCATGGCTGGCCCAGATGGGGTACGGCCGCGGTGGCTGGTACACCCCGGAGTTGGTGGACCTCTTTGCCAATCGGTGGGTGTTCGGCGTTAAGCGTCGGTTCCCCAAAAGCGCTGACCGATTGCTGCCGAAGTACCAGCAGGTCGACGTGGGGGATCTGATCTGCGACGGGCCCGAGTACGCGTCGTACTTCCGTGTTCAGCATGTCGATCCACCGCATGCTCTGGTCTACCGCTCGATTCGACACCCGCAGCGCGGCAGCCCCATCGACATCACCGACCCGGAGTCGCCGGACAGAGTTGAGCGGCAATTGCGCGATGCCGGCACATACATCGACTTCACTTGGGCGCTGGCCCTGAACGGGCTACCTAGGCACCGGACTCGGCTGCTGGTGCGGACCCGGGCCAACTGGGCGCCCTCAGCTCTCGGATTCCTATCGACGCCGCTGGGGCTCGTTGATGCGAGTTACGGCGTTGCGATGTTGCGGGCGATCGCCAGGCGTGCGGAGAGCATCGATTCGGTGGCACCGTAGTAGTCCTCCTTGGCGCTAACGCGCATCGGGTCTCCGGGCTCCGCCTATGGCCCCACGCTTCCCAATGGCAGCCCCACCATACGCGAGCCATCGCGCGGTGCGCCCACCAATGAGAATCCGGTGGCGGCGTGCCCTGTGGCTTTCGCCGACGGTCCGCGAAGGCTCGGGCGGCCTGTAAGTGGATCCGAGTCCCCCTCAAACATCCCAGCCGTGCCACCGCAACTTCGCAGAGCGCCGGAGGATCTATTTCAGCCGGAACGGTGGGGCCGGCGAGCCCTCGGCGACACACGCGGTGTCCAACTGGTTGACATTGCCACCGTCCAAGAACGCTGCGATGACTGACGGCATGCAGCCGAGGTGGCCGATGACATGCTGTTGGGCGGGCATTACGAGGATGCGGCTGTTGGGCTCCTGGACGGGCACCTTGACCAGATTCGCTGGCGGATCCTGCGGATCACCGTCCCCCACCAACCACAGCACCGGGGTATCGGTGCGGACCGCCGCCGCGTCGTCGGCCGGCACGACGCCCTGAGGGAGGTACTCGCACATGGCGGCGCGCTCCCCGGGCCAGGGCCAGCTCTCGCGGCAGCGCGTAGCTTCCAGCGCCGTGTCGGGCCACCTCGGTAGAGTTGAATCGGGCCCAGGCCTCGGAGCAGAAGATTTCGTCGGCCATGACAAATGTCGGACCACCCGAGGGTGGAGCGCCGATGATCTTGGCCGCCTCGGTCCACTGGCTCTTGTGGGCAAGATGGATGCCGAGTGGGATTTGAGCCGCCGCTGACTCGGTAAGGAGCGACGTGTGGATCGCTTCGGCCAGCTTGATGTGGTCGATGATCGCCTTTTCTCCCGACTCGGGATCGACGATCGTTAGCGGGGTGGCCAGCCGATCCATCAGCGCCGCCCATTCATCAGCCAGCCGCGGGAATGCCTCGCGGCACGCCGGATCGTAGGCGCAGCGCTGGAACAGCAGGTCGAGCGCCGCCTGGCTGTGTGCCGCGATCCATTCGAACACCGGGACGTCGACCGGAGTTGAACCGTCGAGCACTGCCACCCGCACCCGCTGCCCGTGCTGTCGCAGGTAGTACTGCGCAAGGGTCCCGCCGTACGAGGTGCCGTACAGATTGATCGTCTCGTACCCCAGTGCCGCTCTCACGGCGTCGAGGTCGTCAGCGGCGACGGTCGTCGTGTAGAACCGTGGGTCGGCATCGGTCGAGGCCAGAGCGTCGCGCGCCCAGGCCGAGAGAAGCGCGTCGGCCTTGGCTTCAGGCAGCCTGCTGGTGTCCGACATCTCGGGCCACGTCAGCGGGTTGGAGTCACCGGTGCCGCGTTGGTCGATGAGGACAATGTCATGCGTCGCGTGGACTTCCTTGAACACTGTCGGCAGCCACGCGAAGAACTGCGTTGCGGCGTCTCCGGGGCCGCCGGCTACCACGAACAGCGGATCTGGCTGGTGAATGGTAGCGACCGCGGGGACGACGGCAACGCGCAGCCCGATCTGGCGCCCTTCCGGATTCGACCGATCCTCGGGAACACTCAGGGTGCCGCAGAGAGCGGGTGCTTGCGCCTGCACCGGGTACTCGCCCTTTATCATGCAGGCCACCATCGGTTCTCCGGCCAGCAGCCTGGCCGACGGTGTCGGATCCTCTCCCACGCTGGAGCCCGGTTGCGCCGTGCATGCGACGATCAACCACGCGGTGGCCAAAACCCCGACGTAACGCATCCCGCTCCCCGTATGCCACCTCCCGCAGGGCCGCACGCATGGCAGGCCCACATGCAGGCTCGCTGTCGCGTCGGCGATCTCGATTCCCAGCCTCTTGTGACGGCGAAAGGGGAACCAGAGGCGAAGGTCCCGGCACCACGTGCCGACAGGAAGGCTGCGAGGCAGGTCCTCGAGGGACGAACTGCCCTGTCAAGCCCGGGTCATCGGGTGCAGGCTAGAGGCGGACTTGTCGCTAGAAACCACCAGGAGTCTGATGCCTCGGCTGAGATTCAACGCGGGCTGGGCGGGTGCTGCGGGCCCGATGACATGAGCGCCGGACTCACCACAGCCGAGGCGCGAGAGCGGCTGCAACAGCTGGGCCCCAACATTGTTGCCGCTGCCAGCCGCACCCCAATATGGCGCCGAATCGCAAGCCAGCTCAAGGATCCGCTGATGATTGTGCTGCTGTGCGCTGCAGCACTCACGCTGGCTACCGGCGATTATCCAGACGCTGCCGTGATCTTGACCGTTGTCGTTGTGAACAGCACGGTCGGGGTTGCCCAAGAGATCAGGGCCGACCGAGCCATTACGGCTCTCGCCGTGCTGAGTGCGCCCAGGGCTCGGGTGGTACGCGACGGTCTTGAGCTGGAAATCCCATCTGCTGACGTCGTCCCGGGCGATCTGTTTGTTGTGGCCGAGGGTGACCTCGTGCCGGCTGACGCCGACCTGATCGAGGCGGCCGCACTGCTGGTTGACGAGTCCAGCTTGACCGGCGAGTCGGTACCAGTAGACAAGGCCACCACAGGTGTGGACGACGCCTATCGTCATATCTCCGCCGGGACGGTCGTGGTTCGGGGCAGGGCCCGCGCGATAGCCACGGCAACGGGACGAGACAGTGCCACTGGACATCTTGCGGTGCTGCTCTCGGCGGCACAACAGCTGACACCACTGCAGCGCCGGCTCAATGACCTCGGCCGGATGCTCGCAGTAGTAGTCCTCGGACTTTGTGCGGTCGTACTCACCATGGGCCTGCTGCGCGGGCAGCCGCTCCAGTTAATGATCATCACGGCTGTCAGCCTGGCCGTCGCCGCAGTCCCGGAATCCCTTCCCGCCGTCGTCACCCTCGGCCTGGCACTGGGCGCCCGCCGGATGGCAGAGCGCAATGCCATTGTCCGGCAGCTGGCGGCGGTTGAGGCGCTCGGATCGGTGTCTGTGATTGCCACCGACAAGACCGGCACGGTGACCCAAGGCAGCATGGTCGTACAGGACCTGTGGACACCGATCGGCGAGGCACACCTGACGGGCACCGGTTACCGTCCCAGCGGAGCGCTGATCCGGGCCAACCGGCCTGGATCAGCTGCGGAGGCACAAGACCTGGGTGATTTGCTGCGGGCCGCTGTGCTCTGCACTGACGCCCACCTCGGTGCGCCGGACAAGGATCACCAGGACTGGCATGCCCTCGGTGATCCGACCGAGGTGGCGCTCATCGTGGCTGGCGAGAAGATCGGCCTGCATCGGACGGATCTTTCCGCGGAGTCCCCACGTGTCGCCGAGTTTCCCTTCGATAGTGGCCGGAAGCGAATGACCACTGTTCACCGCTATGGCGGTGACTATCTAGTGATATCTAAAGGTGCCCCCGAGTCGCTGCTCCACGATCTGGTCGCCGGGGACAAGGAATTCATCGAGGCCGCCACCAACAAGGCGCATCAGTACGCGACCGCTGGCCTCCGGGTGCTCGCTGTCGCCTCCGATGTTCGTTCCGGCCAACCAACTTCGGCTGAGGACGCCGAGCATGGGTTGCATTTGCTCGGCTTGATCGCCATTACCGACCCTCCAAAGACGTCCGCTCCGAGCACAATTGCGGCCATCCAACAGGCAGGAGTAACTCCCATTCTGATCACCGGTGACCATCCCGCGACCGCTAGCGCCATCGCGCGGCAGGTTGGCATCGGTTCC
>Ga0126306_10000755_pt1 | contig 16104 bp, 13 predicted proteins | sample Plot27_FD_92592 | JGI IMG/M metagenome (GOLD analysis project Ga0126306, IMG submission 92592) | Serpentine soil microbial communities from UC McLaughlin Reserve, CA, USA - Plot27 | ecosystem: Environmental > Terrestrial > Soil > Grasslands | place: USA: UC McLaughlin Reserve, Lake County...
ACGGCAACCCGGATCTAGAGCAACGGGCGGCGGCTGGCTTGCGGCGGTTCGCGGCCGGGCGGCCGAGGCGCTTGGTTACGGCGCGGACGCGCACGCGCTGGCGACCGAGATCGGCGAGGTGCGCGCCGCGGTCGCCGCCCTGAACGCGCTCGGCGGCGTGCACCTGCTGCTCGGCGAGCGGCGCGACGCGGTGGCGCGTCACGAGCAGGCGCTCGCGCTGGCCCGGGAGGCCGGCATCCGGTACCTGGAGCTGGAGGCGTCGCTCGGGGTCGCGGCTGGCCGCCCCGGAGCGCCGGACCGCTCGGTCGCCGACGCCGAGGACGCCCTGGCGGTCGCCGTAGACATCGGATACCGCGTCATCGAGGGCCGCGCGCTCACCACCCTCGCCGAGCTGCACCTGGCCAACGACCGGCGGGACCGGGCGCGGAGCTACGCCGAGCGGGCACTGGCCAGCCACCGCCAGACCGGACATCGGCTGGGCATCGCCCGGACGCTGGTGCTGCTCGGCCGCGCAGCGCCGGACCGGGCGCTGCCGCACTGGCGGGAGGCGCTGGAGCTGTTCGCCGAGGTGGGCACGCCGGAGGTGGAGCAGGTTCGGCAGCTGATCGAGCGGGCCGGCAACCCGACGATCGTCCGCTAGCTGGTGTGCGCCGCCGTGACGGCCCCGGCCGTGACTCCGGCGTTAGCGCGCGCCACGCCGGCGCGACACGCCCCACAACCACGGAGTCAGGGACGGCAACCCGGATCTAGAGCAACGGGCGGCGGCTGGCTTGCGGCGGTTCGCGGCCGGGCGGCTGCGGCGGCCGCGGGAAGAGCGGTCGGCGCCGCTTCAGCTTCCGCGTCACCGGCTTCTCGGAGGTCACCTCGACCTCCTCGCCGGCGTGGAGCAGGGTGACGCTCGCATCCGGACCGTCGTGCACAAGGTAGGTCACCCGGTCACGCCGGACATCCACCCGCAGCCGGGCGTCCCGCCAGCGCACCGAGAAGCTGAGCCGGCTGATCCCCTCCGGCAGCGCCGGGTCGAAGGAGAGTATGCCGTCGTGGTCGCGGAAGCCGCCGAAGCCGCCGACCAGCGCGATCCACGCGCCGGCCAGCGAGGCCATGTGCAGCCCGTCGCGGCTGTTGTGGTGCAGGTCCCGCAGGTCGATGAGGGCCGCCTCGTACGCGTAGTCATGGGCGAGGTCCAGCAGCCCGACCTCCGCGGCCATGACCGCCTGCGTGCAGGCCGAGAGCGACGAGTCGCGGACCGTGCGCCGCTCGTAGTAGTCGACGTTGCGGGCCTTCTCCTCGAACGTGAACTGGTCGCTGGCCCAGTGCATGGCCAGCACCAGGTCGGCCTGCTTGACCACCTGCTTGCGGTAGAGGTCGAAGTACGGCGCGTGCAGCAGCAGCGGGTACTTGTCGCGGTAGCGCTCGAAGTCCCACTCCTGGTGCCAGGTGAAGTCTTTCGCCTGCTCGTGGACTCCCAGCTCGTCGTTGTACGGGATGTGCACACCGGCCGCGGCGTCCCGCCAGGACGCGGTCTCCTCGATCGTCACGCCGAAGTCGCGGGCGCGGTCGGGATGGCGGTTGACCGCGTCGGCGGCGGCGCGCAGGTTCCGCGCGGCCATCAGGTTGGTGAACACGTTGTCATCGGCGATCGAGCTGTACTCGTCCGGCCCGGTGACCCCGTCGACGTGCCACCTGCCGTGTGTGTCGTGGTGGCCGAGGGAGATCCAGAGCCGAGCTGTCTCGACCAGAAGCTCCAGCCCCACCTCGATCTCGAAGTCTTCGTCCCCGGTGGCATTGATGTACCTCATCACCGCCTCGGCGATGTCCGCGTTGATGTGGAACGCCGCCGTCCCGGCTGGCCAGTAGCCGGAGCACTCCTGGCCGCGGATGGTCCGCCACGGGAACGCGGCGCCGGTCAGCCCCAGCGTCGCCGCGCGCTCCTTGGCCAGCTGGAGTGTGGAGTGCCGCCAGCGCAGCGCGTCGCCGGCCGCATGTGGCTGCGTGTAGGAGAGCACCGGCAGCACGAACCCCTCGGTGTCCCAGAACGTGTGCCCGTCGTAGCCAGGGCCGGTGAGACCCTTCGCCGGGATGAACCGCCGCTCGGCGCGGGCGCCGGCCTGCAGCACGTGGAAGAGGCCGAACCGGACGGCCTGCTGCAGCTCGGCGTCGCCGTCGACCTCCACGTCCGCGGCGTCCCAGAAGTCGTCGAGGTACTCCCGCTGCTGCGCGATGAGCCCCTCCCAGCCGGAGTAGCGGGCGCCGGTGAGCGCGGCGGCTGCCTGGTCACGCAGCGACGGCTGCGATCGCAGGCTCGACCAGCCGTACGCCAGGAACTTGACGATCCGCAGCTGCTCGCCGGGCTTGAGCACGCACACCGCGGTGGCCCTGGCCCAGTCCGGCCGGGCGTCCACCTTCACCTCGACCCGACCGGGCCCCTCGACCAGGTGATCCATGCCGGCCGCCATCATCAGGCCGCTCTCCCTGGTGCGGTGCAGCAGGATCACCCCGTGCTCCTCGACGTCCTGCTCCACCGCCTGCAGGGGATGCTCGAGGACGGCGGCGACCCGCGGGTCGCCGGTGAGCACCGGCTGCGCCTCGTTCGCCACGAGTTCGGACTGGACGATGACGCGGATCTCATCGTCGACGGGCGAGACCACGTACTCGATCGCGGCGATCGCCCGCTGCTTGAACGAGACCAGGCGGCTGGACCGGACCTTGATGCGTTTGCCGCCGGGCGAGGTCCAGTCAGCGGACCGGGTGAGCAGACCGGTACGCAGGTCCAGCTTGCGTTCGTGCTCGTGCAGGTCGCCGTAGCGGACATCGAACGGGGAATCGTTCACGTAGAGCCGGATCAGCTTGCCGTTGGTCACGTCGACCACGGTCTGGCCAGACTCCGGGTAGCCGTACCCCGCCTCGGCGTAGGGCAGCGGCCGCTTCTCGTAGAAGGAGTTGAGGTAGGTGCCGGGGATGCCGTGCGGCTCGCCCTCGTCGAGGTTGCCGCGCAGCCCGATGTGCCCGTTGGAGAGCGCCAGCAGCGACTCGGACTGGGCCAGTATCGCCAGGTCCAGGCTCGTCTCCCGGATGCACCACGGTTCGACCGGGTACGCCGACTGCTCGATCATGTCGCGTCCTTCTCGTCCAGCAGCTCGGCCAGGTCGGAGACGACGACGTCGGCTCCGCGCGCACGCAGGGCCTCTGCCTGCCCTACCCGGTCGACGCCCACCACATAGCCGAATCCGCCGGCGCGTGCTGCCTCGATCCCGGCGAGCGCGTCCTCGAAGACCGCTGCGTTGGCCGGCGGCACGCCGAGCCGCTCGGCGGCGACCAGGAAGGTGTCCGGAGCCGGCTTGCCACGCAAGCCCTCCTCGCGGATCGTGATCCCGTCCACCACCACCTCGATCAGCGCTGCCAGGCCGGTTACCTCGAGCACCTCGCGGGTGTTGGCGCTGGAGGAGACCACCGCCCGGCGCAGCCCCCCGTCCCGCGCCGCCTCCAGGTACCGCCGCGACCCCTCGAACACCTTGACCCCGTTCTCGCGGATCTGGCGCAGCAGTGTCACGTTCTTCCGGTTCCCCAGCCCGTGCACGGTCTGCGCGCCCGGCGGGTCGTCCGAGTCGCCCTCGGGCAGCGTGATGGCCCGGCTGCCGAGGAAGTCGCGGACGCCGTCGACGCGGGGCTTGCCGTCCACGTACCGCTCGTAGTCGTCCTTGGGGTCGAACGGAACGAACGGCTCGCCGGTGCGCTCCGCCCGCTCCCGCAGGTACTCGTCGAACATCTCCGTCCACGCCGCGTTGTGCACGGACGCGGTGTCGGTGAGCACGCCGTCCAGGTCGAACAGGGCAGCGGTCACGTGGTCTGGAAGACCGAGCACGGGGGCACCTCCCTCTGTCGTCGCGCATAGTCAACACGGTGCCGAAAGGGGGCTACACCGGGCCAAGGCGGGTGAAAACTTGACGGACTACGCCAATAGATCCTATGTTTTCTGCTGATTACCGTGCCGTTGGCCCATCTCGGACCTGACACGCCGCATTCCTCTGACGTCTGTGGGCGGCAGCGCCCGCGGCAGCGCAGGAGAGAGGCTCCCATGCGTACCCGACGAACGGCCGTCATCCTCGCCAGCGTCCTCGTGGTGCTGATCACGACCCTCGGCGTGCCGCCGTCGCCGGCGCGGGCCGACCTGCAACACCCGCGGCAGATCTGGTTACGCAACTCCACCTCCGGGCTGTTCCTGCACTGGGGCATGCGTACCTCGCCCGGGTACACCTCATGCACGGCGTGGGAGACGGCCGTCACCAACGGTGGCTGGAGCGCCGACTACTGGGTCCGGGAGACGAAGAAGCTGCACGCAAGCTACCTGGTGCTGGCCTCGTTCCACAGCCGGCTCGGGTACTCCCGAGCCTGGCCCTCGATGATCCCCGGCAGCTGCGCGACCCGGCGGGACTTCCTCGGGGAGCTGCTCACCGCCGCTCACGCCAACGACCTGAAGGTCATCCTCTACCTGACCGACGATCCACAGTGGTGGAACGAGGGGCTCGGCTCGGGCCAGAGCTGGCTCAACTCGTCGGCCTACTCCAGGTACAAGGGCCGCAGCGTCAACCTGCACACCAGGGACGGCTTCGGCGAGTTCAGCTACGACAACTTCTTCGAGGTCATGACGAACTACCCGTCGCTGGACGGGTTCTGGATCGACAACGACAACGCGTACTGGGAGCGGAACAACCTCTACGCGAAGGTCCACGAGCGGCGTCCACTCATGCTGCTGAGCAACAACAACGAAGACACGCCGGAGATGGACACCGTCAGCAACGAGCAGAAGACGGGCATGACCCCGTCGTACGACATGGCGTCAGCGATCGGCGTGCCCGCGCCGCGGCTCACCGAGGCCTGCTACAAGCTGCCGAGCGGCGGGCCGTGGTGGTACGGCGGTTCCAACACCACCGTCGACACCAAGCTCAACATCGGCCGGCTGGTGAGCAACGCCGGCGCCTCGATCAAGTCATTGATGGCCGAGACCGCCATGGTCAACGGCAGGTTCCCGTCCAACCAGGCGAACTTCAACACCTTCGCTGACAGCTACCTCTCGCCGATCTGGGAGTCGCTCAACGGCGTCGAGGGCGGCGGCTATCTGTACGGCGGCCTGCAGCCCGGGCCGTTCGGCAACGGCGCCTACGGTGCGACCACGATCAGCAAGACCAACCCGAACCTGCACTACATCCACGTCACCGACCGCGCGTCCGGCAGCTCGATCACGGTGCGGGACAACGGGTACCGGATCGCCAGGGTCACCGACCTGCGTACCGGCGCCAACCGGCCGTTCACCCAGGCCAACGGCGCGGTGACGATCAGCGGAATCTCCAGCTGGGACCAGTACGACACGGTGCTCAAGGCCGAGACAAGCGGGCGAGAGGGCATCTACCCGGCCGGCTCGCTGACCGCGACCGCCACCGCGTCGGCGAGCGGCCACCCTGCCTCGGCAGTCGTCGACGGCGACTACCTGACCTATTGGGACAGCAACACGACCACGCCGGTCTCGTTCACGCTCGACCTCGGCAGCCCCAGGAAGGCCCAGTATCTCGCGATCAACCAGCGCGAGTGGTCGCCGACGCACAGCCGCTCGACGTTCGGGCGGCCAGAGGACTCGGCCCGTATCCGGGACTACACGGTGGCGACCAGCACCAACGGCACCAGCTGGACCACGGTCCGGTCGGCGACCATGCCGAGCCGGCGCGGCGTCCAGTTCATCGACCTCAACGTGGCCGCGGCACGGTACGTCCGGCTCACGGTGAACAACACCTGGGCGTCGTCCTCGGTGGCGGCGTACTACAGGAAGCTGCGCATCGATGAGGCGTGGATCGGGTCGAACTACGTCGGCGGCGGGGTCACGCCGCCGACCACCCGGTACGAGGCCGAGAACGCGACGATCTCCCAGGGCGTAGTGGAGTCGAACCACGCCGGCTTCTCCGGCACCGGGTTCGTCAACTACAACAACGTGGTCGGCAGTTCGGTGGAGTGGACGGCCGACGCGCCCGCCGCTGGCAACACGGTGCTGACGTTCCGGTACGCCAACGGGACGACGGCGAACCGGACGGTCGACGTGAGCATCAACGGCGCAGCCGCTGTTCCACTCAACTTCCCGGCTACCGGCGCGTGGACCACCTGGCAGGACGCGACGTTCACGGTGCCGTTGGTGGCCGGTCGGAACACGATCCGGGCGACCGCGACCACGGTGAACGGCGGGCCGAACATGGACCGGCTGGACCTCCCCGGCTGACCGTGCTGTTCCGGAGCGCGCCGTGCAAGACCAGCGCGCCGAGTGTCGGAATTTTGCGCGGCTGAATCGATCCGATTCGCGCAAAATTCCGACACTCGAAGCGTGCTGGAGCTACAGCCCACTGACGATCGAGCGCAGCACGCTGATCAGCAGGAAGAGCAGGATGACCGAGAGATCGATCCCCACACCGCCGACGCGCAGCGGCGGGATGACCCGGCGTAGCGGGGCCAGCACCGGCTCGGTCATCCGGTAGAGCGCCTGGGTGAGCCGGTCCCGCGCGCCGCCCGGCGCCGGCGGGCCGGCGAGGACAACCGCCCAGTCCAGCACCACCCGGGCGAGCAGGATCAGTTGGGCGATGCCGAGCACCGCGCCCAGCACGGCTCCGACAATCGTCATCGCACACTCCTTCGGGTAGGGCTGGTTAAGTCCTAACGTACGAGTCGCGCGGATCTCTCCGCCGGCCGTCCTTAGGGGGTCCACCGTGGGCATGATCAACGCCGTCGGGCTGGTGCTGCACCCCGAGCGGGACTGCGCACCGGTGACGGAGACGCTGACGGCCTGGGCGCGCAACCGCGGCGCCCAACTCTTCGGGTTGCCGGACGAGGTGGCCCGGATCGACGGCGCGGCGGTCCCGGTCCCGCCGGAGGAACTGGCCGCACGCTCCGACCTCATCGTCAGCCTCGGTGGCGACGGCACCATGCTGCGGGCGATGCGGCTCACGTTCGGCCACGGCACCCCGGTGCTCGGCGTGAACCTGGGCCGGCTCGGCTTCCTCGCCGAGATCGACCTGCCCGAGCTTTCCGAGGCGCTCTCGGCGATCCACGAGCACCGGTTCACCGTCGAGCCGCGGTCCGGCGTCTGCGCGTCGCTGGACGGCTCGCCGCTGAGCGATGGCGTGGCGCTCAACGACATCGCGCTGGCCCGAATCCCGGGGGACCGCACCGCGGCGGTCGAGCTGTGGGTAGAGGGTGACCCGTTCGTCCGGTACGCCGCGGACGCGGTCATCGTCGCCACCCCCACCGGCTCGACCGCGTACAGCTTCTCGGCGGGCGGACCGATCGTCTCGCCGCGCGTGGAGGGGCTGCTGGTGACGCCGGTGGCGCCGCACTCGGCGTTCAACCGGTCGCTGTTCCTCTCCGCCGGCGAGAAGCTGGTGCTGCGCGTCCTACGGACCAGTGGCGAGCTGGCGGTCGAGGCGGATGGCCGGGTGATGGGGCGGGTCCGCTCTGGTGACGTGGTCGACGTGACGCTGCTGCCGGCCGCGGCGAACGTCGTCCGGCTCGGGAAGACGACCTTCTACCAGCGGGCCCGGCGCCGGCTCCGGGTCACCGGCTCGGCGGAGATCGAGGAGCCGCGCCCGGCTAGGGCGCGCTGACACCTCCCTGCACGCGCCGGGCGGTGGACAATGAGCCGCACCCTGGCGAGAGGAGCGCCATGCGAGCCGCCGCGCTGGTGCCGGCGCTGACCCAGCTCCGCGAGTACCAGCGGTCGTGGCTCCGCGGCGACGTGATCGCCGGCGTGACCGTCGCGGCGTACCTCATCCCGCAGGTCATGGCGTACGCCGGCCTCGCCGGGCTGCCCCCGGTCGTCGGTCTCTGGGCCATCCTGCCGTCGCTGGCGATCTACGCGCTGCTCGGCTCGTCGCGGCAGCTCTCGGTGGGGCCGGAGTCGACAACCGCGCTGATGGCCGCGACCGTGGTCGCGCCGCTCGCCGCCGGTGACGCGGACCGGTACGCCGCGCTCGCGGCCGCGCTTGCGGTGGTGGTCGGCGCGCTGGCGGTGCTGGCCTGGCTGCTGCGGCTGGGGTTCGTCGCCGACCTGCTCTCGCATCCGATCCTGGTCGGCTACCTGGCCGGCGTCGCCGTGATCATGATCATCGGCCAACTGGAGAAGATCAGCGGAGTCCCGATGGAGGGCGACACGTTCGTCTCCGAAGTGAGCTCGTTCTTCCGTCGCCTGGACCAGCTCGACCCGGACACGCTCACGCTCGGGCTGGCCACGCTGGCGTTCCTCTTCATCGTGCAGTGGCGGTTCCCGCGGCTGCCCGGCCCGCTGCTCGCCGTGCTGCTGGCCACCGCCGCCGTCGCCGTCTTCGACCTGAAGGACAGCGGCCTCGCGATGGTGGGCGAGGTGCCTGCCGCGTTCCCCACCCTGGCCGTCCCGCCCTTGGGCGACCTGACCCAGCTGCTGCTGCCCGCGGTTGGCGTGCTCCTCGTCGGCTACACCGACAACGTGCTCACCGCGCGGGCGTTCGGGGCCAAAGGCGGGTACGAGATCGACCCGAACCACGAGCTGCTCGCGCTCGGCGCCGCCAACATCGGGGCTGGGCTGTTCAAGGGGTTCCCGGTGAGCAGCAGCGGCAGCCGGACTGCGATCGGCGCCGCGTCCGGCAGCCGGACCCAGCTGTACTCGCTGGTCGCCCTGGCGTCGGTGGTTGGGGTGCTGCTGTTCCTGCGGCCGGTGCTGGCCAACTTCCCGATGGCCGCGCTCGGCGCGATCGTCATCTACGCGGCGGTGCGGCTGGTGGACGTCGCCGGGTTCCGCCGGCTCGCCTCGTTCCGGCGGAGCGAGTTGGTGCTGGCGCTCGCCGCGACCGTCGGAGTGCTCGCCTTCGACATCCTGTACGGGATCCTGGTCGCCATCGCGCTCTCCGTCGCCGACCTGCTCGCCCGGGTCGCCCGCCCGCACGACGCGGTGCTCGGCCGGGTACCGGGCCTGGCCGGCATGCACGACGTCGACGACTACCCCGAGGCGAAGACGATCCCCGGCCTGGTGGTGTACCGGTACGACTCGCCGCTCTTCTTCGCCAACGCGCAGGACTTCAAACGCCGCGCGCTGGCCGCGGCGGACGAGTTCGACGGCAACCTGAAGTGTTTCGTACTCAACGTGGAGGCGAACGTCGAGGTCGACATCACCGCGCTGGACGCGCTCGAGGAGGTGCGGCAGGAGCTGACCAACCGCGGCGTCGTCTTCGCGTTGGCCCGGGTGAAACAGGACCTCCTGGACGACCTGCAGGCGTACTCGCTCGCCGCCAGGATCGGCGCGGACCGCATCTTCCCGACGCTGCCGACCGCCGTGGAGGCGTACGAACGCTGGGTGCGGGAGCAGGCCGCCGTCGGGGAGGCGGCTTGCCCCGACCCCCGCGCCGAGCCGTCGTCGTGACCCATCACGCGTGACGAAATCTCTCACTCGCGAGCCGTCGCGGGGCCAGGATGGCGGTGCCGCACGGAGGGAGTCCACCGATGCATGAGCTGCTGCTGCGCGGGGGTCGCGCCTGGGGCCATGACGGCCAGCTGGACGTTCTGGTCCGGGACGGGCAGATCGCCGCGATCGGGCCGGCCCTCGATATGCCGGGCGCCGGCGCGCCGGCCGCCGAGGTTGTCGACATCGGCGGCAGGCTGGTGCTGCCCGGCCTGGTCGACGCGCACACCCACCTCGACAAGACGCTGCTCGGCGGCGAGTGGGTGCCGCACTCAGCCGGTGACGCGCTCGCCGACCGGATCGGCAACGATCGCCGGCGACGCGCCGAGCTCGGGCTGCCCAAGGTGGAGAACATCGTGGCGCTGCTGGAGCGGATGGTGGCGGCCGGCACGTCGTACGTCCGGAGCCACACCGATGTGGACCCGGAGGTCGGGCTGCGGGGTGTCGAGGCGGTCCGGGCAGCGGTGGAGCGGATGGACGGCCGGGTCACGGTGGAGCAGGTCGCCTTCCCGCAGCACGGGCTGCTCACCAACCCCGGCACCGTCGAGCTGCTCGAGGAGGCGCTGAAGAACGGGGTGGGCGTGGTCGGCGGCATCGACCCGGCCGGCTTCGACCGGGATCCGGTCCGCCACCTCGACGTGGTGTTCGGCCTGGCCGAGCGCTACGGCGCCGGGATCGACATCCACCTGCACGACGGCGGCGCGCTCGGCGCCTGGGAGCTCGAGCTGATCGCGGAGCGGACCACCGCGACCGGCCTGTCCGGGCGGGTCACGGTGAGCCACGCCTACGGGCTCGGCCAGGTCGACGCGGCGCAGCAGGACCGGCTCGCCGAGTTGCTCGCCGCGGCCGGGGTCACGGTACTGACCGCGGCGGTCTACAGCTTCCCGGTGCCGCCGATCAAGAAGCTCCGCGCCGCCGGGGTGAACATCGCCTGCGGCCATGACGGGATCCGCGACCTGTGGGGACCGTACGGCAGTGGCGACATGCTCGACCGCGCGATGCACGTCGCGTACCGCAGCACGTTCCGCCGCGACGAGGACATCGAGCTGGCCCTCGACGCGGCCACCTACGGCGGCGCCAGGGCGCTCGGGGTCCAGCCGTACGGGCTGCGCGAGGGGGCACCGGCCGACCTGGTGGTGGTCCCGGCCAGCACCGCCGCCGAGGCCGTCGTGACCCGGCCGTCGCGTGACCTGGTCCTCAAGGCCGGGCGGGTCGTCGCCCGCGCGGGTCAGTTCGTCTAGAGGTACTGGCCGGTCGTGGTCTCGGCGTGGTCGGCCTCCAGGACCCGGACCGTGACCACGTTCCTCAGGTTGACCACGACGCCGCTCTCGCGGGTCTCGCGCTCGAACCGCGCACCAGTGAGGAGCAGGCTGCGCTTCTCGTCCACCGCCCGGACGATCGTCTCCAGCGCCTCGGCCGGGCTGGCGAAGTCCGTGGTCATCAGCGCGATGTCGTCACCGCCCATCGGGTGCAGCCGCAGGATCAGTTCGACATTGTCAGGCATGGCCGTTCCTTCGCTGGGGGAGTCGCCGCGGGACTACCACGACCCTGACATCCGATCCGCCAGCCGGGAAGGCGCCAGCCGTTACGGCGAGCCGGTCAGCAGCTGTCGTCCCCGCCGGTGAACGCGGCGAGCACCCGCTCGCGGTCGCCGCCGGGATCCGCGTGCGACGCCCGAACGGCGCTATGACCAGAAGTCGTTGCTGGCGTCCGGGCGGCGGTCGGGTGCGCTGCCGCGTGAGTCCGGGGTTGTGGGGGCTGGCGGGGCGACAGGAGGCCCGGTAACCGCGGAGTCTGGGCAGGCGCGGCAGGTGAGTCCGGGGTTGTGGGGGCTGGCGGGGCGACCGGAGGCCCGGTAACCGCGGAGTCTGGGCAGGCGCGGCAGGTGAGTCCGGGGTTGTGGGGGCTGGCGGGGCGGCAGCGACCCCCGTAACCGCGGAGTCTGGGACAGCGCCCGCGCGTCACACCCCGATCCGGCCCCACGGGCCCCAGATCGCGAACGTCATCCCGGCGGACGCCTGGATGTTGACGAACAGGGTCCGCCCACCGGGGCTGAACGTGGACCCGGCGAACTCGTCGTTGAACCGCGGCGTGCCGGTGGCGCTGACCAGCCGGTTCAGCGCGATGTCGAAGAGCGTGCCGTGCCGGCTCAGCCCACGGACGAAGTTGTCGTTCACGTTGTCCTCGCAGAGCACCAGCGTGCCGCGCGGACTGGTGGTCACGTTGTCGGGGAAGTCCAGCACGTCGGGGCCGGGGGACTGGTAGAGGACCTCGAGGATCTGGCTGCGGATGTGGTACGCCCAGATCTGCCCGTGACCGTTGCCGAAGCCGCTGACCGAGTCCGGCGGGGCCTCGGCGGCGCCGCCGCCCTGCGTCGAGCAGAAGTACACCACCCCGCGGTCGTATGCCGCGCCCTCGAGCCGGGAGAACCACGCCGCCCCCTGCACGCGGCCCTGGTTGCCGACGTACGTCAGCGCCGTGTCGTTCGTGGTCGGGGCGGGCTGACCCGGGGTGTAGCGGAACGTCGGATCGGGGTCGTCGATGTCGACCCAGCGGACCGGGTACCGCGCGCCCCGTTCCTGGGCCACGGCGAGGTTCAGGTTCGGCCTGCCCGTGACGGCCAGCATCTGCAGCCGGCCCTGGTTGTCCAGCCGCCCGGTCTTCAGCGGGTGCCGGTGCGGCAGGTACCGGTAGAACCCGGACGGGAACGCGAAGTTGTCCTCCGTCAGGTACAGGGCGCCGCTGAGCGGGTCGAAGGCGACCGCCTCGTGGGCGAACCTGCCAGCTTTCGTGATCGGCTGGCGGTCGGACTGACCCTGTGACGGCACCTCGAAGATGAAGCCGTGACGCTGCTGGAGCGGCACGTTCGAGACGCCGGTGAAGTCCGGCCCCACGTCGGGGCCATTGACCGTCTCCTCGCAGGTGATCCAGCTCCCCCACGGCATCGGGCCGCCAGAGCAGTTCATCTGGGTGCCGTTGAGGCTGGTGAACGCGTGGACCACCTCGCCGTGCCGGGTGACCTCGACAGTCGTGGTGCCGCCGCGGGCCATCGCGTCGTACGGGGTGCCGGGGCCGAATGCGGGGCCGGGGCCGTTCACCTCGTGGTTGCGGACCAGCACGACGTTGCCGTTCGGGCCGCGGAAGGCCGCCATGCCGTCGTGCCGGCCGGGCAGCATGGTGCCGTCGTCGAGTACGACCGGTGCCTCGGTGTCGTGGAACGAGCGGTAGTTGAAGTCCTTGGGCAGCCAGAGTCGGACCTTGCCGTCCCGCGCGTCGGGCACCGGGCCCAGCTCACGGAACGAGGGACGGTTGCTGGCGTCCGCCGCACGGGCCGCGAACCCCTGGAACGGGCCGCCGAGCACGGTGGCGCCGGCCGTGACCGCCGCCCCCCGGAGAAACGTCCGCCGATCGATGTGGCTCATGAGCCCCTCCTCCGCAGTCGCGCAGATGGTACGTCTGTGCTGTGGTTATGAGATTCGGACGATCAGACGATGTCCGTGGCGTGGCCTTGGCGGTTCTTGCCCGTGCGCGCCGGGACAGTGGTAGGAGTGGCAGATGGGCATCGTGTCGCCAGGGTTCTTCGGCCGCCGCCGCGCCGGCGAGACGAAGCTGCCGCCCGGGCAGTACCTGACCGAGGACTTCCCGGTGCTCTCGGCCGGCCCCACCCCAAGGATCGAGCTCGACCGGTGGGAGTTCGTGATCACCACCGAGACCGGCCAGGAGCACCGCTGGAGCTGGCCGGAGCTGCAGGCGCTGCCTAGCGAGACGCCGACCGTCGATCTGCACTGCGTCACGAAGTGGTCGAAGCTCGGCACCACCTGGCAGGGCGTCCCACTGGACACGCTCCTCGCCGACGTCGACACCGCGGCCGACTTCGCGCTGGTCCATTCCTATGGCGGCTACACCACGAACCTGCCGCTGGAAGACCTGCTCGACGGCCAGGCCTGGATCGCGTACCGCTACGACGGCGCCGACCTGACCCCCGAGCACGGCGGGCCGGCCCGGCTGCTGGTGCCGCACCTCTACCTGTGGAAGTCCGCCAAGTGGGTGCGCGGCATCCAGCTACTGCTCCAGGACGAGCCCGGGTTCTGGGAGACGCTGGGTTACCACGACTACGGCGACCCGTGGCGCGAGCAGCGCTACCAGGGCGACTGATGGTCGGACGCCGGCTGGTCTGGCGGGTCGCCAAGCTGGCCGAGCGGCGGGACGAGACCCCGACCGCGCACACGCTTGTGTTCGAGGTGCCGGAGTGGCCGGGGCACCTCCCGGGGCAGCACGTCGACGTCCGCCTCACCGCCCCGGACGGGTACAGCACCCAGCGCAGCTACTCGCTCGCCGCGCCGGCCGACGGCGACCGTGTGCAGCTGACCGTGCAGCGAGTCGCCGACGGGGAGGTGTCGCCGTACCTCACCGAGGTGCTCGCAACAGGCGAAGCGGTGGAGCTGCGCGGGCCGGTCGGCGGCTACTTCGTCTGGCGGGACACCGATCAGGCGCCGGTTCTGCTGGTCGCCGGTGGCGCGGGGATCGTCCCCCTGATGGCGATGATCCGGGCCCGCCGGGTGGCCGGCCGCCGGGTCCCGTTCCGCCTGATCTACTCGGTACGGACGCCCGCCGACGTCTACTACGCACACGAGCTGCACCTCCCGCCGGCCGGCGACGGTGGGCTGGACGTCACGTTCGTCTACACCCGCGAGGCACCGGACGGCTGGCCGCGGCCGCCCATGCGGATCGGCGTGGCCGACGTCAACACCGGCGGTTGGCCGCCCGACTTCGCCCCGAGCTGCTTCGTCTGCGGCCCGACCGGCTTCGTCGAGACGGTCGCGAACATCCTCGTCGCCCTCGGCCACGACCCGCGCCGGGTCAGGACCGAGCGGTTCGGTCCGACTGGAGGCTGACATGACGGATGAGCTGCCCGAGCAGTACGAGGACGGGAACGCGATGGCCGGCCCGCTTCGGGAGGTCTTCGCGGTCGATGTCACCTCCGCGGTGGGGCGGTGCGTGGCGTGCGGGCTCGCCGGCCCGGTCGCGTCGCTGCGGGTCTACTCGCGCGCGCCGGGGCTGGTCGCGCGGTGCCCGGGTTGCGAGGCGGTGGTGCTGCGGCTGGTCCGCGGCCCGTCGTCGGCCTGGCTGGACCTGCGCGGCACGGTGAGCCTGCGGATCCCGCTGCCGGAGGAGTCACCCACCACCGGCTGAGCGTCAGCGCACCTCGAAGCCGAGCGTCTGCGCGACCACGACCGCCTGTGCGGGGTGGATGATCGCGCCGGCGAGCTGCGCGGTGCTCGGATCGAGCGCGGTGAGGTCGCTGCCGCGCAGGTCGCACCCGGCAAGGTTGACGCTGTGCAGCTGCGCGCCGGAGAGGTCGACGTCGACCACGGCGGCGTCGGCGCAGTTCGCCGCGGTGAGGTCGACCTCGCGCATCCGGACACCCTGGACGGTCGCGCCGCGCAGATCGGCGCCCGGTAGCCCGACGAACGACCAGTCGCCGCCGATCACCTTGAGCGGCCGCAGCACCGACTGCTGGAACAGGCTGCCGATCAGCTTGCAGCCGAGGAACTCAGCCTCGAAGAAGTTGCAGCGTGTGAACGTGCAGCGCAGGAACGCCGAGTCGGTGTGGCGGGACGCGTTGAAGCGGACGTTGGCGAAGCTGCACTCGGTGAAGACGGTGCCCCGGCTGGCTGCCTCGGTGAGGTCGACGTGGGCGAACTGGCAGCCGGTGTACGCGCGCTCGGTGAGCTCCTCGCCGTACCAGTCCTCGTTGCGGAACGACTCGCCCTCGATCACGTCGGTCACCGGGTCACACTAGAGGCTCACCGTGGTTGCCGGCATGCGTGAGACTCGGTGGCGACCCGACGGGTCTGGAGACCGCGAGGAGAACAGTGGACGCCGTAGCGGAGCCCGACACCACCGACGCCGGCGCGCCCCAGGCCGAACGCGCCCAGCCAGAGCAGGATGACGCGTCGCCGGGTCGGCTCGCGCGGTGGGCCCGCCGGCGCCCGGTGGCGGCGGCCGGTGCCGCCCTGATCGTGCTGCACCTGGCGATCCGGGCCAGCTGGGTCTCCGACACGTGGTTCGCCCAGGACGACTTCACCTGGATCGCGGGCACGTTCGAGCGGCCGCTGAGCTGGGAGCTGGTCTCCGAGGGCGTCGCCGGCCACCTGCTGATCGGGTGCTGGGCGGTGTCCTGGCTGATCACCGAGATCGCGCCGTATGAGCGATGGCCAGCCGGCCTGATCACAGTCGGGCTGCTCACAGTCTCGGCGCTGCTGTTCTGGCGGCTGCTGCGCCGGCTGTTCGGCGAGACCCCTGCCGTGCTGATTCCGCTGACGCTGTACCTGTTCTGGGCTATGACCACCACGACCACGGTCTGGTGGTCGGCGACCATGCTCTGGGTGCCGCTGCAGATCTGCCTCTCGGCGGCGCTGCTCACCCAGCTCCGGTACCTGCGACACCGCCGGGTGCTGGACGCGGTGCTCTCTGCGGTCCTGGTCGGGGTCGGGCTGGCGTTCTTCTCCAAGGCCGTCGTCATCCCGGTGGTCGTGTTCGCATTCACGGTGCTCTACGGCTTCCGCGGGTCGGTGTGGCGCCGGCTGGTTCAGACCCTCCGGGTGGCCTGGCCGGTGTGGCTCGGGCACCTGCTGGTC
>Ga0126306_10000756_pt1 | contig 16095 bp, 18 predicted proteins | sample Plot27_FD_92592 | JGI IMG/M metagenome (GOLD analysis project Ga0126306, IMG submission 92592) | Serpentine soil microbial communities from UC McLaughlin Reserve, CA, USA - Plot27 | ecosystem: Environmental > Terrestrial > Soil > Grasslands | place: USA: UC McLaughlin Reserve, Lake County...
GTCAGCCCCGGCGGAGGACTTCAGCCCTGACCTCTTTGGCGCAGGAAGCGCTGGAACTCGCGTGCGAGCACGTCGCCGGACGGCAGCTGCGAGGGATCGGGACGCCCCTCCTCCTCGTCGGCCGTGCGCTCGAGCTTCTCGACGAACGCCTGCACGTCCGGGTCCATCTCGACGGCGCGGGAGACCTGGCGCTCGTACTCACCGGCGGCGTCCTCGAGTTCTGCCGCGTCGACCGTGATGCCGATCAGGCTCTCGAGCCGCCGCAGCAGCGCGAGCGATCCCTTCGGGTTCGGGACGACCGCCACGTAGTGCGGCACCGCGGCCCACAGCGACGCACTCGGCATGCCGGCGTTCGCGCAGGCGTCGTGCAGAACGCCGACGATCCCGGTCGGCCCCTCGTACGTCGGCGGCTCGAGCTGGAGGCGCTCCACGAGCGCGTCGTCCGAGGCAAAGGCGGTGACGTTGACGGGACGGGAGTGCGGCACGTCGGCCAGCAGCGCGCCGAGCGTCACGACCATCTGCACGCCGAGCGCCTCGGCCAGCTCGACGACGGTGGCGCAGAAGGTGCGCCAGCGGTACGCCGGCTCGGGCCCCGAGAGGATCACCAGGTCGCGCGGCGCGCGCGGGATCCGGGCCTCGTGGACCTCGATGTCGGGCCACTCGATCACGCGGTGCACGCCGCCGGACAGCCGCACGGTCGGGCGCGTCGACTGGAAGTCGACGAACTCCTCCGGGTCGATCACGGCGAAGCGCTCGGCGCCGAGCGCCGAGGCGAGGAAGGTGAGCGCCGAGGAGGCGGACTCACCGGCGTCGTTCCAGCCCTTGAAGGCGCACACGAGCGCCGGTGCGCGAAGCCCGTCCGGGCGGCGATCCCAGCGCAGCGGCTGCATCCGAGACCACGGTAGCGGACGCGTCGCGGCGTCCCCGGCGGTGCCGTCCGCCGCGCGCACCATCATCGGGCAGGTGACGGTGGCGGAGCTCAGCGCGCTGCGCGCCGGTGACGAGGTCGCCGGCGTCTACGCATGCACGCGCAAGGATCGCCTGACCGCGCGCACGGGCTCGCCCTATCTGGCGCTGGAGCTGCGCGACCGCACGAGCGCGCTGCCGGCGCGCGTCTTCCGCGACGCCGACCTGCTGGGCGGGCGCTTCGATCGCGGCGACCTGGTGCGCGTGAACGGTAGGGTCGAGCGCTTCCGCGACGAGCTGCAGGTGGACGTGCGCGCGATCGAGCGCGCGGACGGCGCGGATCCCGCCGCGTTTCTACCGGTCGCCTACCGTGACCTCGACGAGCTCGACGGATTCCTCGAGCACCTCGTCCGCGAGGTGCACGAGCCGGGGTTGCGGGCGCTGCTCGACGGCCTGCTGGAGGATGCGACCCTGCGCGCCGAGTTGCGCCGCGCGCCGTGCACCCGCGCCGGCCACCACGCCTACCTGGGCGGGCTGCTCGAGCACACCGTCGCGGTCGCGACGCTCGCGCTGGAGGCGTGCCAGCTGCACCCGCGGCTGAACTCGGACCTGCTGCTGACTGCGGCGATCGTGCACGACGTCGGCAAGACGCGCGAGTTCAGCTACGGCGCCGAGATCGGTCTCTCCGAGGAGGGCCGGCTGCTCGGCCACCTCGTGCTGGGCCAGCAGCTGCTGGAGCCGCGGATGGCGGCGCTCGCGCCGGAGCGGCGCCTGGCGCTGCTGCACTGCGTGCTCTGCCACCACGGCGCCGATGCGGCGCCCGGGCGGCGCTTCGGCTCACCCGAGGCGCTCGCGCTGCACCGTCTCAACGCGCTCGACGCGAGCGTCAAGGGCGCGCTCGAGCACGGGATCGGATAGTTGCGCCGGTCGTCCGGACGGCGTTCTGATCGATGCCGGTCATCCATATCCGGGCTCGACCGGGCTTCGCCCTCTTACTCGGCGCGCAGCTCGCCGACGCGCAGCCCGCGCGAGTTCAGGATCGGCGCCACGGCGAGCGACTCGGGCACCGCCGCTTCCAGGCCGAGCGCCGAGCGGGCCAGCGCGACGCCCGCCGGGGCGACCGCCCGCACCCCGCCGTCGCGGACCTTCAGCGCGAGCGCGCGGCCGTCGGCCAGTCCGATCGCGAGCACGCCCTCGGCGCCGATCTTGGCCACCAGGCCGTCCTCCGCCCGCATCAGCTCGGTGTCGATCGCGCCGTCGTAGGCGACGAGCTGCGGGTGCGCGCGCATCGCCGCCGCGCAGCGGTCGCCCGCCGGGCCGAGCCCGCCGCCGGCCAGCCCGCCGAATGCGCGCGCGAGCGCGGCCAGCGGGACGGCGAAGGTGCGCATGCCGCAGCCGTCGGTTGCCTCCTCGGACACAGCCGAGACGCCGCACGCCTCCAGCACGCAATCGCGCATCGCGCGCTGCAGCCGATGCCCGCCGCGGAAGTAGCCGTCGAGCGGCCACTCCTCGGCCAGGCAGCGGGCGAGCCCGAACGCGTGCTTGCCGGAGCAGTTGTGGCGAATCCGCGACGGCCGCGCGCCGCCGGCCGCGCGCGGGTCGAGGGGCAGCTCGGGCCCGCAGCCAAGCGCTCCCTCGACCAGCCCGCACGCCTCCAGCACCTCGCCGACGACCTGCACGTGGGCAGCCGAGCCGCCGTGGGAGGCGCACGCGAGCGCCAGGTGGCGCTCGCCCAGCCCGAACCGCTCGAGCACGCCGGCGCGTACGCTTCCGAGCGCCTGCAGCGGCTTGACGGCCGAGCGCACGAAGACCGGCAGCTCCGGATCCGGCCCGCTGATGGACCCGTCGGGGTGCGCGACGCACCACCCGACGCGGTGCTCGGACTCGGCCGCCCCGCCCCGCACGGCGACGACGCGCGTCAGGAGCGCTTCTCCCGCCAGCGCACGCGGCTGTCCTCGATGATCTGCTCCGCCTTGTCGCGCTCGTACCAGCCGTCGACGACGACGTCCTTGCCCTCCGGCTGCTTGTAGATCGAGAAGAAGTGCTCGATCTCGACGCGCAGCTGGCTGGGCAGGTCGGAGAGCTCGCGCAGATCGCTCCAGTTCGGATCCTCGTGCGGGACGCAGAGGATCTTGTCGTCCTGCCCCTTGTCGTCGGTCATGCGGAAGACCGCGATCGCGGTGACCGGGATCAGGCAGCCCGAGAACGTCGGCTCGGACACGCAGACCATCGCGTCGAGCGCGTCGCCGTCCTCGCCGAGCGTGTCGGTCACGAAGCCGTAGTCGGTGGGATAGACGACCGAGGAGAACAGGAAGCGATCGAGCTTGATGCCGCCCAGCTGCTCGTCCCACTCGTACTTGTTGCGCGACCCCTTCGGTATCTCGACGAGGCAGTGAAGTCGCTCGTTCATCGCCCTCTCGTCTCGCCCTCGGGCAACAGCCCGTCGCGGCCGACGTAGCCGCCCGCGCCGCCCACGCACAGATAGACCGCGTCCTCGGACCCCGACACGTTGCGGAAGGACCTCACCGTGGCGGGGTCGACGCGCGCGAATCCTCCGGGCCCGAGCACCTGCCTGTCGTCGTCGTTGAACGTGAACTCGATCGCGCCGCGGTGGACGAAGTAGAGCTCCTCCTGACGTTCATGCAGGTGGCGCCCGGAGACGTAGGCGGGGGGCAGCACGACGGCGTTGACGCCGAACGCAGTCACTCCGAGCTCCTTGCGGACCTTGCGGAAGCCGGGTCCCTTGCCCATCCCCTCGAGGCTGCCGACCGCCCAGCCGTCGCCCGCGGTGGTCTGCGTCATGCTCGCCATACTAGGGCGATGCCGCAGACCGACGCCACGCTGGACGCGCTGCTCGAGCCGCTCCGGCGGGACCCCGAGCGGTCCGCGGTGCTACTCGACGTCGACGGCGTGCTCGCGCCGATCGTCGCCCAGCCCGACGACGCGCACATGCCCGAGAGCACGCGCCGGCCGCTGATCGAGGTCGCGCGCCGTTACGGCACCGTCGCCTGCGTCTCGGGCCGCAGGGCGTCGGATGCGCGCCGGATCGTGTCGCTCGGCTCGATCGCCTACCTGGGTAACCATGGCTCGGAGGTCCTGCGCCCCGGGGCGGTCGCGCCGGAGCTCGACCGCGAGCTCCAGGCCTGGACGCGGCGCATCCAGGGCTTCATGCGCGAGGCCTTCGACGACGAGCTCAAGCGGCTGCGCGTGCGGCTGGAGGACAAGGAGTCGATCGCCGCGCTGCACTGGCGCGGCGCGCCCGACGAGGAGGGCGCCGAGCAGGCGGCCCGTGCCGTAGCCGAGCGCGCCGAGGCGGCCGGGTACAAGACGCACTGGGGCCGCAAGGTGCTCGAGATCCGCCCGCCCGTGCGGATCGACAAGGGCGCGGGGATAGTCGCCTTGTTGCGCGACTCCGAGCTCGCCGCCGCGATCTACGTCGGCGACGACATGACCGACATCGATGCGTTCCGCGGCCTCGGCGAGCTGGTCGAGATGGGCCGCCTTCGCACCGCGGTGCGCGTCGGCGTCCGCTCAGACGAGGGGCCGCCGGCGCTGCAGGAGGAGGCCGACGCGATGGTCGACAGCACCGACGGCGTGCGGGAGCTCCTCAAGGCGCTGCTGGCCTGACCGCGCGTGCGGTTCGTCGACTTCCTCAAGGCGACGGTGCTGCTGAGCGCGGGCTCGGCCACGTTCCTGGCGGCGCTGACGATCGTGCGGGTGCGCGAGGACGCCGAGCCGGCGCTGATGGAGGTTGCGATCGGCTGGTGGGCGGCGGCGGCGCTGATCGGAGCGTGGCTCGGCCGTCGCAACGCGGCGTCGCCGCCGATCGCGCGGTTGCTCGCCGACGCGCGGATGCAGATGTCGCTGCCTGAGCTGCGGCCGGGCGTCACGCTGCTCAACCGGCTCTGGCCGCTGCTCTTCTCGACGATCGGTGCCGCGGCGCTGGGCGTGTTCGTGGCCCAGGTGTCGGCCGTTGCGGCCGGGTTCGCGATCATCTGGGCGCTGGCCTGGCGCCGCCAGGAGGCGGCCGTGGCTGCGATCGAGGAGCGCGACGGGTTTCGCTTCTACGTCGACAGGACCCCGCCGTTCGAGCCGATCCGGCTGATCCGCACGCCCGGGCTCAAGGCAGGTTGACGAGCCCGACCAGCGCCGGCGCGATCACGAGCGGCCCCAGGAAGTTGCCGACCTTGACGTCCTTGATGTCGGCCAGCACCGTGCCGACGCTGATGAGCGTGCGGGCCATCGCGGCGGTGCAGGGATGGCAGGCGGCGCCAGGGTCAACGGGCGCGGGGAGGTCGCCTACCGTGGCCCGCGGCGGCATCGCCGGCCGCGACGAGCGTCGCCACTCGCGGCGGCATCGCCGGCCGCGACAATGCCGGCTCGATGCCCAGCACCGACGTCCTCCTGGTCGCGCTCGGCGGCACCGCGGGGCTGCGTGCGGCCGACGACGCGTTGGCCGGCTCGGTCCGCCGCGCCGGCGCGTCGCTGGCTCTCGTGCGTGTGCCGCGCGCGCGCGAGCCGCGCACCTTCGCGCTGACCGACCTCGCGTGGGCCGTGCCGGCGCGGCGCGCTGCGGCCGGAGCGCTGCGCGATGCCCGCCCGCGTGCGGTCGTGTACTCGAGCAGCACGGCCGCGCTGCTGTGGCCGGAGCCGGGCGCGATCCGCTTCGACGCGCCCGCGGCCGGCAACCGGCCCGGCCGGCACGGGATCTGGCAGCGCCCGCTGGAGCGGCGCCGCTTCACCGCTGCGCCGATGTTGCTGCCGTGGAGCGACGGCGCGCTGGCGGAGGCGCCGTCGCCGCACGGGCCGGCGGTCGTCGTGCCGGTTCCCGTTGCGCGCTCGGGCTCGCCCGGCGAGCGCGACATCGCGGCGATCACGTACGGCGCCAACCCGGTGAAGAAGGGCCTCGACCGCGTGCTCGCCGCCTGGCACGCCGCTCGCCGCGCCGGCGAGACCCTCGTGGTCGCCGGGCTGGGCGGGCGCGACGCCGAGGGGGTGCGCTACGCGGGCATGCTCGCGCCCGCCGACTACCGCGCCTTGTTGCGCCGGGCGCGCGTATTCGTCACCGCTCCGCGGCGCGAGGACTACGGCATCGCGCAGCTCGAGGCGCTGGCCGACGGCTGCGCGCTCGTGACGACCGCCACGCCCGGGCCGTACGCCGCGCTGCCGCTCGCCCGCGCTCTGGATGCGCGGCTGGTCGGCGAGAATCTGGCGGGCGCGCTTCGGGCGGCGCTCGACGTGCCGTCGCCCGGCTACGCGGAGCGCGCACACGTCGCGCTGGCCCCCTGGGCGCCGGCCGCGGTCGACGCGCTCGTACGCGAGCGGGTGCTGCCGACGCTGCTCGGGTCGGGTTGAAGGGACGCGTCAACGCCGCTCCCTGCATGCCCGCCGTTCGACACGCCTGCGGCTACGAGACGGCGCCCGCTACGCCAGCGCGCGCAGCGCCGCCGCCGTCACGGCGGCGACGAAGACGACCGTGATCACGGAGGCGCCGCGCCACGCCGCCACGCCCGCCAGCGCGACGCCGGCCGTGTCGGCGCCGACGCCGAGCTCGCGGCCGTCGGCCAGGACCTGGGTAACGACGAGCGCCGCGAACAGCGCGGGCGCCATCAGCGCCACGATCGACGAGAACCATGGCGGCAGCGTCCGGCCGCCGAGCGCGATCGGGCCCGCGCCCTTGAGCACGGCCGTGATCGCCGCGCAGCCGCCGATCAGCGTCCATGTCGTGGCGGCGCTCACGGCGTCTCGCTCTCGCGCCGCACGAGCCCGATCAGCGTCGCCAGCGACGCGGCCAGCACCGGCACGCCCGGCGGCGTCAACGGCACGAGCGCCAGCGCGATCAGCGCACCCGCCACGGCGACGCCCTTCGCGCGCCCGCCGCGCAGCTCCCCGATCATCAGCGCGAGGAAGAACGCCGGGTAGATCGCGTCGAGGCCGAGCGCCTCGGGGTCGCCGATCAGCGAGCCGGCGATCGCGCCGGCCGCGGTTCCGCTCACCCAGGTGAGGTACTGGATCGCGCTCGAGCCGAAAAGCAGCCCGCGGTCGTAGCCGCCCTGGCCGTCGCGCGCGACGACGAGCGACACGTCGACGACCGTCTGCCCCTGCGCGGCCCGGGCGAGCGGGCCGCCCGGCAGCGAAGGGGCGAACGCGACGCCCATCGGCAGGAAGCGGGAGTTCATCAGCGCCGCGGCGCCCAGCGCGGCCCCGAGCCCGCCGCCGGCGCCGAGGATCGTCAGCGCCGCGATCTGCGCCGATCCGGCGAACACGATCGCCGACATCAACACCGCCGCCCACGCCGGCATCCCGACGTCGCGCGCGAGCACGCCGAACGAGGTCGCCAGCAGCCCGCCCGCGACCGCGAACGGGAGCCCCGCGCGGACGCCGGGCCTGAACGTCCCCCTCATGCGGCGGCGCGACTCCGCTTCCTCAGTGGCTGCAGCTCGGCCCACGTGCGCGTGTTCGCCACGTGCGCCGGGGTCAGCCAGGCGCGCCGCGCCGTCGCGATCCCGAAGCGGATCAGCCCGAGGTTGCGTACCGAGTGCGCGTCGGAGTCGACCACGATCAGCACGCCCGCCTCGGCGGCCGCGCGGGCATGGATCTCGTTCAGGTCGCGCCGGTCGGGCGCCGCGTTGATCTCGAGCATCGTGTGGGTGCGCGCCGCCGCCTCGATCACGCGCTCGACGTCGAGGGCGTACGGCGCGCGCGTCTCTATCTTGCGCCCGGTCGGGTGGCCGATTACGTCGACGAGCGGATGCTCGATCGCGCTGACCATCCGCGCGGTCATGTCCTTCTCGGACATCCCGAACGAGGTGTGCACCGATGCGACGACCCAGTCGAGCTCCGCGAGCAGCTCGTCGTCGTAGTCCAGCGAGCCGTCGGTGAGGACGTTCGTCTCCGTCCCGATCAGCACGTCGAAGCCGTCGAGCTCCGCGTCGAGCGCGCGGACGCGCTCGATCTGCGCGCGCAGCGTGTCGGCATCGACGTCGTTGCCGAACCCGTGGCTGGCGGAGTGGTCTGTGATCGCCAGGTACTCGTAGCCGCGCGCGCGGGCGCCCTCGACCATCGCCTCGACGTCCTGCAGGCCGTCCGACAGCGTCGTGTGCGAGTGCAGGTCGCCGCGCAGGTCCGCGAGCGTCACGAGCTCGGGCAGCGTGCCGGCGGCGGCGGCCTCGAGCTCGCCGCGACCCTGGCGCAGCTCGGGCGGGATCCACTCAAGCCCGAGCCTCGCGTAGACCTCCTCCTCGGTCGGGCAGCGCAGCGTCTCGCCGGTGGCGTCGTCGAGGATGCCGTACTCGGAGACGTGCAGGCCGCGCTTGACCGCCGCCTCACGCAGCGCCACGTTGTGCTCCTTGGAGCCGGTGAAGTGCTGCAGCACGTTGCCGAACTGGTCCGGCTCGACCACCTTGAGGTCGACGCTCATGCCCGAGTGCGTCGTCACGCGCCCGCCCGCTTCGCCGGACGAGTCGACGGACTCGACGACCGGCAGCTCGGTCAAGGTCCGCACGAGCGCCGCCGGCTCCGCCGCGGTGGCGATCACGTCGAGGTCCTTCACCGAGTCGGCCTGGCGGCGCAGCGAGCCGGCGACCTCGACCCGCTCGGCCCCCGGCGCGGCCCGCAGCGCGTCGACGACCTGGTCGGCGATCGGCAGCGCGCGAGAGAGCAGCACGCGCGGCTCGGGACGCCCGTCGTAGCCGGCGGTGAGCTGCTCGAGCAGCTTCTCCTCGACCTTGGCGCCGAAGCCTCGCAGCCCGCGCAGCTTGTTCTGCTCGGCCGCAGAACGCAGCGCCTCGAGCGAGTCGATGCCCAGCTCGTCGTAGAGCCGGCGCGCACGCTTGGGGCCGAAGCCGGGGAGGTGCATCATCGCGATCAGCCCGCTCGGGAACTGTGCGCGCAGCTTCTGCGCCTGTGTCGTGTCGCCGGTCTCGACCAGCGTCTGGAGCTTCGTCTCGAGCGTCTTGCCGATTCCCGGCAGCTCTGTCACGCGGCCTTCGCGCACGAGCTGCTCGACGGACACGGACGCCTCCCGCACCGTCCGCGCCGCCGTGCGATAGGCGAGCACGCGGTACTGGACGGCGCCGTCGAGCTCGTAGAGGTCGGCGAGCTCGTCGAAGGCGGCGGCGATCTGGGCGTTCGTCACGCGCCCTAGCCTACGCGGCTCCAGTCGTGGCGAGCGGCTGCCGATCCAAGCTGGTGATGAGAACCGAGCAGCTCGCCCTCGTCCGCGGCTGGGCCGATACCCGCGCGACGCTGCGCGGCTTCCAGCACCGGCCCTTCGCCACGGTCGGACCGTGGGCCGCGGCCAGCCTGGCCATCGCCGCGCTGCTGCTGGCCGCGACCTGGATGGTCGCGCTGTTGAGCACGCCCGACTCGGAGCCCTGGAGGTTGCTCGGCGTCGGGCGCGTCGGCGTCTGGCAGGACTACTACTTCATCCTCTACCGCAACTCGCTGGTGCTCGGGCTGCACGCGATGGCCTGCGTCGCCGGCTTCATCGCCGGCTCCTCGCTTCCGGTGGTGGCCGAGGGCCACAGCGGCTGGTGGCGGCGCGTGCACGACCACGCGGGCCGGCTGGCCATCGGCTTCGTCGCGGGCGCGACGCTGTTCTCGCTCTCGACCCAGGCCTACGCGCTCGGCGCGCAGGCCTCGACGATGGCGGCGGAGCGCGGCATCTCCCCCGGGCTGCTGCTCCTCGGCCTGCTGCCGCATGCGCTCCCGGAGCTGTGCGCGCTGTTCCTGCCGCTCGCCGCCTGGATCCTGGCGAGCCGGCGCGGCGCCTGGCATGAGCTGCTCGCGGCGACGTTCGTCACCAGCGCGATCGCGGTACCCCTGCTCCTGGCGGCCGCCGCGGTGGAGGTCTGGGCGACTCCCCACCTACTATACTTTCTGAAGTAACAGCGAGCGCTACAAGGAGCGACATGGCCGACGTCAACGAGGTCACCGACACGAACTTCCAGGCCGAGGTGATCGAGGCCGATCAGCCCGTGCTGGTCGACTTCTGGGCACCGTGGTGCGGACCTTGCCGCATGGTCAGTCCGATCGTCGAGGAGATCGCGGGCGACCGCCCCGAGCTCAAGGTCGTGAAGCTCAACACGGACGAGAACATCCAGACGGCGTCCGAGTACCAGATCATGGCGATCCCGACGCTGCTGCTGTTCCGCAACGGCCAGGTCGCCAAGCGCATCCAGGGCGCGATGCCGAAGAAGCGCCTGGAGGCCGAGATCGAGCCTGCGCTGGCCTAGCGGCGCCACGAGTGTCGGCTCAGACCCGGATGGCGGGGTCGAGGCGACACTCGTCGCGCCGCGTCAGGTTGCGCGGCTGACGGAGACCGTCAGCGGCCGGCCCTCGATCGTCGCCTCGGTGCCGTCGGCGAAGCCGTTGAACGCCACGCTCACCGCGAGCGTCTCCTGCGCCAGGTAGCCCTCGTGGTCGCGCGCGGCGGCCAGCAGCTCCTCGTCGCCGCCCAGCGACAGCGCGATCCGGTCCTCGACCTGCAGCCCGGCGCTCTTGCGCGCGTTCTGGACCGCGTGCACGACCTCGCGCGCAAGCCCCTCGCGCCGCAGCTCGTCGTCGAGCTGGAGGTCGAGCGCCACGGCGTGCGAGCCTTCGCGCTCGAGCTGGTAGCCCTCGAGCGGCTGCATCGCGAGCGTCAGGTCGTCGGCGCCGAGCTCGTGGTCGTGGCCGTCGATGCTGATCGCGACGCGCCCGTGGTCGCGCAACGCCGCGGCGACGTGGGTGGGATCCAGCGCCTCGACCGCCGCTGCGACCTGCGGCATCTGCTTGCCGAAGCGCGGGCCGAGCGAGCGGTAGTTGGGCTTGACGTCGTAGGAGCCGAGCTCGTCGGCCTCCGCCACGAAGCGCAGCTCCTTGACGTTGAGCTCGTCGCGGACGGTGCCCGACAGTCGCTCGATCGCCGCACGCTCCTCGCCTGCCGCGACCACGACGGCCGCGCGCAGCGGCTGGCGCACCTTGAGCTTGCCGTGCCCACGTGCCGCCAGGCCCAGCCGCACGGTCTCGCGCGCGACCGCCATCGCGGTCTCGAGCCCGACGTCGCGCGCCCCGGCTCGCGGGAAGTCGCACACGTGCACGCTGTCGAGGCTGCCGTCGAGGTTCTCGAAGATCGCGTCGGCGACGAACGGGCAGAACGGCGCCAGCAGCTTGGAGAGCTCGACCAGGCACCTCTTCAGCGTGCCGAACGCGGCCGGGTCGCCGTCCCAGAAGCGCCGGCGCGAGCGCCGCACGTACCAGTTCGAGAGCTCGTCGACGAACGCCGCGATCGACTGCCCCGCGCGCGTCGCGTCGTACTCCTCCATCCGCTCGGCGACCTCGGCGATCGTCGCGTGCAGGCGCGATAGCGCCCAGCGGTCGAGCTCGGTCTCCGGCTCCCCCGGCTCGCTGACGTCGTTGGCGTTCGCGTACAGGACGTAGAACCCGTACGTGTTCCAGAGCTGGAGCAGGAACTGGCGCACCGACTCGCCGACGGTCTCGGTCGAGAACAGGTAGCCGTCCCACGGCTGCTTCGACGTGAGGTAGTACCAGCGGAACGCATCGGCGCCGTGCTGGTGGATGACGTCCCAGGGCACGACGATGTTCCCGAGCGACTTGGACATCTTCTTGCCCTGCGGATCGGCGATGTGGCCGAGGCAGAGGACGGTGCGGTACGGCGCCTGGTCGAACAGCAGGGTGGAGACAGCGATCAGCGAGTAGAACCAGCCGCGCGTCTGGTCGATCGCCTCGCAGATGTAGTCGGCGGGAAAGGTCTGCCGGAAGAGCTCCTCGTTCTCGAACGGCGCGCGGCGCTGGGCGAACGGCATCGAACCGGAGTCGAACCAGACGTCGATCACCTCGGGCACGCGGCGCATCTCGGCGCCGCACTCGGCGCAGGGCCAGACGTGCTCGTCCACGAACGGCCGGTGCGGGTCGGGCAGCTCGCGGCCGGAGCGCTCCTGCACGTCGGCGAGCGAGCCGAGGCACTCCGCGTGACCGTTCTCGCAGCGCCAGACGGGCAGCGGCGTGCCCCAGTAGCGCTCGCGCGAGATCGCCCAGTCGACGTTGTTCTCCAGCCACTTGCCGAAGCGGCCGTGCTTGATGTGCGGCGGATGCCAGTCGACCGTCTCGTTGGCGGCGAGCAGCCGGTCGCGCAGCGCCGAGGTGCGGATGTACCAGGACGGCTTCGCGTAGTAGAGCAGCGGCGTGCCGCAACGCCAGCAGTGCGGATAGGCGTGCAGGAACGACTCGCTCCGCAGCAGCCGGCCGCGTGCCCGCAGGTCCTCGATCAGGTCCGCGTCGGCGTCCTTGACCCAGCGGCCGGCGTACGGGCCGATGCGCTCGTCGAAGGTGCCGTCGAGCCGCACCGGGTTGACCACGTTGAGCCCCTGCTCGGCGCCGAGCCGGAAGTCGTCCTCGCCGAACGCGATCGCCGTGTGCACGATGCCGGTGCCGTCCTCGGCGCTGACGAAGTCGCCGGGCAGCACGCTGTGGCCCTTCTCCCCGTACGCGTCCGCCGGGATGAACGGGAACGGCGGCTCGTAGCCCGCGCCGAGCAGCTCGCGGCCGGGGAAGCGGTCCGCGATCTCGACTCCCTCGCCGAGCACCCGCTCGGCGAGTGCGTGGGCCACGACCTCGCCGCCGGCGGTGCGCACGTACGTCAGCCCCGGGTCGACCGCGACTGCCGCGTTGGAGACCAGCGTCCACGGCGTCGTGGTCCAGACGAGCAGCGTGTCGCCGTCGCGCAGCACGCCGGCCGGCCGCGTGACGGGAAAGCGCACGTAGATCGACGGGTCCTCGACGTCCCTGTAGCCCTGGGCGACCTCGTGCGAGGAGAGCGCCGTGCCGCAGCGCGCGCAGTAGGGGACGACCTTGTGGCCCTCGTAGAGCAGGTCGCGGTCCCACATCGTCTTCAGCGCCCACCAGACCGACTCGACGTAGGCCGGGTCGAACGTGTAGTAGGCGTCGTCCATGTCGACCCAGTAGCCGATCCGCTCGGTCAGCGCGCGCCAGTCCTCGAGGTACTCGAGCACCGCCTCGCGGCACTGGCGGTTGAACTCGGCGATGCCGTAGCGCTCGATGTCCTCCTTGGACTTGAAGCCGAGCTTCTGCTCGACCGCGATCTCGACCGGCAGCCCGTGCGTGTCCCAGCCTGCCTTGCGCTCGACGTAGTGGCCGGTCATCGTCTTGTAGCGCGGGAACACGTCCTTGAAGACGCGCGCCAGGACGTGGTGCGAGCCGGGGCGCCCGTTGGCGGTCGGCGGGCCCTCGTAGAAGACGAACCGCGGCGCGCCCTCGCGGTTGCGCAGCGAAGCGCGGAAGATGTCGCGCTCGCGCCAGCGCGCAAGCACCTGCTCCTCCAGCGCGGGGAAGGAGACGTTCGGCGGGAGCGGCTCGTGCACGGGGCTCATGGCGGACCGACGATTCTAGGCTTGCGCCGTTGGACGGGCCCGCACGGCCTTCAGCGGCTTCGTGCCGCCGATCGAGCCACCGCCGCGCGTGCGCGACGGAGTGCTCTCACCGGTTCTGCCGGCGTGCGCGGCGCTGCGCCTTGGTCCGCGCGCGCGCCCTGGCCTTCGACTGCCGCGCGTGCCGGTGCGGGCCTTCGTCGCGCAGCTTCGGCCCCTCGGCGCGGCCCCGCTCGCGCAGCGCCCTGCGCGCGTCGCGCGTGATCACGCGCGCGATCACGACGAACAGGACGAGCAGCGCTGCGGCGATCACGTAGAGCAGCGTGCGATCGGTGTCCTGCTGCGCCTCGACCGACGGGGGCGGCGTGGGCGTCGGGGTCTCGGCCGGCGGCGCTTGCGGCAGCGGACCGAACGGACTGCCCGGATCCTGGGCGAGCGCCGCAGGGGCCGGCACGGCGAGCGCGGCGAGCGTCAGGAGTGCGGCGAGGCGGCGCATTGGCGCAGAAGGGTAGCTGCGGCTACGCCCTCACGGCGAAACCCGTGCGCGCCCAACGATCCGAGGCGAAGCGCGCGCCGCACGTCGCGAGCCGCACGGCGATCAGGCCCGCGAGCCCGAACCAGACGCCGAGGATGCCCCAGTCGTTGGCAAGCGCGAGCAGCGCTACGGGGACATAGACGGCCGCCGCCGCCAGCATCCCCCACATCAGGAAGCGAGTGTCGCCGGCGCCGATCAGGATCCCGTCGAGCGCGAACACCGCCCCGTTGATCGGCATCATGGCCGCGAACAGCCACCAGATCTCGTGCGCCTGCGCCACGACCGCGTCGTCGCCGGTGAACAGCCGCGGCACGAGGTCCCCGAGCGCGAGCAGCGCGACCCCGAAGACGGCGCCGAGCGCGACCGACCAGGCGATCATCCGTCCCGCCGCGGCGCGCGCGCCCGCCGCGTCGCCGGCGCCGAGCATGCGGCCGACCATCACCTGTGCCGCGATCGCGAGCGCGTCGAGCACGAGCGCGAGGAAGACGAACAGCTGGAAGGCGATCAGATGCGCGCCGAGGCTCGCCGGCCCGATCCGCGCGAGCACGGCCGAGGCCACGAGGAACGCGCCGAGCAGCGCGGTCGTGCGCACTGCGATCTCCGACCCGACCCGCATCAGCGCTCGCATGCGCGCCGCCACCGGGCGCTGCCAGCCCGCGCGCAGCTGCACCGCGAGGAACGCCAGCCCCATCCCGAGCTGCGCGATCACGGTGCCCCAGGCCGAGCCCGGCAGGCCCCAGCCGAAGCCGTAGACGAACAGCAGCTCCAGCACCACGTTGACCAGGTGCGCGACGACGAGGATCACCAGCGGCGTCGCGAGATCGCCCACCCCGCGCAGGTAGCCCTGGCCCGCGTTCGCAAGCATGAACGCCGGCGCGCCGAGCGCGGCGATCCGCAGGTAGGTCGTCGCGCCGTCGGCCACCTCGCCCTCGCCGCCCATCAGCAGCACGAGCGGCCGCGCCAGCGCCGCGACGGCCACGAGCAGCACGGCGCCGAGGATCAGCGAGAGCCACTGCGCCTGCGCGCCGATCCGCGCGGCCTCCTCGGCCCGGCCGGCCCCATGCAGACGCGCCACCTGCGCCGTGGTGCCGTAGGTCAGGAAGTTGAAGATCGTGAACACCGTCGACATCACGGTCGCCGCGATCGCGAGCGAAGCGAGCTGCGGCGTGCCGAGGTGCCCGACGATGGCGGTGTCGACGAGCACGTAGAGCGGCTCGGCGGCGAGGGCGCCCAGCGCCGGCAGCGCGAGCCGGAATATCTCGCGGTCGTGTGGCGAGCGCCTCAGCACCGCGTCTGACTCTACGATCGGCCGGCCGTGAAGCTCCGCCTCTACCACCACCACGACGGCGCGCGGATCGCCTACCGCGAGGCTGGCACCGGACCGCCGCTCGCGCTGCTGCACTCCGCCGGGCTGTCGCATCGCGAATGGGAGCCGCTCGTCGAGGAGCTGGGCGACCGCTTCCGCCTCGTGCTGCCGGACCTGCCGCTGCACGGCGACTCGGAGGACCGCCCGAGCCACCCGTACTCGCCGGACTGGCTCGCCGAGGTTGTCGCCGGCTTCGTGCGCGACACGTGCGGGCCGCGCCCGCTCGTCGGCGGGCACGAGACCGGCGCCCTGCTGCTCCTGCGCGCGGCGCTCTCGCGCCAACTCACCCCCGGCCGGCTGGTGCTGATGTCCAGCTCGCTGCACCGCCCGCCGCTGCGCTCCGCGCGCGCGGCGCGCGCCGCCGCGCACGCCGCCGCCCTGCCCGGTCTGGACCGCGTCGCCTCGCATGCGGCGCGGCTCCTCTACCGCGCCGACAAGGGAGCGGCGCTCTCGGCACGCGGCAACCCGGCCGCGCGCGACCTCGTTCGCCACGCGACGATGTACCTGGGCGGCAACGCGAACCGTGCACGCGCGTGGAGCAAGGCCGTGCGGCGCTGGCCGCGCGAGCAGCCGGAGCTGCTCGACGCCTACCGCCTGATCGACGTGCCGGTGCTGCTGCTGTGGGCCGACGAGGACGCCTCGCACCCGCTGGCGATCGCCGAGGAGGCGCTCGACCTGCTGCCCGACGCGATGCTGCGCGTGCTGCCGGGGACCGGCTTCCTGATGGCCTATGACGACCCCGTCGGCCTGGCGCGCGAGCTCGCCGCCTTCTGCGTGTGAACGTCCGCTTCAGCTGCTCTTGCGCACCGGCATTCTCGAGCGCCGTCGCTACCAGGACGAACGGGAGCGCTTCGAGTACAAGCCGGCCGAACGCTAGGTTTCCCCTCCGGACTCAAGAC
>Ga0126306_10000757_pt1 | contig 16087 bp, 20 predicted proteins | sample Plot27_FD_92592 | JGI IMG/M metagenome (GOLD analysis project Ga0126306, IMG submission 92592) | Serpentine soil microbial communities from UC McLaughlin Reserve, CA, USA - Plot27 | ecosystem: Environmental > Terrestrial > Soil > Grasslands | place: USA: UC McLaughlin Reserve, Lake County...
TACGCGTACAACCGCTCGCCTCTCTACGTCGACGCCGTCCTGCGCTACGCGAACCAGATGAAGCGGGACGTTCGCGCCTTCTACGGCTACTACGCCTGGCAGGTCTGGATCCGGACGCCGTCCGGCCCGCGGCGGATCACGGGGCCGGGGCTGTGAGCAGGTAGATCCGGTCGCCCAGCGGCTCGACGTCGAGCTGCACCTCCTCGAAGAAGCGGGCAGAAGGCGGGCGGCCGGGCTCCGCGAGCAGGATCTCCCCGCCGAGGCGCGGCAGCAGCGCCAGCAGCTGGTCGACGTTCCGCTGCTCGTACAGGAGGTCGGCCCCGAGTACCAGATCCCACGGCGCGCCGCGGTCGAGTCGTTCGGAGTCGGCCCAGGAGACGAGCTCGGTCTCGACCGCTGCGCCGTTCCGCTCGGCGTTGGCGGTGGCCACCTCCAGCGCCTCCGGCGACCAGTCCGTTGCCAGCACCTCGGCGCCTCCGAGCGCCGCCACGATGCTCGGGACGCCGAGCCCGCAGCCCAGCTCGAGCACGCGCAGGTCGCGCACGTCCCGCCTGCGGACGACGTGGGCGAGGGCCAGGCCGCTGGGCCACAGCTCGGCCCAGTAGGGCAGGAACTCCTCGTGCTCGAACGCCTCCTCACTCAGAAAGCGCGTCCGCCTGCCGCGGCCGGAGGATCGAGAGCGAGAGACCGTCGATGAGGAGGCGCTCTCTGACGAGATTGAGTGATTCCACGACGGGGCAGGATGGCAAGACCCCACGAAAAGGAGCCCTCCATGACCGACGAGTTGAACGAGAACGAGCGGGACGACGACGACGCTGACGCCGGCATCATCGGCGGAGGCGGCCCTGCAGCGACCATCGACGGCGGCGACGACGAGACGCTCGACGAGCACGGCGAGAACCTCCGCGAGGCCGACCCTGACGACCGTTAGCGGAGGTACGTCAGAACGGCGAGCGCGCCGCCCGTAGCCTGTTGGACGCGCGCGCTCGCGCGCTGGGGGCTCGTCTCCCGCGGGGCGATCTATGCGCTCGTCGGCCTCCTGGCGCTGCGGGTCGCACTGCTCGGCCGAGGCCACACGCCCGACCGTTCCACGGCACTGAGGACGGTCGTCGACGAGCAGTTCGGGCGGTTCCTCCTGGGTGCGATCGCCGTCGGGCTCGCCGGCTATGCGGTCTGGCAGCTCCCCCCGCGCGCTCCTGGGGGGCAACCTCGAGCGTGGCGGCGAGGAGGACGAGAGCATCTTCAAGGGCATCGGCTACGCGGGCCGCGGAATCTTCTACGGCGCGCTCTTCGTCTCGACGCTGTGATCGTGCTCGGGGCCGACGAGGGCGGCGACCGGAACAAGGAGGACAAGGCGACCGCGTACGTGCTCGACCTCCCGCTGGGGAAGTATGTGGTGGTTGCGGTCGGCCTTGCGTTCCTTGCCGCCGGCCTCGTCAAATGTCTACCGGGGCGTCACCCGCAAGTTCCGCGAGAAGCTGAAGCTCCGCAAGATGAGCGACTTCGAGGACAAGGCCTACTCGGTCGGCCTGATCGGCTTCGTCGCGCGCGGCGTGGTCTTCGGCCTGATCGGCAGCTTCCTCCTCCGGGCCGCGTACCAGTACGACCCCGAGGAGGCTGTAGGGATCGACGGTGCGCTCGCCGAGCTCGCTCAGGCGTCGTACGGGCCGTTCCTGCTCGGCCTCACCGCGGCCGGGCTCTTCGCCTTCGGCCTGTACTCGTTCGTCGAGGCGCGGTACCGCGAGGTGTAGCGACTCCGCGCTTCCAGCGTGAGGTAGAGCAACGCCAGCCAGGCGGCGCCGGCCGCATAGCCGGCAACCACGTCCGTGAGGAAGTGGACGCCGAGGTAGAGCCGGCTGAACCCGATCGCGAGGATCCACAGGGCGGCCACGAGCACGACGGCCGCGGCGACTCGAGGGTTGCGCATGTGGCGTGCGATGACGATGGCGATCGACCCGTACACCGCGAGCGAGACGAGCGAGTGCCCGCTCGGGAAGGAGAACGAGCTCGCCGTGGCCAGCGGGTCCTCGAAGAAAGGCCGCTGCCGGCGGAAGCCTTCCTTCATCCCGAACGTGATCACCTCCGCTCCGACGAACGCGAAGACGACGAACAGTGCGTCCCTCACGTACCCCTGCCGCCAGAGCACCAGCGCCGCCACGAGCACGACGACGGCGAGGAACCCGCCGTTCCCGGTCCAGGTGAACGCGCGGAAGGCGTCGGTGAACGGATCGGTCGCGCTGCCGTGGAGCCAGTCGGCGACGCGCTGGTCGCTGCGAGCAGTGTCTCCCTCGGCGACCTCCTCGGCGACGGCCCCGAATGCCCAGGCGCCCGCGGTCAGCACGATCAGCGCCGCCAGCAGGCCGGGGCCGACGCGTCGGAGCAGCGCCGGCAAGCGCGATTCGGAGGCCGTGGATCTGGGCAAGACTGCGTGTATGGGCGTCACCGTGACCGTCCGGGACGAAACCCGTCCAGGTTCGGTCACCGGCACGCTAACGCTGGCCGACGTCCCGGTCGCGATCACCTTCCGAGACCGTCAGATCAGCCGCCAGATCGCTCGCCGCGGCTAGGCTGGCATCGATGAGCAGGTCTGTGATCGTCAGCGCAGTCCGCACGCCTTTCGGCAGGCTCGGGGGCGGCCTCGCCGCCTACGAGGCGACCGAGCTCGGCTCGCTCGTGATCCGGAACGCGATCGACCGTGTGGGCCTCGCGAACGACGACATCGAGTACGTGATCATGGGTCAGGTTCTTCAGGGCGGAGCCGGACAGGCGCCGGCCCGGCAGGCGTCGATCGGGGCCGGCCTGCCGATCGAAGTCCCGGCCGACACGATCAACAAGGTCTGCGCGTCGTCGATCCGCGCCGTCCAGATCGCGGACACGATGATCCGCGCCGGCGACCGCGAGGTGATCGTGGGGGGCGGGATGGAGTCGATGTCGAACGCGCCCTACATCCTCAAGAAGGCGCGCTTCGGCTACCGGCTCGGCGACGGCACCCTGATCGACCTGATGACTCACGACGGGCTTACCTCGACGTTCGACAAGAAGCACATGGTCGAGCAGGCGTCGTTCGTGTCCCGCGAGCTCGGCATCTCGCGCGAGGACCAGGATCTCTGGGCGCTGCGCTCCCACGAGCGCGCGGTCGCCGCGCAGGACGAGGGCCGCTTCTCGGACGAGATCGTTCCGGTCGGCGACGTCGATGCCGACGAGGGGCCGCGCCGCGACACGTCGATCGAGAGCCTCGCGGCGCTGAAGCCGGTCTTCGACCCCGAGGGCACGACGACCGCCGGCAACGCGCCCGGCGTCAACGACGGCGCGACCGCGCTCGTCGTGACGAGCGAGGAGTTCGCGAAGAAGCGCGGGCTGGAGCCGCTGGCGACGATCGTCTCGCAGGCGTACGTCGCCGACGACTTCGCCTACCTCGCACGCACGCCGGCGAAGGCGGGGGCGCAGGCGCTCGCGAAGGCGGGGAAGTCGATCGACGACGTCAAGCGCGTCGAGCTGAACGAGGCCTTCTCGTCCGTGGTGCTCAACTCGACGGCGATGCTCGGGGCGGATCCGGAGCGCGTGAACGTCAACGGCGGCGCCGTCGCGCTCGGGCACCCGATCGGCGCCTCGGGCGGGCGTATCCTCGGGACGATGATCTACGAGCTCCGGCGCAACGGCGGCGGGCTCGGCCTCGCGGCGATCTGCTCGGGCGGCGGGCAGGGCGACGCCCTTCTCCTCGACGTTTAGAACTGGCTTCGGCGTGAGGCGCTGTGCCGCCGGGCCGCGCTGGGCGGTCGACCGCATGTCGCGGCGGGACGGGTACGAGGCGGAACAGTTTCTGCGTTAGCCTCCGGCGCCGTGAAATTCGAGCACGTGCTGATCGTGGGCGCCGGCCAGATGGGCGGCGGGATCGCGCAGGTCGTCGCAGCGTCGGGGCGCCGCGTCTCGCTTCGCGACGCCGCGCCGGGCGCCGTCGACCGCGGCGTCGAGACGATGCGGAAGAGCCTCGGCAAGCTCGCCGAGAAAGGCGGGCCGGATCCCGACGATGTGCTCGCCCGCGTCGAGCCGGTCGACGACCTGGTGCCGGCCGACCTCATGATCGAGGCGGTCGTCGAGGACGCCGCGGTCAAGGAGGACATCTTCCGCCGAGCCGACGCCGCGTTGCCTGCCGAGGCAATTCTCGCGTCGAACACCTCGTCGATCCCGATCACCTCGCTTGCCGCCGTCAGCGGTCGGCCCGATCGCGTGATCGTCATGCACTTCTTCAACCCGGTGCCCGTCCTGAAGCTCGTCGAGGTGATCCGCGGCGTGCAGACCTCCGACGAGACGGCCTCCGCGGTCGTGGAGCTGGCGGAGGACCTGGGCAAGACGCCGGCGGAGGCGCGCGACTTCCCCGGCTTCGTCTCGAACCGGATCCTGATGCCGTTCATCAACGAGGCTGCCTACGCGCTGCTGGAGGGAGTCGCCGAGCCCGAGGCGATCGACACGATTGCGACGCTCGGCTTCGCGCATCCGATGGGCCCGCTCGCGCTCGCCGACTTGATCGGCCTGGACACCTGCGTGGCGATCATGGAAGTCCTCCACGAAGGTTTCGGCGACCCGAAGTACGCGCCGTGCCCGCTCCTGCGCCAGTACGTGCAGGCCGGCCGGCTCGGCCGCAAGAGCGCCCGCGGCTTCTACCAGTACTAGAGCTTCTTCGCGAGGTTGAAGAGATCGCGCGCGGGCAGCTCGTCGCGTAGGCACAGCGCCGAGTCCGCGGCTGCGGCCAGGCGGCTGCGCGCGGCTCGCGCGCCCAGGCGGCGGGCGCGAAGGGCGTCGGTGAGGATGGCCACGGCGTCCGCGCGCGTCAGTCCGCGGTGCGCGAGCGCGCGGCGGTAGCGGGCGTACGAGCCGCCGTGCCTCGCGGAGACGAGCGACCACTCCGCGCGGGTGATGTCGCGTGGGCGCACGCGCGCGCCGCGGAGGGCCCGTCGCGTGACGAGCGCGGTTAGCGCCGCGCGCGGGCTGCCCGCGAACGGCGCGAGCCGGGCGACGGCCGCCTCCCGAACCATTCCGGCCGGGAAAGCGCACTGAATTCCCTCCGGCAGGATCAGCTGGCCGTCCGTGAGCGAGGTGTCGAACGCGGCGCGCGCGGGCGCGTCGCAGAGCGACTGGTCGCGCGTCCACAGGTAGGTGCAGGCGGCAAGAGGCTTGTCGGCGTCGGCGCCGGCCGCGTCGAACGTGCCCCAGCCCCACGACCAGATCGAGCCGAGGCCGAGCTCGTCGGCCACCTGCCGAGCGGCGAGCGCGTTCAGCTTCACGAACTGCAGCCACGCGCCGACCGGTTGGAGGCCTTCCCGTCCGCTGGTTCCGGGCTTCGAGTGGAAGCCCAGGATCAGGCCGAGGCGGGCAGGGTCGATCCCGAGCGCCACGAGCCGGCTGACCGGGCGCCGCATCGCGACGCGGAGTGTCCGACTCGCGAGGACCGGGCCGAGCGCGTGCGTTCGCGGGGCGTGGAAGAACGACTCGTAGACGATGTCGGCCGAGGCAGAGAGCTGCTGCCACCACGCGCCCGCGGCTCCCCGCAGCTCGAGGTTGCCGTGGACGAACAGGAACGGGCGCGCCCCGCGGGCGCTGAGCTGGCGGGCGAGCTCGAGCACGTTGGTGCGGTAGGCCGAATTGCTCGGCGACCATGGCGTCGGCAGGCCGGCGCCCCACATCTCCTCGAGCGCGATCAGCGGGGTGGCGCAGCCGGAGGAGGCGGCTGCACGGTCGAGGAGCTCGGCCGCTTCGGCGGCGACGGTGCCGGCGTCCGCCGGCTCCGAGGGCGTGCCGACGAACCGCATCAGCTTCATCTGCCAGTAGACGGTGTGCGCGCCGCCGTCGCGCAGGCTCTGCGGCGTCGTCGTCCCGCTCGAGGCGAGCACGAGGCCGGGGCGCCGGAACAGCTCGTCCCGGAAGCCGACGGTGCTCTCGGCGTAGTCGACCCAGAGGGGCTTCGCATCCGGGAGGCCGCACGGTCCCGCTAGCGCGTTCGGGGCAAAGACGAGGGTCGCCGCGACGGTCGCGACGATGAACCGCAGATGCATCGCTCTCGCTTTCGGCACAGACTGGCCCGGACCCAACCCCTCGTAGACTGAGTTATATGGATTTCGACCTCAGCACGGATCAACGAGAGATCCAGGGCCTCGCGCGCGAGTTCGCGCAGGCCGAGATCGAGCCCAACGCGGCCGCCTGGGACCGCGACCACCACTTTCCGCGCGAGCTGTTCACGAAGCTCGCTGAGCTCGGCCTCATGGGCGTGTGCGTTCCGGAGGAGTACGGCGGAGCCGGCGCCGACTTCGTCTCGTACATCCTCGTGCTCGAGGAGCTCTCGCGCGCCGACGCGGGCGTGGGCGTGACGGTCGCCGTGCACACGAGCGCGGTCACGCTGCCGCTGCTGATGTTCGGCACCGACGAGCAGAAGAGCAGGTTCGTGCCGCCGCTCGCCCGTGGCGAGCATCTGGGAGCGTTCGCGCTGACGGAGCCGGAGGCCGGCTCCGATGCGGGCTCGCTCAGGACCAAGGCCGTTCCCGACGGCGACGGGTGGCGGATCTCCGGCGGCAAGCAGTGGATCACCAACGGCGCCCACTCGGGGACGTTCCTCCTGTTCGCGCGCACCGACCCGGACACTCCGGGCGCCCGCGGCGTCTCGGCGTTCGTGCTCGACGCCGAGCACGTGCGCATCACGCGGGACGAGGAGAAGCTCGGGCTCAACTCGTCGGTGACGAACGACATCGTGGTCGAGGATGCGGTCGTCGGCCGCGACCGGCTGCTCAGCGAAGAGGGCCGTGGCTTCCGGATCGCGATGGCGACGCTCGACGGTGGGCGGATCGGGATCGCGGCCCAGGCCGTCGGCATCGCCCAGGCGGCATACGACGTGGCGCGCGAGTACGCGAAGGAGCGTCGCGCGTTCGGGCAGCGGATCGGCGACTTCCAGGCGATCCAGTGGAAGCTGGCGGACATGGCCACGGAGATCGATGCCGCGCGTCTGCTCGTGTTGCGGGCGGCGTGGCTAAGAGAGAACGGGCAGCCGCACACCGAGGCGGGCGCGAAGGCGAAGCTGTTCGCGTCGGAGATGGCGCGGCGCCAGACCGCCGAGGCGATCCAGGTCCTCGGCGGCTACGGCTACACCAAGGAGTTCCCGGTCGAGCGCTACTACCGCGATGCAAAGATCACCGAGATCTACGAGGGCACGAGCGAGATCCAGCGGCTCGTGATCGCGCGCTCGGTGCTCGGGCTCGCCGAGAAGGCCATGGCCCAGGGCTAGCCGGTGCCTCGCGACGGGGAGCTCGAGACGGCGGTCACGCTTCTGCTCGCCGACCAGGCGCCGGACCTCGCGCGGGAGCACGACGCGCTGTATCCGGAGCGCGTGTCCGAGGGAATCCCGCTCTCGGTAACGCTGCTGTATCCGTTCGCTCCGGCCGCGTCGCTGGCCGAGTCGCACCTTGCGACCTTGCGTGAGCTCTTCGCATCGCTCGCGCCCTTCTGGTTCGAAATCGCTCGCGTCGCGCAGTGGGAGCGCGGTGGCGCCGTGTACGGCGTGCCCGACCCCGACGAGGTGCTTCGAGCGACCATGCGAGCGGTGTGGGCCCGCTTCCCCGAGTGTCCTCCGTACGGCGAGGCCGGGAGCGACCCGCCTCCGCACGCCTCTTTGACGCTCGACGGCGGCGACGATCCAGCGACGCTTCGCGATCGGGTGGAGCAGACGCTGCGCGGCGTCCTACCGGTGCGGTTCGAGATCGACGAGGCAGCGCTGATCGAAGAGTTCGAGCCCGACCGCTGGCGTCTGCGAGAGACCTTCGGCTTCGGCGCCTAAGCTACGGGCATGCCACGGAAGGTTGACGAGCCGGTGCGCCTGACGCGCATCTACACCGGCGGCGGCGACCGCGGCGAAACGTCTCTCGGCGACGGCTCCCGGGTCTCCAAGCTCGATTGCCGGATCGCTGCGTTCGGCACCGTCGACGAGCTCAACTCGTGGCTCGGCGTCGTGCTCGCGGGTGATCTGCCCGGCGAGATCAGGTCGGTCCTCGAGCGTGCCCAAAACGAGCTTTTCGACGTCGGCGCTGACATCTCGGTGCCGTTCGGCGTCGGGGACGGACGGTTGCGGGTCTCCCGTACGCAGATCGAGGCGCTCGAGCGCGATTGCGACCGCTTCAACGCGTTGCTTCCCGAGCTCAAGAGCTTCGTGCTGCCGGGCGGGACCGAGGCCGCGGCTCGTCTCCATGTAGCGCGCGCCGTGTGCCGGCGGGCCGAGCGGGCGGCGCTCGACGCCGCGCAGGAGCTCGAGCTGAACGGCGACGTGCTCGTCTATCTGAACCGCCTCTCGGATCTGCTCTTCATCCTTGCGCGGGCGGCGAACGCGGCGGCCGGGCAGGACGAGCCGCTCTGGAAGCCCGGCGAGTCTCGCTGACCACGACGCTTTCGTGACAGGTTCGCGCGTCTTCCTTGCGGGTGCCTGGCAGCGGCAGAACGGGACGCGCGCGCATAACTGCTCACGCTTTCGTGCGGCTCTCGTGCGCGCGCCCGGCACCGGCAAATGAGCCTCGCCGAGGCCGTCGCCCTCGCGGCCTGGTGCTTCGCCGTCGCCCTCGCCGGCGGGCTGGTCGGGCTCGTGCTCGGGAATATCCGCCTGCCGGCCGTCCTGCTCGTGGCCGCCTCGCCCGCGAGCGCCGGCGGAGCGAACATCGCGATCTCCGGCGTCGCCGCGGCGACCGCCTCCGTCGGCCACATTCGTGCCGGCCGGATCAACTGGCGGCTGTTCGCGTGGATGGCGCCGCCGTCCGTCGCCGGCGCGCTCGTCGGCGGCTACCTGGCCGGCGTGGTTCCCGACGAGGCGGTGCTGCTCGGGATCGCGGTCGTCCTTATCTACAGCGGTATCGACCTCCTCCGACGGAAGCAGGCGCCTCGCCCGCCCGACCACCAGCTCGACGTGCGGGCGGCTGTGCTTTCGGGCGCGCTGATCGGCCTCCTCGGCGGCTTCGTCGGCCTGATCCTCGGCTCGCTCCGGATGCCCGCGCTGCTCCGGCTCGTCGGGGAGACGCCGGCGCGCGCCGTCGGCACCAACCTGCTCGTCGGCGTCCTCGTCGGCATCGCGGGCCTGCTCGGCCATCTGCCGGGCGCCGCGCCCGACCTCGGCATCGTCCTCGTCGGTTCGGGCGCCTCGATCCCCGGCGCGCTGCTCGGTGCCCGCCTCACCGGTCGCCTCTCCGAGGATCAGCTCGTCAAGGCGATCGGCGTCGTGCTCCTGGTCGCCGGCGCAGCCGCCGCTGCCCAGGCGCTCGCCTAGACTTCGAGCGAGATGGCGACCACCGAGGACAGACGCGCCGACACGCCCACCGAGGAGTGGAAGCGCGAGCTCTACGAGGCCGTGCCCGAACGGCAGGGCGAGCTCTTCTCGACGATCTCCGGCCTCGAGAACGACCCGCTCGCGACGCCGGACACGACGGAGCTCGACTACGACCGGGACCTCGGCTACCCGGGGGTCTATCCGTTCACCAGAGGCGTCTACCCGTCGATGTACCGCGGCCGCCTGTGGACGATGCGCCAGTTCGCCGGCTTCGGCACGGCCGAGGAGACCAACGAGCGCTTCCGTTACCTGCTCGACCACGGGCAGACGGGCCTCAGCACCGCCTTCGACATGCCGACGTTGATGGGCTACGACTCGGACCACGCCCGCTCGCTCGGCGAGGTGGGGCGCGAGGGCGTGGCAATCGACTCGCTCGACGATGTGGAGACGCTGTTCGCGGGCATCCCGCTCGACCAGGTCTCGACCTCGATGACGATCAACTCACCGGCGGCGATGCTCCTGGCGTTCTACCTCTGCGTCGGGGAGGAGCAGGGCGTCCCCCGTGACCAGCTCCGCGGGACGATTCAGACGGACATTCTCAAGGAGTACATCGCGCAGAAGGAGTGGATCTTCCCGCCGGAGCCGTCAATGCGGTTGGTGACGGACATGGTCGAGTTCTCCGCGCGCGAGATGCCCAAGTGGCACCCGATCTCGATCTCCGGCTACCACATCCGCGAGGCGGGCTCGACGGCCGCTCAGGAGCTCGCGTTCACGCTCATGGACGGCTTCACTTACGTCGAGTGGGCGCTCGAGCGCGGCATGAACCTGGACGAGTTCGCGCCGCGGCTCTCGTTCTTCTTCAACGCGCACCTCGACTTCTTCGAGGAGATCGCGAAGTACCGCGCGGCGCGACGCATCTGGGCGAAGGAGCTGCGCGACCGCTACGGCGCCAAGGACCAGCGCTCCCTGCTGATGCGCTTCCACACGCAGACCGCCGGCGTCTCGCTCACGGCGCAGCAGCCCGAGGTGAACATCGTCCGCACCGCGATCGAGGCGATGGCCGCCGTCCTCGGCGGAACCCAGAGCCTGCACACGAACTCCTTCGACGAGGCGCTCGCGCTGCCGACCGAGGACGCCGTTCGCATCGCGCTCCGCACCCAGCAGGTAATCGCCCACGAGACGGGCGTCGTCAACTCGATCGATCCGCTCGGCGGCTCGTACTTCGTCGAGGACCTGACCAACAGGCTCGAGGCCGAGGCGTACGACTACTTCGAGCGGATCCGCAAGCTCGGCGGCGTCATCCCGGCGATCAAGGAGAACTTCTTCCAGCGCGAGATCGCCGAGGCCTCGTTCCGCTACCAGTCCGAGGTGGAGGCCAAGCAGCGGATCATCGTCGGGGTGAACCGCTACGAGCTCGAGGAGGACACCTCCGTCGAGATCCTGCGGATCGACCCGGCGCTCGAGCAGAAGCAGATCGACCGCGTCCAGACCCTGCGTGCGCGGCGGGACTCGGCGGCGGTGGAGACTGCCCTGACGGCCCTCAAGCAGGCGGCTACGCGCGACGACGTCAACCTGATGCCGCTGATCGTCGACGCCTCCCGCGCGTACGTCACGATGGGCGAGATGTGCGACGGCCTGCGCGAGGTCTGGGGGGTCTGGCGCGAGACCCCCGTCTTTTAACGTTCCGCTAACCGGACCGCGGAAAGGCTCGTCTAATCTGTTCCGAGTGGGACGGTTGCGCTCAGTACTGACGTCGCGCAAGTTCAACCGCGCGTTGCCGTGGATCGCGGGTCTGGTGCTGGCGATCGGCGTCGCCGCGTTCATCCAGTCGCGGACCGACACCGGCGACCCGAAAGAGACCTTCTCGAACGAGCCCGCCCAGGACCTGTCGAAGCAGCAGAAGCCTGTCCCGGTCCCCAAGGCGGCGCGAAGCGCGGCAGTCACGTTCCTGCAGACTGCGGTTGCGCGCCAGAACCTCGCGAAGGCCTGGACAGTCGCGGGCCCCGGCATCAAAGGGGGCCAGACGTACGAGAGCTGGCTGAAGGGCGACATCGCCGTCGTGCCATATCCCGGCGAGTCGATGGCCAAGGCGCCGATCAAGGTCGACTGGTCGTACCCCGAGTCCGTCGGGCTCTCGATCGCCTTGCTGCCGAGGAAGGGCACCGGCGAGAAGCCTCAGGTCTTCAACATGGAGCTCAAGAAGGCGGGCAAGCGGTGGGTCGTCGAGTCGTGGGTTCCGTACGCTCCGCCGGCCGTTCCGGCCGACCTGAGCCAGTAGGCGGAACCGCCCGGACAGGGCACTAAGGTTGGGCCGGTGAGGGACCTGTTCTCGTCACCGCGCCGGCGCCGTCGCTTCGGGTGGGGCGCAGGCGTCCTCGCCCTCGTCGGAGGCCTCGTCGCCGTCGGCGTCATCTGGCCCAACACCGCCGAGGACGTGCCCTCCGAGCTCACCGCGGGCAAGCCACAGGTCTACCACGAGCCCAAGGCCATCAAGCTCACGCAGACCTCGCGGGCGCAGGCGCTGACCACCGCCGCGAACTTCGTCAAGACAGCCGTCGCGCGTCAGGACGTCGACCGATCGTGGCTGCTCGTGAGCCCCGCGCTGAAGGAGGGCTACACGCGCGCCGAGTGGCGCCGGGGCGAGATCCCCGTCATCCCCTACCCGGTCGGGCAGGCGCGCTGGAAGCTCGACTACAGCTTCGAGGACGCGTTGGGGCTGCAGGTTCTCGTCTATCCGCGCGCGGGCTCCGGCTTACGGCCGAACCTGTTCCTCATGGAGCTGAAGCCGGTGGGCGACGTCAAGCACCGTCGCTGGCTGGTCGACTCCTGGACGTCGAGCGGCGTCGCGAACCCCGCGCTCCAGGCACCGGCCTCGAGGCCCGGCGGCGGCGGCGGAGCCGGGGGCGCCGCGGTCGGCGTGCAGTCGCTCGATCCCCGGGTCGTCGGTCAAGGGGAGAGCCGGCTCGGGGCGGCATGGCTCGTCGTGCCGATCGCACTGCTGGCAATCGTTCCGATCGTGCTCGCAATCTTCGGTGTTCGCAGCTGGCGCCGGTCGCGCCGCGCGGAGCGTGCATACCGCGAGCACGCCGAGCGTCGGGCGGGCGTCCCCTTCTGATCGACGCCGTGCGCACCTACGTCTCGTCGTACCGGCGGCGCCGTCGGCTCGCCTGGATCGGCGCGGGTCTCACCGTCGCCGTCGCGATCGGCGTGCTGATCGCGCTGATCCCGAGCCCGCGGCCGAAGCGGGCCGAGGAAGAGCTTCAGCCGGGAGCGCCGCAGGTCTACAAACCGCCGAAGCCGGTCCGGCTGACGCCGCGCATCAGGCGGCAGCTCGACTCCACGATCGACGAGTTCGTCCGCACGGCGGTCCTGCGCCGCGACCTCCAGCGTTCGTGGGAGCTTGCGTCGCCTGCTCTGCGAATCGGCGTCACGCGCCGCCAGTGGCTCAGCGGCGACCTGCCCGTCTACCCGTTCCCGGCCGACCCCGCGAAGACCGAGTGGGACCTCGATTACGCCGACCAGGAGGAGGTCGCGCTCAACGTCACCCTCGTGCCGCGCCACGGGGCCAAGGACGCGGCAGAGGTCTTCGGCGCCTCGCTCTCGCCTGTCGGCCGGGGTGCCCGCCGGCACTGGCTGATCGGATCCTGGTATCCGCGCGGAGAGATCTCGCAGCCGCCGCCAGCGGCGCCGCCCGCTGCAGCTTCGAAGCGGCCCACGCCCGAGCAGCGCGAGGCGATCAGGCGCGCAACCGAGGGCCAGATCGACCGGATCTGGTGGCTCGTCCCGGCAGGCGTCCTCGCCCTGATCGTCGTGGGTCCGCTGGCCTATTTCGGCGTGCTGAGGTTCCGCCGGACGCTCCGGAGGCCCGCCGCCTAGGACAGGTCGACCTGGAGCCCGTCGTAGGCGAGCTCGAGCCCGCTGTCGACGGGAAGCTCGTGCGGCCGGTGCGTGAGGATCAGGCGCCCGGCGCCCGAGGCGCGGAAGGCGTCCAGCGCCTCGTCGACCGACAGGTGACCGCGCGGCTCCCCGTCGAGCTCACCCCGCTCGAGCGTGGCCTCGCAGATGAAGAGGTCGCAGCCGCGGGCCAGCTCGGCGAGCCGCTCGCTGGGCCCGGAATCGCCGGAGTAGGCGAGCGAGCGCCGTTCGTGACCCGGAAGCCGTACGTCTCGAGCGTGTAGTGCGGGAGCCGAAGCGCCCTGACCTCGAGGCCGGCCGCGTGGAACGGCTCGGACTCGCGGTACTCGCGGAGGCTGAACGTCGTCTCGAACATGTCAGGCATCCCGAGCCGCGTCCCGAGCGCGCGCAGCTCATCTCGGCCGCTCGGCGGGACCCACAGCTCGGGCGGGTTTTCCTCGCGCGCGGGGCCGACCATCAGGCCCCAGACCCACGGGACGAGGTCGCCCCAGTGGTCGAGGTGGAAATGCGTCACGACGATCGCGTCAATTCGCGGCCAGCCGTTGTCCGCATAGCGCTCGCGGAGCCGCGCAAGCACGCCCGGGCCGCAGTCGAGCAGCAGCCTTCCAGGACCTTCGATCAGATACCCGGATTGAGCGCCGCCGGGGTTCGGCCAGGCGGGCGACGAGCCCACGACGGTCAATTTCACGTTCCTATACTGCCCTAAGTGGCGGGCAAAATTCGTGTGGTAATTGCAAAACCCGGGCTCGACGGCCACGACCGCGGCGCAAAGATCATCGCCCGCGCCCTCCGCGACGCCGGGATGGAGGTCATCTACACCGGGCTCCACCAGACCCCGGAGCAAATCGTGGAGACGGCGATCCAGGAGGACGCCGACGCGGTCGGAATCTCGATCCTGTCCGGCGCGCACATGACCCTCGTGCCCCGGATCCTGGACGGACTGCGCGACAACGGGGCAGAGGACGTGCTTGTCGTGGTCGGCGGCACGATTCCGCGCGAGGACGCCGACGCGCTGAAGGATCAGGGCGTGGCCGAGATCTTCACGCCTGGAGCACCGACTGCCGAGATAGTCGACTTCCTGCGCGAGCGGGTCGGAGCGCCGACATAAGCGTCGACGTCTCCCGCGACGACGGCGTCGCCGTCGTCACCGTGAACCGCCCGGGCGCGCTCAACGCGCTCGACCTCGAGACGCTCACCGAGCTCCGCGACCGCCTCCGCGAGCTCGCCGACGACGAGGCGGCGCGGGTCGTGGTGCTCACCGGCGCGGGCGACAAGGCCTTCGTCGCGGGCGCCGACATCAAGTACATGAGCGGCCTCGGCGTCGACGACGCGAAGGCCTGGGGCGCACTCGGCCACGAGGCTGGACGCCTGCTCGAGACCATGCCGAAGCCGACCGTCGCCGCCATCAACGGCTTCGCCCTGGGAGGCGGCTGCGAGCTCGCCCTCGCCTGCGACCTCCGCTACGCGTCGACGGCCGCGCGGATCGGCCAGCCGGAGATCAACCTCGGGATCATTCCCGGGTGGGGCGGGACGCAGCGGCTCGCCCGCGCGACGACGCTCGGCTATGCGAAGGAGCTGATCCTGACCGGTCGGCTCGTGGCCGCCGACGAGGCGCACGATCGCGGGCTGGTGAACGCGGTGTTCGAGCCGGACGAGCTGTTGCCGAAGACGCTCGACGTGGCGCAATCGCTCGCGGCGCAGGGCCCGATTGCGCTGGCGGTGGCCAAGGAGGCGATCAACCGCGCGCTCGGCGGCGACCACGCCGTCAACCTCGAGCGCGAGGGCGAGCGCTTCGGCGAGCTCTTCGCGAGCGAGGACGCCAGGGAGGGCCTCACCGCGTTCATCGAGAAGCGCGAAGCGCGCTTCCAGGGTCGTTAGCTAGCTCTTCTTCGCCGGCGTCGGAGGTGGAAGCAGCTGCACCCGTTCGGCGACGAGCCCGCGGCCGAGCTGCGAATTCATCGTGGAGACCGCCAGCTCGGTCCAGACGACGACCGGGTCGCCTTTCCTGAGCAACGCAAGGTTCGGGACCGCGAGGAAGCCGTTCCGCATCTCGAAGGTCGCCGTCTCGGGGACCGAGACGGTCGCACCGCGGCCGTTGTGGTCGACACGCGCGCCGTTCGGGTACGGCCGAGCGGTCTGAACCCGGATCCGGAGCTTGTCGGGCAGCACTGTCGAGACGACGGTCGCTCGCAGGGCGAGGCTCACCTGGGAGCCGGCCGGAGCCGCGTAGATCAGTCGCGGGAGCCGGTTCAGGAAGCGGAACGGGTTCGTGGCCGCGCCTCCACCCGGGTGGCGCTCGAAGTGGAGGTGGGGCTCGATCCCGTCGGCGTCGCCCGAGTCGCCGACGTACCCGATGTGCTGGCCGACCTCGACTTGTTGGCCGCTCCTGAGCCCCTTCGCGAACGCGACCCCCGCGACGCACTTGCCGCGGTTGTCGTTCTTCATCGTGAGGTCGTTGTTGAGGTGGACGTAGAGGTACTTCGCGCCGCTGTCGCCGAGGAGGTAGAGCATGCAGCCCCCGCCGCCAGAGTTGAACTCAACGCGGCCGCTTTCGACCGCGAGCGCGGGAGCGCGGCGGACGCTCATGATGTCGATCCCCTCGTGCCGGCCCTGTTGGCGGGGAGCGCCGAAGTCGTCGATGTAGGTCGCCGGCCCGAGAACGGGAAAGACCGCGTTCGGCAGCGCCTGCGAGGGCTGCGTCGGTGTCGGAGGCAGCTCGGGCGGGTGCGCGGCAGCCGACCCGGCGGCTAGGCCGAGAACCAGGGTGAGGAAGATACCTCGGGCTGTCGTCCGGTGGCTGATCGAGGGGCTCCGGTTCGCGCTCGAAGGGCGGCACGCTAGCAGACAGTTCCGCTATCGGTCATTCGACACCGCGACGTTAGA
>Ga0126306_10000758_pt1 | contig 16083 bp, 17 predicted proteins | sample Plot27_FD_92592 | JGI IMG/M metagenome (GOLD analysis project Ga0126306, IMG submission 92592) | Serpentine soil microbial communities from UC McLaughlin Reserve, CA, USA - Plot27 | ecosystem: Environmental > Terrestrial > Soil > Grasslands | place: USA: UC McLaughlin Reserve, Lake County...
CGAGGGGTCACGCGTGAAGGCGACACCGGTGCCGGACTGCTCGCCCTTGTTACCGAAGACCATCTGGACGATGTTGACGGCCGTTCCGAGGTCGTCCGGGATCTTGTTGTAGCGCCGGTAGGCCTTGGCGCGCGGCGTGTTCCAGGAGTCGAAGACGGCGCGCACGGCCCGGGCGAGCTGCTCCTTCGCATCCTGCGGGAATGGGCGGCCGGTCTCTTCCCTGTAGATCTCCTTGAAGACTGCGATGACGGTGGCGAGATCGTCCTCGTGCTTCGCGAAGGCATCCTCGAAGCGGTGGGCGTCGATGTCGTCGACGATCTCGCCGTACATCTGGATCAAGCGTCTGTAGGAGTCCTGCGCGAAGTGCTCGCCCTCCTCGACGGCCTGATCGTTCAGGCCGACGTTGAGGATCGTGTCCATCATCCCCGGCATCGAGACGGCGGCGCCCGATCTGACCGAGACGAGCAGGGGATCGGCGGGGTCACCGAGGCGCTTGCCGGCCTTCTTCTCGAGCCGGGCGAGGTGCTCGTCGATCTCCGCTTCGAGCCCGTCGGGCATTTGGCCGCCCGAGGCCATGTACGCGCGGCAGGCGTCGGTCGTGATCGTGAACCCGGCCGGAACTGGGACGCCGAGCTGCGTCATCTCGGCCAGGCCGATCCCTTTTCCGCCGAGCAGCTCGCGGCCGCCGTCGGTGGGTTCGTCGAAGTCATAGACGTAGCGCGGCATGGGGAAGCGGATTTTCCCACAGCGGCGATACTCAACCCCATGGCGGAGCGGCAGATCGTGGCAATGGGCGGCGGGAAGATGTGCCGCGGGCTGGCTCGGTATCTCGTCGAGCTGACCGGGAAGGAGCGGCCTGCGGTCGTCTACGTCGGCACCGCGATGGCGGAGGATCCCGAGGCGGCGCTACGGATGTACGACCACTTCACGGGGCTCGCGGACATCGCGCGGCTCGAGTTCTTCCCGTGGCCGCCCGAGGATCTCCGGTCGGCGATCCTGGGCGCGGACGTGATCTTCGTGGGCGGCGGGAACACCGCGAACATGCTTGCGATCTGGCGGGTGCACGGCTTGGACGCGCTGCTACGGGAGGCGTGGGACGCGGGCGTCGTTCTGTCCGGGTCGAGCGCCGGGGGGATCTGCTGGTTCGAGCAGGGAGTCACCGACTCGTTCGGCCCGCAGCTCGGGCCGATGGACTGTCTCGGCTTCCTGGAGGGAAGTCTCTGTCCGCACTGGGACGACGAGGAGCTACGGAAGCCCGTCTACCGCGGCCTGTTGAGGGACGGTTTCCGGGCTGGATACGCGGCCGAGGCCGGGGTTGGGCTCCGGTTCGTCGACCGTGAGCTCCGAGAGGTGGTCGCCTGCGAGGAGGGTTCGAAGGCGTATCGAGTCGAGTTTCGCGACGGCGAGGTCGTCGAGACTCCGATCGAGGCGCGCGTCGTTTGATCGAGCTCGTCCCCATGACCCCGGAGTTCGTCGCAGCCGTGCTCGACGGCCGGCGCGAGGAAGCCGGCGGGCTGCTCGGGATCGAGCTGCCGGACGAGTTTCCCTCCGAAGGCGAGAAGGGATTCCTCGGCCTGCGGCTCCGGCAGATGCGGGAGGACGAGCGTTTTCGGACCTGGTGCCCGCACGCGGTCGTGCTCGGAGGCCAGATGATCGGCCACGCCGGCTACCACGGCCCGCCCGGGGTCAACTCGACGCAGAACCCGGAGGCGGTCGAGTTCGGGTACAGGATCTTTCCGCCCTACCGCGGTCGCGGCTACGCGAGTCAGGCGGCAAAGATGCTGATGGACCTCGCCGAGAAGCAGGCCGGGATCCAGCACTTCGTCCTTTCCGTGGCGCCGGACAACGATCCGTCGCTGGCGATCGTCCGCAAGTTCGGCTTCAAGCAGACGGGCGAGCGGATGGACGAAGAAGACGGCCGCGAGCTCGTCTTCGAGCTCAACCGGAGCGGCGGCGCCTGGCCCTGAACTCCGCGATCCAGGCGAGGCCGCGCAGGCCGAGCCAGATCGGCGCCAGCAGGAAGTAGAAGAGCAGGCTGGCGACGAGCAGCAGCACCCACCAGAGACCCCAGCGCCAGAGCGGGATCGGCTTGGCCCGTGCTGCCGCCGCTTCGGGGTTCACGCGGTGGTCGCTGCTGTCTGGCGGCGTTCGACCATGGCGATGATCCGGGCGGCGGTCTCTTCGATCGAAAGCTCCGAGATTTCGATCACGGGGCAGCCGAGCTTGCGGTGCAGCGTCTCGGCCTGCTCGAGCTCGTCGTAGATCTCGACCAGCTCTTGGTAGCGCCGGTTGTTGCCCCCGAGCCGCTTCGCGCGGTCGGCGCGAATCTCGGCGAGCCGCTCGGCGCCGATCGTGAGGCCGATGATCTTCGACTGGTCGATCTCGAACAACTTCGACGGCGGCTCGATCCCCTTCACGACCGGGACGTTCGCCGCCCTGTAGCCCAAGTACCCGAGGTAGATCGAGAGCGGGGTCTTCGAGGTGCGTGAGACGCCGACGAGGACGATGTCGGCGTCGTCGAGGCCTCCGCCGACGCCGTCGTCGTACTTGACCGCGAACTCGATCGCCGCCATCCGCCGAAAGTAGTTCGAGTCGAGGGGCGGCCGGGCGCCGGGCGTCATCTTCGCCGCCTGGCCGGAGACCTTGGCGACGGAGTCGATCGGCTGCCGGAGGACGTCGCAGTAGTGCACTTTCGCCTTGCGGCAGAGTTCGTGCATGGCGTCGCGAAGCTCCGGTTTGACGATGGTGTAGACGATCACCGCGGGGCGGCCTTTCGCGCGCTCGACGGCGAGCCGCAGGTCGTCAACGGTCTCGACCATCGGGTGGACAATGTCCTCGAACTCCTGCTCGGGGAACTGGGCCTCGAGCGCTTGGACGAGGCGCTTCGCCGTCGCCCCGGTCGCGTCGGAGATCATGTGCAGCTCGACGACGGTCACGGGCCGGAGGGTAGCGCCCTACCGCCCCGGCAGGCCATGTCCGGTGCCTGGCACCGGACATGGCTCAGGGGAGGGGAGGGATTACTGAGCGGTGGCTGGGCGCTGCCCGAGCGTCACCTGAACGGTGCGCTGGTCGCCCGCCCGCTCGATCGTGAGGGTGATCTTGTCGCTGGGCTTCTTCGCGTCGATTGCCGCGCGCAGCTCGTCGCCGTTCTCGATCGTGTTGCCCTCGACCTTTGTGACCACGTCGCTGGTCTGGAGCCCCGCCCGGTCGGCCGGGCTACCTGCGACGACCTGGAGGAGCGTCGCCGCGCCCTGGTCGGGAAGGCTGACCCCGAGGTACGCGTGCTCGACGCTGCCGTCCTGGATCAGCTCGCGCGCCACGCGCTGCGCGGTGTCGCCCGGGACGGCGTAGCCGATCCCGTCGCTGCCCCCCGACTCGCTTGCGATCTGCGCGGCGACGCCGACGACGCGGCCCTGCAGGTCGAGGACGGGCCCGCCCGAGTTGCCGTGATTGAGCGCCGCATCGGTCTGGACGACGTTCTCGATCGTGAAGCGGTTCGGTGATTCGATCTCACGACCGAGCGCACTGATCACTCCGGTCGTCAGCGTGCCTTCGAGCCCGAATGGGCTCCCGATCGCGATCACCGCGTCGCCGACCGCGAGTGAGCCGTCCGCAGCGAAACTCAAGGGCGTCAGCTGAGAGCTCGGCCGGTCGACGTCGAGGACTGCGATATCGGTCGAGGGGTCGGTGCCGACGACGGTCGCCTGCTCCTCGGTACCGTCCGAGAAGCGGACGGTGACGGACTGTGCTCCGTCGACCACGTGCTGGTTCGTGACGATGTGGCCTTCCTCGTCGATGACGAAGCCGCTGCCGGTGGCACCCCCTTGCGCGCCGGCCGAGGTCTGCACCTCGACGACGCCGTCCTTGACGCGCTGATAGACGGCCGAGATCGATGACGTCGTGCGCGCGACCGGCTGCGCAGACGAAACGGTCGCGGCGGGGTCGTCGTCAGTCTGAAGCGCGACACCCGCGCCCACCGCGCCTCCGACACCGGCGGCGAGCAGAAGGGCTGCGGCAATGGTTGTCACTTGCTTGCTCATGGCCACCATGGAACACCCGGCGCCTAAGAGCCGCCTGAGAACCTCGTTGAGGTTTCGTTAACGCGGAATCTGGCCTAGGTCTCCGAGCGACTGCAGCGTGTCGCGGACGTCGAGGAGGAGGCGCAGCCGGTTTTGCCGGAGAGCAGGATCGTCGTGCATCACCAGCACGTCCTCGAAGAAACGATCCAGTAGCGGGCCCAGTGCGGCGCCTGCCTCGACGGCCGCGTCGAAGTCGGCCGCGTCCAGGGCAGTCGCAAGCTCGGGCTCGACCTGCTCGAGCGCCGTGGCGACCTCCTGCTCGGTCGGCTCGACGAGCAGCTTCTGATCGACTGTGGCGGCCGCTTCGTCGCTCTCCCCCAGCTTGCTTGCGCGGATATAGGCGGTGTGGATCGGCTCCAGTCGTTCGTCGGGCAGCGCCGCCAGCGCCTGAGCGAGGCGGGCGACGGAGCCCAGATCCCGCACGTTCGCCGCCCGCGCAGCGCGGACGAATTCGACGGGTACGTCCGGCAGGAGGCCCTCGAAGCGCTCCTCAACGAACTCCGCGACCTCCTCGGTGAGCAGTTCGCGCGGAATCGAAAGACCGCCCTCGGTCGCGAGCCGGCAGAGGCCGATCGCCGCCCGGCGCAGACCGAACGGGTCGCGCGAGCCGGTCGGCTTGTGGCCGAGCGAGAACGAGACCGTCAGCGTGTCGATCTTGTCGGCGGCAGCCAGCACGCGGCCCGGCTCGGTCGCCGGGAGCGGCTCGCCCGCGGAGTCCGGCAGGTATTGCTCTGCGATCGCCGCACACACCGCCTCGGGAAAGCCGGCGAGTCGCGCGTATTCGGCACCGATGTAGCCCTCCAGCTCCGGGAACTCACGAACGAGCTCCGCCGCCTGGTCGGCCTTTGCGAGCCGCGCCGCCTCGAGCGAGGCGTCGCCGCCACCCAGACGGTCGGCGAGCTTCCGGAGGCGTTCGGCTTTGTCCGCGAAGGTCCCGGCTCCGGCGAAGTAGACGATCGAGTCGAGCCGCCCGGCGAGCTCCTCGATGCCCATGGCGAGATCACGCTCGAGCGTGAACGTCGCGTCGTCGAGGCGGCCCTCGAGCACCGTCTCGTTGCCGGTCCTGACCGTCTCGGGGTCGCCGCCGTTGGCGACGACCGCGAATCTGTTGCCGCCGAGCGGGAAGTAGCGCTGGTGGGACTGCATCGCAGTCTCGACGACACGCTCGGGCAGCGAAAGGAAGCGCTCGTCGAACGTCCCTTCGAGAACGAGGGGGCTCTCGACCAGGTGGACGACCTCGCGGAGCTTTCGCAGCGGATCGCTCCAGTCGCCAAGGGCGTCGAGCCCGGCCCGAATCTGGCGCTCCCGCTCGGCGGCGTCCGGCTCGACGCCGGCCGCGCGCAGGGTGTCCAGATAGGCGTCGGCTCTGGGTAGGTCGAGCTCGCCGTGGGTGAAACGGTGGCCGTACGTCTTCGTGCCGTGACCTTCAACGGCACTTTCGTCAAGCACGGCGCAGGTCCAGCGAATCGGACGCGGAAAACGCAGTCCGGAAGCGTGCCACCGCATCGTCTTGCTGAACCGAAGGCCGCGGATGATCGCGTCGAGCTGTCCCGGCAGGACCTCAGTAAGGGTCTGACCCCGGGACACGACCCCGAGGAAGCCGTCGCGTTCCTCCAGGTGCTCGACGGACACGCCGTGGCGCTTGGCAAACCCGGCGGCTGCCTTCTCCCGCAAGGCGACCGGCGGGCCCTTGATCCAGGCGTCGCCGGTCTTCTCCTCGAGACCGGAGACCAGGATCGCGAGGCGCCTCGGTCCGACGTAGACATGGTCGGGCCTCAGCCCCAGATGTCGCTCGCAGAGCGTCGGTAGCTGCGCCTCGGCCTCGTAGACCGAGGCGGCCGGCAGCTCCTCGCAGCCGATCTCAAGCAGCAGCGAGTGCGAGGTACTCCTCCGCGACACGGCGGGCCAGGTCTCGAACCCGGCCGATGTAGGACGCGCGTTCCGTGACCGAGATGGCACCGCGCGCGTCGAGCAGGTTGAAGGTGTGCGAGGCCTTCAGCACCTGGTCGTAGGCCGGCAGCGGCAGCCGGTTGGCCAGCAGGTGGCTGCATTCGTCCTCGTGCTCCTCGAAGCGGCGCATCAGCGTGTCGATCGGCGCCTCCTCGAAGTTGTAGATCGACCACTGCCGCTCGTTCTCCTTGTAGACGTCGCCCCAGGTGAAGCCAGGCGCCCACTCGAGCTCGAACGCGCTCCGCTTGCCCTGGAGGAACATCGCCAGCCGCTCGAGTCCGTACGTGATCTCGCCGGAGACGACCTCGACGTCCATCCCGCCCAGCTGCTGGAAGTACGTGAACTGCGTGACCTCCATCCCGTCCACCCAGACCTCCCAGCCGAGCCCCCAGGCACCGAGCGTCGGTCCTTCCCAGTCGTCCTCCACGAGCCGCACGTCGTGCTTGCGCGTGTCTATCCCGACCGCCTCGAGCGACCCGAAGTACTGGTCGAGGATGTTCTCGGGCGCCGGTTTCACGACGACTTGGAGCTGGAAGTAGTGCTGGAACCGGTAGGGGTTCTCTCCGTAGCGGCCGTCGGTCGGGCGAATGACCGGCTCGACGTACACGGTGCGCCACGGGCTCGGTCCGAGACACCGAAGAAAGGTCGCCGGGTTGAAGGTGCCGGCGCCGAGCTCCGTGTGGTACGGCTGCATGACGACGCACTCGCGCTCGGCCCAGTAGGCCTGGAGCGCGGCGATCATGTCCTGGTAGTTCAGGGCCACGGGTCGGGCAATCCTACTGACGGGTGTTTGGGCTCACGAAGGGCGGGAAACGGCCTGCATATGGCGGAAACGCGGGAACTTCGCGTCGCCGAAGTCAGGTCCCATCAGACCCGTTCGGGGAATACGCGCTACGTCCTCGTCGACGAGGACGGGAACGAGTACACGACGTTCCGGGAGCCGATTGCGCGCAAAGCCGTCGAAGCCGAAGGCGGACGGGCACGCATCCGCTTCCACGAGGAGGAGCGGAACGGCTTCACGAACGTCTACCTCGATGCGGTCGAGCCGTTGGAGGACGAAGAGCCCGAAGCCGGTGACGCGGTCGAGCGGGAGGTCGAGGAGGCCGCTTGGGACGCCGCGATCGAGGCTGCGCCATGGCTCGTGGGCGGTGAGCCGAAGCGCAAGGTGCCGGCGGATCAGCTCTTCGAGACGCTGAAGCCGTTCAAGGACCGCGTTGCCGAGGACATCAAGGACTAGGCCGAGAGCGTCTTGAGGCGGAAGCCGCCGTGGTACTCGTAGCTCGAGGCGATCACGGCTAGTGCCTCGCGCGCCGTCCTCGCGCTCAACCCCAGGTCGGCGGCATCGGCGAGCGGGCTCCGAAGGAGCGCCTCGATCCCACGCAGCCCGGACGGCGAAAGCGCGATCGCATCGGCGCGGCAATTCGCGCACACGGCGCCGCCGGACCGAGGCGAATAACCTACGAGACCCGCCTCCGAGCCGCACTCGGCGCAGCTCGTCAGGTGCGGCAAGTACCCCGAGAGCCAGAGCAGCTTGAGCTGGAAGCCGAGCACGAGTGGGCTGGTCGCCGCGCGCTCGCCCGTCCGTGGCTCGGCCTCGTCGAGCAGATCCAGGAAGCGCGTGAGCGCCTCGAAGGCGCGGGGGTTCGCCTCCTGCTCCGGAAAAAGCCGGAGCATCGCCTCGAGGGCGACGAAGCCGACGCCGAGCCGGTAGGAGTCCTCGCGCGCCGCCCGGTGGGCACGCACGAGGTCGACGCCGGTGACGGTGTGCAGCTCGCCCGTCCCCTCGTGGAGGATGAGCTCGGCGTGACTGAGCGGCTCGAGCCGGGCGCCGAAGCGCGACTTCGTGCGGCGGATGCCTTTGGCCACGGCGCCGACCCGGCCCCGGTCGAGCGTGTAGAGGTGAAGCACCCGATCGGCCTCTCCGAACCGCAGCGAGCGCAGCACGACGGCCTCGGTCTTGTAACTGCGGCCCGCCACCCTGGAAGTGTAGAAGCGCCACCAGTCGGGGAAAATCTGCCCGATGGCGCGAGTGCGGCTCTACACGACCCGTTGGTGCGGCTACTGCGTCCGCGCCAAGGCGCTGCTCGAGCAGCGTGGGGTTCCCTACGAGGAGGTCTCGCTCGACGACGATCCCGCCTTCCGCCAGACGATCTTCGACCTCACCGGCCGCTGGACCGTGCCGCAGATCCTCGTCGACGACGAGCCGATCGGCGGCTACGTCGAGCTCTGGCGCCTCGACCAGACGACGGGGCTCGAGGAGCTCGCGGCCTAGCGGACAGTCAGCGGCGAACCGACCCGCATCAGCCTCGCCAGTCGAAGAATGTGCCCGTTCTTCATCCGGATGCAGCCGTGCGAGACCCGACCGGGGATGATGCTCGGTTGATTCGTCCCGTGAATGCCGATGAAGCCGCCGCCCGGCCAGTCGGTAAGTACCGCAGACCGGGCGCTCGTCCCGAATGCGATCGGGCCGTAGACCGCGTTGCCAAACCCGTAGAGCTGGTTGCGGATGAAGAACTCGCCTCGGGGCGTCGGCCAATGCGAAACCCCGACGCCGACCGGCGCCCGGAAGACAACCTTGCCGCGGCGGTAGAGGGTCGCCGTCAGCCGCCGGCGGTCGACGACGAGGCGCGTGCGGATTTCCTTCCAGTCGCTCAGAGCTTTCCGCCGCACCCAGCCCGAGCGGTTGGCCGGGAGAATCGGCAGGCGGACCTTGATCCACACGCCGCGCGGAGTTCGGCGGCCTTCGAGGGTCAGGACGAGGTTCGTCGTTCCCTCCGGCGTCCACCGACCCAGCTTCGCGACCGCTGCAGCCGTCCGGCGCGGCGCGGTGCGTACGACGGCAGACCCGATCACGAACGCGTAGCGATAGAGCTCCTTCTTCTCGCTGGTGAGGACGAACGACTTTCGCTTGGGCTTGGGCTTCGGCTTTGGCACGTGAAGCTTGACGTGGCGAATTGCCGGCGCGACACCCGACGCGCTCGGCTGCGCCGTGAAGGTGACGTCGAACGTACGGCGGCCGGCCTGCACCCGCGGGGGCCGCCACTTCACGGTCGCCGTCCCCGGGTTCGCCGTCACCGGGGCGAACCCCGCCCGCACCGGTAAGCCCGCCGCGGTGATCGAGACGTTGACCTCCGGCGCGCCAGGTGCGGTCGCGGCCAGCGCGAAGGCAAGCTGGCGTCCGACCGCCACCGTGAAACGCTTGCCCTCCAGAGGGGTGGGCGCGGTCCAGGTGGTCGAGGGATCCGCCGTAAGCCGAGCGGAGACTGAAGCGGGCAGTGCCAAGCAAGCGAGTGCCGCCACTGCCGGTGCGAGATGCCGGCCCCCCGTCAAGCGCCCGACACGATAGCCGACGTCCCGGCTATCTGATCGTCACCGGGGTCCCGATGCGCATCAAGCGATCGAGACGCCGGATCGAGGAATTCGGGAGCCGCACGCATCCGTGCGAGACGCGCCCCGGAAGGATCTGGGGCTGGTTAGTGCCGTGGATGCCGATGAAGCCGCCGCCGGGCCAGTCCGTCAACACGGAAGAGCGACCGTTCGTACCGAATGCGATCGCGCCGTAGATCGGGTCCGTGAAGCCCGTAAGCCGCTCGCGGATGTAGAAGCGACCGGGTGGCGTCGGCCAGTGCGACTGCCCTACCCCGACGATCGAGCGGAAGATCGGACGGCCGCGGCGAAAGAGTGTCGCCCGGAAGCGGGCGCGATCGATCACGAGGTGTGTGTCGACCGACCGGAAGCGCCCGACCGAGTCCCGCGGGATCCACGCGGAGGAGCCGTTGGGCAGCATCGGAAGCCGGACACGGAGCCAGTAGCGACCCTCCCGGTCGATCGTCCCGCCGAGGAGGTAGACCACGTGCGGGACATCCTCCGGGGTCACCTCTCGAAGCCTGATGAGTACACGAGCCGAGGCGGACGGCCGAGCACGCGCGTTGACGGAGCGAAGGAGAGTCGCGTTCTGCGAGTGGCCGTCGACGTTCGAGAGCCGAAACGTGCGTGTCGCACGCTTGCCGACGTGGACGTAGAGCCTGAGTGCAGGCGCGGTTGCACCACCGGCGGCGGCGCCGAAGAAGAGCGTCCAGTCCCCCCAATGTTGCGCGGAAGGACGCCAGCGGAAGATGACCCTGGCGGGCGCGCTGGAGACGCGTTCCAGCCGGGCGCCGGCGGGAAGTCGGTTAGCGAAGATCTCAACCGACGAGCCCAGCGGCCCGGAGGCCTCGAACGGGATGCGGAGCTCCGTGCCGATCCCGGCGACCACGGCGGTCCCGTGCTCGGGCGTATCCCCTTGCCAGAGGACCCCGTCGCTCGCGGGCGACGCGCCGGGAGCGGCCAGCGCGCAGGCGAGGAGCGCGACGCTGAGTGCTCTGCGAGCTCTCCGGTGTCTTCGGCCTGCGTCCATCTGTTCGACCCCTCGAATTTTGTAGCAGAGAGAGGGCGCCCTTTCGGGACGCCCTCTCGAACCCCGCGGCTGTTCGGTTCGTTAGCCGGTGAACGGCGGCCTTGTGCGGGCCCTGACCTTGCCCTTGGCGCCCTTGCCCTTCTTGGCCTTCTTGACCTTCTTCGTCTTCTTCTTCGCCTTCGGCTTGTACTGGTCGATCGCCGCGCTCTTCTTGAGTACCACGACGACGCGTTCAGTTGGTGAGACCACGCGCGTGACGCTGACCGCCGCGTCGCGCGCAGCCGATGACGCATTCCCGACGCCGCCGACCGACGCGAGGGCGACCAGCATCACAGCCGTCAGAGCACCGACGAAGGCGACGCGTAGCGAGCCGACGCGGGTGCGGCCGTTTTCCCTGACGCGTGCCTCGAGCTTTTGCACGAAGTCAGGCGTGGGCTCGGGCCGGCCTCCCCTTAGCTCGGCCTCGAGATCGAACGGCTCATGCCGTCTCCGCCAGTAACGCATGTCAGTCCCCCTCATTGCTTGGCATCTGTACCCCTACTACCGGGATGCCTCGCGTTTCCTTACAGCGGGACCCTCCTCTTCTCCATATGTCGCTCGCAGGCGTCCCAGCGCGCGGTGCAGGGCGACCTCGATCGCGTTCGTGCGCGCGCCGAAGAGCTCGGCGATCTGGCGAGCGGTGAGATCGGCGCCGTAGCGCAGGGCGATCAGCTCGCGATCACGGTCGTCGAGAGTGGTGACGGCCCGCGCGACGGTCAGGCGCCTGACCGCCTCGTCCTCCAGATCCACCGGGCTGGCCTCGTCTGCGTACTCGCTAGCTAGCTCCATGCGCGGTCGCCGTCCGTCGACACAGCGCTTGGCGATTCCCAGGAGCCAGGCCACCGGTTCGCCTTTCTTGGGGTCGTAGCTCTTGCGGTAGCGAAGCGCGCGCTCGAAGGTCTCGCTGGTGAGGTCCTCCGCGTCGGGTCCGTCGCCGACGCGGTAGGCGACGTACGCGTAGACGCGGCGGATCAGTGGCTCCGGATTGGCAAGGGGGTCGCGGCGGAGCATCAGCCGAGCTCGTCTCTGAAGTCCGCCAGCTCGGGGCTGCTCGGGTTCAACCGCAGTGCTTCCGCGAGAGCGCGGCGCTGCTCGCGCCCGCTGCCCGCCTCGGCGAGCCGGAACCAGAGCTCCCAGTCCGTCGGCTCCTTGGCGATCGCCTTGCGAAAGCTCGTCCGGGCCGCGGCGAGCTCGCCGGCGGCGAGCTGGGCCTCGCCGAGCCGCTGCCATGGTTCCGACGACCACGGGGCCCAGCGCCGCGCCTTCCGTGCCTCGTCCTCGGCTTCCGCGTAGTCGGGAGGCGAGGCGTCCGCAGCCTCCTGGCTCGCCGCGCTCGCACTCGCACCCACGAGGCCGACGAACGCGACTCCGGCCAGGGCGACGAGGACGGCGGCGCCCGCGAAGCGAACACTGGTGCGCGGAACAAGCGGCGCCCTCGGCGTCGGCCGCAGTGCCACGAGCGCGCAGCCACAGGCGAGGCCCGGCGCGGTCAACCCGACCAGCTCCCAGTCCCAATCGACGCCGGCATGGAAAAGGAAGGCGGCATAGGCGCCGATCGCACCGACGGCGAGCGGTTCCCGACGCGCCCCGACCGCGGCCACCGCCGGCACGCCGAGCGCAACGAGCAGCAGTGCGAGACCAATCGGGCCAAGCTCGGCGAGCACCTCGAGATAGAGGCTGTGCGCGTCCCGCACGATGTGGGGAATCGGGCGGGTTCGATTCCAGAATTGCTCGTACGTGCCTGCTCCCGACCCCAGGACCGAATGAGCTCGGTAGTCCTCCCACGCGGCCTCCCAGAGCTCGGGCCGGTAGGTGCCCGAGAACGTGAAGAGGCGTTGCTCCAGATCCTCTGGATCAGGCGGAGGTGGCGCCTTGAACGCGTCGTACGCATCCCTGACGAGACCGACCGGCCCGCCCAAGTTGACGAGGACAGCGCCGGTTCCGCCGATCGCAAGCAGCAGGAGCAGCGTTGCGAAGCCCAGGCGGACGGATCGAGACGGGTGGACGCGCCGCTCGGCGCCGACAAGCGCGACCGCCGCGAGCGCCGCGAGTCCCGAGCAGAGCACCACGATCAGCGCAACTTCCCGACCCTGGTCGACGGCGGCGAAGAGCAGCGCGTCGCGGTTCGTCAACGCCTCCGCGCTGAGCGCGACCCAGAGCGCAAGCGCTGCCGGAATTCCTGCTGTGATCGTGGCGACGATGAGGTGGAGGCGAGCAGGATCGAGCGCCAACGCGGCCACGAAGCCGATGCCGAGCGCGACCCAGCCGCCGCGGCTGAAGGTGAAGAACAGGGTGCAGACGAGCAACGGGAAAGCCGCGGCCGCGAGGCACCTCGCGACGACGTTCGAATCACGCGCCAAAACGCCGAGCGCGAGCAGGGTGCCCATCGCCGCGAAGGCCGCGAGGCCGTTCCAGTAGCCGATCGGCTCCGACAACCGGTACGTCGCGACCGGGTCGTAGGACCCGATCCGGTCGGGAAAGAGCTTCGTGGCCAGGCCGTAGATGCAGACGAGCGTGATCGCAGCCAGAACGCCGCGCAGCAGCGCCGGCGCGGTGCGGCGCCGGACAACGAGCACGAGCGCCGCGACCACGCCGATATAGGCCAGCACGCGAAAGCCTTCGGCGACGGTCTGGACCGTGTTCTCCGTCCAGAGCAGCGAGAGCCAGGTCCAGCCGGCCAGACCGGCGACAGCGCCGAGGAACACGATCCCGAACGCGCGACTCTGAAGCTCGACGCGAGCGAGCAGGAGCCACGCCGCAGCGATCCACAGGCCGATGAGCGCCGTCCAGCCCCACGCCGGAGGGAAGTAGCCGCCGTCGGCGGCCGCCAGTGCTCCCATGCCCGCGGCGGCTGCGAGCCCGACGGCGAGCGCCTCGAGCTCGGGGACGACGGCGCGGGCACGCACCGCAGGTGCAGCCGCGTCAGTCATCGACGCTCGAGGACCGGGCTCCGCGCACCTTGTTCAGAGACTACAGCGGTGCTCGGGCGGCGCCTGGGCGGCCGGGTCAGGGACCCTGTCCGCCGGCGTACCAGCGGTAGGTTTCGGCGACCCCGTCTTCGAGGGAGATCTCGGGCCGCCAGCCAAGCGCCTCGGCCGCGGCGCTCGAGTCGATCGCGCTGCGATCGAGTTCGCCCGGGCGCAACGGTTCGAGCTTCGGCTCGACGCTCGTCCCCGCCGCGCGTTGCAGAGCGTCGAGGAGCTCGAGCACGGTCACCTCCTTCCCCCAGCCGATGTTGAAGGTCCCGGCGCGTTCGCGGTCGGCGGCGAGCAGGAATGCGCGCATGACGTCGGTGACATGGACGTAGTCGCGCGTCGGCTTGCCATAACCGTAGGCGATCGGGGTCTCGCCGCTCAGGAGGCGATCGCTGAAGATCGCGACGACGCCGGCCTCCCCGTGAGCATTCTGTCGAGGCCCGTACACGTTCCCGAGCCGGAGAACGGCATTGGCGAGTCCCTCCGATCGCGCCTGCGTCGAAACGAACGCCTCGCCCGCGAACTTGGACGCCCCGTAGGGAGAGAGCGGCTGGGCGACGAGCGTCTCCGGTGACGGGATCGGCGCATCGTTCCCGTAGAGCGCGCCGCCGGTGGAGGCGAAGAGGACGCGGGCATGGAGACGGGCGGCGACCTGGCAGACGTTGAACGTCCCGCGGACGTTCGAGGCGAAGTCGAGGTCCGGATTGTTGACCGAAACGGTCACGCTCGCCTGCGCGGCCAGATGGCAGATGAGATCCGGCCTGAACTCCTCGAGCCGTTGGCGGAGCTCAGTCGCGTCCGCAACGTCGATCTCGGCGAGCTCGGCGGCGTCGGGCACGTTCTCGCGATTGCCCGACGAGAGGTTGTCGACTACCAGCACCGTGTCGCCGCGCTCCACGAATGCATCTGTGAGGTGCGAGCCGATGAACCCGGCGCCACCGGTGACAACGACTCGCACCGTCAGGTCGGCCTGGTTTGACACGTCGGGCAGTACCAAGTGCCGCGTCCCGCCACACGCGTCTTGGCGATGACCGTCCCGCAGCGTGGACACGGTTCCTCGTCGCGACCGTAGACGCGCAGCTTGTCCTGCATCGTTCCGCTTGCACCGTTCGGCGTGCGGTAGTCGCGCAGCGTCGTGCCTTGCCGCGCGATCCCCGCGCGCAGCGCAGCTTTGATGCCGCGGTGGAGTCGCCTGATCTCGGGTGGTTCGAGCTCGCCGGCCGGAGTCAGCGGATGGATCCGCGCTCGCCAGAGCGCCTCGTCGGCGTAGATGTTCCCCATGCCGGCAGCAGCCCGCTGGTCGAGGAGCGCGGCTTTGACCGGTGCGCGCCGCGCTTGGAGTCGCGCGGCGAGGGTCTTCGTGGTGAACCCCTCTCCGAGCGGCTCTTCACCGAGACGCTGCGTCAGGTACGGGACGTCTTCGCCGGGCTCGAGCAGGAGCCAGGTGCCGAAGCGGCGGACGTCTCGGTAGGTGACCTCCGATCCGTCGTCTAACCTGACAACAGCACGCCGGTGCGGATCGTCCTGGAGCGCTCCGTTGCGATGATGGCCGAGCGACCCCGTCATCCGGAGGTGGATTAGGAGTACACGACCGCTGCGAAACCGAAAAACCAAATACTTGCCGCGCCGCTCGAGCGCTTGAACGACCTCGCCGCGCAGTTCGGCGGCGACCTCCGCGGGATCGATTGGCCGCGTCAGCCTCGGATCGGTGATCTCAACGCGCTCGAACCGCCTTCCGACGAGTGCGGGCTCGAGGCTCGCGCGAACGGTCTCGACCTCGGGCAGTTCAGGCACGGCGAAAGCCTAGCCCCGAAGAGGTCGGAGCTAGGTGAGCGTGTCGAGGACGACTCCGGTCGTCCGGGGCTGCTCGTCGGTGAGCTCGTAAGCCGCGATCACCTCCATAGCAGCGGCTGCCCCGGAGCTTTGGTCCCGCGCGTGGACCTCGGCAAGGACGTCTCCCTCGGTGACCCGATCGCCTCGCTTGCGACGGCAGACGACGCCCACGGCGTGGTCGATGCGGTCCTCCTTGCTGATACGCCCCGCGCCGAGGTGCATCGCTGCGATCCCGACGGCGAGCGCGCCGAGTCTGCCGACGTATCCGTTGCGGTCGGCGACGACCGGCTCGACGACGGGTGCCTGCGGGAGCGCGTCCTCGGCCGGATCGCCGTCCTGTGCGCGGATCCAGCGGTCGTACGCTGCGAGCGCCGATCCGTCGCGCAGGGCCTCTTCCGCGCGGGCTCGTGCCTCCGCGGGGTCCGCTCTATCGCAGAGCGTCACGAGATGAGCGGCGGAGGCGACGGCGAGCTCCGTCAGGTCGGGCGGGCCGTCCCCGCGCAGTGTCGCGAGGGCTTCGCGGATCTCGACCGCGTTCCCGACCGCCTGCCCGAGCGGCTGATCCATATCCGTCAGCTCGCAGACGACCATGCGGTTGGCGCGGCGGCCGAGCTCGAGCATCGCCTCCGCAAGTGCTCGTGCGTCGTCGATCGACTTCATGAACGCGCCGTCGCCGACCTTGACGTCCAGGACGATCGCGTTCGCGCCGGCGGCGATCTTCTTGGACATGATGCTCGCCGCAATCAGCGAGACGTTCTCCACCGTCGCCGTGACGTCGCGCAGAGCGTAGAGCTGCTTGTCGGCAGGGACG
>Ga0126306_10000759_pt1 | contig 16059 bp, 19 predicted proteins | sample Plot27_FD_92592 | JGI IMG/M metagenome (GOLD analysis project Ga0126306, IMG submission 92592) | Serpentine soil microbial communities from UC McLaughlin Reserve, CA, USA - Plot27 | ecosystem: Environmental > Terrestrial > Soil > Grasslands | place: USA: UC McLaughlin Reserve, Lake County...
CAATGAATACCTTGAAACAACTGCAAAAGGAATTTTTGCATTAGGAGATATTGTAGGTCGATATCAATTCAAACATAATGCAAATCTTGAAGCACAATACGCATATAATAATATTATATACCCTAATAGAAAACAATCCGTTAATTATTCTGCTATGCCACATGCAATTTTTAGTTCACCACAAGTTGCAGGTGTTGGTTTCACGGAACAGGAATTAAAAAAGAAGAATATGTTATATACAAAATCAACATATCCATATATTAGTACAGGAATGGGAAAAGCATTAGAAGATAAAGATGGTTTTGTAAAATTTATAGTTGATAAAAATAATAGAAAGATCCTTGGATGTCATATTATTGGCACAGATGCTTCTATATTAATACATGAAGTATTGGTGGCAATGCGAATCGGCGATGGTACAATAGATAGCATTACTAAAACTATACACATACATCCTGCACTTTCAGAAGTGATTATTAGAGCAGCAGAGGAAATTTGACCAAATGAGAGTTAAATAAATTCGAATGAAAAATATTTACAACAATAGACTATGTATTATACTTAGAAAAATAATACCTTTGATAAATTTTTTACTAATAAAATATATAGATATATTGTTAATAATATAGTTATTAAGATGCTTGTTTTTGCCACTTTCTCCATATCTATCCTTTACATATTACAAATTGGATCTTCCAGCTGTTAAGTTCCTTCTGTTACTATTCTTCGAAAACAATTTGATTCAATTTTCTTGTTTTCAATAAGTTATAATGATGAATTCAATTGGGCACTACCAAATAATACTGAAAATGGCTGACACCATATTAAAACATATTTGTATTTATTAAAATCTGTATCTAAAGGTATTTGGTAGTTCTGATTGCCAATATTTGCTTTGAGTCTACCAAGATCTATGAAATCACTTGCCTGTTTATCAGTTGATAAATAGAGATGAACATCTGGTCCATTAGTAGATCTGAAATCTTCTAATCGTAGTATTTGAGATCCATTTGATAAGGTCAATATTTTCGCTAATCCCTCTGCTTTATGTATCCCATCACCAACGCCTATAAAATTACCTATCAAACCTCTATTTGGTATACTTTGGTTAATATTCATGGTGATAGTTTCATCTATAGTAGTATTTTGTTCTGCTGCAGTTCTCATTATCATATCTTTTTCTTTTTTAGTCATATTTTTTGCAGCATTAGTTTTCTCATCCTCTGTCATTGCCATAAATTTCTCAAAACCTATTAATGATTCGCTACTTAGTAATGGAAAAGGCTCATTTATCTCAGTATTTATGAATAAAGGTGAAATAGTATAAATGCCAATAGGAATTACTATTGCTGCTGCAATGATAATGCCTATTATTATTTTTGTTTTATCTTTCAATTAAGATTTCCATCGTTATACTATAATATAAAAACAACTTTTTTTGAAAATTACAATTAAACAAATAAATTTACATGCTCCTATAACTACTCTTCATTTCTGAGTATATAGATTAAAAATAATTAGTTAAACATTAAACATGAGGTATAACAGGTTATCAATGGCCTTTTGTGACCATTCTCTCAAACTGGTACCAAAACTGGCCCCTATTACTATCAAAACAGATTGCAAATATTAATTTTAGAATCTATGAAGCGAATTATTAAATAACTCTTTTTGTAAAAGATTTATAGAATTTGTGTAATTATTATTCTTTTAGTTTGATATTAAATGATTTTTATAGATTATATTTGCAATTACATTAGTCAAGCTGTCTAATTGGGGAAAATTTGATCCATCTATTAAATACAATGTAGTGCAAACATAGCTAATGAGTAAGAACAACAACACATCCTCAGTTTTAACAATTACTGTTCTTATTGCTGTGACAATAACTATGATAAGTGCAACCGCATTTTCAAATCACATAGTATTGGCACAAAACCAAAAACAATTTAATGCCAAACTTTCAGGTCAGCAAGAAGTTCCACCTGTCCAAACTACTGCATCTGGAATGGCATGGTTTAAATTAATGGAAGAGAAGGTATGGTTTAAACTTAATGTAACTGATATGCAAGGAGTCACACAGGCTCACATACATACTGGAAAACAAGGTGAAAATGGTCCTGTTGTTGTAACATTATATAAATCTGCTACTCCACAATCAATAAATGGTAAATTATCCTACGGAAATATTACTGCAAATCTGTTAGAAGGACCAATGAAAGGTAAACAAATATCTGACTTAGCTACTGCAATGTCAAACGGAGGTACATATGTAAATGTCCATACCGAGAAATATCCTAATGGTGAAATTCGTGGACAAATAATGATGGCAAATTTAACTAGTGATAAAATGATGAAGATGGATAAATAATAAGCAAATAAATTTTTTTTTTATTTTATTTTTTTTTAACTTTCACCTTTAATTTGAATTTGCTAGTTATATTTCATATCGGCAAAACAACATTGAAAATGATTATATTTTTTAGTTTTCTAAATGTTTAATATTCAATTGTGGGAATAGAAAATTCTGTTTTCTACTTAATCAACTAATGAATAAAACTTTGAACACAGCATAGAAGTTGAAATATATTTATAATTTATAAATAAAGTTACTAGCTGAAATACATAATAATTTTAATTTTACAAAAGATGAGCAAAATAGAATTTTAAGTATTAGGTTATAATGTTATAACGATTCCTCTAGGACATTGTTTATTGTTTATACTTGGTTTGCTTGTATATATAATGAAATGTACTGCGTTTAATTCATTCTAATTGTTAAAAAAGAGATTGTTTTTTTAAATTAGCCAACCGTGACTCTACCTGTCATCCATGGATGGATTACACAATGATAACCAAATGTTCCTGGAGAATCAAACATGTTATCCCATGCCATTCCTGGAGGTATTGGACCTGAATCAAAAAGAGGTGATGCAGCACCACTTCCTTCGTCATTAGCAGTTACCGTGTGTTCTGTAATATCCTCATTTATCCATGAAACTGTACTTCCTGGCACAACATTAATTGCATTTGGAGCAAATGGTTCAAGATTGCCTTCGTCTGGCGCTCCAGGTGTAATACTTACTGATTGTTGAGAAAATGCAATGAGTGTTGGGTTAGAGAAAATTCCAATAGTTAGTATGATGCTTGTCATTATTAGTAAATTTGAGATCAAAACTTTCACAGTATGCGCTAGAGAGGTTTGATATATAAAAAACTATATCTAATTAATTTAACTTTTAATTTAAAATCATTTCAATTTCAACAACCACCATTTTTAATATCTACATCTCAATAAACTAGAAAGTAATCGCCGACAAATACGTGTTGTATTATTGAGGGTCTTCTTTAAGTTACAATTCAATATTCTGCATTTATCTGCATTTGAATCATAATTCTATGGAAAAATAGAATACAGATTGAACTTTCTATGTTATAGAAAATATTTTCTTAGAGTTTGGAAAAGTAAATATTTAATTACTGGTTATTCAACTTCCTGTTCTTTATTATTAAGAATCAGATAATAAATTGATTATATAAAAGGTATTATCTATTATTATAGGGTATTATTCTATTCAAAACATTTGTCGAATTTTCTATCTAAAATTTAAATAAAAATATTGCAATAGTTCTTTTAATTGCTTTGTAGTTATTTCTACACTAAGAAAATGATAGAATTTAATATAAAAATTAGATTTGTAAAATTAAATTTTATTTATACAGGTTTTTATATGTTCTCTGTTTTAGGTCTTATATTTTTACTAAATTTAGAAGGTGATAATTTCGAAAAGGATGAATATAACAACAACAAAAATAATAATAATATCATAAATATAGCGTGGGCAAATGAGATCAATGGAACTGATAATTCAGATAACATTACAGGTACCCAAAGTAAGGATATTAAAGGACTGAATGGCAATGATACAATAACAGGAAAAGAAGCTGGAGATGATATTAGCGGAGGAAGTGGAGATGATACTATTTTTGGTAATGGAGGAAGAGATGTTTTAAGGGGAAAAGCAGGTAATGATCGAATAGAAGGTGAAACAGGAAATGACAGATTATATGGTGATAGAGGCAATGACATACTAATAGGAGGTCCAGGAAATGATACATTTACTGGGGGACTTGGCAAAGATGTATTCATATGCAGTACAGGAAACGACATACTAACAGATTTCAATGTTACTCAAAAAGACACAACTCCTCAGCAAAATGATTGTGAAAAAATGAGATATGGCAATACAGATTATTATATATCCTTACAACAACAACAAAAAAAAGAAGAACAACATGAAGACGAAGAGGAGGACTCCATCCATGCAGAAAGTACAACAAACCATGAGAAGAAAAAATCCGATAGTAAAGATGGATTCTTTTTTGGTCTATTTAAATAAATCGATGTGTCACCCTTGTTTGATAATTGGCACTTCTTTCCCATATCTTTCCAGACTTAGTTTTATTTATTACTGAGATGTATTTTTCCTTATAGTGTTTTTATATAGTATTTTATATAATAATATAAAAAATTGTATTCTTCAATGAAGGAAGGAAATCAGAAATTCTCAAGTTAATTAATGATATTCTCTCACTAAAATAAATTAATAAATATTAATAGTGTTGTGCCGTTCTCCTTGATCTAGTACCTATTTTCTACTATGACAAAGTAACATTAAACAATTTCTTTCTTTCTTTAGTTTTCTATCGGGCTGGCAAGGAATTAGGTTTATCAAAGTGTTTAACTACTCTCTTTTCACATTCACTTCTCTCTGGTGGTCTTAAGTCTTCACTAGCAACACAAGCATGATATCTATCTCCAATTTGTATTAAACCGATATCCGTCTTTCGGTCAAAAGTAAATGTTCTTTTTATTGTACTATCACCACTTTTGTCAAGTTCTGCCTGAACATCTTCTATAACTTCTGATTGAATTTGGCCCTTTATCATGGCAGCTATTACTAACTTTTTAGTATCTTTTTTATCCGCTAGAGGAGCGAGAATTTTTATTTTAACTGTACCGCTATTTGAGTCACTTACATTATTCAGATTTGCTTGATAGACTACTTTGCTTTTTGCATATACCTGTGAACCAGCAGTAAACAGTTCAATTTCTGTTGGTTTTTTTATGTTTAGTATATCTCCTTCATTACAATCAAATTTTGCAAAGGAATTGTATTCTGTCATCAAATCTCCAACTTGATACACACATACAAAAAATTCATCAGGTACATTAGCCTCCACTATACCGTTATCTATGTCTGTTTTTAATTCAACATCAAGTTTTTTCTTGCTTTTGTCTATTGAAGAAATAGGAATATCTTGCTTAAAGTCGTCACCATTTATAAAAGCGGTAATTCTCAAAAATTTGGTTTTCTCCATATCTATATTTTCCAAGTGTATACTTGTTTTGACTGTTAGTTGGTTTTTATCTTTTTTATTATCATCAGTATTTTTTTAGCAAAGACCATTTCAGCAGAATTAGATGCCAAAAAAATACTACTAGCAAAAACTATAACAATGATAAAGATGATATACTGAATTGGAATTTTAGATCTCATTTAATTAATTAATTAAGAACTTGTTTTGATATATTTATTGTTCAGGATAAATTTTTCCACATAAAAAGTACAGTAAAAAATTTATTAACAATTCTTGCTGAATTATAATCGAGTAAATTTTTAGTTTAATTAATTTCGGTAGATAATATTAATTATATTTTATACCATCAAGAGAATATCGAGAAAGAGTCTATTTTAAAATGAATACTTTATTCTTTTGCCTTATGTTTCATACATTTCAGTATAGGAATGACTATACATTATTAGTTTTTTTTGGTATATAATTCAAGTAAATTGAATATGTTAGTGTAGAATTGAGTTATATTAATTTGATTAATGTATCTAAATTATTATTCATAATATTATCTATTTTTTTTAATGATTTATCTATTACTAATTAACTGAGATAGATATTAATTTCAAAATGGATAATTCTAAATCGCCTTGGACAAATAAAATAATTATCTATTATAAATTGGAAATACTTTAATTTGAAATGATAATATTACTATTATCATACAATTTAGTTGGAGGACGTATTTCTCTTATTTCCAAGTCATAAATATCAAACTTGAAATCATTTGCCTTGATTATAACAATTGGAGAACCCCACGTAATTGCTTGACCATCTGTTTCAGCACCACATAACTTCATGTTATCTCCCCAATTTCCAGTATCTATTGCCTGATGTACTTTCTTATAGGGTCCTTTCCCACCATTTTCTGTATCAACCCAAGTTTCTAGTTTTACTGCGGTATCATTAAGATTATATGCTATTGCTTTAAAACCGATTATTTTATTATATATGTCTCCCACTGTTTTCATTTGATCATTGTAGCGTTCCCATTCATAATCAATATGAAATTGTTCTTTTTTCATCCTTACTTGTCCTTCATTTGAAAGATTGTTATGATAACTTGACCCTCCACAAAAAAATTTCGGTCCTTTCTTATAATCATTATCAAGTTGACTATGAGATATTGATCTAGTTACTATTGAAATAGAATGTGAATCTCCTTTAGAACGTGCTGAATCAAGTAGTTTAAAAATCAAAGTGACTTCTATATTTTTCCAATCAGTTGGTTTATACCAATATCCACTCTTTTTTAGTTCCGAATAATCCCAGCTTTGAATTTTACCTTTAGACAAATTGTTTAATTGTTCTACTTTATCAGGTAATATTCCTGCATCCTTGGTATGAATATCAATTCTAGGTCGTCCATAGTCTATTCTCCAACTTCCATCATCATTTTGTTTTGTAAAGACGTTTGATTTATCTGTTTTATCTACTTGGACTTTATCATTTGGATTATTAATGTTGAATCTGTATGTCTGTCCGTTTGCTATAGTTTCATAAACCTCAGGTATTACTATTCGTTTTATAGGAAAGAAAGATCTATAAGCAGGATCTATATAAGAGGAATCGGATTTTTCGTTTTCGTCGCTATTTTTTTTATCTTTATCTTTATCTTTTGTTTGTTCGTGCTCTTCTTTATCTTTTTTAATCTCTTTTCCTTCATTTTCATCTACTTTTTCTTTGTTGTTGTCGTTAGGTTCTGCGTAGATATATAATTTAGATAAGTGATCATCTGTGTGAGTATAATTGGTAATAGTTATTATCATAACGATAATTAATATAAAAAATAACAAAGAGAATGTAAATTCTGTAATATGTATATACACTTTTTATTAGTATTTACCTATTATATATAATAACTACTTATAATTATTATAGAATTTATTACGGTAATTGTAAAGCTTATTGATATGTTATAACATTTTTCTTTATTTTTTGCAAATGGATAAAAAATATAAGAATTGGAGATTCTTTATGCATTCTACTTAACAAGTAATTTTTAGCGAAATGCATGATAAATTATGAAATTAGATTCTAGATATCCACTTTAGAAATATTTTCACTATATAAAATAATGAGAAAATATTTATTTATGTACCTACATTTATAGCCATTATTAAAATTCAATAGAGGAAAATGATTTTGAAAAATAATAATTATTTTTTTAAAAATTCTTGTTACTATTCTTATATTTGTATTTCTATATTTTTTTATTATCAGTAGAGGGGTTTTTGGTAGAGATGATGACACTAACAACATACTAAACTTCATCCTTACGAGGAAGATAGCAAAACAATATTTAAATATTTGTTATATTATCTAAGACCATTTTATCATCCATTCAAATAAATTTAAAATGGATTCCACTAATTCTTGACCTTTTTCAGTCAATTTATATTCTACTCGAGGAGGTATCTCATTATATGCTTGTCTTTTTAATATTCCGCCTTTTTCTAATTCCTTTAATCGACAAGCAAGAGTTTTACTACTAATACCTTTCATTAATTCTTTAAAATGTTTGTATCTGACAGGATTTGTTGTACAACAGAGCGGAATAAGCATTTCAAATGTTCCTCTTTTGGTTATCAATTTTCGAAGTTTTGCAGTCTCTAACATTAGTTTTTGAGAATCATAACCGTCAAAATTACAATTATCATAAAGAGGGAGTCTCTTTACTTTTTGTCCCTTTGTTTCTGTCATGATACTTTGTGTATTATAGTATTCTTAATAACTTAAATAGTTTCCCTAGTAAACAGAGGTATGCATAAAGAAATACTCAAAGAAAAGATCAAAGAGAATTACGGTAAAATTGCTTTAAATGGTAACCTTGGTTCTTGTTGTGGTCCACAGGGAATTAATGATATTAATAATATTTCTAAAAAACAAATGTCATCTAATGTCGGATATAAGGATATTGAATTAAAATCAATTCCTGAGGAATCAATTCTTGGATTGGGATGTGGTGCACCATTAAAGTTTGCAGATTTGAAAAGAGGCGAAACTGTAGTTGACATTGGTTCGGGTGCTGGAATTGATGTATTTTTGGCATCAAAATTGGTAGGTAATAAAGGAAAAGTTATAGGAATTGATATGACTAATGAAATGCTGGAAAAAGCAAGAAAAGCATCAATTGGTTGTTAACAATAGAAATGTAGAATTTAGAAAAGGAGATATAGAAGAAAAAATCCCTATTGACGATAATTCGGTAGATGTTGTAATAAGTAATTGTGTTATTAATTTGACCTCTAATAAGACAAATACTTTTAAAGAAATTTATCGTATATTGAAAATAAATGGAAAAGCAAGAATGATTATTTCTGATCTTATAACAACCAAAGAAATTAGTAAAGATGAAGAGATCAATACTAATAATTGGTGTAGTTCTATAGATGGTGCATTAACAAAAGAAAATTATTTACAAAGCATTAAAGATGCAGGATTCCAAAATATTGAGCTATTAAATGAAAAAACCTTCATGGATGAAAACCATTTTAATGACGGACACAAAATCGTCAGTATAATAGTTAAAGCAATAACAAATTAGGTATGGTATAATCATGAAATTTTTTGGACAATCTAAAACAAGAAGTAGTAGTAACAAAGATGATGCTACAACTGTTCTCTTTGTATGCGTTGAAAATGCAGGAAGGAGTCAAATGGCAGAAGGATTTTTTAAAAAATATGCTCCCAAAGGATTTAAAATACTTTGCAGGAACAAATCCTGTATCACAAATCAACCCATTAGTAGTTGAAGCAATGAAAGAAGTTGGAATAGACATTAGTAAACAAAAATCTAAAGAGTTAACTGATGAAATGATTCGAGAATCTGATAATGTAGTAAATATGGGTTGTATGAACAAAAACTTTTGCCCTACAATATGTTTACCAAAAGTTATAGAATGGAATTTAGAAGACCCAAAAGGAAAATCTATAGAAGAAGTTAGAGAAATAAGAGATGAAATTGAAGAAAGGATAAAGGAATTTGTGGCAGAAATTACAACTACTACTCAAAGATAAATTAGACAAAAATACAAAAATCTTTTTTGCTGAACTTATTGGAACTTTTATAGTAATAGTATTTGCTACCGGATCTGTTGTATTGGATGCAAAATTGAATGGAGCATTAGGACTTCCTTTTATCGCAATTGCTCCTACTATTGCTGTTGCTGTTGGAGTTTATCTTTTTGGAAAAATATCTATGGCACACTTTAATCCTGCAGTCACTGTAGGATTTTTAATTACAAAACATTTAGAAAGAAAAAAAGAATTACTCATAGTTTATCTTTTAGCAGAAATCATAGGTGGAATATTGGCAAGTATTTTCATTTTTTCTGTCATGGGTAATGAAGCAAATTTGGGTGCTAATGCTCCAAATTATATTGACTTTCCCATTTATGTTATTGTGGAAATTGAAATATTAGCATCTGCTTTACTTATGTTGGTAATACTGATAGTAGTATATACAAAGGGAGCAAAGAAATTTGGTGGAATAGCAATTGGCGCTATAGTAGGTTTAGATATCTTTGTGTTTGGATTAATATCTGGTGCTTCTATGAATCCTGCTCGTTCGTTGGCACCTGCTATTGTATCTGGTTATTATTTTGATTTATGGCTTTATCTTACTGCACCATTCATTGGAACTTCAATAGTAGCAGTACTGTTAAAGAATAAGTTTTGACTATTTTAATAATAAAAAAACAAAACCTTAGATTATTATATTATTATTATTATGTATAGATTACAAATAACAAATTAAGTTAATGTTAGAAAAATCTAATATATAATTAACTGCTTTTTCCTAATAATTGCCTAGAAATTTCAAAACTTGCAATTGATTATGACAAGGCTATGAATGAGTAACTATTTTGTTACATTTTAATTTAGAATAATTTAATTATTTAAGATTTGATTAACTTTGTTATTCTAAAGGTCACTGGCAAATGAATCCCTTATTATTCATTCGCCTTTGATACTATATAGTAGTTCTTAAAATAACAAGAGAAACAAATACTATTTAATAATTTAAGTTAATATCATAGTCTGAAATAGATAATCAGAACTATTAAAAAGCTCACTAAGTAATGAATTAAAGTATTAAATAATAAAACAATACTATTAAAACTGTTGATGTTTAACAATTTTAATAATATTAATGCTAGTAGTTATGATGTACTGCCAAGACAATTTCTCAATTATATAGACTATGAGTTAAGTTGTTTTGAAAAAATTACAAATAAGAAATTTTTCTTTAATATATTAAAATATGACAAATTTGAATTAAATGTATATGAATCAAAAAAAGCGGAGGAAGAAGAAGAGGATAATGATAAATCAAAATATCAGATAATTTACAGAGCAAACAATCTCTATCAATTTATCAAAAGATTATTGATGATTAGAGAGTATTTAATAAAACATTTTGACAATAATATAACAAAAACAATAATATTATAATAATCAAAAAGGAAAAAAGGTTTTGCTAAGATTATTTTATAATACTAATAAACTAATAAGTAAATATTTATTATAAAAACAAAATGGTCGATAATATTAAGAAAAGGACAGATCTACTTACACCACAATTACTAAAAACACCAACAGGTCAACAAGTTATATATGAATTTCTAAAATCCCTATCGGAAGAATATTCACTTGAAGATTCATTGGAGAAGGCAAAGATCATTGCTCAACAAAAAGGTTCATTATTACCATTTCAGATCTCTTTTATTCTAGACTTATTGAATATTTTAGGTCCTGTTGTTATCCAATTTTTTACTGATTCTAAAAGAAGTAAATTAAAAAACTGATTATTATTTTAGTATTAAATTGAATTTACTATTAGTATATATGAGATTAAAATTTGGATTAAGTATAAACTTAGATTAAATGGAATCAACAAATATTATATAATTACTGCTATTGTGAATGCTTTAGCAAATAATATTATTTCACTAGTAATTAAACATATTATGGAAGTAATGGAAAATTCAGTTTTCAGTTTTACTCTGAGAAAAGATAGCACATTACGATTTTAGTATATATATATAATCCTAACTCCAATTACTTTAGAGGAAAAACATAACTTTTTAGTTCATTGTTAAGTAGTTAGAAATAGTTACGCTTCTACTCTCTATTGTATTATCAATAGGAGAATTTCTAATAATTAATTTACAGGTGGGAAATTTTTCATCTAAAACAATGTTCTTCTATTGATTATATATTAATATTAATAATTTTAGCAAAACGCAGAAATACTATCTTCTTTTGTTGTTTTTGTTCTTCTTTGCAAATCCCAATTTATAATGATTTTGCAACATTCCAACATTTCCAGTTGATAGACAATTTTACTAGTATGCTCTATATCTGTTCTTGCTATTTTCAATTCATATTCTAATCTTTTGACTTTAAAATTTACTATTTGTTTTAAAGATTCTAAACTATTATTCTTTTTTTGTTTATTTAGAACCCATTGTAAAGTTTCAATTTGTAATTGGAACATCTTGTTTACTACTGGAGAATTTTGTGGACTAATGTGATATTCTAAAGTTTTAATACCTTCATCAATATTTTCTTCTAGACTCCTTTCAAGCGATATAATCATTTGCTCAATTGAATCAAGTATTATAAAACAAGGAAATCACTTTAAATGGAGGGGGAGAGGGTTAAATATTTTGTATTTCACTATTTTTTAAAAAATATAATAAACAAAAGTAATCAAAATTATCTTTTCCTAATTTTAATTCATTAGGAATATTTTCGAACGGAAATAATGTTTTTGCACAATATATTTTAAAGAATTAAAGTCATTTACAATATCCAATGCCAAAAATTTATTTAATGGAAATGTACATTCTTGTTTATCACTGAATAACTATTATTATTCTCTATAATAGTAGATTTTTCAATCGGTATCTAATGCCATTGTGTTCATCCCTCTATATTATTACAGGGAATAAAAAATCCATCTAGTTGTTCAGTGATGTTGGGATGGGAAAGTCATACGATAAGCATATAATTGAAATGGTAATATTGATACGAGGAATAGTAGTTGTTGTTGTTTACAAACCTCTCTATTGCTATGTTATAATACTACCGTTTCTTCCCTTTCTCATCCAAATTTAATAAATTTTTTAAAATATTATAATATAATATTACCAATAATCTTAGTTTAAGTAGACTATCAATTAATGCACATAATATAATGTACGGTTTAAGTGGATAATTAACATACATAACTTTAGCAGAAAAAATTAATTAATTCTAAAATAAGATCTAATATCCAAAAAATATAGAACAAAAAACTAATACATTTTTAACAAATAGTTTTTGCTTTCATATGATAAAATAAGATATTGGAGTATTATCTAGGTTGTTCAGGATGGAGTTACGATGGATGGAAAGGAGTGTTCTATCCTAAAGATTTAGATAATAGATATTGGCTTTCATATTATTCGAAAATTTTTGATTTTGTTGAAATAGATTCTACTTTTTACAAAATACCTTCTAAGTTTATGGTTAACAACTGGAATAAAAGAACATCAGAAAATTTTAAATTTGCTGTTAAATTTCCAAAAGTTATAACTCATGACAAACGTCTAAAAGATGTAGAAAAGGATATAGAACAATTTTATTATGCAATGGAACAACTATATGATAAGATACTTGTATTTCTGATTCAGTTACCTCCATCTTTACAAATTGCTGAAGGATTGGGTTTGATTAAGAATCTACATTACCAGTTAGATCCATCTTTTAGATATGCTATAGAGGTTAGACATCATAGTTGGTTCAATGAACTTTTTTACAATGTTCTCAAAGAAAGAAATTATTGTCTTGTCTGGAGTCAGCAAGATATTCTTACTACTCCTCCAATTTTAACTACTGATTTTGTATATTTGAGGTTAATCGGAGATAGGAGCATCAATGAAAGGGATTTTGGTAAAATAAATAAAGACAAAACAAAAGAAATGCAATTATGGATTAATAAACTCAAAGATATTAAAAATAATGAAAAAAGGATTAAAAATGCTATAATATCAGCAAACAATCATTACGCTGGTTTTGGTCCAATGACTGCAAAGTTATTCTCAGAAATGATGAATTTGAAAGATCCCATAAGACCATTTCCTTTTTTGAATTACAAAATATCTTCTAATGAGACTACTATATTGGAAAATGAATGGAAGTATAGTATATACAAACAATCCCATTATAAGACTAAAACAAGACAAACGGATATTTCTGAATTCTTCACATAAGATAATTTAATTATTCTTAACTAACTAACATTACAAATCAATTTGTTAAAAAATATAAAATATTAGTAATTTGTCATTAGCGTTCTACACCAAATGCTAATTTTATTGTAGCATGATATTTAGTAATACTACCTGTATTTGGGTCTACGACAGCGGTTTTACTTACAACCTCGAGCCCTGTGATTCCTCGTATTGTTTTTGTTGCCTCTTGGAGCGCAACTTCTACGGCCTCTTGCCATCCTTTATCAGAACTACCAACAAGTTCTACAACAGTTGCAATTGATTCAGACATAGTTGTTATCGGTTTTTGCAATTATTAAATATTGTCATTGGAAATGTACTTTAACTATGGATATAGTAAATCAAAAGAATTTGTAAAAAAATTACAATCCTAGCATGAGAGAGACAAGTTTTTGTTATATAGTCTTTCCTTTTACTTTTACTATTTGTATAATCTCTATAACTTGAAATTTATCTATCATTCAATCTAAGAATAAATATCGCTAGAGTAAAAGATTAATTAAAATATTTTATACTCAAAAAACCATAGCCTGTATAATGTATACATAAAACCATGACAGAGTATACACATATACATAAACACACAGGCTATGGTTTATGATAAGTTTCCCAATGTAATGGATTGAAAATTTAATCATATCCAAGATATTTAAAAATTAGTAAACAAGGTTAACAATCAATTTTATAATGTAAATTGTCATAGCCTGAACAAATAAGCATAGAAAGTTTTTATAGATATTACACATTACCTGTCCAGACTATGAGAAACATGATTTTTATATATTTGATGAGAGAAAGTTTTTTTGAAAATAAAGGAATATTTGATTTTAGGTTAAAGAATAAGTTGAGGAACATAGATTAAAAGAACATAGCAGCAGTAGTCCTACTAATAGAGAAACTAAATTGTAAATAGAAGTTAATTAAAATGTACTTTCCATAAACGTTTTTCTGTAGAAAGTAAAGATGACAACTTCTCATAGTAACCAAAGCCACATTCATCTAAAACAACTTCAAAATCAAATTTTTCTCTGGAAAATAAATGATCGTTTTCTTCTTTTTGAATTTGCGATTTTAAAGCAGTAGTGATCTTATTGGAGATACTGTTAATAGAATAGACATACCAGAAATTATTAGCTGTTCTTAATCTCGATAAATGCTGCCTTAAATTTGCTTTATTTGTTAATGAACCAGTATAGTAATTGTTCATCAGTTCAATATTTACATCAATCCATGATGGAGTTCTCCAAGAAGCAATTTTTTGGAAATCAAATTCTTCATACTCACAACCTCCATTTATGCCACATTGACCTCCAGAGTCAAATGTAGTTATTATACAATTTGCCAGTTTAGCAACATATTTGCGAAAATCAATACCAGGTTGCATCCATCCAACAAAGGCTAAATCAAATTTGTGGTTATTTGTGAAAAATTCAATTGGAGTGGAATATATGTAATTGGGTTTAGTCTTTTTTAATAAATAAAGAGGCAATAGATTTTGTTCTATACCTATAGATTGTGGTAAATATTTTCTTATTCTTCTTAGGAAATCTCCATTACCACATCCAATATCAATATATTTTGGATTCTCAGAAAGAGCTTTGGCAATTGATATTACACGTAGAACATCAATTTTTCTATAACAAAAATAGGTTCCAGAAAATAATGGGAATATAAATCGTTCATGATGATAAGAAGATGGTTTTTTTAGTTGGTATTGTTTGTAAAATTCATATGCTTTAAGAATTTCGTCAAATGAAAAAGACATAAATTAACAAGATAATAGTAAGAATATGTTTATAATAATTTGGATTATTGTTACAAATTAGTTGAAGATCAGTTATAGATTAGAAAAAAAACTTTATTATAACAGTGTTTAAAAATCCCAAAAGGCTTATTAATCTATATCATTAACTGTTACTATGGGTAGAAGTTTTAGTGACTGGTGGAATACTGTTCCAGCAGATTTAAAAGAAAAAGCTCGTAGAGGGGACGAAAATAATAAACCATTACTGAACCAAGTTAATTATGTTCTTCTTCATTTGCATTTAGCAGGAAAGCATGATGCAAAACCATCACATGATGAACTAAAGGATTGGCTTCATAGTGGACAAGTAGACGTATTGAGAATGGCTGCTAAAAAATAAAATATACTTTTAGCTTTTTATTACATAAAATTTTTTATACTAAATATTCTACTGCTGCATTTTTAACCTCCATATATATTATAACACTGTTTTGGTATCGACATAGGGTTTAAATAGTTTCGCCAACATCGGACCATTAGTGAAATATTGAATGACAATTGCAATACTTCCAGATGTTGATGAACAAAGATGTATTGGATGTGCACTTTGTGTAGAAA
>Ga0126306_10000760_pt1 | contig 16041 bp, 16 predicted proteins | sample Plot27_FD_92592 | JGI IMG/M metagenome (GOLD analysis project Ga0126306, IMG submission 92592) | Serpentine soil microbial communities from UC McLaughlin Reserve, CA, USA - Plot27 | ecosystem: Environmental > Terrestrial > Soil > Grasslands | place: USA: UC McLaughlin Reserve, Lake County...
GCCACGATCGACAAGGCTTTTCATGTGTCGCCGTTCCTGGGAATGGATTCCGAGTACAGGATCCGCATGACGACTCCGGGCGAACAGCTGCGCGTGCACATGGAGAGCAGGCGCGAGGGAGGTGTGGACTTCGACGCCACGCTCGCGCTCCGCCGGCGCGCGCTGTCGCCCTGGCCGGTGGTCCGCCAGCCGTTCATGACGGCACGCGTAGTGGCCGGGATCTACGCACAGGCGGCGCGGCTGCGGCTGAAGGGCGCTCCCTACCACCCCCACCCCGCGCGATGATCGCGCGCGCGATCGTCAACTGTCTGCTCAGGTGCGTGCGCGCCGGGAGGATCGAGGTGGTGGAGGGCGGATCGCGCCGCTCGTTAGGCCCGCGGGGCGCGGAGCTCGCGGCCGCGGTCACAGTCAACGACCCGTCCTTCTGGACTGCGATCGCGCGGCGTGGCAGCCGCGGGCTCGGCGAGTCGTATGCGGACGGTGCGTGGGACTGCGACGACCTCGTCACACTTGTCCGGATCGCGGCGCGGGAGGTGTCGCGGTTCGACAGGGTCCGGGCTCCCTCCGCGCCGCTCCGGAACACGCTCGCCTCGCGGACGCGCCTTAACACACGCGCCCGCGCGCGCGACCACGTGGCCGCCCACTACGACCTGGGGAACGAGCTGTTCGCGCTCTTCCTCGACGAGACCATGACCTATTCCTGCGCGGTGTTCGAGACACCGGAGACGCCGCTGCGCGAGGCGCAGGAGGCGAAGCTCGACATGATCTGCCGCAAGCTCGAGCTCGAGCCCGCGGACCACCTCGTGGAGATCGGCACCGGCTGGGGATCGCTGGCGCTGCGCGCGGCGGGCGAGTACGGCTGCCGCGTGACGACCACCACGCTGTCGCGCGAGCAGCACGCGGTGGCCACCGAGCGGGTGCGCGCCGCCGGTCTCGACGGCCGCGTGGACGTCATGCTCGAGGACTACCGGGACCTGCGCGGCCGGTACTCGAAGCTGGCTTCGATCGAGATGATCGAGGCGGTCGGGTGGCAGCACTTCGACACCTTCTTCAAGTGCTGCTCGCGACTGCTCGAGCGCGACGGGCTGATGCTCCTGCAGGCGATCACGATCGACGACAACGCCTACGAGGTCGAGAAGAGCGCGCGCAGCTTCGCGAGCGACGTGATCTTCCCCGGCGGCTGCCTGCCGTCGGCGGCGGAGATCGGGCGCGCGACCGCCGCCGCGACCGACTTGCGGATCCTCGACATGGACGACATCACGGCCGGCTACCCGCCCACGCTGCGTCACTGGCGGGAGAACTGGGTGGCCGCCGCGGACGAGGCCGAGCGGCTCGGTGCGGACCGCCGCTTCATCCGGCTGTTCGAGTTCTACTTCGCCTGGTGCGAGGGCGGCTTCACCGAACGCCGCATCGGCGACGTGCAGGCGCTGCTCGCCAAGCCGGCCTATCGCGGATCGCGCGAGAACATCCGGCGCGACACCGTGTCGAGCAGCGCGGCCGGGCCGCGCGAGGCGAGCTTCGCGAGCGCCAGCCTGCCGCCCGGTCCCAGCACGTGATCGCCGCGCTCGACGGCGCGCACCACCTTCGCCGCCCACTCCTCGGGGCTCGTGTCGCTCCAGGAGGCAGCGTCCATGTGGCGCCCGTAGACCTCTCGGGTGGCGTCGAGCATGTCGGTGTCCACGCCGGGGGTCACGAGGTGGAGCACGTTCACTCCCGTGCCGTCGAGCTCGCGCCTGAGCGACTCGCTGAAGGCGACCACGCCGGTCTTCGCCGCCGCGTAGGTGGTCGCCGCGGGGAACCACGCGTAGCCGCTGATGCTCGCGTTGTTCACGATCGTGCCGCGGCCGCGCTCGACCATCCCCGGGAGGAGCAGCTTGGTGAGGTGGACGACGCCCACGAGGTTCACCTGGAACATCGCGTAGATGTCGCCGGTCTCCTGCTCCTCGAGCAGGCCGCCGGTCATGAGGCCGGCGTTGTTCACGAGCAGGTCGACCGGCGGGAGGCCGGCGGCGCCGTGCTCGATGGACTCAGCGGTCGAGAGGTCGAGCTCCACATTGCGGGTCTCGCGGGCGGCCGCGGTGGGCGGGTCCGGCGCGTCACCCCGCACGCCGCAGAGGAGCAGGCCGAGCGGGCGCCGGGCGAGCTCCTCCGCGATCGCCCTGCCGATCCCGCGGCTCGAGCCGGTGACCAGCGCGGTCTGTCCCTGTAGGTCCATGTCTTCGAACGGCCTCCTCAACCATCTACGCACGGGCACGGGTGAGCCGATCATCCTGCTGCACCCGCTCGGCGCGGAGCTGGTGGTGTGGGAGCCGGTGGTCGCGCGGCTCGCGGAGGAGCGCGACGTGATCGCTGTCGACATGCCCGGCTTCGGCCGATCGCCCGCGCTTCCCGACGGGGTGGCGCCCACGCCGCACGCGCTCGCCGGCGCGGTGGCGCGCCTTCTTGACGCGATCGGCCTCGACCGCGTGCATGTGGCGGGCAACTCGCTGGGCGGATGGGTGGCGCTCGAGCTCGCCAAGGCCGGGCGGGCGCTGTCGGTCGCCGCGATCTCCTCCGCGGGGTTCTGGCGGCGGCCGCTCGGCCCGCGGCCCGGCCCGGATCGGCGCACCGCCGGGCGGCTTCTCCTGCCGGTGCTGAGCGCCGTCGTGCGGACGCGCCGCGGGCGCAACCTGCTGCTCCGAGGATCGGTCGCGCACCCCGGGCGCGTGCCGCGGCGCGCGGCAGCGCGCCTGGTGCGCTCCTACGTGACGGCGCCCGCCTACGAAGCCGCGAACATGGCGATGCGGTCGGCCGTGTTCTCCGGCGCCGAGCGGATCGAGGTGCCGGTCACGCTCGCCTGGGGGTCGCTCGACCGGCTGGTGTCGCCGCCGCGAACCACGCCGGCCGGCTGGGCCACGCGCGTGCTGCATGACTGCGGCCACATCCCGACGTGGGACGACCCCGAGCAGGTGGGCCGGCTGCTGCTGGAGGCCAGCGCTAGAGCTCACGCCGCGCGTACTTCGTGAGCCGCTCGCGCGCCCGCTGGGTCGGGCGGCGGCGGCTCCACTGCTCCGCGTCGATGCGCTCGGAGCGCTCGAGGTCGCGCTCGAACACGTCGTGCAGCAGCCCGGCGAAGCGCTCGCTCTGAACGCACAGGGTGACCTCGTCGTGGAGCTGGAACGAGCGGTTGTCGAAGTTCACCGAGCCGACGGATGACCACGTGCCGTCGACGGTCAGGGTCTTGGCGTGCAGCATCGTCGGGCAGTACTCGTGGATCTCGACGCCGGCGGCCAGCAGCTCGTCGTAGGCGGCGCGACCGGCCGTGCGCACGAACTCCTTGTCGATGTGCGAGCCCGGGACGAGGATGCGGAGCTTCACGCCGCGCTCGGCGGCCTCGACCAGCGCGTCCGCGAACGCCGGGCGTGGCACGAAGTACGCGGAGGTGAGCTCGATGGAGCGCTTCGCCGCGGCCAGCGCGAGGTACACGAGCGCCTCGGCGTTCGTGTCGCCGATCGTCGCGCTGGAGCGCATGACCTGCATCGCGCCGCCGTCGTCGAGCTCGTCGATCTTCGGCAGATACCGGTCCCCGGCCAGCACGTCGCCGGTGCACTCGAGCCAGTTCTCGGCGAAGGCGCCCTGCAGGCCGCGGACGGCCGGGCCGCGGACGCGCACGTGCGTGTCGCGCCAGTGGTCCGGATCCTCGGCGTCACCGGTCCACTCCTCGGCGATGCCGACGCCGCCCGTGAATCCGACCGTGCCGTCGATGATCAGCAGCTTCCGGTGCGTCCGGTGCTGAAGCCGCTTGACCGCGTACGGCTTCGGCGGGCGGAAGAAGCAGACCGACACCCCGGCATCGCGCATCTTGCCGACGAGCTTGCGGTCCATCTTCGCCGCGCCGACGGCATCGAGCACGACGTTGCACTCCACCCCATCGTTCGCCTTCGCGCAGAGCGTGTCCGCGACCTCGATGGCTATGTCGCCGCGCCAGTACGCGTACGTGAGGAGATTCACGGTCTCCTCGGCTTCGCGGACGGCGTCGAGGTAGGCGGGGAAGATCTGGTCGCCGTTGATCAGGAGATCGGCGTCGTTGCCGTAGGAGACGGGCGCGCCGGTGAGCGCCTCCGCCGCTCTGAGGAAGCTGGGCTCGGAGACGTCCACCTCGCCGCGCAGCTTGTAGCCGTGGCTGCTCTCGCGGCGGTGCCGAAGGCTGTCGGCCGCGTACCACGCACCGCCGGCGGCGGCGACTCCCGCGGGCCACGCGTAACGCGCCACGTGGCGCTTCTCCCTGCGAAACCTCCCTGTCCGCACGCGCGGCAGGCTACCCACCCCGGCGCCGCCGGCGCCGCCACATGGACAGGATCAGCACGACGAGCGCGATCACGCCGAGCGCCGCAAGCACCGGGACGACGAACGCGGCGAGCGTGAGGACAGCCGAGCCGATGTCCTCGACCAGCGACAGGATCGGATTGCCGATCCCGCCGGTCCCGACCGTCGAAACCGGCCGGATCGTTGCGCGCCCGGCATGGATCGACGCGGCGACGCTGCCGCCCAGCACGACGGCCGCGAGCGTCGAGAGATCGGTGTCCGCGCCGGTCTGCCCCGTGAAGAGCGCGGCACCCGACGCGGGAGCGATCACCGTGCCGGCCGCGTGGAGCACGTGGTCGACCGCCGGGATCTTGTCGCCCACGAAGTCCGCGACCGTGAGCACGCCCAGCACGACGAGCGCACCGGTCCCGCTCAGGTCGTCGAAGGGCTGGGCGAGGTCGACGAGGTCGAGGCGCTCCGCGAGCGCGGCGCCGAACAGCGGCAGCCAGGCGTTGAGTCCGGCGGCCGCCGACAGGCCAAGGGCCGCGCACACGCTGGTGAGATCCACGGCGGAAGCGTAGGCGCGCATGCCGACGGGCTACGGTCCGCGCATGGCGAGTCCCTCGGGTGAGCAATGGGAGATCGGGACAGGCAACCAGAGGGCGACGATCGTCGAGGTCGGCGGAGGTGTGCGCGAATACGAGGTCGACGGCCGCGCCGTGCTCGAGCCCTATCCCGTCGAACAGATCCGCGACGGCGCCCACGGGGCGCCGCTCGTTCCGTGGCCCAACCGCCTGGCGGACGGCCGCTACTCGTTCGACGGCCAGGAGCATCAGCTCGCGCTGACCGAGCCCCAGCGGCACAACGCGATTCACGGCCTGTTGCTGTGGCGGCCGTGGCGGGTCGTCGATCGCGGCACCGAGCGACTTGTCATGGGCGCGAGGCTGCACCCGCTGCCGGGCTACCCCTTCACGCTCGAGGTGCGGATCGCCTACGAGCTGAATGAGGACGGTCTGTCGGTGACGACCAGCGCGCAGAACATCGGGGAGCGGGCGTGCCCCTACGGAAACGGCCATCACCCGTACCTCTCGCCGGGCGACGGACTGATCGACGGCTGCTCGCTGCAGCTCGAAACCGAGACGCGCATAGTCACCGACCCGGAGCGGCAGCTGCCCGCAGGCAGCGAGCCGGTGCGAGACACCGCGTTCGACTTCAGCGAGCCGCGAATCCTCGGCGACATCCAGATCGATCACGCGTTCACCGGCCTCGCACGCGACCCCCTTGGTAGAGCTTGGGCCCGTCTCGGCGGCGCCGACGGGGCCTGCGCGGAGCTGTGGGTGGACGAGAGCTACCCGTTCATCCAGCTGTACACCGGCGACGCCCTGCGCCCCGACAGAGCGCGGCGCGGGCTGGCCGCGGAGCCCATGACCTGCCCGGCAAACGCCTTGGCGACCGGGGAGGACGTAATACGCCTGGAACCGGGCGAATCGGTGACGACCGCGTGGGGAGCGCGTCTCACCTGACTCCGCCGCGGCCCTAGGCCGTGCCCCAAAGTTCAGGGTGTCATCAGGGGGTATCACCGACGCGAGCGGGCGGTCCTCGGGCGATGCTGTCCTTAGATGTCCGCGCACACCCTCACGACCGAGCCCGTCGCCCTCCCGTCGACACGTCAGATCGCCCGCAAGCTGGCGCTCGTCGCGGCCATCCTGGGGGCCGGCGCGGTGCTTGCCACGCAGCTCCCGGGCCTGGAGGAGATCCCCCATCAGCTCGCCGGCGCGGACGGCGGCTGGATCACCGCCGCTCTCCTCCTCGAGCTCGCCTCGACCGCCTCCTTCGCGCTCGCCTTCCATGGCATCTACGACAGGCGCCCGAGCGCCCGGGCGAGCACCAGCATGTCGCTCGCCGTGCAGGGGATGAACATCGTGCTGCCGTCGGGTGGGGCCGGAGGCCTCGCGGTCGGCGCCGTGCTGCTCGACCGGGCCGGCGTTCCGCGTTCGTTCGCCGCCAGCCGGACCGTTGCGCTGTTCCTGGTCACGAGCCTGGTCAGCTTCGCCGCCGTCGTGATCGCCGGCGTGGGCGTCGCATCTGGTCTGCTGGCCGGTGAGGCGAAGCTCGCCCTCACCCTCCTGCCGGGCGTCCTTGCCCTCCTGGTGATCGTCGCGGTGTTCGCCCTGCCGCGCTCACGCGGCCCCGTGAAGACCGCGCCCGCCGGGCGCCTCGGCAAGGCGCTCGCGAGCACACGCGAGTACCTGCGCGATGGCGTGGGAGCTAGCGCCGAGCTGCTCCGCTCGGGCGACGGCCTCGTGATCGCCGGCGCGATCGGATACTTCGCCTTCGACGTCGCCGCACTGGCGGCCGCGTTCCACGCGGTCGGGCCCGCGAGCCTGCCCATCGGTCTGCTCGTGCTCGCGTACACGCTCGGCCACGGCGGCGCGATGATCCCGATCCCGGGCAGCGCCGAGGGCGGCCTGATCGGCATGTTCGTCCTCTACGGCATGTCGCTGTCCACCGCCACCGCCGCGGTGCTCGCCTACCGCGCGCTGCACGCCGGCGTGCCGATGCTGCTCGGCGCGATCGGCCTGGCCGACGTCCGCCGCCTGCTCCGCCAGCCTGAGCGGGCCGTGTCGCGGGGCGCGGTCTACCCAAGCGTCGCGACCGCTACGAGTTAGCGCTCACGCGCGGTCCCGCCGCGCGAGCCACCCCACCAGACCGCCGAGCAGAAGGCCAACCTCGGGTGCGAGCGGCAGGTCCGTCGCGATGCTCACGACGATTCCGACCAGAACGCCCACCGCTGCGCCGAGCGCGATCGCGGCACCGCGAGTCATGGCAGCGGAGCATGACCGCGGTTCCGGACGACGGTGGGACCGAGCCAGATCCATGCGAGCACGAGGGGCCACGTTCGGCCCTCCGCAAGGTTGTAGTCGGCGAGGAGGTTGCCCAGGACATCTTCGCGACCGCGCGGCCGAAGCCGAACTCGAACGCGACCGTCATGGCGACCCACGCGCCGCCGATACGAAGGGCCTCCTGTGGTCGGGATTGGCCACCGACGCTAGAGCGCTGAGAAGTAGCCGGCGAATGCGGCGATTGCGGTCGCCCCGGATGCCGCGTGAGCCTCGCGCTCGCCGAGCGCCTTGGCGAAGGTGGCCTCGCGCAGCACTCCGTTCGCCACGCCGATCACCGCTCCGCCGATCCACGCCACCAGCCATCGCTTCCTCATGCGGTGTAGGCGTCTGGATCTCGTAGGAACCGGCCTACGCAGTCGAGCGAGCAGAAGCAGTAGCGCTTGTCGCCATGCCGCAGCGTGCCGACCTCGCGTCCCTCGGCGACGAGCATGCGACACACGGGATCGATGTGGTGCTCCTCGCTGGTGCGACTGTCATGGAGTGCCGCGAAGACCGGCACTGGACGGGTCACGTTGCGCATCCGGTGCTCTCCACGGCTCTCGAATTCGACGTCCTCCAGCTCATGGGCGCCATCCTTCACGGAGGCGGTAACCAAGACCTCGCCACCGGCTGCCACCGCGGCCACGCGGGCAGCCAGGTTCACCGTGGCACCAAACCAGTCGCCCTCGCGCTCGATGGCCGGTCCGTGATGCATTCCGACTCGAACAGCCGGAAAGCCGTGTCCCGCCATCACCTCGTTGGCCGCAGTCAGTCCGATCATCACGGCTTGGGAGGGATCGGTGTGCCGGACCATGACGGCATCGCCGATCGTCTTGATCACCTGGCCGCCGCACGCTCGCGCCACCTCGGAGATCTCGCGGCAGAAGGTTGCGGCGAGCTCGGCCGCGTCCGCATCGCCGTGCGCCTCGGTCAACGCGGTGTAACCGGCGATGTCGGCGAAGACGAAAGTGCCGCTGTTCTCGGCGCTCTCGGACACGTGAATGAAGGTAGCCGCTCGCGCCCGTGACGTTGCTCACCGAGAGGTTGCGCACACGGTGCCAATCGGAAGCTAGCCTCACCCCTATCGGTGCTGGCCACCCAAACGGAGACCCCCGGCACCAGCCTTACAACCAGAGGATTCGCACAATGAGCAATACGACGTTGACCAGGAGCCACGACGTGGTCGTGGTCGGTGGTGGCCAGGCCGGCCTGGCGATCGGCTATCACCTCGCCAAGCAGGGGAGAGACTTCACAATCCTTGACGCTGCCTCCGAGCCGGCGGCCGCTTGGCGTGAGCGGTGGGACTCACTGAAGCTCTTCACGTCCGCGCGCTACGACTCCCTCCCCGGCGTGGAGTTCCCTGGCGATCCGGATCGCTATCCGACTCGGGACGAGGTGGTTGCTTACCTCACCGCATATGCCCGCGAATTCGACCTTCCGGTAGAGAGCGACAGCCGCGTGCGGGCAGTGCGGCGTCAGAACGACGGGTACGTCGTGGAGCTGGACAACCGTTCCTACTCGGCGCAGCAGGTCGTGATCGCCACGGGGCCGTTCCAGGCTCCGTTCGTACCGCGCATCGCCGACAGGCTGGGCGACGAGGTGGTGGGTATGCACAGCACGGCGTACCGGTCGCCCGAGTCGCTGCCCCAGGGTCGCGTTCTCGTGGTCGGTGGAGGCAACACCGGGTTTCAGATCGCGCAGGAGCTGTCCGCCTCACGCGAGACGCACCTGTCGATCGGATCGCGCCAGACGCCCCTGCCTCAGCGGATCGTCGGGGGCGACCTGTTCTGGTACCTCGACGCGACCGGACTGATCCGGAAGACGACGGACTCACGAATCGGGCGGCGGATGTCCGGCCGCGACACGCTCATCGGCTCCACGCCGCGACGGCTGCGCAGGCAGTACGGCGTTGAGCTTCACGGGCGCGCGGTGGACGCGACCGGCTCGACCGTGCGCTTCAAGGACGGGTCCGAGCTCGACGTGGCCGGCGTCGTGTGGGCGACGGGGTTCCGCGTCGACCACTCCTGGATCGACGCGCCTGTCTTCGACGACGCCGGTCGGGTGGTACACAAGCGTGGGGTGACGCCGGCGCCCGGGCTCTACTTCCTGGGCCTGTCCTGGCAGCACACCCGCGGCTCGGCCCTCTTGGGCTGGGTCAAGGACGACGCGGCCTTTATCGCGGAGAAGGTCGCTGCCTTCGCGCCTGAGCCGGCGAGTGAGCCGGCACTGGCCGCGGCGAACTGAGAGGAGAAGAGCGAAATGAGCATCACCCCGGATCATTTCCCCACCGAAGTCGAGGGCCTGCCCGAGGCGCACGCGCCTGAGCGGGTGCAGCTCGCGGACGGCGACGAGTTCGACCTCCGCATCGGCCCGGTCGCGAAGCGGATCGGCGGCGACACCGTGCGGATGCTCGCCTACAACGACTCGATCCCCGGCCCGGTCCTGCACGTCAAGGAGGGCTCGGAGATCGTCGTCAACATCGAGAACCACGGCGACATCGAGGCAACCGTCCATTGGCATGGACTGCGGCTCGAGAACCGCTACGACGGAACCCATGAGACGCAGGCGCCGATCCAGGTGGGCGAGCGCTATTCGGCGCGCGTGGCGTTTCCCGATCCCGGCGCGTACTGGTACCACCCCCACATCCGCGAGGACTACGGCCAAGAGCTGGGCCTCTACGGCAACGTCCTCGTCGAGCCGGTCGACCCCGATTACTGGCCGCCGGCCAACCGCGATCTCCCCCTGACGCTGGATGACATCCTGCTCGAGGACGGGAAGGTCGCGCCGTTCAGCCGGTCGGAGACGACGCACGTGGCCATGGGCCGGTTCGGCGAGGTCCTCCTGGTCAACGGCGAGAGCGACCTCTCCCTAGACGCGCAACTCGGCGAGGTCGTCCGGCTGCATTTCACGAACACCGCGAACACGCGCACCTTCAAGGTCGCCCTGCCGGGCGCGCGCATGAAGCTCGTCGGCGGGGACAGCGGCCATGTCGAGCAGGAGGAGTTCGTCGAGGACGTCGTCCTCGCTCCCTCCGAGCGGGTGGTCGTGGACGTCCTGTTCGACACACCCGGCGACCTGACGCTCGAGCACCGCACGCCCGAGCGGGTGTACCCGCTCGCCGCTGTCCACGTCAGCGACGAGCGGATTGAACCTTCGTACACGGACCAGTTCGAAGTGCTGCGCACCAACGAAGACATGGTCGCCGAGCGCGAGCGGCTCGCCCCTTATCTGGACGCGGAGCCGGACAAGACGCTCGGCTTCATCGCGGAGATGGACATGGAGGCGCCGGAGGGTCCGGTCGTCTACGCGTGCCCCATGCACCCCGAGGTGGTGAGTGAGGAGCCCGGTAGCTGCCCGGAGTGCGGGATGAAGCTGCTGGCCGTCGCCGCTCCAAGCGGGGGTTACGCCTGCCCGATGCACCCCGATGTCGTGAGCGACGAGCCGGGCCACTGCCCCAAGTGCCAGATGAAGCTGGTGCCGGCGGCGCTGGTGAACGCGGGCGGCGGTCACGAGCACGGGCACCACGAGCACGAGCACCACGCGCACCACGAGCACGACCACGCCGCCGCCGGCGGCATCGAGTGGGAAGACGACATGGTCGAGGTGAACCGGATGACGACCCCGGCCAACATGCGCTGGAAGCTCGTCGATCGAGACACGGGAGCGGAGAACGCGGCAATCGACTGGCGCTTCCGCGTGGGCGACCGGGTGAAGATCCGGCTGCTCAACGAGATGGCCGGCGACCATCCGATGCATCACCCGTTCCACGTACATGGAGCGGGGCGCTTTCTGATCCTGAGCCGCGACGGCGTGCCGGAGCCAAATCTCGTCTGGAAGGACACCGTGTTGGTGCGGACGGGGGAGACGGTCGACATCCTGCTCGACGTGACGAACGTGGGGCGCTGGATGGCGCACTGCCATATCGCCGAGCACCACGAGAGCGGCATGATGTTCAGCTTCGAGGTGACGGAAGGGTGAAGTCGCGTTCGTCGTATATCCCGACTTCACGGCACTCGACCTGGTGGGCCCGTATGAGGTCATCAGCCGGTCTGCTCTCGCTGACTGAGCGAGTTCACAGCCGGGAGGTGGCCGAGGCGCTTCAGCTGCTCATCGAGTACGACCGCGAGCCGCCGTTCGACTCGGGGTCATTCCCCAAGGCAGATCCGAGGATCCGACGGCTCGCACGGAAGATGGTGCTCGGCGACCGACCGGTCCGCGCGGCAGCAACGTTCGGGCGCGAGATGATGCGGGCGCGATTCCGGCGCGCCCGCGGCGCGGGCGTGACTCCCCAGGGCCTGAGCCGGTAGAACACATCCGGCAGGCCGGCTCAGCGCTGAGTGTCCGCGCCCCCAGGTTCTTCCGTGCCGGTCAGGGCGAGATAGATCGTTGCGATGCCAAGCGCCAGAACCGCCAGGTACACGTACAGGTGCGCGGCCCAGTTGGTGTTCTCTCTCGCGATCGTCATCAGCGCGCCCGCCTCCCCTCCGAACACGACGATGGCGAACAACACCGTGCGGTACTGGTGCCGGAACGTGGGCTTCCGCGACAGCTCGAAGACGCGTCCCTGAATCGCGACGGTGATCAGCAGGGTGGGTATCACGGTCGCGACCGACCGGTAGAAGTCGAGGCTGGTGTCGGGTCCGTCGTCCATGCTCGTCCCGATCGCGTAGACGGCGACGAGCACGAGCGTCGCAAGGTAGTCGAGCGGTCCGAGCGAGGCCGCCGCTCGCCACGCCCGCGCAGGGATGCTGTGGGAAGTGTTCATCGCCGTAGCATGAGGCACCATGTCCGCAACCGTTCTCTACATGTCCATGTCGCTCGACGGGTTCATCGCAGGGCCCAATGAGCGACCGGACAACGGGCTCGGCGACGGCGGGCACCGCCTGCACGAGTGGGCCCTGCCCGGCGCGGACGCGAGCCACAAGGACATCGCTGAGCTGGGCGGCGTGAACGGCCAGGTGGTCGACGAGTTCATGTCGACGGGCGCGGTCGTAGCCGGCCGGGGGACGTTCGAGCCGGCGGGCGGGTGGGGCGGCGACCATCACGACGGCGTGCCGATCTGGGTGCTCAGCCGCCGCGAACCCGGCATCGACGTGACGGGGTGGCCGCTGGTGACCTACGTGGACGACGTGACGACCGCGATGACCGAGGCGAAGCGCGCGGCGGGCGAGAAGAAAGTGCTGGTACACGGCGCCGGAGTCGCCCAGCTGGCGCTCGCGGCCGGCGTGCTCGACGAGCTGGAGCTCCATGTGGTCCCGGTGCTCTTCGGCCAGGGGCGCCGTCTCTTCGACAACCTCAGTGCCGAGCAGATCGAGCTCGAGTGCACGCGCATCCTCGGGGGCGAGGCCGGCGTGACACACATGCACTACCGCGTCGAGCGCTGAACGGCTCGGTGCGCAACTCCGGCGGCGTCCGCGGTTTTTGGCAAGCGTGACGCGCTCCTGGCTCTCCGTTGCAGCCGTTGCGGCCCTGGTACTGGCTGCTGCGCCGGCCGCACAGGGCGCCTTCCCCGGCCGCAACGGCTTCATCGCCTATGTGAGCACCTCGAGCTCGTCCGAGGGTGAGGACGGAGAGGGTCCCAGCACCTCGGTCCGCTCGCTGAGGGTTGGGCGGATGTTCGGCCGGGAGCGGTTCACGCTTCGGAGCTGCACGAGGGTGGATCAGGTGCCGCAGGATTCGGAGTGCGCGACCTCGTACGACAGCCCCGCCTACTCACCCATCGGGGACTTCCTCCTGGTGGACGCCGGCGACCGACTGGCGATCATGAACAGCGACGGCTCCGACTTTCGCCTCCTGCCGCAGCAGACGACCGACGACGGCGCCCCCGCCTGGGCTCCGGACGGCCGCCGGTTCGTGTTCACGGGCGTCGCCGAGGGGGCGACGGAGCCGGACCTGTACGTCTACAACCTCGGCCGCGACAGCTCCCGTCGGCTGACCACCGCCGGCGGCGTCGCGGCGGCATGGTCCTCGCGCAACCGGATCGTCTATGTGGCCGGTTACACGTCGGTGATCGGGCGGCGGCCGACGGGCCGGCTCGCGCTGATCAATCCGGACGGCTCCGGGCGGCGCGCCCTCACGCGCAAGAACGGGCTCGCGCCGAACTGGTCGCCGCACGGCTCGAAGATCGCCTTCATTCGCAAGGGCAAGATCTACGTGATCGGGGCGGACGGGAAGGGCCTCCGGCGCGTCGGCGGCCGGCGATTCTCCTTCGAGGCAGAGGACGTCACCTGGTCTCCCGACGGGCGGTTCCTCGCCTATCACGACTTCGAGTCCGGGATCATGATCGTGGACGCACAGGGCCGCCGCGACTACGAGTTCGCGCTCGGCCAGTACAGCCCCGGCGCGTCATTCGACTCGTTCGCGCCCGACTGGCAGCCGCTTCCGCGAGCACGTCGCCGCTAGGTCAGTCCGCGTACCCCGTCGAGCGCCTGGTCTCGAGTGCGGCGAACGACGTCCGAGGCGGCGATCGGCATCACCGCGAGTATGGCGCCGGAGGGGTGGGGTGGGTTAGGTTCGCTTGATGAGACTGGCCTGGGCGGTGACGGTACTGGCGTGCGCGGCGGTAGTGGGCTGCGGCGGCGATGACGACGACGACGCGGCTGCGCCGGCGACAACGCAGACCGCCGAGGCGACCGCGGAGTCCGATTCCGGCGGCGGATCGACGGCCGGCGGCGGGCTCACGGAGCCCGGTGCGACGCTGACGCTGGGGGAGACCGCGCACGTGACCTACAAGCCGCTGACCGCGACCGACGACAAGAACCTGTTCCACGTGGACGCCACCGCGGAGGAGATCGAGACGGGCTCGATCGACGACTTCGAGAACATCAGCCTGGACGAGGACCAGAAGGCGTCGACGCCGTACTACGTCACGGTCAAGATCGAGAACACGGGCAAGGTGATCCCGCTCGGCGACATGGAGGGCGACCCCGACCTGAAGTTCGGGGCGATCGACGACCGTGGCCAGGAGCAGCCCAGCATCACGTTCATCGGCGACTTCGAGCGCTGCGAGGACACCGACGCCCCGAAGCCGTTCGCCAAGGGGAAGAGCTACGAGAGCTGCCTGGCGTTCCTCGTCGGCGGCGACGGCTCGATCACCGAGGTCCGCTGGAAGGGCTCCGACAAATACATCCTGAAGCCCGTCGCCTGGAAGTGACGCGGCTCGCCACAGCCGCGGGGACGTGCGGGATCGCCCTGATGGCGTGGCCGGCGAGCGCCCCAGCGGCGGTCATCCCGGCCGCGTGCTCGGGGAGCACCGGCGACGTGGCCTCGCTCGTGGACGCGATCGACGTCGCCAATGCGAACACCGGCCCGGACACGGTGGCGCTGGGTGCGAACTGCGTCTACACGCTGACCGCACCGCACAACCACTGGTATGGCCCGAATGGCCTGCCGCCGATCGCCAGCGACATCACGATCGCCGGCAATGGCGCGACGATCGCCCGCTCCGCGACGGCGCCGAGATTCCGGTTCTTCTTCGTGGGCGCGGGCGGCTCGTACGTTACGCCGGGCGAGGGCACGCTCACGCTGCGGGAGGTGACGCTCACGCGCGGAGTCGCACGGGGCGGAGACTCGAACGGCGGCGGCGGTGGTGCCGGCGTGGGCGGTGCGATCTTCAACCAGGGGACGCTCGTGATCGAGCGCAGCACTCTGGCCGCGAACACAGCCCGTGGGGGCTCGGCCGCCGCAGCGAGCGCCGGGCTCGGGGGCGGCGGGATCGGGACTGACTCGGCCGGCACCGGCGGCGGCGGCTTCGGGCCTGGCACCTTCCCGCTCGTCATGGGCGGTGGCGGGGGCAACGGCACCGACGGCTACTCCGCTGCCGGGGGCGCGGGCGGAGGCGGCGGCGGCCTGCGCTTCGGCGCCAGTGGCACGTCGGCGACCGGCGTCATAGCCGGCGACGGAGGGGGCGACCGGACCGGCCTCGGCGGGTTCGGACCCAACGGGGAATGGGGTGGCGACGGCAGCGGCGGCGGCGCTGCGAGCGGTGCCGGAGGCAATTACAAGTACTCAGGAGGCGGGGACGGCGGAAGCGGTGGCGTCTTTGGCGGCGGCGGAGCCGGCGGCGGACCTGGGGGCGGTACCGGGGGAGGCGGGGCCGGCGGAGGCGCCGGCGGCGGAGGTGGGGCGGGCGGTAACGCCGGCCAAGGGCAGTCGGGCTACACCGCCGGCGTCGCAGGCAATGGAGGCGGCGGCGGCTTCGGCGCCGGCGGTGGCGCCGGGGCCCTGGGCCAGGCGGGCGTTTGCTGCACCGAGGGCGGCTCCGGCGGCTTCGGCGGTGGTGGCGGGCGCGGGAGCGGCGGCACCGGCGGGGGCGGCCTGCCCGGCTTCGGCGGCGGAAGGGGCATGGGCGCCGAGGGCGGCGGTGGCGCGGGCATGGGAGGCGCGATCTTCAACATGCAGGGAGACCTGACGATCCGCGGCTCGACGCTCGCCGACAACGACGCGATCGCGGGCACGGACAACGTGCCCGAACATGCCAAGGGGCTCGGCGGGGCGGTGTTCAACCTGAACGGCTCGTTCCAGGCGGTCGGCTCGACGCTCGCCGGCAACAGCGCCACGAACGACGGCAGCTCGATCTACAACCTCGTGTTCGACGCCGTCACCGCGCGGCTCGCCGCGACAACGTTGCGTGACACCGTCGCCGCCGACTCCGGCGTGCAGGTGACCCTGGTCTCGCACAAGCCCGCGCTGACGCTCGACGGTCAATCGAACCTCGGCGATGCGAGCTCCGCCGTGGGCGAGTTCAACCTGATACCGACGCAGGCCGCCCGCGAGCTCGGCACGGTGTCCGGCTCACCGCTGACCGCCGACCCGCTGCTGGGCCCCCTGCAGAACAACGGTGGCCCCACCGAGACGATGGCTCCGTCGGGCGCCA
>Ga0126306_10000761_pt1 | contig 16038 bp, 15 predicted proteins | sample Plot27_FD_92592 | JGI IMG/M metagenome (GOLD analysis project Ga0126306, IMG submission 92592) | Serpentine soil microbial communities from UC McLaughlin Reserve, CA, USA - Plot27 | ecosystem: Environmental > Terrestrial > Soil > Grasslands | place: USA: UC McLaughlin Reserve, Lake County...
AATTAACAGAAATGGATGGGGAGAGATTTGAACTCTCGACCACCTGTGTGTGAGACAGGTATCCTAACCATGCTAGACCACCCATCCAAAATTTTCAGAAGTATTTTTTCTCCTTTTTATACTCTTCCCCCCTTCCTTTCTTTCTAAGCACTGAGATACATTAGGATTGCACACGGTGTAATAATAATTTTATATTGAATAATGTATAGCAAGGATTGGTTAGATTTTCTTGCCTTGTGCAGTTACCGTTATGCTATGTGCCTTCACTGAACCCTTGGACGTAAATTTTCTGTTCATTTGTCAACTTGTCTATTTTCACTCCCATCGACGTCAGCTTGGCTAAGGCGATTTCCTGGTCTTGAGACTTTTCTATGTCATATACCATCGGCTCCATCTTTGACTTGTTTTGTGCTAGCCTGAGAACTGACATAAACTGATTTGCAAAGCTCATGTCCATAACCTCAGACGGGTGTCCTTCTGCAGCAGCTAGATTAACCAACCTACCCTCGCCTATCAGATAGACCTTATTGCCATTGTATAATTCATATTGCGTAGTATGCTCATTGATATTTTTCTTACCTAATGAGTTGCGATCAAGAGCATCTATAGATATCTCAACATTGAAATGTCCTGCATTAGCTAGGATTGCTCCGTTTTTCATTTTAGCAATATGCTCCTCATCTACTACGCCTTTACACCCTGTTGTGGTTATAAATATGTCACCTAAGGCAGCGGCATCATTCATGGTGGAAACAGAGTAGCCGTCTAGTTTTGCTTTAAGTGCCGCTATTGGATCAACCTCAGTTATAATCACATTTGCACCCAATCCTGAGCCTCTCTTGGCTATTCCTTTTCCCACGTGGCCGTAACCCGCTACCACAAGGCTCTTACCACACACAAGAACATTTGTGGCCCTAATAATGCCGTCTAATGCTGATTGGCCTGTTCCATAATAGTTGTCAAAGTCGTGTTTGGTTTCTGCATCATTCACAGCTATGATTGGATACTTCAATTTTCCTGCCCTTTCCATCGCCCTCAATCGTACTACACCTGTAGTAGTTTCTTCAGTACCACCTTTGACTGCACTAGCAAGACCGTCTATTTCCTTGTGCATCTCTACGGTCAGATCAGCACCATCGTCGATCGTTATGTTCGGCCTAATACCCATTGCAGAATGAATATCTTGGTAGTATTGTTCAGTTGAAACTCCTCGAACTGCAAAAACGGAAACACCCTCATTACTGACTATTGAAGCTGCAACATCATCTTGTGTACTTAAAGGATTGCATCCGCACCATGATAATTCTGCTCCTGCTGCCTTTAGTGTTCTTATCAATACTCCTGTTTCCTTTGTAACGTGCAAACAGCCTGCTACTCTTACTCCTTTAAGCGGCTGAGAATCTTCATACTTTTTTCTTAATGAAACAATAACAGGCATATGAACCTCTGCCCAGTCAATCTTTTTCTTTCCAAGGTCAGCAAGCGATATATCCTTGACTCGATAATTCATGTAAAGAAAAAAACCGTTTGCCATATTATTATTGTTGTTATTTGGCCTTCATTTTGGAAACTTTTTTCATGGTAGCGAATCTATTCATCAGCCGGTTCAGGCATATCCTAGATTAGCTTAGATGAATATTATGTTACCACCAACACTAATCAATCTACGGTGTACATTCAGTGGTGTAGATAACACTTTGAGCCAACAAAAATCTTTTACCCAGATGCCATCTTTCTAAGCATTACATCGGGTCCATAAAATTCGCCGTGTTTGCTTGACAGGGTATCCAGAACTGATACTATCCTTTTAACCCCAAACTCCTCCACTAAGGTAAATAGGGGCTTTTTCAAACCCATACCAAGTCTAAGAGCTTTGTCAAGGTCATTTTTATCACATGCACCATTTGACAATAACCATGCGGCATTATTAGCGGCTACTCCAATAAGAGATATAGGGTCGTACTTCTCTGCCTCGACTTCACTTAATTTTACTCGTTCATATTTGTCTTCTCCGCCATAGTCGTAAAATCCCTTCCCAGACTTTTGGCCAAATTTTTTTTCTGTAAATAGTCTTTCTATAAGTGGATGAGGGTTAATGACCTTGTTATCTCTGGAAAACATCTCCTTACTTGCCTTGTAAATGACATCGAGCCCAGTGTAGTCAGCGAGTTCAAAAATGCCCATAGGAAATGCCATCTTAAATTTCACCGCTGAATCTATTTGTGTCATCTCAGCCTTATCCCTTTCAAGACAGTACGCTGCTTCGTGTACCAGAGGAATGAATATTCTATTGACAATGAAACCTACAACATCTTTCTTACAAAGTACAGGATCCTTTCCTATCTTCTTGATTAGATCCAAGGATATGCCAACTGTATCGTCATCTGTTAAACGGCCTGGAATTACTTCTACAAGCGGCATCAATTGTGGGGGATTAAAAAAATGGAGTCCGATAAACCGAGAAGGTCTGCTAGTTAGGGAAGCTATCTCACTTATAGGGAGAGTACTAGTATTTGAGACATAAAGAGTCTTATCCTCAGCGTATCTATCGACCTCTGCGTAGACCTTCTTTTTTAGCTCCATATCCTCTGGAACGGCTTCTATCAGGAGATCTGAGCCCTGAAGAGCTTCTTTTAAATCGACTAGAGGAGTTATTCTACCATAAATTGAATCCGCATCATTTTGAGATATTTTCTTTTTTTCTACCAGTTTGCCAAGCGACCACTTTATCTTATTCATAGCATTATCCAGAAAAGATTGCTCTACGTCACGAAGTGCAATATTGAAACCGGCAGCTGAGGCAACCTGAGCAATCCCGTGTCCCATAACACCCGATCCGAGAACGGTAATTTTCTTTATGGCAGTCATTTTAAGTATGTTTATCAGGCTGGATTTTTAAGGTTACCCTCGGAGCGGGTTTATATTTAAGTAAGTAAGCACAACATTAGTTTTGGCAGTAATTGGATTTAGAACGCTTTACCGCTGATGTAACTAATTTGTCAGGTAAAATGACAGTAGGAGAATCTGACGAAATTATCAAAAGGATGGATTTTGTAAAGTTTCGATTGATTGAACTATACAAAAGGAACATTGTAAAAATTAATCATTCTGCAATGGAACTTGTATGTGCTAGGCATCTTATACGATATGGCTATGCCGTGGATGTTGAAAGGCAGCTAAATGATATTCTGATTTGCGACCTATATGCTACAAAAGGTGAAGGCGAAGCTATAGTAGAAATAGAAACTGGGTTTATCCCCCCTGAACATGCTCTAGATCCTTTATCGTACTATTCCGCTCGAGTAGCAAGTAAAATAGCCAGGTACAGCAAGTTTGCGAATCAGTTCGTTCTTGCAACACCTCCAGTAAGCGTACTTCCGATTCCAAAAATATTTAGACGACCTCCAAGAGACCGATCAAGGGAGGAGATAAAAAAGGTTAAAGAATTGTGCGACAGATATTATCGTAATCCGCCGATAAGCTTCAGCGAAGTTCTTAACAGTCGTCTCCACATAATATATATTATAAACGTCGACCAAGGAAAAGTAATAGAGATGGACGTCGACTCTTACTTTGATGCAACTGAAGGTATGGTTTCTAGCACCTTCGATTAAAGTTTTATACCTAAAAGTATATTTGTGCCAGTTCCTCCATTTTGTATGAAAATGTAGCCATCTTGCTGCGGGCTACTACACTTCAGGTATATGTTATTATCACCTCTTCGTAAATTATCTCCAATAGATGCCGCTTTGAAAGTATGTGTATATATGCTTGGACAAGATGATCCCTCTAAATGTACCGCAGCGAAACTCACTAGGTTTGGGTTGGCAGAACGAATCCTACACATCAGTTACAATACGCTCCTCCTAAATCCCTTTTCTAGAGAAGTGTTGTCCAGGAAAGAAGGAATATCCTACGACTCAGTATGTGCTATCGATTGTTCCTGGGAAAAAGCACGAGAAGTATTGAGCCGTTATCGGGAATTAAGACATGGCAAACACAGGCGGTTACCTGCTATGCTAGCAGCAAATCCAACAAATTATTCCAAATTAGGAAAACTCTCAAGTGCGGAAGCACTCGCTGGCTGTCTATTCATTCTCGGCTATGAAGATAAGGCTGTCCAGCTATTAAACAAATTCAAGTGGGGTCCTACATTTTTGAAGTTGAATGATAATTTGCTACGTGATTATCTCAATGCTGACAGCTCGAAGGCCATTATGGAAATTGAACGACAGTATTTTGGACAACTTTATTAGACTATATTTGGTAGTTAAACCTGTACTTGTGAGCTAGTGAGCGGGTCACTCGAAAGAGAGGAAACTCCTCCCTCAACGCAGGCACTCGAATCAGCGATGATTAGTCGGAGACGGCTGGCTACGGAACAGAAAAGATATTCAGTCAGGACAAATGCATCATGATGGCCTAGATGGCCTGAGAATGAACTGATACTGAAATGAAAATGCCGCCCCGAGCGGAGCAAGGCCAAACAGAGCATAAAGGTCCTGCACTTGCTCAGGTTGGCTGCTCAGCGAAATCCCGCCTAAAACAGAAGGAGGGTTACTGCTAGCACACAGGTACGGATTTTATTGCACGGGTACACCACCAAATAAGGACACAGATCCTGGGCATAACTTTTCCAGCAAATATATTAATATTATGAATTAAAGTTAACTTGAGAATTGTATACTGATTAACTGATAAGAGGAATATAAGATACCCCATACGTTTATCTTGTATGTTGGGGAGTATTTAGAAGGGAAACGAATTATTAAAGAAGGAAAAGGCTTCATATTAAACCAAAGGCTGCAAGTTTGAAAACTTTAACTTTTGTTCCCACACAAAGGTCTTTGCGCCTCGCTGCCAAATATGGCTATGATGAATGGATAGTTAACAGATTTTTGCAATTTGTTCCCAATGTAGAAAAGCTGATGGAAACGATGCAAGAGCCTGTGCAAAAGTATATCAGGACCAATACATTGAAAATTACAAGCGAACAGCTTGTAGCACGACTCGTGCCCAAAGGATTCGAGCTCAAAAAGACTGTTTTGGCCAATGTCTTTGAAATAAGCACGACAAATGCGCAGGTCTCGATAGGAGCGACCACTGAGTATTTACTGGGACACTATTACATCCAAGATATAACGTCGTGTATAGCAGTAGAGGTCCTCGATATACAGCCAAATCAGACTGTGTTAGACATGGCTTCCGCACCCGGAGGGAAGACCACCTTCATAGCCCAAAAAATGAACAATACAGGTTCCATTATAGCAATGGAGCCTAATCCTCGTAGAACAAGATCATTATCATTTAATATTGCCAGATGCGGAGTCATGAATACATTAATCTATCAGATGGATGCGACCGAGTGCCCTTGCCTCAACATTAGCTTCGATCGCATTCTTCTTGACGCACCCTGCAGCGGCGAAGGTGTAATGTGGAAAGATGCATCGAGGAGAACTAGTAGAACCCCAGATGATGTATCTGTGTGTTCGCTTGTTCAAAAAAAAACTATTTGAATCAGCGTTGCAAGTTTTGAAGCCTAGCGGTCTAATCTTATATTCTACATGCTCCTTTGCTCCGGAGGAAAACGAATCTGTAGTAAACTCAATACTTAAAAAGTTTGACGTGGAAGTTGAGCCAATACCCTTCGGCATTGAAGGCTTGACGAGATTTGATAAAACAGTATTTGACGAGAGGTTAAGACGGACAGTGAGGTTTTATCCTCATATTCATAATTCGACAGGATTCTACATAGCTAAACTACGGAAGAAAAATTGAATGAGGATTATTATTGTATGTTCAGACGTGCTAACAGAGAAGAACTGACCCAGCTAAGAAGGTCATTTGATAAATGGGGAATATTCGAATTTATGGAGGCCCAACAATTAATGATAAAAGAGGATCGGACTATTAATAAGAAGGAAGTACTAATTACTACAAAAACTTCAAAAGACATTCTCAACCTCCAGATATTCCAACCCGAATACGCCGGCTTAGCAGTTGGAGAGCTACGAAACAAGAAATTCTTACCCTCTTTGTCTGGAGCAGAGGTAATTGCGAGGCATAGCAGACATTTCCCGTATGTCGTGGTAAATGAAAGAGCAGAGGGATTAGTTTTATACGGAAGAGATGTTTTAGGAGACTCTGTTCTCGAGGTTTCAAAAAAATTAGGCCAAAATAAAATAGTGATTATCCTGAATCAAAATAGGGAGTCGATAGGAATCGGTAAAACGCGCTTTTCTGCAGAAAATATTTTCAAAAAAGATGAAATCACAGTGTACACATTCTTTGATGCAGGAATTTATTTGCGGAACCAAGACGACAGGTGAAGCATCTATCATTTTATCGAAACTTAAGTTAGTTCTTTTTCAAAAAAAATAGAAACTAATATGCTTATCATTTTCTTGTCTTCAAAAGTACAAAAACAGCAACAGCACCCATCATACCACCAAGGACGAGCAGCACCTGAATCGGAAAACCCCCAGTTGCAGTTACTGTGCCCTCGGGAGCTTGAGCAGTAACAAATGCCAGCTCATTGTCTCCTGACTTTTCGATCCTCGAAAATCCTGCGATCTGAATCTGCCCGCTAGGGGGTGGCGTAGATGATTCTACTTCGACCTGAGTTCCGCTTAGGCTAGCGGAAGCGCGAGTTACCTTTTCACTAAATGTACCTTCCCTAAAACTACTTTCTCCTAGCGAATAAATCGAGACTACTCTTGCTCCCCCAACTTCTTCAAAGCCAGCGCCCGCAGCTCCTGCCTGACTTCCGGTCGGGTCAAAGAGAAAATGCCACCGGTCCATAGGTATTCCTATATCTTGGAAATTAAATAGAGGTTCTCTCATTATAGCCGCGGCCTGTGAATTTGCAAACCCCTGAGCCAACTCTGGATAGGTTACCTGCAGCAGACCTATGGGATAGTTGACACTAATATTCCCGTACTGTGGGGCGTTGATTGATAGGGGTTCATCGACAACTATGCTTCTCCAGTCCAAATCAAGAACGTTTCCCTCCTCACTTCTATCCAAAACTATGCTCGAAAGTATCCCTTCAATAACAATTTTAAACGCCAGTTGGACCTTGTTCGACGACCCCTTTATAGATCCTGCGTAATCAAGTGTTGCATTTTCTATCTTGACGGGGCTTCCTTTTTGCGTCTGAATATCTGTATTTATTGTATTAATGAGTTCGGGCATGCCCGGGTCAGACGTGTTGAGCGAAAATACGACCCTCTCGTCCTTGCCATTAAATTGTTGTGCCAACGGGCTATTAGGTTCATACGCTATTGTGATAAATTTAATTGCTGTCAAAAGTGCATCAGCCTTATCTGTCTCCGGGACCATTGATGTCGTCATCTGGACAGCAGATGCGTGAATGAAAAAACCAGAAGAGAAAGTCAGCAGTAAAAAGGCAAGCAAGAAAACAACTCTCGCGTACACAGTGGAAACATTATATCCCTTGTTTATAATCTTTATCGACAATAGAAGCGCAAACGACAGCAGCACTACTCTAATTTTAACAAGCCTGATACTTGGTTTTGGTCAAGGCTGTGTTCTACCGCCACCCAGTTTTTAAAATTTTTTATGCAAGTCTATAAGTTGATGAAAATCACCGCAAATTATAGATTGCTAATGTAATTTCCTATATGCGGCCTTGATAACAGTCTTAGCAGGGGGAACTGGTTCAATCAAAATAATTAGGGGATTTACGTCAGGGCATAGAGAAGAAGAAATTACAATTGTCTCTAATGTGGGTGATAACATTTGGTTATACGGACTCTATATTTGCCCAGACATTGATACTGTCTTATATGGGTTAGCAGGCATACTATCTGAAAGGGGATGGGGAATTAAGGACGATACATTTTTGTGCCTACATCAAATGGAAAAGTTAGGACAGGAGGTATGGTTTCAATTAGGTGATCGTGACCTTGCCACGCATTTGCTTAGAACCTTATTGATAAGAAAGGGGATGACTCTTACCGAAGTCACTGATTGGATGACGAAAAAATATTCAGTCTCCAAAAAGATATACCCTGCTACAGATAGTCAGTTAGAGACCATCATAATAACTGACCAGGGACCTATGCATATTCAAGAGTTCTGGGTGAAACACCAAGGGGATCCTAGGGTAATAGATATCCGATATATTGGAGCAGAAAGTGCAACTACAAATCCTGAGCTTATCAATTCATTAAAAACTTCTGACTTGATAGTACTCGCTCCCGCCAATCCTGTGACGAGTATAAATCCTATTTTAGTGGTAAGGGAAATAAGAGAGCAACTGAGAAAACTACGCAGCAAAGTCGTCGCAATTTCTCCACTGATTGGGGAGCAGGCTATCAGCGGACCTGCAATTAAATACATAAAAGCAATGAAACTGAAGGCTTCGGCATTAGGGGTGGCAATTTTTTACTCAGATATAGTTGGAAATTTTGTGATACATCCCAGTGATTCGAACCTGTCGTCTAAAATAGGAAGTTTAGATATGAATGTATTTCAAACTGATATTATTATGAGGAACTGTTCTGATGAGAGAAGACTTTCGTCTTATGTCAAGAGTTTGAAATTTTGAAAGTATTTGCTATAGTTCCCGTAAAAAGTTTCGAAAATGCCAAAACCAGACTCGGAACACTTCTCAGCACGGCTGAGAGGATTAAGTTATCTGGGATGTTAGTTAAGAGGACAATTTACATTCTAAAAAAGACACCTGGCATTCAAAAGATTTTGCTTGTCTCCTCCGATAGTAGGACTAAAAAAATAGCTCGAAAGTATGGAGTAACATTTTTAGAAGAAGATAAAGAATCTGGTGTCAACTCCGCCATTAACTTAGCCGACAAATTTTGCGTCACCGCTTGTGCTGATGCTTCGCTTATTTTACCTATAGACTTACCGCTCATCCTTCCTGAAGATGTAAGTATAATATGCAAATCTGTGTTAGACGACAATAATTGCGTAGTATTGTGTCCCTCATACAAATTTGATGGTTCAAATGTGTTGTTGAGAAAACCATGTAATATAATTGGTACCTCATATGATGCAAATAGTTATCTGATGCACGTACTTGGGGGCATCAGAAATAATGTCAAAACTAAAGTCCTATTTGTTAGCCGATTAATGATTGATATTGATACTGTACTAGATGTAAGAAACATGTTAGCTATGAATGAAACCGATAACCAGATAACTCAGTATCTGAAGACTATTTTGACAAAACCACACCCCTAAGTGCAGGCATACAATTTAAAGCACCCAGTGTTGATAATCTTTCTTGCATCCAGACTTAATTTTAAAGGCGATACCCGCAGTCTCAGGGAAAAATACTCTCAGCCAGTTCAAATTTATGTCTGACATTAGGAGCTTAGACGTAGCCAAGGACCTTCTCAATTTCCTCGTTCTAAATTCAATTGGGACTATTTCTCCAGATAATACTATATTATTCTCCGAAGTCGACAGAATGAAAACTGCAATTTTAGCTCTTCGCTCAGGATGTGATATAGAACGTATAGCAAAAGCCCTGAACTGGAAAGATTTTGAGTCTTTCGCATCTGGCATTATGAAGGAATTGGGTTATAAAGTTCAAACAAACATCACACTTACAAAGCCCCGATTTCAGATTGATCTTGTAGGTATTTGCTCAAATCTTGCAGTCGTAGCTGACTGCAAGCATTGGAGGTATTCGAACCGTCCTATGATAATAAAGGCAGCCATAAATCAAATTCGTAGAGCAGCGTTGCTGATGGATAGAAGAGAAGACTTTAGGTACGCCCTCCCGATTATACTAACCATGCATGATCACATGGAGCAACTTGCAGAAGGTATCCCTGTTGTTTCAATAGGCAAGCTTCACTCCTTTCTTTTAAACCTAGAGCAGTATGTTACAAGTTACGATGTACTACGCGCGGACGGAAAAAGCAGTTAGTGAAATAATAATGTCCTATGACTGTCATCCTACATAAAAGAAATCACATTTACAAGTACTCGCACTAGAAAAGAATCACAAGAAACCGGCATGCAATAGCACAATCCAAAAAGGAATAAATTTGGATTCTATCTAGAAATGACATGGCAGATTCACAGTCTTTCGGAACTGTTACTTACGAATGTATGCGATGCGGTACAGTCGTTTCGATAGAAGAACTTTCTCGACTACCCGAAATCAAGTGTATTTGCGGGTTTCGTGTATTTCGTAAATCACGCCAACCCGTAGTTAAGCAAATCAAGGCGATATGATAATAAACCTGGCGTAACATCCTCAAATTTAAGATGTATAAGCAGCATAGAGTTCACGCTAATTGATTGCTAGTAATTTACAATTGTTAACTATTATTATAGTAGTTTGGTCTAATTATTTTGTGGTAACTAGATGAAGATAAAATGTCCTGACTGTCCGGGACCAGCCGAACTTAGCGATGACTTTGGTAGTGTAAAATGCTCCAAATGTTTACTTGATATGACATATGGCGAGTATGTAAGATATATTGGTTATAAAGATACCAGATACCGTGATATTCTTAATGACTACAAACCGTAATATCAGGCCAAAAAAATTACAGCTCATTCCATAGCTACTAGGCAGCCGGAGCCATGTTTGGTTAGGGTGATGCTTTTTAAATTCGGCAAGTTTTTTAAACAGCAATTCCAGGAAAGGATGGGTATGAACAAGGATAGGATAAAGGTAAATAATCACACCTATTTGGTAGCATTAAATGAGCAGACACAAATGTATGCTAGAAAGTTGAGAGGCTTATATCAACAAGGATACAGTGACGTGGATAGCTTTGATGAGGTTAGCTCCGAGATCTCCAATACGGTCAACAATCTCCTGAAGCGTTCGGTAACACCAGAAGTTAGAGAAGAGGACATGGATGGCGTAATCCAGCACTTACTAAAGGTAGTAGATAAAGCCAAGAAAAGTTTGCCATAGAAACTAGAGATATATTTGAATCGCCGCATCCATCATCCATCTCGTATAACATTCTTCAGTACCGGGATGATGCAGCAATTTAACAATACCCATCTGCACGAATGCAAAATATTCAAATCTGCATCGGTTCATCCCTGGTTGCAAAAGCTCAATAATAACTGCTGTCGATAATTTTTGTGCAAGGTCCGGCTGCCAAAAAATGTGCTAATGTTTTGTGTGGGTTGGAGTATGACATTTACAACGATATTTATCAATGTTCTTGTGGATGGCTACTCGACATAGTATACAAAATCAGGCCCCCTTCCCGCTTAATAACCAGATTCTTTGAACGCAGGAACCATGGGGGCAATATATACAACGAAAGTGGCGTTTGGCGTTTTAGAGATTTGATAAACTTTGTAGGAATCGACACAGAAGATTTTGAATCTTGTGCGAGCGTACTTGTATCTCTGGATGGTGCAGAAGGAAGACTCTCCAGACCTTACAAAATGACAAAAGTTGCAGAATATGCTGATATGAATCATAGTACTCTTTTATTACAACCTGAAGGGTATAATCCCAGCGGTTCTTTCAAAGATAATGGTATGGCTACTGCTCTTACTCATGCAAAAATGTTAAAGGTGAATCGTCTCGTCTGTGCTTCCACGGGGAATACATCAGCTTCTGCAGCAATGTATGCTGCCAATGAAGACATGGAGTGCGACGTGTATGTTCCTAAGGGGGAAATCGCCCCAGGAAAGTTGGGCCAGGCTTTTCAGTTTGGAGCTCAAGTAATGCAAGTTTCAGGTAATTTTGATGACGCTCTTTCTATTTCGTTAAGAAATTGTCGTGAAAGTGGAGGTTATACAGTTAATTCAGTTAATCCTTTCAGACTAGAAGGACAGAAGACAATTGTCTACAGAATTATGGAGTATCTAGACTGGAATCCTCCAGATTGGATTGCTTATCCGGGAGGCGCATTGGGAAACAGTTCAAGTTGCGGAAAAACACTAATGGAACTGTACGAGTGGGGTTGGATAAAAAAAATCCCGAGACTTTTAATAGTAAATTCGACTGGAGCAAATACCTTGTACGAATTGGTAAACGGGCTTTTCGAACATAAGAGCCTAGGTTGGAACGGAGGTCGTCCCGACACCGATATGATAAAGCGCTATTATGCATATAAAGATAGTAAGGGCATAATCCCAAAAACTGCTGCTACGGCAATCCAGATAGGCAAGCCTGCGAATATTATTAAGGCTCTTAGGGCACTCGACTTTACTCGTGGAATAGTAACTCAGGTTACCGACAGAGAAATGAGCGATGGGATGTCAATTGTTGGATTAAATGGGTTTGATTGTGAAATGGCATCAGGATCTGTTCCAGCTGCAATTCGAAGACTTAGAGGTGAGGAGATTATTAAGAAGGATGATGTAGTGGTCGGCATCCTTACCGGCAGACAAAAGGACCCGAAATTATCTGTTCAGTATCACACCGATGCCACAAATATGTATTCCAGGCCTCCTAGAACAGAATAGACACAGAAATCACTAATCTGATAATACCGAGTTTCTATGAACTATCCAAAAGTTGCAAGGCTATAAGTTTTGAGTTTCCGATCATTTTCTAGAGGAAAATGCTCGTGGCCTCCCTTTTCTTGATGCCTTAGAGGCTTCTTTGAGCGCAAATATAATTCCGTGGGCTTTATCTTGGGTCTCTTTCCATTCCTTTCCTGGGACAGAATCTATAACTATTCCTGCTCCAGATTGAATAGAAGCTTTAACTTTTTTTATGATAAGTGACCGTATGGTGATGGCAAAGTCGCATGAACCATTAGCAGAAAAATAGCCTATAGCACCTGCATATGGGCCTCTTGGATATGGTTCTAGTTCATCGATTATTTCCATTGCCCTTACCTTTGGCGCTCCAGATACAGTTCCTGCTGGAAATACTGCCTTAAGAGCGTCATACGAAGTAAGGCCTGGAGCCAGATAGCCTTCTACATGAGAAACGATATGCTGAACGTGACTAAATCTCTTTACGGACATTAATTCGGAAACCTGGACCGTTCCATATTTACATACTCTGCCTAGATCATTGCGAGCAAGATCTACAAGCATCGTGTGTTCTGCAACTTCCTTTTCATCTGCAAGTAGCTCTTTGGCTAGAATATTATTTTTGAATTCATTTTTAACTACAGGTCTTGTCCCAGCTATGGGAAAAGTCTCGACATGGTTATTGGTTATACGAACCAACATCTCAGGGCTCGATCCAATAATTGCCTGGTCGCCAAGCTTTAAAAAATACATATACGGGGAAGGGTTTACTTCCCTCAATTTGCTATATACAGGCAACAGATCTCCATTAATCGTAAAAATGGTATTTTTGGACAATACAACTTGAAAAATGTCACCTTGATAGATATACTGCTTAGCCTTCTTAACCATATCTATGTATTCTTTCCTGTTCACAACAGTCATGAAATTTGAGCACGAGAAATTCTCCATTAGAACAGGATTTTTTGTCTTTATTTGAGCATTGATTTCATTAAATCGAGATTTATCAGTCGTAAAGTAGTACGCATTATTTTTGATATGGTCATAAAGGATCCCATCAGTGTAAATTCCAAATTCTAAAAGTAGACAATTTTTTTTTCTATGTTTGGATGGAATGCGTTCCCAGTAACGTATGGCATCGTAGCTTATGAACCCAACAGCACCTCCGACGTATCTGAACCTATTATCCTTGACCCTTGGAACAAATCTGCTAAGCTGCTCTAGTGGGTTGATAAGGTCTTCGGTATGGACAACCCTATTGTTGGAATTTCTGACATGAATCTTGTACGAATCACAACTTACTACAAGCTCAGGATTGAAACCGATAACTGATATTTCTGCAAGCTTTCTGGGGCCCACGAGAGATTCAAGAATGAAAAGGCGCTTATGATAACGGTATAGTTTACAAAATATACCAAAAGGGTCATCTCTGGTATCTAATATCTTTAGTTGTAGGTCTCCTCCTTTACCTCGTCGCTTTGCAAAAGATGTGTCCAAAGAGTCACCCCTGCTGAGCTGGATTCTGTTTTAACAATGTTATAATAAAGCTTTGCGATAAGTAGGCCTATAATCCCAAAGTCTAACGACCGTTTTGAAGTTCGCTCCTCATGACAAGTAAGTAATAATGAGCAAGGAGTATCTTCGTTAATTATCTACCTTAGATCAGAGAGATCGCCTTGAGTTTTAACTCTAGAAGGATCATGAGGACTTAGCGGTTTTCTTCTAGCAAAACCCTCATCCTTCCTATGCCAAAATTTAACTTCTTTTTCTCCTACCTTCCAGCATAACCATACCTCCTCATCAAACCTTTTAGATGGGAAATCTAGGAGACCTTCATCAACGCTCTTTATGATCACTCCGAGATTTTCAAGCTGCTCTATCGATCTGTACAGAGCGCTGACTTCAGCATTTAGTTCCTGCTTTTTTTTGAAGAATTCACTAAATGGTGAATTTGCATCAATGATGCTCTGCAGTTCCTCCTGGAGAGCAACAACATGATTCTTTTGGAACATTATTTGTTTAATTCTGGGATCTATGTCAGGCAATGCTTTATTAGCTTCTCTTGGAGTGCATATTTTAAACACCAAGGCATTTTTTAGGAAAAAAATGTAATTTATGTATTCCTTAAAAAAAGCTAGAGTGTGAATACGTTGTTAAATTTTTTTTCTTTTCAATTTCTGCGAGTTCTTAGCAGCGTTATTAGTATAACTGCTAGAACTGACACCTAATCTATCCAGATCTCCTAACCCATGCGGGTAGAGTTCCCAGTTATTGGATCTCCCAAACAAGTTGTCTAATTCAGCAGAGGCTGACAAAGAAAATTTGTTGATTGCCAAATGCAATGTCTCGTGACTTAACAGGGAAGAAGCAACTTCCACTATATTTCCTGCGCTATGATACTCCTTCCATGATCGATAATTGGAAATGAATGCACGTGAGCGTGCGTAGTATGACACAAACATTAGTCCACGTTTTCCGGGTTCTCCTCTTAGTGCGAGATGAATAACCATTACTTAAATCACGGGAGGCTATATTTTCTGATTAATGGATTGATTAACCTATCTTGACAACAATAATTAAAGAACAGACGTATGCTGAGTCAATCTGACTAACTCTGTAGGAGTTGTACTGTAAAAATTCTAAAAAAATTTCTTAATCGAGTAATTAAGAACTAAAATGCACAAGAGAATCAAAAACATAGTGCATAGGTAATACAAAAAACGTCTAAGTTTTATGCAATTATCATTGCTTTCATCTCAATATTTTGAACCAATTCTGCATATTTCTGCTGTCTTTTATTATTTAGTGAATGCGCCACTAGGTGCGAAAAAGCGGTCGGAGAACATCAATATATTGTAAATAGCTTGTATGACATCGATACACATTGCCTTCGTTGAAAAGCTACGTGGATACAAGCCCTTCACTTAGGCTGGCACTCGGTTCAGTTAGACACGCAATCCGAGCCGTAGATCCTGCTCGCCTCATTAAAAGTAGTCTAAAATTGAGGAACGGGCAACTTTCTGTTCACGACATTAAGCATCAAAGAACCAATTTAGATTTAAAGTTATTTGACCATATTTACTTGATTGGGGCAGGCAAAGCTACGGCAAGAATGGCTCGTGTACTGCGCCAAATTATAGGAGACAAGGTCTCAGGAGGTGCAATAACTGTTCCTTATGATACTAATGAAATTGTTGAGGATATTTTCATCACGCATGCAAGTCATCCGATCCCCGATGTTTCAGGAGTAAAGGGAACAAAGAAAATGATAGAGATTTTGCGGAAGACTACTCCAGCTGATCTCGTCTTCGTTCTTATTTCTGGCGGCGGGTCCTCATTGATGCCTCTGCCTTCAAAGAATCTTTCTCTTAGAGAGAAGCAAGCTGTCACCTCTTCATTGATACTTTCGGGGGCATCTATTGAAGAGGTTAACGCAGTACGTAAGCATCTCTCGCGGATAAAAGGTGGTCAGTTACTTCGTTATATGAACAAGGGGTGTCGACTAGTTTCCCTTATCATATCTGATGTAATTAATGACAAATTAAGTGTCATAGCTTCGGGCCCAACTTGTCCCGATCC
>Ga0126306_10000762_pt1 | contig 16027 bp, 16 predicted proteins | sample Plot27_FD_92592 | JGI IMG/M metagenome (GOLD analysis project Ga0126306, IMG submission 92592) | Serpentine soil microbial communities from UC McLaughlin Reserve, CA, USA - Plot27 | ecosystem: Environmental > Terrestrial > Soil > Grasslands | place: USA: UC McLaughlin Reserve, Lake County...
ACCGATAGCCGTGGGTCAGTTTGGCCTGCCCGGTCTTGCATCCACCCAGCATCCGGCACTCCGCCACCAGCTCCGGCCCGGCCGCCCGGTGGATGGCGCCGTCGACCCCGCCACCGCCGAGCAGTCCCGGGTTCGCCGCGTTGACGATCACGTCCACGTCGGCCTCGGTGATGTCCCCGCGAACCGCCCGCACTTGCACGGTCCGACCGTAGGGTTCCGGGCATGACCGCGCCCACTCCGTACCGGCTCCGCCGGGACACGCACAACAAGGTGATCGCCGGCGTCTGTGCGGGGATCGCCCGCCGCTACGGCCTGTCGGCGAACGGCCTGCGCCTGGCCTTCGTCCTCTCCTGCGTGCTCCCCGGCCCGCAGTTCGTCGCCTACCTGCTGCTCTGGGTCCTCATCCCGGCCGACTGATCGGCCGGGCCGGTCACCAGCTGTTGCCGCGCCGCAGGCCGCGCACGGCCGGACGGACGTCGACCAGGTACACGACCGCGGCGACGATGGCCGGCAGGCCGAGGAAGCTCATCGGGCCGAACCAGTAGACGACGGCGACCGCGAGGCCGGTGATCGCCGCCCACCCGGGCTTCGTGAGCTTGCCGGCGGCGACGAATCCCGCGGCCGGGCGGATCAGCGCGTCGACGAAGGCCCACGCCGTCAACGCCAGGGCGACCCACTGCAGGAGGGTGAAGACCCAGAAGTCGAACAGCGCCATGCCCCGAGCCTACCCGCCGGGAGCCGGGATTCCCGGGGAACGACGTCGATCGGCGGCGGCGCACACCCCCAAGGAGTGCCCCCGGACGCGACAGGGCCCCGGAGCGCTGCTCGCAGCTCCGGGGCCCTGGTCGTGAACCGGACGTCAGTTGCCGGTGTTCTTCTTCGCCGGCACCGCGGTCGGGTCCGCGGGCTTGGCGGTGCGGGCGCGGGTCACGCGCGCGGAGGTCGCCTTGGCCGGGGCCTTCTGGGCGGCCGGGGTGGTCTTGCGGGCCGGGGCCTTCGTGGCGGCCTTCGGCTCCTCGACGGCCTCCTCGACCGTGGCCTTGGTGGTCTCGGCGGCCTTCTCGACGGTGTCCTCGGCCTTCGTCGCGACCTTGGTGGCCTTGGCGGCCGTCTTCTGCGCGATCGAGGTCACCTCGTTGGAGGCCTCGACGACGACCTCGGCGGTCTCCTCGAGCACGTCCTCGAGGGTGTCCTCGACGGCGTCCACGGCGCGCTCGGCGCGACGGACGACGCGGCGGAAGGCGGGCTGCTTGCGCAGGTCCTCGACGACCTCGGCGCCGCGCTCGGCGAGCGTCTCGACGGTCGCGGCCGCCTGGGTGCGGGCGGTCTCGACCAGGCCGGCGACGGTGGTCTTCAGCGTCTCGGGACGGACGGCGGTGGCCAGCTGCTGCGCCGTGGTGCGGGCGGTGCCGGCGGCCTCGGTCGCCCGGGTGCGCGCCTCGGTGGCGCGGGTGCGGGCCTCCTTGACGGCCAGGTCGGCCTGGACCTGGGCCTCGCCGGGGAGCGCCTCGGCCTTGGTGCGGAACTGGTCGAGCACGGTCTTCGCGCGCTCGACGGCCAGGTCACCGGCGCCGATCACGGCGAGGACGGCGGGCCTGGCGGCGGTCACGGCGAACTCGCCGTAGTGCTTCACGGTCTGGGTGGCGGTCATGCCGACTCCTTCGTGGTGCGGTCTGGGGAGGGGTGGGAAGAGGTCTGGGTGGTGGCCCGGTGCTCTCGGACGTAGGTCTCGTACAGCTCGAGCAGAACGGCCTTGTGCCGCTCGGAGAGCGCGTCGTCGGACCGGATCGCCGCCACGGTGTCCGGGCTGCCGGACCGCCGGTCGAGGATCCCTGCCTGCTCGTAGAGCGATTCGGCCGAGATCTTCAGGCCCCGGGCGATCGACGCGAGGATCTCCGCGGACGGCTTGCGGAGCCCCCGCTCCACCTGGGACAGGTAGGGGTTGCTCACGCCCGCGGTGCGGGCCAGCTCGCGCAGCGACACCCGCGCGGCGTTGCGCTGCTCGCGGATGAAGTCGCCCACCTGCGAACTGACGGTCGCGACGCTCGGGGCGTCCGCGATCGACTCGGTAACCGACTCCACCACGCTGCCGGCGACCCGGTCCACCTTCTCGCGGACCGTCGTCACCTGCTCGCGGACGAACTCACTCGGGGTCTGCACGGATACGACCCTAACCCAGGGTGCTAGCTCCTGCAAGCGGGTCAGCTAGCAGATGAGGGTGAGTCCCGTCACAGAAGAACCCGCAGGTCAGGCCGCCAACACTGCCGACGGCCGGATCTGGCCGACCACGCCGTCGCCCCCGGACACCGGCGTCAGCAACCACGGGGCAAGCACCTCGGCGGACACGCCGATCCGCTGCAGCGCGGCGCTCAGGGCCGGGGTGCGGCCCCGGTCGCCACCGTCGTCCAGCTTCAGCGCGACGGCACCGCGACCCGGGGCGGCGGCGACGTGGACGCCGTCGGCCCCCTCCTTCACCAGCAGGCCGGGGACCGCCTCCATCAAGGCGGTGTCCGTGCGACCGGTACCCGCCACCAGCCACGGGTGCGCCCGCATGGCGTCGGCGACCGACCGGTCGCGGGAGCCCTCGGGTGCCTGCACGAGGGACAGCACCCCGCGCGCCAGGCCGGTGACCGAGAGAGCGTGCTGCGGCGCACCACACCCGTCCACCACCACCGCCGACACCGGCTCCCCGGCCGCCTCGCCGAGGCGGGCTGCGATCGCCCGCTGCAGGGGGTGCTCCGGGGACAGGTAGTCCTCCGTCGGCCAGCCGGCCGCAACGCAGGCGGCCAGCATCGCGGCGTGCTTGCCCGAGCAGTTCATCGCCAGCCGGTCGGGCGCCCGGCCGGCGACCAGCCACCCGGCCTTCGTCGGCTCGTGCTGCGGCAGCGCCGGCGGGCAGCCGAGGTCGTCAACCCCGAGCCCCGCGGCGGCCAGCATGCTCGCGGCCAGCTCCCGGTGGCCGTCCTCGCCGTTGTGCGAGCCGGCGCCGATGGCCAGCTCCTCCGCCGACCGCGGCGCCCAGCCGGCGGCCAGCAGCGCGGTGGCCTGCACCGGCTTGTTCGACGACCGCGGCAGGATCGGCCGGTCGACGGCGCCCGCGGCGAAGGTCACCACGCCGTCGGCGTCCAGGACGACGAGGGACCCGCGGTGCGCGGACTCGAGGAACCCCGACCGCCAGACCTCGACCAGGACCGGGTTGTCCGGCCACTTGAAGGACCCCGTCCCCCTCACGCCTCGCACGCTCGGAGCGAGCCTCTGGACGGGGCCATCAACGGCCCTCGTCGGCGAGCAGGGCGGCGACGTCGGCCTCGCCGTCGCGGTACCGGCGGCCCAGCTCGGCTGCGAGGGAGTCCATGACCTGCTGCACCCCGCGGCGCCGCTCGGACAGCCCGCTCTCCGCGGCGGCCAGTGACTTCGCGGCCTTCTCCAGCTTGGCGTCAGGAAGGTCGGCGATCGCGGACATGTCGATGCCCGCGGTCAGGGAGTTCACCCACGACTCGTACTCCTCCGGCGCGTGCGGCTGCACCGTCTGGTGCCGCCCGAGCCCGTGCGCGGGGCCGCGGCCCTTCTCCGAGAGGATTTCCGGCAGAAGGTCGACCAGTGACCGGCCGTCGTGCTCCGCCCGCCGCTGCAGCTCCCGCCGCACGATGTCCAGCCGGCCCTGCAGCAGGCGCCGCGTGTACGAGAGGTTGACCTCCTGCTGCTCGGCCTCGCGCCGCAGCCGGCGGACCTCGCTCATCGGCTGCTGCATGGCGTTGTCGAGGAAGGCGGGGTCGAGCAGCGCGTCGACGGCGGCACCTCCGGCGGGCGCGGGCTTGGGGCTCACGACTTCTCCTTGATTCCGAGGAAGCTTCGGGCGTCGGCGGTGCTCATGGGCGGGCGCTGGGCGATGCGGGCGAGGCCGGCCGCGCGGGCGACCAGCTGGGCGTTGTCGCGGACCGGCTCGCCCGGAGCGTAGGTCAGCGTGTCCTCCATGCCCACTCGCAGGTGCCCGCCGGCCGAGAGCGCGGCGAGCATGACCGGCAACGAGGTCCGGCCGATGCCGGTGGCGGCGAACGTGGCGCCGGGCGGCAGCAGCGGCAGGCAGGACGTGAGCGCGTGCGCCGTCCCCGGCATGCCGCCGGGGACGCCCATGACGAGGTCGACGTGCACGTGGCCGCCGTGCGGCGGCCCGTACTTGTCCAGCAGCCGGGCGAGCGTGGCGAGCTGGCCGAGGTCGAAGACCTCGTACTCGGGGACGATGCCGCGCTGCTGCATCTGCGTGTGCAGCTCGACGATCAGGTCCCACGGGTTGCTGAAGACGTCGCGGCCGAAGTTCACCGTGCCCAGCGTCAGCGACGCCGCGTCCGGCTCCGCGTCGAGGACGGCGAGGCGCGCGTCGAACGGGTCGGTCACCGCGCCGCCGCTGGAGAGCTGCACGACCAGGTCGGTGTTCTCGCGCACGGCGGCCACCACCTCGCGCACCCGCCCGAGGTCGAGCGTGGGCTTCGTGTCGGCGCCCCGCACGTGCAGGTGGATCACGGCGGCGCCCACCGCCTGGCAGTCCCGTGCGGTCGCCACCACCTCCTCGACGGTCACCGGCAGGGCCGGGACGTCGGCCTTGGCCGATTCCGCGCCCGTGGGGGCGACCGTGAGAAGGGTGGGGGTGGTCACCGGCCGATCGTGGCAGACCGGACCGCGCGGATCCGCTCCCGGGCGGCTGCGTCGATGCCGGCCGTGTCGGCCGGGGCGTCGTCGGGATCGATGGTCGCGGTCGATCCGGCGACGGTGAGCACCGCGTCCATCGCCACCGACTGCTTCACCAGCGCCAGCGCGACCACACCGAGCTCGTGGTGGCGCACCACCGTGCCCACCCGGCCGACCTCGCGGGTGCCGGCCAGCACCGGGGTGCCGGGTTCGGCCAGCACCTCGCTCACGCCGTCCAGGTGCAGGAGCACCAGCCGGCGGGGCGGGCGGCCCAGGTTGTGCACGCGGGCGACGGTCTCCTGCCCGCGGTAGCAGCCCTTGTCCAGATGGACGGCGGTCGTCAGCCAGGAGAGCTCGTTCGGGATCGTCCGGTGGTCGCTGTCGACCCCGAAGCGGGGACGGCGGGCCTCGACCCGCAGCGCCTCGTAGGCCTGGATGCCCGCCGGCGCGGCGCCGAGCCGGTCGGCGGTCGCGGCCAGCTCGGAGCGGGGGACGACGAGGTCGAACACGGGAGCCCCCTGGCCGATGGGAGGCATCCGCCGGACGAAGCCCCCACCGTCCAGGGCGGTCACGTCGTCGGGCGCCGGCAGCCCCGCCGCCGCGAGGACCTCGGAGGCCTTCGGCCCGACGAGGCTCAGGACGCCCCACTGCTCCGTCACCAGCGCGGGGTCCACGCGGAGCAGGAACCGCATCTTCTGCAGGAAGTCGACCAGCGCCGCTCCGGTGCCGGGTTCGACGTCGGCCCAGGTGGTGCCGTCCAGATCGGCCAGCACGAGGTGGTGCTCGACGTGCCCGTGCGGCGAGAGGACCAGCGCCTCGCTGCCCGTCGCGTCGGCCAGCCGCTCGAGGTGCTGGCTGGTGAGGCTGTGCAGCCAGGTCAGCCGGTCGGGGCCGGGGACGACGACGACGTCGCGGTCGCTGCGGTCGACCAGGCCGGCGCCCTCGGCGAGCAGCCGCTGCTCGCGGAGCGGGTCGCCGTAGTGGGCGGCGACGGAACCGCCCTCGACGACCACCGCGCCGGGGCGCGACAGCAGGGGTGAACTCATGAGGAGTGCTCCGATCCGGCTCGTTCGCGGCACGCGCGGCACGTCCCCGACAGCGCGACGTGCCCTATGTCCACGGTGAAACCCAGGTCGGCCGCCAGACGTTCCGCGGCGCTGTCCAGCAGGTCGGGCGCGACCGAGGAGATCTCGCCGCAGACCTGGCAGACGACGTGGACGTGCGGCTGCTCGGCGGCGTGGTAGACCGGCGCCCCCTTGCCGAGGTGGGTGTGCCAGACCAGACCGAGCCGCTCGAGCAGCTCCAGGTTGCGGTACACCGTCGAGGTGTCGGGCGCGGCGCCGCCGGGCCCGGCCTCCTCGCGCAGCCGCGTCCCGATCGCCTCCGGGGTGGCGTGCTCGAGCCCGGCGACGGCGGCGAGCACCCGCTCCCGCTGGGCGGTCAGCCGCAGCCCCCGGGCGCGCAGCCGCTCGGCCAGCGGCGCCGCGCCGTGCTCCGTACCCATGCGCCGAGCCTAGGCCGGTCGTCGGGCAGGCTGGGCCGGTGAGTGATGTGCGCGCAGTGGCCGCCTGGCGCGGCGGGACCGCGGTCCGGATCCCTCCCGCCGAACCCGTGGTCACCGCGTTCGACCAGGGGCTGGGCCGAGGCGATGGCGTCTTCGAGTCGGCGTCCGTCGTCGGGGGGACGACGCCGCACCTGGCCGCGCACCTCGACCGGCTGGCCCGCTCGGCCGCCCTCCTCGAGCTGGCCGACCCCGGCCCGGCCGCCTGGCGCGCGCTGGTCGGGACGGTCCTCGACGGCTGGCCGCCGGAGACGGAGGGCGTCGTCCGGCTGTTCCTCACCCGCGGGGAGGACGGACCCCCCACCGCTCTCGCACTGCTGGCGCCGGTTCCGCCCGAGGTGCTCCGCCAGCGCGCGCAGGGCATCTCGGTGGTCAGCCTCGGCCTCGGGGTCCCGGCCGGCTTCCGCGCGCAGGCGCCGTGGCTGCTGGGCGGTGCGAAGACGCTCTCGTACGCGGTCAACATGGCCGCGCAGCGGCACGCCCACCGGCTGGGTGCCGACGACGTCGTGTTCACGTCGCTGGAGGGTCAGCTGCTCGAGGGACCGACATCGACGGTCGTCTGGGCGGCCCAGGGCGCCCTCCGCACCCCTCCGCTGGAGACCGGGATCCTGGCCGGCACCACGGTCGCCCGGCTCTTCACCCGGGCCGCGCAGGCCGGCTGGCGCACCGCGACCAGCTGGGGCACCGTCGCCGACCTGCACGCGGCCGACGCCGTGTGGCTGGTGTCGGGGGTCCGGGGGGTCGCCGTCGTGCACACGCTGGACGGGATCCGCCGCGGCGAGGCGGGCCTCACCGTCCGGATCCAGCAGCTCCTCGCCCGGTAGGGTCCGCACCGGTGCGCCGGGAAGTCTGGTCGGCAGTCGTCGGACCGACCCCTGGAGCGCTCCCGTGACCCGACCCGCCTTCCGCCTCCTCGGCCGGGGCTCGTACGCCGAGGCCCAGCGCATCGGGGAGATCCTGCGCCGGGAGACCGTGGGTGGCGCCCTGCTGCTGGTCGCCGCGGCGATCGCGCTGGTCTGGGCCAACTCCCCCTGGTCGGGCGCCTACGAGGCCCTGCGGGACACCCGGATCGGTCCCGCCGCCCTGCACCTGGACCTCTCCCTCGGCACCTGGGCGGCCGACGGCCTGCTCGCGATCTTCTTCTTCGTCGCGGGCCTCGAGCTCAAGCGCGAGTTCGTCGCCGGGGATCTGCGCGAGCCGCGCCGCGCCGCGCTGCCGGTGGCCGCCGCGGTAGGCGGCATGGTCGTGCCGGCCCTCTTCTTCGTCCTGGTCAACCTGGGCGGTCCCGAGGGGGCGCTGCGCGGCTGGGCCATCCCGTCGGCGACGGACATCGCGTTCGCCCTCGCCGTCCTGGCGGTGATCAGCACCCACCTGCCGTCGGCCCTGCGGACCTTCCTGCTCACCCTCGCCGTCGTCGACGACCTGCTGGCCATCGTGGTGATCGCGGTCTTCTACACCGAGGGGCTGTCGATCGGCTTCCTCGGGCTCACGCTGGTGCCGCTCGCGCTCTTCGGCCTCCTCGTCCAGCGGGGGATCGGCTCGATCTGGGTGCTGGTGCCGCTCGCCGTCGCCGCCTGGGGCCTCATGCACGCGTCGGGGGTCCACGCCACGGTCGCGGGAGTGCTGCTCGCCTTCACCGTGCCGGTGACGTCCGGCTCCGCGGAGCGCTTCGAGCACCGTCTCCGTCCCCTGTCGGCCGGGGTGGCGGTGCCCGTCTTCGCGTTCTTCTCCGCAGGCGTCGCCGTAGGCGGGCTCTCCGGCCTGGGTGCCTCGCTGGGCGACGCCGTCGCGGTGGGGATCGTCGTCGGCCTCGTCGCCGGGAAGGCGACCGGCATCAGCCTGGCCACACTGCTGGTGGCCCGGTTCACCCGGGCCCAGCTCGACGAGGACCTCGGCTGGCCCGACGTCGTCGGCCTCTCCCTGCTGGGGGGCATCGGCTTCACCGTCTCGCTGCTCATCACCGAGTTGGCGTACGGAGCCGGGAGCGCGAGCTACGACCACGCGAAGGTGGGCATCCTGGCCGGCACGCTCGCCGCGGCCCTGCTCGCCGCGGTCGTGCTGCGGCTGCGCAACCGCCGCTACCGGCGCATCTCCGAGGAGGAGCAGCGCGACGAGGACCGCGACGGTGTGCCGGACGTCTACCAGCGGCCCCCGCCACCGTTCGCCGACAGCTGAGGATTCCGGTTGCCGCCGCGTTTTCCTCCGACGTACCGTCGTCGTACACGAGAGAGGAGGTGGTCCGTACTTTGCATGCTTATCGGACTCGTGAGGTGGCTGTCCGCTAGCCGCCGTCCAGATGGGCCGCCCGTTCAGACTCGCGTCTGAGCGACGGCAGATCGCCCGTCCGTCGTACGGCGGCGAGCGAGAACCGGACAGTCACCCGACCCCCGGGCCGCCGACACTTGTCCAGTCGGCCCGCGCGCAGCAACCCCGTCAGGGGCGGCGCCGCGGAGCAGCCCGGGGGTTGTCCGTTCCCTGGGTAGGTTCTGGTCGTGGAGCTCGGCGGACTACCGGTCGAGACCGACGTGTCCGCCGGCGTCTGGATCTCCTCGGCCCGGCGCAGGGGTCGCCCCGGGACCGTCGCCGCGCTGCTGCCCGACACCTTCGAGGCCTACGCCCGCGTCCTCCACCCGGCCGTCCGCTACGCCGGGGACGACGACATCGAGATCGGCTGGGCCGAGGTCGCCGCGCACAACGGCACCGTCCTCTCGCCGCTCGCGCAGTGGGACGAGCTCACCCACGGGCCCGTCGACAGCCAGCCGCCGGTGTGGGACGACGGTCCCAGCGAGGGCCACCTCCCGGCCACCGTCGCCGCCCGCCTCGGCGAGGTCCTGGCGGGGCACACCACGACGCCCGAGTGCCTGTTCGGCCGCTGGGACGGCTTCGGCTACGACCTGCGCGACCCCGCCGTGCCGCCCCGGCTCCTGCTCCGGGGCGAACGGGACGTCGTCCTCGTCCGCGGCACCGTCGCCGACGCCGTCCGGAACCTGGCGCCGGAGCCGCACGAGCAGAGCGCCAACCTCTGGTGGCCCGCCGACCGGGCGTGGTGCGTGGTCACCGACGTCGACCTGCGCAGCAGCTACGTCGGCGCCAGCGGGGCCTGCATCGCCGAGCTCCTGGGCGCCACCGGCATCGAGGCCCTGCCGGTCACCCCGCAGGACGCGCTCGCCTAGGAGCCTGCTGCAGTAATCGGCGTGTCTGCCCGACCGTAAAGAGGGTCGGGAGAACGATCGGGGTCGTGCAGGGCACTTCCCAGTCCGAGCAGGTGGTGATGGACGTCGAGTTGTTCCAGGTCTACCAAGCAGCTCAGCACGGGAGCCCCCGCGCCGGGTGAGCCGGCATTTCGTCACAGCGCCACAGCCGTTGAGCGGACCCGCGGGCCCACGCTGCCTAGTGACACGCCCGGTAACCGGCGGAAACCTCAAACCCGCAGGTCAACGGATGGATTCGGGCCACCAGGCGATCCCTCAGCTAGAACCCCGAACCCGAGCCTCGGCACCCGGGGTCGTGGCCCGGGACTTGTCGACTCCACGGGACGAGCGATCACAACGGCGATGGCAACGCCGATCCACCGCGTCTGCTCGGCGCGGACCTGCAGCGGGGAGGAGGCCCCGGGATCCGGCGACGGAAGGCCTGGTCGGTACACCCGCCCGCCCGGGTGTACCGACCGGTGCGGTTCAAACGGTTTCGGGAACCCGCAGGTCGGCAAGGACGAGGTCGAACTCGGCGACTTCCAGGATCTCCGGGCCCAACTTCCGCGCGAACTCCTCGCGCTGTGTCGTGAACAGGCCCATCTTCCGCGCGAACTCCTCGCGCAGTGTCGTGAACTGGTCCCGGGTGTGTTCCATCGCTCCGCGACTCGCAAAGACGACGGAACCCGCGCAATGGCCCGTCCGGCGGTCGACCAGGAGGCTGTTGCTGCAGAAGCCCTGGATCTCCTCCCACGACGGCATCAGGCTCGTCTTGTAGGCATCGATCATCCGCTCGAGGTTTTCGGGGTCGGTGCGCACCCAGGTCACCCGGGCGCAGGTCCCGTCCCCCATCCGGGACCGGTGGAGGACGGCGATCTCCCACTCCTGGACCTCGGGCTCGCCACCGAAGATCTGCACGATGCGCTCGCGCATCGGGTGGACGCGGCCGGCGCTGGCCCGCATCGAAAGCTCGTCGCCCCAGGCCGACGTGGCGATACAGCGGCCGGTCTCACGGTCCGCGAGCATCGACAGGCCGACGAAGCCGTGCATCTCCTGCAGCTGCGGCAGGATCTCATCGCGCATGTGGGCGACGGCGTCCTCGAGCCTCGTGGCGTTGCCGCGGATGGTGGTGGATCGGGCGTACATGCCACCGCTCCTCTCTGCTGCGGGCGACGGCGCCCCTGCGGCGCTGCCGCGCCGCTCACTGTCCTCGTCTCGCGGTGGAGAGAACAGGCCCGCGTGGAGTGTCGATGACGGACGCCGGCCCGGCAGCCACGATCCCGACAGTTCACGCGGGCCCGGACGAACTGGTCACTGGGATCGGGCGAGCCGCGGAAGACAGAGCCGCGTCCGCATCGTCGCGGCGGACCTGGGCGGCGCCCGACCCGCGACCAGTACCTCGGCCAGATCTCGCCGTCCACCGGCCTGTGCACCGACAGTCCAGTGGTCGCCGTCCCCGCCGCGCAGGCGGCCTCGTACCGCTGCACGGGCCGGCGACCCACCCACAGTGCTCCTCGGCGCCGGCGCCGGAGAGCGGACCGTCCCACCAGTCTCGAGGATCGACGCGACGCAGCTCGTCGGGGATCGTGCCGGCCCCGGGGGGCTCCTCGGCAGCCCAGGACGGCGCATCAGGCTCCGCCGACGCTGTAGACGCCGCGGACGCCGGTGCGCCGCTGCGGTCGGCCGGTGGCCGGCGGACGCCGACGTTGTCGTCGGGCAGGCGAAGCGCGCTTATCAGCCGGGCGGGGCGATGCGCTGCTGGCGGGCATCGACCGCGGCCGGAGGGGCGCGGAGCCCCCGGGGGCTGTCGATGGTGGGGACGTCGCGGCGGACCTCGCGCTCGAGCAGGTCGACGCTGCGCACGGCTTCGACGAGCAGGGCGCGCTCGTCCTGTCCAGCTCGTAGCGGTCAACGACGCTGTCCCACAACCGCCGGCCGGGGTCCGCAGGCCAGCGGGGCGGCCTGGTGTGGCTCACGGATCGGCTACCGGGACGGAAGTGGCACGGTTCAGCGGCCGGAACCAGTCGCGGCACGGCGGCAGGCCCGATGTTCCCCGACTCGTCGAGTGAGCAAATTTGCCCCCACGATGGGCGCACGTATGACGCTGTCCTGAGACGAGAGCTGCCGGAGCCGACGTGTCACCGATCGGTGCGGCAGTCCCGAGAATGCGCACAAGCAGCTGAGCAGCGTCATCTGTACAGACCGGCATACGTGGCCCGGGAGTGGAGTCGCCCTCCCGTCATGACACCGCCATCCCAGCCAGCGGGTTGAAAGTCCCACCCCGGACATGTCGAAGGCCCCAGAACCTTGCTGGCCCATTTGCCTGGGCTCTGCCTTCGGCAGCGCCGAAGAAACAATGTCGGTCGCCCAGGGCGATGTGGGAGGAGCCCAGCCGCTGGGCTCAGCGGAACCTGAACTGCGCGTGCGGCGAATCTGCGCCCGGTGTTCGGAGCCGTGTGCCGTAGCCCTGATTGCCGCCGTCAGCGCACGGATAGGGCGGTCGTAACAGTGACCGGGTTGGCGAATAGGTCGAGAACGGGGCAGTGGTCGTTGACAGCTCGCTTGAGTTCCTCGTACCGCTCACGGGGCTCGGGTCCGCTGAGCCCCACGGTCACAGTGACGTCGCTGAACCCGGGCCGCACTCCGTCCCGGAGGCCGAAGATTCCCTGGATGTCGAGGGCGCCCTTGATGTCGACTGTGACGTCGTCGATGCGGATGCCGAGCTTCTCCGACCAGAACCGGTAGGTCTGGGCTTGGCAGGCGCCGAGCGCGGCAAGAGCGATCTGGACGGGGTTCGGCGCGAGGCCGTCGCCACCGAGCATCGGCGGCTGATCGGACTTGACGACCTGGTCGTTGAGCCGGACGTCGACCTCATGGACGCCAATCAACGCGCAGTCCGCGGTCACGCTGACCGCGGCCACGCTCGGATCGGCCGCGATCGCAGACGCGGTTCCCTGCAGCAGGGTCTTTAGGTCGGTCTGTGTAGAGGACACGGGGGTTCTCCCTTCGGCTTCGTCCAGCAGGGTGCTGGATGGGATCCGAAGGTGTCAGCCGGGCGTTCCTAAAACGTTCCCGGCGGGCGGCCGGGCCCTCGCCGTGGCCGAGCGATCGAGAAGCGCGAGGCAGCGGGCCTCGTCGAGCGGTTGGCCGCTCTCCCCGAAGCCGCCGGCAGCGGTGCGGAAATGCGCGTGGGCACCGCCGACATCGCCGGTTCCAAGGGCGAGGTGGCCCTTCACCTCTTCGATCGCCGCGTCCCATGCGGGTAGGCGCATCACCACGGTGGCCAGGAACTCCGCAGTCTCTGCGTGCTGCCTGGCGCGGTCGAGATGGCCACCCCGTGCCGCCGCGATCGCCGCAGGCACGACCAGGGTGATCCGGCAGCCCGGGCAGGTCTCCCGTGGGCCGCGGACCGCCAACTCGGCCTCGTCCAGCGCTACAAGGGCGGAGGAGGTGTCCGTAGCGGCGGTGATCCTCGTTCCATAGATGCGGTCGAACAGGTGAAAGCCGACGTCAGACTCGCGGGCCACGGCGAGCGCCTCGTCGAGGAGCGTGACGGCTTCTGCTGTGTGGCCTCTGTACAGCGCGACCTCGGCCCGCCGCTGCAGTGCATGGGCCTCGCCCACGGCGGCGCCGATGGCGCGGCTGAGGCGGGCAGCGGTACCGAGGTCCTCGTCGGCCTCGTCGAGCCGGCCCGATAGCAGCCTCGCCTCCCCCCGCAAGGTCACGGCGAAGGCGTGCCCGCGGGCGGCGCCGAGGCGCTCCGCCTCGGCGGCCAGGGAGTCGGCGAACGCGACCACATCGGGGTAGGGCCGCGCTCCGTAGAGAAGCCGTTGGGTGATGCACAGCTGCCCGTCGAAGACGCTGATCGCCAGCTTGTCGAGGGCGTGGGTCTCGCGCAGGTCCGCCTGCACGCTGCCGCGTAGGTCGCCCCGGGCGTGCGCGGCGGCCGCCTGCGCCCACGAGGCCACCACCAGGGCCGAAGTGTCGCCCGACTGCAGGGCCAACCGGCGGCTCTCGGCTGCCTTCTGCGTGCCGAGCTCAGGATCGGCGAACCCCAGGGCGGCGGCGCCACTGAGGGTGAGAGCTTGGGCAAGTCGCCCTTCGACGGTCACCGGGTGGGCTGTTGCCAGCGTCTGCAGGGCTCCGGGGGGATCACCCAGCTTGATCTGTGCCAGTGCCTGCTTCGCCAAGAGCTCGTGCGAGTCCGGTTCGCCGACGGCGCTCGCCGCGGCGGCGTAGGCCCCCGGGGCGCCGAGGTCTCCGAGCGCGTCGAGCGCCTCGGCCCGGAGACAGAGTGCTTCCCCGTGGTCGGGTGCGTGGGCCAGGAGCCGGTCCAGCTCACTCAGCGCATCGGTGAACGCCCCAAGTCTCACCGCCTGCCGGGCCGCGGCCAGCAGCCAGCCGGCGGCCTCGTCCGGGCGGCGGCCCTCCAGCCAGTGGCGGGCGATGAGGGCTGGTGCGGCCCCCGCCGCCGTCAGGCGACGAGCGGTGTCGCGATGGATGAGGATCCGGCGGTGCGGCGGGACCTGCTCGACGAGGGCCTGGCGGACCAGTTCGTGGCGAAAGCGGTAGCGGGCCCCGGAGACGATCAGGGTGCCGGCTTGCAGTGCAGCGTCGAGGAGTGCGAACGCGTCGGGTTCGGGCAGGCCGGTCAGCGCCGACGCATCGGCCGGGTCGAGGTCGTCACCGGCCACCGCGAGCCGGCGCAGGGGCTCGGTGCTGGTCTCGTCGAGGTCGAGGAACCGGGCGGTGACCGCACCCCAGACGGACGGAGAAATGGTCAGGGGCTGGTCGGCGGCGATGCCACGAGCGAGCTCGAGGGTGAAGAACGGGTTGCCCTGTGCCATCGCCAGTATTCGGGCGACGGTGGCGGTATGCGGTTTCTCAGGGGCCGCCGCTTCCACCAGGGCGACGGCCTCCTGGCGATCCAGTGGCCCCAGGTCGAGCTGGAGCGACCGCTCGGCCCGGGTCCAGCTGGCGACGCCCTCGGCCAGGGTCGGCCGGGCGAGCTCGGGACGGTAGGCGAGGACGACGACGAGCGGCGGGCCGCTGCCGGCGTGGACGAGGTGGGCGCAGGCCTCCGCGGTGGCGTCGTCCGCGAGGTGTGCGTCATCGATGAAGAGCAGAACGCCGACCACGTTCCTGCACGCCGTGACCAGCCGGCGGACGGCGCCGATCACCATGTGCCGGGTCAGCCCGCCCGGCGGCGGGTGCCCGGGTCCTGCCAGCGGGGTGAGCTCGCGCAGTATCGAGCGCGTCTTCTCGCCCACGGCATCGAGCAGCGTGCGGTCCCGGGTCACAAGCTGCTCGACGGCGTCCGCGAGAGCTGCATAGGGCCGGCTGGCCGTGCTGGCCACGACCGGAGCCACGAGCCACCCCTGCGTTTCGGCCGAGGAAGCGATCTGTGCGCACAGGGCGGTCTTGCCAATACCGGCCGGTCCGCGCACCACCAGCGCACCCAGCTCCCCCTCCTCGGCTGCCCGGACTGCGGCGGTCCCCTGGGCAAGCTCGAGCTGGCGCCCCACGAAGGTGGTCGCGCTGTGCCCGAGGCCGGCCACGCAGCGCCGGTACAACGCCTGACTCTCGGGCCCCGGCGGGAGGCCGAGATCGCGTTGGAGGTTGGTGCGGAGCCGCCCGTACCACCGGATCGCAGCATGTCGGTTGCCGTCGGCGAGCGCCGCCTGGATGAGCTCTCGATAGGCCGGCTCGTCGGACGGCTCGAGCTCGACAAGCCGATCCCACTGTCCGGCCATCCGGAGCAGCTCCATGTAAAGCGACCTCAGCTGACCCCGCCGGGCCTGCGTCCACTCCTCGTAGAGCGAATCGGGAAGCAGGTCACCGCTGTACTCCGATGCGGTCACGGCGCAGGCAACACCGTCCCGTGAGCGCAGGGCTGCGCCGGCTTTGCGTTCGAAGCGGGCGACGTCGGTTTCGACCTCGCACGCCGGGAAGAGCGCGACCCGGCCGCCGCTGAGTACCACGGCGTCCTCATGACCAACTGCTCGGCGCGCGAGATGGGCGGCCTTGCGCAGGTTGGCGCCGCCCGCCTCAGGGCCGAGGTGCGGCCAGAGGGCGTCGATGACCTGGTCCTTCAGGAGCCGGTGGCCGTCGGCCAGGGCGAGAAGCTGCAGGAGCTCGGCGGACCGGCGGCTGGGCCACGCGCAGTCGATGACCTCCAGGCCGACGGCGACGCGAAAGGTCCCGAGCAGCTCCACGCGTACGCCATGGCGGGGAGCGTTCATCACCACTCCTAAAGGTCCGCTAGGTGGCGAGGCGAGGGTAGGGGATCACCGACGCCCTACCAGGGCGATTATCGCGTCGAGATCCGCAGCGCAGGGCACCTATCGCTAACAACGCCAGTGCCGGGCGCTCCCTCCGGGCTCGGCTTGATCAAGTGGGCCCATTCGGGGTCCAGGCGGGACTGCCCTAAAGTGGGCCGCTTAAAGTGGGCCGCTCTGAGACACAAGGCGGCTTCAGGGACACCTCGCCGACCGCTACTTCGGGGCGCTCGCTGCCGAGACGGCCCCGCGAGCACGGACCTCCCGGGGAGGAGCGGGCCCGGTCAGATCCCGTCGATCCCGAGGTCGGC
>Ga0126306_10000763_pt1 | contig 16022 bp, 18 predicted proteins | sample Plot27_FD_92592 | JGI IMG/M metagenome (GOLD analysis project Ga0126306, IMG submission 92592) | Serpentine soil microbial communities from UC McLaughlin Reserve, CA, USA - Plot27 | ecosystem: Environmental > Terrestrial > Soil > Grasslands | place: USA: UC McLaughlin Reserve, Lake County...
CTCCTCCGTGATCGGCTCGGCGTAGATGCGCTGCATCTCCGAGGTGGCGAGCTCCTTGGGCTGGTCCGAGATCCGCTCGAGCTCGGCGTCCGGGTCCTCGTAGCGGGTCCAGATGCCCTCGAGGTTCAGCACCCCGAGGCCGCCGAGCTTCCCGAGAATCCCCGCCGTCTGCGGCGACACGACGCCGTCCATCGCCGAGGCGAGCAGCGGCAGCTCGAGTCTGTACGGGCCGATCATCGAGGTGATGTCGATGTCATCGGGGTCCCTCGTGCGCCTCGAGGGCACGATCGCGATGTCATCGAAGCCGTATGCGCGGCGACCCTTCTTGCCGCGGCCAATCTCAACTTCCATTGCAGGATCCTAGGTTCGCGGGCGGACGAACCTCGAGCCTACCAACGTCAGCTGACCGTCAGTGCGGGGGTCTCGAGCTGCTCCACGCGCACGTCCGGCACCAGCCGCTCGACCTCGCGCTGCTCGACAACCCCGGCGCCGAAATGCTGGGTGGACTCGGCCCCGCAGGCGACCGCGAAGCGCAGGCAGTCCTTCACGTCACGCCCGCCGTAGCGCGCCGCCACGAAGCCCGCCAGGAAGGCGTCCCCGGAGCCCACGGAGGAGACCGGCTCGAGCGGTTCGAGCGTGGCCCGGAAGAGGCAGCGCTCGCCGCCCTCGTTCAGCATCGCCAGGCAGCCGTCGGGCATCGTCATGATCGCCTCGCGCGCACCCAGCTCGACCATCTCGCCCACGGCCGTGCGGCGGTCCTCCTCGTCGGAGAACTCGTGCCCCACGAGCCCCTCGGCCTCGAGCTCGTTCGGGCTCACGACGTCGGGTCCCTTGCGGGTGGCGATGTTCATAGGCTCGCCCTCGGAGTCGAGGACCGTGAGCAGCTCGAGGCGCTTCATCTCCTCGATCAGCCGGCCGTACAGGTCGGCGCCGACCCCGCGCGGCAGGCTGCCTGACACCACGCAGACCGCTGCGCCCTTCGCCAGGTAGAGCAGCTTGTCGACGAACAGCTCGAGCTCGACCTCGGTCACGTGGGGGCCGTGCTCGTTGATCTCGGTCTGCTCGCCGCTGGTGGGGTCCACCACCGCCATCGAGGTGCGCGACTCCTCGCGGATGCGCACGAAGTCGTTGAGGATGCCCTCCTCCGTGAGGTGCTCGACGATGCGCGTGCCGGTCGGGCCGCCGGCCACGCCCGTGGCGATCACCGGCTGGCCGAGAGCGCGCAGCGCCCGCGCCACGTTCACGCCCTTGCCGCCGGCCATGGCCGTCTGCTCGACCGCCCGGTGGCGGTGGCCGAGCCGGAAGTTCGGCACCGCAAGGGTCTTGTCGATGGCGGCGTTGAGGGTGACGGTGATGATCATCGGACGATCCGTATGCGAACGCTCAGCCTGAGGATGGCGAGCACAAGGGCGACGAGGATGGCGAGCAGGAGAATCAAGGTCAAGGGAACCCCCAGCCACGATAGGAGCACCCGCAACGTCCCCGCATCGGGGACCTCCTCGGCCGTGACGAGGGCCACGCGCCGTGCCGATCTCCCATCGAGCAGCACCGTCACGGTACCGACTCGCGTACCCGCGGCGAGTGGTCCCTCGACCTCCTCGGGCGCGTTCACGCGCCGGCGGATCCGTTCTCCGTCGCGGATCGTGAGCACCGCCTCGCGCCGCGCCACGAGGCGGGCGGTGCTATCGCGGTACTTGATGTCCGCCTGCGCGAGCATCCGCCGGGGGTCGAGAACCCGGACGCGGTGGAAGCGGGCGAGTCCCCAGCGCAGCAGAGTGAGGGTTTCCTGGTCGCGCGCCGCCTCGCTCGGCTCGCCGAGCACCACGCTGATCACGCGCGCGCCGCCCGGCCCCTTTGCGGCGCCCACCAGCACGTTGCCGGCATTGAGCGTGTAGCCGGTCTTCACGCCGCTCACCCAGGGATAGCTCGCAAGGAGGTCGTTGCGGTTCTCGACCACGCGCGGCCGCTCGCCGGACTCGAGCTCCGCCTCGGGCATGTCGACGATCCGGGCGAAGCGCGGGCGTCGCAGGAGCACGCGGGTGAGGGTCGCCAGGTCGCGCGCGGAGGAGTAGTTACCGGCCTCGTCGAGGCCGATCGGGTTCGCGTAGCTCGTGTGCTCGAGACCCAGGTCGGCGGCACGGGCGTTCATCTCCTCGACGAATGCCTCGCGCGACCCGGACACGCCCTCGGCCAGCGTGACCGCGGCGTCGTTCGCGCTCTCGAGCAGCAGCGCCTCCAGCAGGTCGTGGACGGTCATCCGCTCGCCCGGCCGCAGGTTGATGCGCGACTCCGCCGGCATCGCGTTGTAGGCGGGGGCGGTGAAGACGTCGTTTGGCTTGGCCCGCTCCAGAGCCAGCAGTGCGGTCATCAGCTTGGTCGTGCTCGCGATCGACCGCTCGTTGTCGGGGCGCTTTTCGAACATCACGGTCCCGTCGCGGGCGTCGACGACGATCGCAGCCGGGGCACCCGGGACCTTCGGAGGGGGCACGGCGGCGCTGGCGGGAGCCGCGGCCGCCGCGACCACTACGGCTGCCACGACGAGCGTGCGATGGACTGCTGTCACTCGCGCAGCTTGATCTTCTGACCGGCCACAAGGCCCTGCGGGTCGAGCTCGGGATTCAACTCCTGAAGCCGCTCGACCGTCATCCCGTACCGGCCGGCGATGCCGCTGAGGGTGTCGTTGGCCTTGATCGTGTAGGTGGCCGGCTTGCGCTTGGCCCGCTTCTCGCCCGTGGTGGTCCGCTCGGTCGCGGCCGGCAGGTCACTGGTGGCGCTGTTGCCATTGCTCTCGTCGTCTCCGACGACGCCCGATCCGAGCACCATCGCGACCACGACCACAGCGAAGGCAATCAGTGCCAGCGGCGCCACTAGGCGGGCCAAGGTGAGTCGTCCGTGATCGTGCATCTGTGCCGTACCCCTCAATCGGCACAGATGAGGATAGGAGGGAAAGCCGCTCTGCGGGAGCGGTTGGGCAGATCCGCCCGCCAGACCTGGACGCTTGACCGAGGCCGGCTAGAGCGCCCAGGCCGCGGCGCGCAGCTCCTCCGCGGCCTTCTCGGCCGCCGCGGCGGGCTCCCCGCCGCGCTCGGCGTGAGCGTTCACGATCGAGCGCGAGGCGGTGACGAGCCCGGCCGCGGGATGGGGAGCGAACGCCGGGCCGAGGTCCTCGACACGACCGCCCTGGGCGCCCACGCCCGGCAGCAGGAAGACGGCGCGCGGCATCAGCTCGCGCAGGCGGCCCAGGTGCTCGGGCCTCGTGGCGCCGGTCACCGCGCCGACCGCCGACAGCCCGCAGTCGCCGAGCTGCTCGCTCCCGAGCTCGTCGACCAGCCGCGCGAGGCGCTCGTGCAGCGGCGGCTCGCCCTCGTCCTGGATCTCCGCCGCACCGGGGTTCGAGGTGCGAACGAGCACGAAGCAGCCCGCGCCGGCGGCGGCTGCGGCCCCTATCAGCGGCTCCAGGGCATCGCGCCCGAGCAGCGGGTTCGCGGTGAAGGCGTCGGCACCCAGGCCGGCGACGGGGCCGAACGGGCCCGGCGTCTCCCCGACGAGCGCCTGAGCGTAGGCCCGCGCCGTCACGGGGACGTCGCCGCGCTTGCCGTCGGCCAGCACGAGCAGGCCATGGTCGCGCGCGATCGCGACCACCTGCTCCAGCGCCTCCCAGCCGGGGGCGCCGAGCCGCTCGAAGCAGGCGAGCTGCGGCTTCACGGCCACACAGGCCGGGCCGGCCGCGACGATCGCCGCTCGGCAATGCTCCGTTACGGCCTCTGCCGTGCGCGCCCGCGCGAGGTGCCGAGCCCCGCCCGGGTCGGCCGGGTCTCCCCCGACCCGCTCCACGGCTTCCGGCCATAGCGCCTGCGGGTCGGGGTCAAGCCCGAGGACGACGCGACTGCGGCGCTCTTCCACCAGCGCCGCAAGCCGGTCGGCGAAATGCGGCGTCGAGCCCCCGGCAGTCAAGGACTCACCCGCCGGCGGCGAGCTCTACGCGCCGCTCTTGACCGCGCTCTTCAGCTGGGAACCGGCGCTGAAGCGCGGGACCCTGCTGGCGGCGATCTGGATCTTCTCTCCGGTCTGCGGGTTTACGCCCTGACGGGCGCTCCGGTCTGCCACGGTGAACTTCCCGAAACCGGTGAAGTTGACCTCTCCGCCGCGCGACAGCACTTCCTGAAGCGACTCGAGAACTGCGTCGACGGCCTTGGCCGCCTCGCCCTTCCCAAGCCCGCTCCGGTCTGCGACGCGGTCGACGAACTCATTCTTGGTCATGACTTTCCTCCTTGCCGGGGGCAACTGACCGGGCGCAACGTAACAACGCACCCGGACGAAAGCAGCCTGGATTCCGCTCCACGAGCGGAAACGGCCGCTTATTCCGAGCCTTTCCGGTGTTTAGGAGCCCGAAACTGCCATTTCCCCGACAAGTATCGGGGGGGCCTTGACACTGCCGCCGAAGGGCACCCAACGGGTTTGGGATCCCACGGAACGCACCGCTTTCAGCATGGAAACGAGGTCGCTGGCGATGGTCAGCTCGCGCACCGGACCCCCCAGCTCACCCCCCTCGATGAGCCTTCCGGAGGCTCCGACGGAGAATGTTCCCGACACCGGATTGACCCCGGAATGGAGCCCAGCCACGTCCGTCACGTAGAGCCCGTCGCCGGCAAGGGCGGCCAGGCCGGCGAGGTCTATCTCCCCCGGCTCGATCATCAGGTTCGTGGTCCCCACCGACGGCGGCGAGCGGTAGGAGCCGCGGCTCGCGTTGCCGGTGCTCTCGCGACCCTCCTTGCGTGCGGTGCGCGAGTCGTACAGGAACCCGAGCAGGCGACCGTCCTCGATCAGGCCGGTGCGGCGCGTCCGCACTCCCTCGCCGTCGAACGGGGCGCTGGCCGGTCCCTCGCTGTCCGTGCCGTCGTCGGCGAGCCTCAGCGCCGGGTCGGCGACCTCCTCTCCCTCGCGCCCCGCGAACAGCGAGCGGCCGCGCTGGACAGCGTCCGCCGACAGCATCGAGCCGATGAAGCCGATGAACGAGGCGGCCACGAACGCGTCCAGGACCACGGGGCAGCGGCGGCTCTTCGGCTGGCGCGCGCCGACCAGGGCCAGCGCGCGCTCGGCGGCCTCGGCGCCGATGGCCTCCGGGTCGAGCGCCGAGGGCGAGCGGCCCATGTCCACGCCGAGCCCCGTCATCAGGTCGGCGCCCTCACCGGCGAACGCGGAGGCGTAGGCCCAGGCCTGCGTTGCGCGGTACGAGGCCGCAAAGCCGCGCGAGTTGGCGAGCGCCACGGAGCCGTCGGCGTCCGAGTACACGGCGTTCTCCACCTGCGTGACGCCCTTGCGCGCCCTGGCCGCCCGCTCCACCTCGAGCGCGAGCTCCACGATGCGCTCGGTGGACCAGTCGGCGAGCTCCGGCGACGCGAGTCCATCCAGCACGGCCGTGCCGAGTTCGTCCGGTAGGCCCTCGAACTCGTCCTCGTCCGCCACCTCGGCCGCCTCGCGCGCGGCACGGGCCACCTCGGTCACGCCCTCGTCCGAGAGGTCCGTGCCGTAGGCGTAGCCGGAACGGCTCCCTGCGAAGGCGCGCACGCCGACACCGCGTCCGCCCGCGTCGCTGAGGCTCTCCACCTCGCCCGCGTACACGCGCACCCTGCGGCTGGTGGACTCCTCGGCCCATGCGTCGGCGTCGGTGGCGCCCGCGGAGAGCGCGGCCTCCACCGCCCGGCGGGCGGCGTCATCGAGCTTCACGCGGCCGTCCCGCCCACGGTCAGCTCACGCAGTCGCACGTGCGGCTGGCCGACGCCTGCCGGCACGGTCTGGCCGCCCTTGCCGCAGTAGCCCGTGGCGATGTCGAGGTCGTCGGCGATGCCGTCGATGGCCCGCAGCGCCTCCAGCCCGTTGCCCACCAGCGTCGCGCCGCGCACCGGTGCCGTGACCTTGCCGTTCTCGATCAGATAGCCCTCGGAGACCCCGAACACGAAGTCGCCGGTGGCCGGCTCCACCTGGCCGCCGCCGAACGACACGGCGTAGAGGCCCCGCTCCACGCCGGAGATGAGGTCGTCGGGCGTGGCGTCGCCTGGCGCGAAGAAGGTGTTCGTCATACGCGGGATCGGCAGGTGGCGGAACGACTCCCTGCGGCCGTTGCCGGTCGATTCCACGCCGTCCTTGCGCGCCCGCAGCAGGTCGTAGAGGTAGGAGGTGAGGCACCCGTCCTCGATCACCGTCGTGCGGCGCGTGGGCGTGCCCTCGTCGTCGGTGCCGTCGCTGCCCCAGGCGTTCTGGCGGCTGCCGTCGTCGTAGGCGGTCACGAAGGGATCCGCGAGCTGGTCGCCGAGCCGGCCGGCGTACACGCTCGCGTCCTTCTGGACGGCGTCGGCCTCGAGGCCGTGGCCGACCGCCTCGTGCAGCAGAACGCCGCCGAAGCCGTTCCCGACCACCACGGGCAGGCGGCCGCTGGGCGCGTCCACGGCGTCCAGCAGCGTGAGCGCCCGACGGGCGGCCTTTTCGGCCACCGCCTCGGGGTCGTCCTCGAGCAGCTCCCAGCCGGCGTGGCCGCCGCGCGTGTCGCTGCCCGTCTCCACACGGCCATCGCGACGGGCCACGACCTGGGCTCCGAGCCGCACCCGCGTGCGGTCGTCGGCGGACGCCCGCCCGTCGGAGCCGAAGATCTCGACCTGGCGCTGCGACTCGCCGTATGCGATCCGCGCCTGGGTCACCTCGGACCCCGCCGCACGCGCGCGCTCGTTGCAGGCACGAAGCAGTTCGGCCTTGTGGGCTGCCTCCACGTCCTCGGGGCGGGTGGACACCGGATGGCGGCTCGCCGGCTCGGCGGCAGTGAGCGCCGCCGGGTGGCGCGCCTCGCCGCGCACCGCCTCGGACACCGAGCCGGCCACGCGCAGCAGGTCCTCCTCGGCGAGACCGTCCACGTAGCCGTAGTAGGTCGAGTCGCCCTGCACCACACGCACGCACGCGCCGCGCTCGCGGCCGCCCTGCGGACGCTCCACGCGACCGTCGTCGAGCGAGAGCGCGAAGCCGCGGCGCGCCTCGGCGTACAGCTCGGCCATGTCGCCGCCGCGCGCCAGCGCGCGCTCGAGTACCCGGGCCGCGAGCTCAGGCTCGACCAGCGTCAACTCTCGCGTCCCTCGACCTGCGCGACCATCTGCTCGGCGATCTCCATTATCTGGGCCTGGCCGCGGGCCTCCGGCTGCACGAGCCGCGCATACCCGGCAGGGTCGTACACGAGCACGCGCGGCTCGCGCTCGCGCTGCATGCGCCGGACCGTGGCGGCCACGCCCTCGGCCAGGCCGGCCGCGCGCGAGATCGGCCCCTTGCGCTTCTCCTTCATGCCGGCGCTCCGTCGTCGTCGGCGGGCGCGGCGTCGCCGCCCAGCTCCGGCATCGGCAACTCCTCGGCGGCGAACTCCTCGCTCGCCGGACCGGGAGCGCCCTCGTCCGCGGAGCGGGAGCGGCGGATCGGCGGGCCGCCCTCGAGCTCGCCGAGCAGCGCCTTGAGGTCATAGAGCATCAGCGACGAGAGCGCCCCGCGCTTTGCGACCGCCGCGAGCGTCCAGCGCGGCGTGCGCGACGCGAACACCGCGCCGCCGGGCACCTGGACCTCCACCTGCTCGGGCGGCTCGGTGTCCCAGTCGCGAGTGGCGCGGTCGATCTCCTCGAAGAGCCGGCGAGCGAGCTCCCCGAGCGCGCGAGCCTCCTCGCGCCCGTCCCCACCGGCGCCGGCGAGCGAGCCCGCCGCGTCGAGCAGAACGGCGGCCCGGACATCGGACGACAGCTCGCAGAGCCGCTCCGCGGCGAGCTCCGGGGTGAGCGTGTCGGCCATCGTCGTCAGAATAGACGCGTGCCCCTCGCCCGAATCTCCTGGCTGGTCACGGTGGGCATCTGCCTGATCGCCGCCCTGCTGCTGCTGCTCAACGGCTACTTCGGCTACGCCGGCGTGCTGCTCGCGGTCGGCGCGGCCGCCGCGGTGAACCTGCTCTAGGCGCCCGCGCGCCCGACTCTTGAGCGCTTTGCCCCGCTATGTGTGGCAAACGCGGCGAGAGTCAGGCTGGGGGCACCTCGGCGCCCATCGGCTCGGTGTGCACGATCACGTCCGCCAGCGTGGGGCAGCGCTCGCGCACGGCCTCCTCGATCGCGCCCGCGTGGCGGTGGGCGGACGGGAGCGGCTGGTCGCCCGGGAGGCTCACCGTGACGAGCGCCACGCGACCCTGCTCGCCATCGCGGAAGCTCACCGCGAGCGGCGACGATCCGGTGAAGCGGTGCACGGCCGACTCGATCGCCTCGCGCTCGATCGCGGTCTCGCCGGTGTCAGGGGCGCTCGCCCAGTCGGTGCGGGCGAGCGGCTCGATGTGGGTGTGCACGTAGTGCAGCTCGGGCACCGCCTCGCGCACCCGCTGCTCCAGGCGCTCCACGGCATTGTGCGCCTCGTCGAGGGACAGCTCGCGCGGCAGCTTCACGTGCAGCGACAGCTCGTAGCCGTCCGGTAGCCGCATCACACGCACGTTGTGAACCTCGCGCACCTCGGGGATCGCGCTCGCGGCCGCGGTGGCACGCTCGCGCACGCCGCCCTCCGCCTCCGTCGGCTCCACGTGCACGACTACGTCGGCGCCGCCGAGCGCGCGCTCCACGATCTCCTCGATGCGGTCGGCCAGAGCGTGCCCCTGACTGACGCCCGTGTCGAGCGGCACTCCAACGACGATGTCGACGAAGTGGCGTCCGGCCGCGTGGCGAACCCGCACCCGCCGCACCTCGACCTGCTCGTCAATCTGGGCGAGGGCCTCCCGGATGCGGTCGTCCGCGTCCGCGGCGCTGCGGTCCATGAGCACGTCCACCGACTGCTTGGCGAGCCGCAGCGCGGCGAGGACTACGAGCACCGCCACGAACAGCGCGGCGGCCGAGTCCGCCCAGCGCTCACCCGACGACACGAGCACGAGGCCCACCAGCACCGCAAACGTACCGGCGAGGTCGGAGGCGAAATGCAGCGCGTTGGCGGCGAGGGCCGGCGATTCGTAGCGCCGTGACGCCCGGTAACTGATCGTGGCCCGCGAGGCGTCGACGACGATCACGACCGCGAGCACCGTGAAGGCCCACCAGGTCACGTCGATCTCGTGGCCGCCCCCGTCGATCAGCCGCCGCACCGACTCGAACCCGATGAACAGCGACACCAGGATCAGGAACCCGCTCTCGCCGAGGGCCGCCAGGTGCTCCGCCTTCCCGTGGCCGTAGTGGTGCTCGCGGTCGGGCGGCCGCAGCGCCACCCGCACCGCGAACAGAGTGAGCAGCGCGGCCACGAGGTCCGTGCCGGAATGGACCGCCTCGGCCAAGAACGCGAGCGAGCCCGTCGCGAGGCCGGTCACGAGCTTCACCGCGACCAGGAAGATCGCGGCCGCGACGCTCACCATCGCGGTGCGCTGCCGGGCGCGGGCGTCGGCGAGCCCGCCGGCGGCCCTGTCGGCGACGGTGTTCATCGCCGACCTCCGCGGCGGCGCGACTCGCCGAGGCCGCCGAACAGCGAACGCAGCGGACCGGCCGGCCGATCCGCCTCGTCCGCGCGCATCAGCGTCAGCGCCAGCTCGCGCGCGGCGCGGCCGCGGTGGCTGATCGCGTCCTTCTCCTCCGCTGTCAGCTCCGCCATGGTGCGCTCGTCACCTGCGTAATCGTCGGGCACGAAGGCGGGGTCGTAGCCAAAGCCGCCGTCGCCGCGCGGCTCGGGCGCCAGCTGCCCCTCGCAGCGCCCGTGAACGATCTCCTCCCGCCGGCCCGGCTCCACGTACGCGAGCGCGCACACGTAGGCGACGCGGCGATCGCCATCCGCCGGCACCTCGCTGAGCAGCTTCGCCAGGTTCTCCTCATCGGTCGCGTCTTCCCCCGCGTAGCGAGCCGACCATACCCCCGGCGCGCCCCGGAGGGCCGCCGCCTCGATGCCGGAGTCGTCCGCCAGCGCGGGGCGACCCGTGGCTGCGGCCGCGGCGCGCGCCTTCGCCAGTGCGTTGTCGGCGAACGTGGTGCCGGTCTCCGGCGGCAGGGTCACGCCGTCGGGGAGCGGATCGAGCTCGTATGGCCGCATGAGCTCCGAGAGCTCGCGCAGCTTGTGGTCGTTGCGGGTGGCGAGGACGAGCCGCACGGCTCAGCCGGCCGCTGCCGCCGCCACCGCTTCCTCCTGGGTGGCGCGAAGCGACGCGATCCCGTCGGCGGCGAGGGCGAGCAGCTCGTCGAGCGAGGCGCGCGAGAGCGGCGTGCGCTCCGCTGTGGCCTGCACCTCCACGAGGCCGCCGTCGCCGGTCATCACCACGTTGGCGTCCACCTCGGCGGTGGAGTCCTCCGAGTAGTCGAGGTCGAGCAGCGCGCGACCGCCGACCATCCCGGCGGAGACCGCCGCGACCGACTGGGTGAGCGGCAGAGCGTCGAGCTTCCCCTCGGCCATCACGCTGCGCAGGGCCAGCTCGAGCGCCACGTAGCCGCCTGTGATCGACAGACAGCGGGTGCCGCCGTCGGCCTCGAGCACGTCGCAGTCCACCCAGACCGTGCGCTCGCCCAGTGCCGCGAAGTTCACGATGCCGCGCAGCGAGCGCCCGATCAGGCGCTGGATCTCGACCGTGCGGCCGTCGGGGCGGCCCTTCGAGACGTCGCGCTTCTTCCGCTCGCCGGTAGAGGCGGGCAGCATCGAGTACTCGGCCGTGACCCAGCCGCGCCCCTTGCCGGCCATCCAGCGCGGCACGTCCTCGTCCACGCTGGCCGTGCAGATCACGCGCGTGCCGCCGGCCTCGATCAGGGCCGAGCCGGTGGCGCTGCGCACGAAGCCGGGAGTGATCACCACGTCGCGCAGGGCGGCGGGCGAGCGGCCGTCGTTGCGGGCGTCGCTCACGCGGCGCTCCTTTCCTCGAGCGCCACGTCCACGTGCTCCACGGCATCGATCGGGAGCTGAAGAAAGCGGGTGCCGAGGCGGCGGAAGTCCTCCGGATCGCCGCTGGCCAGGAAGCTGTAGCCACCCCGGCGCTCCTCGTCGTTCGCGAGGCCGGCGTCGCGCAGGCGCGCCTCGACCTCGGAGGCGATCGCCTCTCCGGAGCTGACGATCGAGACACCGCGGCCCAGCGCGCGCTGGAGCACCGGCCTGACGAGCGGGTAGTGCGTGCAGCCGAGGATCACGGTGTCGGCGCCGGCCTGCCGGAGCGGCCGGCACAGCCCCTCGACGCAGCTCACCACGCGCGCGTCCACCTCGCCGCCCTCCTGGATCAGCGGGGCGAGCTCGGCCGACGCGACCGCGTGCAGTTCCGCCGCCGGCGCGGCCTCGGCGAGTGCGCGAGCGTAGGCGCCGCTCGAGACCGTGGCCGGCGTGGCGATCAGCCCGACGCGCCCGTTCAGGGTCGCCGCGGCGGCCAGCCGCGACTCGGGCGTGACGACGCCCACGACCGGCACCTGGCCCTCCAGCTCCTCGCGCAGGGCGGGCAGCGCGGCCGCCGTGGCGGAGTTGCAGGCCACCACGAGCAGCTTCGCGCCGCGGTCGAGCAGGATCCCGGCGAGCTCGCGTGCGAAGCCGAGCAACTCGTCGGCGCTACGGTCGCCGTAGGGGAAGCGAGCGGTGTCGCCGAGGTAGAGAAAGTCCTCATGCGGAAGCGACACGAGACACTCGTGCAGGACGGTGAGCCCACCGACTCCGGAGTCGAAGACGGCGACGGGAAGCGAACGGTCAGGGGCCGCCATGGGCGCCTATGGTGGCACGCGAGCCGGGCGCCCACGGGTCGTATGCGATCGTATGCCCTTGTATAACGATATTTCTTATACGGACTTATAACGTCTCAGACGATGCGAAGCGTCGCAGCAGGTAGTCCGCGAACATCGGGACCGTGAAGTCGAGGAATCCCGTCCTCGGGCTGTACACGAGGCCCTTCCGGATCAGGGCATCCCGTTGTACTGACAGCTGACTTGCCGAGCGCTTGCCGAGCGCGCGAACCACATCCCCCGTGGCGTATGGGGACTCGCCGAGGCCGGCCATCGCACGCATGACGCGCCGCTCTGCATCAGTGGCTCGCTCGGCCCGGACGAGGAAGAACCCATCATCCAGAGCATGCTGCGCGAGTTCCGCCCCCCTCTCCATGTCCGGTCGGTCTATTCGCGTGCCGTTGGCGACATTCCATGCGTACTTGCCGTATTCCTGGACGAAGTACGGATAGCCCAGGGTCCGCTCATAGGCCAGGTCGAGCGCGCTCTTGGAGAAGCGCACCTTGCGCACCCACGCCGGTCGAGCCAGAGCCTCGTCCGCGGCCTCGCGCGGGAGGCGCCCGATCGTCGGGTAGGTGAAGAGCCGCTCCGCGTACGACTTGGCCGCGCCTGCGAGCGCAGGAAGCGTCGGCAACCCCGCTGCCACGCAGGTCAACGGCAGCCCCTTCTGGTTGATCCGATGGAGTCCGACGACGAACGGGCCGAACTCGTCCGGGTGGAGGAACTGCACTTCGTCCAGCAGGAACACGACCCCTCGGCCGCGCTCGTTGGCGAGGGCGCCGACCTCGAGAAGCAGGTCGACGAAGTCGTCGCTCAACGGGTCCGGCGCGGCCTCGCCGCGGCCGAGGTCGAAGCGCAGCTCGAATCCGTTTGGGTCCACCACGGTGAACGTGCTGAGGCGAGCAACCATGCCGCGCAAACGCTTCGTCGCCCTTGCGGTCGGCTTGAGGTCGTCAATCACGCGACGGCAGTGGCGCGCAACCAGGGCCGGAAGCGAGGTGGTGGCCTCGCATTCCTTGAAGATCGGAATCCAATCTCGCTCTACGGCAAAGTCTTCAAAGGTGTTGAGCAGGACGGTCTTCCCGACGCCCCGCAGGCCCTTGACGATCATGCTCTGCCCGGCCACGCCCTGGCCAAGTCGCTCGAGGAGCACCACAAACGCCTCGATTTCGTCGTCTCTGCCTGTCAGTGCGGGCGGCTTTGTGCCCGCCCCCGGGGCATAGGGATTCGCGCGTGGTTCCACGGTCTAGAGAATTCTAAAGGCGTATAAGGACAACGCTTATACGGCTGCCCAACGAGGACGGACCGCCCCGGCTAGCTCTGGCCCTTGGCGAGCACTTCGAAGTTCGCGAACAGCTCCGGCACGCCCGCCTTCTCGCGTGCCGCGAGGGCGGCGGGGCCCACGCGGTCCCACGAGCCGGCCACCCAGAGCCAGTCATAGACGAGCGCGCGGTCCAGGAGCATGTTCTTCACGAGCGTCCCGATCGTCTCGTGCCAGACGAGGACCGTCTGCACGTCGGCATCGAGGGCATCGGCGCCCTCGATGTCGAAGTCGTCCGAGTAGATCCTCCTGCTGGCGTCCGGGAGCCCGATCATCGCGCCCCACTTCGCCAGCTCGAGCATCAGGGTCGCGTCCTCGCGGGTACCTGCCATGGGCCGACACTCGCAGCGGCAAGGCGACGCTGTCAAGCATCAGAACTGGACCTTGCGCACCGCCTCCTTGATCTTGCCGATGATCACGTCGCCGAGCTCCTGGCCCTCGTCGGTCTTGAACCCCTTCATGGCGGCCACGACCCCCGCCATCACGAGTGCGACGAGCAGGATCAGCGCGACGTACTCGACGGTGCCCTGGCCGCGGGCGTCGCGGAGCCTGGCGCGGAGAAGCGCGGCGTGGATGCGTCCGAAGATGCGGTGCATGGTTCCCCCCTTGCGTTGACTGGGGCCATGCTCCGGAGCCGCGGCGCACGGCTCCAGACGCGAGTGTCAAAAGGAAGCGACGGCTCGCCCTGACATCATCCGCGCGGCATGTGCGGGATCGGAGCAATCCTCGATCCGGCCGGCACGTCGGACCAGGACGCGGCGGAGCGGATGGTCGAGGCGCTGCGCCACCGCGGTCCGGATGGCGACGCGCTGAGGCGCATCGGGCCGCTCGCGCTGGCCCACACGCGGCTGGCCATCATCGACGTCGCGGGCGGCGACCAGCCACTCGATTCCGAGGACGGTCGCGTGACCGCGGTCGTCAACGGCGAGATCTACAACCACCGCGAGCTGCGCAAGAGCCTCGAGGCGCGCGGCCACCGCTGGGCCACGAACTCGGACAGCGAGGTGATCGTGCACGCCTACGAGGAGTACGGCCTCGACTGCGTGCGCCACCTCAACGGCATCTTCGCCTTCGCCCTATGGGACGACCGTGAGGGCCGCCTCGTCGCAGCTCGGGACGCGTTCGGCGTGAAGCCGCTCTACTGGTGGAGCGACGGTCGTCGCGTGGCACTCGCGTCGGAGATTGGCGCGTTGCTGGCGGCCGGACTTGTGCCGGCGGAGGTGGACGGGGTCGCACTCGACCACTACCTGGCATGCCGCTTCGTGCCCTCGCCGCGAACGCTCTTCAAGGGCGTCCAGAAGCTGCCCCCGGCGAGCACCCTCGTGGTGGAGGGGGGCGCGCCCCGGGTGACGGGCTGGCGTGAGCCGCCCGGCGCATCGCTCGCCGGGCACGACGACGACGAGCTCGCCGCCCAGCTCGCCGAGCGCTTCACCGACGCCGTCGAGCGGCAGATGATGTCCGACGTCCCGTACGGCGCCTTCCTGTCGGGCGGCGTGGACAGCGCCGGGGTGGTGGCCTCGATGAAGCTGCGCGCCCCCGCCCCGCCGACCACCTTCACGATCGGCTTCCCCGGCCACGGGGACGTGGTGGACGAGCGCAGGCTCGCGGGGGAAACCGCGCGCGTGATCGGCACGGACCATCACGACACCGTCATGCACGAGACCGACTTCCTCACCGAGCTGGCGCGCACCATGCCGCGGCTCGAGGAGCCCTGCGGCATCCCGAGCGCCCCCGCCCTGCTGCAGCTCTCCCGCTTCGCGGCCGAGCACGTGAAGGTGGTGCTCGCGGGACAGGGCGCGGACGAGCCCCACGGCGGATACGGCCGCCACCAGGCCGCCGCGCTGCTGCGGCCGCTGAGGCTCGTGCCGACCGCGGTGGCCTCCCCCGCCGCGCGGCTCGCGCGGGCGCTCCCGCGCGCCGCGAGCGCCCGGCGGCTCGCCCATCTGATCGGCGGCCGCGGCGACGAGGAGCGTCTGCTGCGCCTCGTGGAGATCACGGACGCGGAGGTGCGGGGCGACCTGTTGGCGGGAGCCGCGCGAGCGCGTGCGGCCGGGCGCTCCGACGCCGAGGGCGAGCGGCTGGAGGCGGCGCGCGCGGTGCTGGGCGACGTGCCGGATCGCGGCCTGCTCGAGCAGGCTCTCTACCTCGACACCCACATGTTCCTGCCCGACGGGATCCTGCTCTGCAACGACAAGATGTCGATGGCCGCCGGCCTCGAGCTGCGCGTCCCGTTCCTCGACCTCGAGCTGATGCGGTTCGTGGAGCGCATCCCGGCCACGCGCCGCCTGCGCCCGCGCCAGCCCAAGCGGCTGCACAAGCGGGCGATGTCGAGGCTGCTGCCCCCGGAGATCGTGAACCGGCCGAAGCACGGCTTCGCGACGCCCTACGACGACTGGCTGCGCGCGTCGCTCGGTCGCGAGGTGGAGGCCCGCTATGCGGCCGGCTCGCCGCTGGCGGAGCTGATCGACCCGGCGGCCGCTGCGCGGCTGGTGGACGAGCACCGGCGCGGCCGGGCCGACCACAAGGCCGTGCTCTACTGCCTGCTGGAGCTCTCCGAGTGGCACGCCACCTTCGTCGAGGCGCGGGAGCCGGCGGCCGCGTGAAGCAGCGCCTGCTGTACGTGCACAGTCGCAAGGCGAGCTTCGTCGCGATCGACCGCGAGATCCTCGCCGAGCGCTACGAGGTGGAGGACCTGTTCCAACCCGGGCGCCTGCCGAACCCGCTGCGCGTGCTGCGCGGCGTGCTGCGCGCCGACGTCGTCTTCGGCTGGTTCGCCTCCTGGCACACGTTCTTACCGATCACGCTCGCGTGGCTCCTGCGCAAGCCCTCGGTGCTGATCATCGGCGGCTTCGACACGGCCAACATGCCGGACATCGGCTACGGCTACCAGCAGGGCGGCGTCCGCCGGGTGGCGAGCCGCTGGATCATGCGCCGCGCGCGCCGGCTCGTCACGAACTCCGAGTACAGCCTCAGCGAGATCGAGCGCAACA
>Ga0126306_10000764_pt1 | contig 16017 bp, 13 predicted proteins | sample Plot27_FD_92592 | JGI IMG/M metagenome (GOLD analysis project Ga0126306, IMG submission 92592) | Serpentine soil microbial communities from UC McLaughlin Reserve, CA, USA - Plot27 | ecosystem: Environmental > Terrestrial > Soil > Grasslands | place: USA: UC McLaughlin Reserve, Lake County...
CAGTTCGGCGTTCATCCGCGCCAGCCGGTCCCGGTGCTCGACCACCAGCACGGTCACTTCCGGGTCCGCGAGCAAGCGACGCAACTTCGAGCGGGCCCCGTTCATCCCCGAGCCCACCTCAGCTTCGACCCGGACAACCGGCTGCCCGGCCTTCGCTGCCCACTCGGCCAAGCGGGCCAGCTGTCGATCCAAGTCGGAGCGCTGGTCATGGGAGGAGACCCGAGCGTAAAGACCGAGCGCCGCAGCCGGCGCAGACGTCGCCGCGTTAGGAGCGACCAGCACCGTCCGCTGGTTCACTCGCACCGCTGGCACCGGCAGCGTCCCCTCGCGGAACCAGCGATACGCCGTCTGGGGGTGGATCCCTTGCCGACGGGCCCACTCGGTCAGGTTCACGCTGCAGTCCCCATCACGCGAACGTCTGTACGATCAGTATCAATCACTATACGACAAGCAGCCGACAACCCCTCGTCCCAGATGATCCCGGCCATGCGCGCCTGGCGCACCTCGGCGAGCGGGTTCAGCTCGGAGACGCCATGGCCTTACGCGAGGTATGTCAAGTCTTCGCTGTCGTTCGCCCGCAAGTGCGGTGGCGGGGTCAGGCGGGCCCGCGGGCCGGGGGATGTTCTGGTTGAGCCGGAACAGGTTGTCGGGGTCGTAGCGGCGCTTGACCTCGACCAGCCGGTCCCAGGTGGGTCCGGGGTAGGCCTCGCGGACCCGCTCGGGCCCCTCGTCGCTGAGGAAGTTGACGTAGACGCCGGGGCGGCTGTCCCGGCGCAGCGCCGCCGCGAAGCCGTCGGCCCAGGCATGGTGGGCGGGCCGGTCGGCGACGTCCTCGTAGATGCAGCCGACCACGGCCATGAACCGCCGGTCGCGGTGGGCGAAGGCGGTCGCCTCGGCCGGCACCCGGGCCATGGCCCCGCCGAGCACCCGCAGCTGGGCCACGGCCATGGGGGCGGTCGAGGCCCACAGGTGCTCGACCACGGCCTCGGCGGCGGCGCGGTCGAAGCGGTCCAGGAACAGCGACCGGGCCGACTCCTCGACCACCTCGATTTCGTCGGCGGGTTCGAACAGGCCGGCGTACGGCATGGGCTGGACCATGTCGGTGATCGGCTCGGCCAGGGCCCGGAACGGGGCCAGGGCCCGCTCCCCGGCCTCGGCGTCGCCGGCATAGGCCAGCAGGGCCAGCACCACCAGCTGGCCGTGCTGGGCGGCGGGGATGAACGGCAGCGGCGGGGCGACCATGACATTGGCGATGGCTGACAGCTCCTCGGGCGCGGCCTCGGCCGCGGCCACGAAGCCGGCGATGACCTCGGTGGTCGCGGGCAGCAGCAGCATCCCACCCACGATCGAGGCCAGCTCGTGCAGCCGGAACCGCAGACGGGTGGCCACCCCGAAGTTGCCCCCGCCGCCCCGGAGCGCCCAGAACAGCTCCGGATGGTGGTCGTCATCCACCTCCAGCACCTGGCCGTCGGCGGTCACCAGCTCGGCGGCCAGCAGGCTGTCGATGGTCAGGCCGTGCTTGCGGACCAAGAACCCGACCCCGCCGCCCAGGGTCAGCCCCCCGATGCCGACCGACCCGGTGTCGCCGAACCCGGTGGCCAGCCCGTGGGCGCCCACCGCGGCGGTGTAGGCCCCGGCGGTCAGCCCGCCCTGGGCCCAGGCGGTGCGCCCCTCGGCGTCGATGTCCAGGGCGGTGAGCTCCGACAGGTCGAGCACGATCCCGCCCTCGGTGGTGCTGTGCCCGGCCAGGCTGTGCCCGCCGCTGCGCACCGCCAGCTCCACCCCGGTCTCGGCGGCCAGCGCCACGGCCCGCGCCACCTCGGCGGCGTTGGACGGCCGCACCACGGCCGCCGGCCGCCGGTCGAACTTGCCGTAGAACACCTTCCGGGCCCGGTCGTAGCCGGGGTCGCCGGGGGCGACCACCCGCCCGTCGAAGCTGTCGCGGAGCCGGGGGATCGAGATGGAGGTGGTGGACGAGAAGGACACGAGGGCACTCCCTGTTGCGCGTGGCTCGCTGATCTCCAGCAGAAAACCGTACCCGCCCCCCGCGACAGCCGTCCGCCGGTTAGGATCGGGCCGAACCCGGCCAACGTCGCACTCGACGGGTCGCCGCGCGTGGTCCCGGCGTCCACGCCGCCGCGGGGCGAGCTCGAGGCGGTCACGGCCACCCACGTGACCGGCTGGGCGGTCGGCGACGACCACGACGGGCCGCTCACCGTCGCGCTGTACCTCGACGGGCGGTTCTGGCGGCGGGTCGGCGCCGACCTGGAACGGCCCGACCTGGAGGGGCAGGGAGCGGGGCGGCACGGGTTCTCGGTCCCCACGCCCTGGAACCCGGCCAGCAGGTCGCGGCGTGGGCGCTCGGGGTGCGCTCGGACGGCTCCCGGGAACGGCACCACGTGCCGCTGGCCGGATCGCCGTGCACCACCCCGGAAGGCTACCTGGCTCCGGGCGTGGTCCACCTGGCGACCACCGACCCGAGCGGGCCCTTCGCCATCAACGTGGTCACCGTCGACCTGGCCGCCCCCTCGAAGATCGACGTCGCCCTGGCCCTGGACGTGCTCCCGGGCCAGGAGACGACCTCGTCGATGGCCAGGCGCCGGGGGGCGACGGTGGCCGTCAACGGCGACTACGTCGACCCGGCCGGCGCCGGCCGGCCGATCCACGCCTTCGCCTGGGACGGCCGGCTGCTCCAGACCCCGGGCATCCTCGGCAACAACCATGCGGTGGACGACCGGGAGACGGCCGTGTTCATGGGCCGCCCGATCGTCCAGGTGGTCGCCGAGGTCCCTGCGACCGGCGTGACCCTGGCCGTCCAGCAGTCAACCGGGGGGGCCGGCCGGCGACGAGGTGGCGCGGAGACGGCCTACGCGGTGGAGGCCGTCGGCCCCCTCGGCGGGCCGGTCCCGACGGGCACGGTGGTCCTGTCGACCCCCGCGACCGGCGCCCACGCGCCCGACCTGGCCGCGCTCGAGCCGGGCGACCAGGTCACCGTGGCCTGGTCCTTCGCCGCCTGGCCGGGGATCCTCGAGACCAGCGGCGGCAACCCCACCCTGGTCCGGAACGGCCGGGTCCTGAGCGGCAACGTCGACGGGACCACCCCCTTCCACCGCCGCAACCCCCGGACCGCCGTCGGGGCCACCGGCGACGGCAAGCTGCTGATCGTGACCGTCGACGGCCGCCAGCCCGGCCACAGCGTCGGCATGAGCCTGCGCGAGCTGGCCGAGCTGTTCGTTCGCCTTGGCGCCCGGTCGGCCATGAACCTGGACGGCGGGTCGACCACCATGGTGATCGACGGGACGATCGTCAACCGCGTCTCCGATCCCCAGGAGCGGCGGGTGCCGAGCGCCCTGCTGGTCCTGCGCGAGCCCGCCCCGGCGGTCCCGCCGGCCGCGGCCGCCCTGGCCCCCGAGGCGGAGGCGGTCGCCCAGCGGGCCGACCTGGACGCCGCCGCCGCCGACCCGGGCTCGACCGCCGGCCTGCTCGAATGGCTGGCCGCCCAGGACGCCGGCTGACCAGGAGGCCGGCGCCTCAGCCGCCGCCGGCGAGGAAGGCCAGCAGCTCGGCGGCCAGGGCCTCGGGGTTGTCCTCGGCCATGTGGTGGCCGGAGGGGAAGGGGTGGCCGCGCAGGTCGGCCGCCCAGGGCCGCCAGACGGCGAGGACGTCGCCGTACAGCTCGCCCAGGTCGTCGTCGGTGGCCCACAGGACCAGGGTCGGGCAGGTGACCCGGCGGCCGGCCCGGCGGTCCTCGTCGTCGTGGCGCCGGTCGGGGCCGAGGCCGGCCCGGTAGTCCTCCATCATGGCCAGCACGGTGGCCGGGTCGTGGATGGCCCGCCGGTAGTCGGCGTAGGCCTCCTCCCCCATCTGCTCGGGCCCGCCCCCGTACCAGGCGTCGGGGTCGGCGCTGATCACCCGCTCGGCCCGCTTGGCCGTCTGGCCGAAGAAGAACCAGTGCCACCAGGCGGCCGCGAAGCGGGCGTCGCAGCGGGCCAGGGCCTCCCCGATGGGCACCGAGTCGAGCACGGCCAGGGCGGTCACGGCCGCCGGGTGGTCGAGCGCGGTCCGCAGGGCCACATAGGAGCCGCGGTCGTGGCCGGCCACCGCGAACCGCCGGTGCCCGAGGGCCCGCATGAGGGCCAGGCAGTCGGCGGCCATGGCCCGCTTGGAGTACGGGGTGTGGTCGTCGGTGGTGGCCGGCTTGGACGACTCGCCGTAGCCGCGCAGGTCGGGGCAGACCACGGTGTGGGACCGGGCCAACAGCGGCGCCACCCGGTGCCAGGTCGCGTGCGTCCGCGGGTGCCCGTGCAGCAGCAGCACCGGCGGCCCGGACCCGCCGTGCCGCACCCGCAGCACCGCCTCGCCGACGTCCACCCGTTCCAGCGTGAACCCCTCGAACACCCGGGCCCCCTCCTCCGCTCCGACCACCGGCCCTCGACGCTGGCCGATCCTACGGCGGCGGCCCGACGGCCGGGATGTCGCGGGTCCGCCCGCAGTCCAGGCAGCGCTGGTAGCGGTACTCGTCGGTGGGGGTCCGCATGGTCCGCCAGCGGTGGAACAGGTTGAGGCGGCAGCGCAGCGGCCGGTCGGCCGGCGGCTCGCCCTGGGGCGGGGCGTGGAGGTCGCCGTAGCCGCGGCGCCGGCCGACCAGGCGCAGGGCGAGGATCAGGCCCCAGGGAACGACGATGAACACCCGCACGAACACCAGCGTCGTGCCCAGGGCCTCGCTCACGCTTCCGTCTCCTGGTCCCCGACTGCCACCTCGGGCCGCTACCGGGCAGATGGTATACGGCGGGCGGCCTGGCGGCGGAGGACGACCAGGGCGACCACCGGCAGGACCAGCGGGGCGGACCCGTAACCGGCGCCGTAGCCCGGCCACACCGTCTGGTCGGGCCAGGCCACCGCCCCCAGCCGCTCGGTGGTGCCGACCACGAGCACCCCGGCCAGCTCGGCCGGGCCGGCCACGGCTACCTGACCATCGCCGTCGGCCGCGACTACGGCGACGTCTCCCCCACCTCGGGCACCTTCGAGGCCGACTTCCCGGGGCGGCTGTCGTCCAGCAGGCGGGTCGGCGTCACGGCCGTGGAGTACGGGCTCAGCCGCGGGTGAGGGCGAGCAGGAACTCGACCTCGCCGTTGTCCTCGGTGGTGACCGGGCCGAAGCTCGGGTTGGCGATGCCGTAGTCGGCGAAGGTCACCGGGATCGAGCCGCTGACGTTGACGGTGTCGCCGTCGCGCTGGACGGTGAGCTCGACCGTGACCGCCCTGGTCGTGCCGTGCAGGGTCAGCTCGCCGGTGGCGGTGGCGGTGACCGTCTCGCCGTCGGCCGGCAGCTCCGCCAGGGTGATCGGCTCGGTCAGCTCGAAGGTGGCCGTCGGGTAGGTGGCGGTCTCCATGATGCGGCCCTGGAAGGCGTCGTCGCGGCGGTCGTCGTCGCTGGTCACCTGGGTCAGGTCGACGGTGAAGGAGCCGCTCTGGACCTCGGTCCTGGAGACGGTCAGCTCGCCGGTGACGGCGCTGGTCCGCCCGACGGCCTCGACGTTCTGGCCGAGCAGGACCTCCTCGACCCGGTAGCCGGCCTGCGAGCCGCCGGCCACGGTCCAGGTCCCGTCCAGCGAGGCCCCGGTGGCGGCGGCGGTGTCGGCGCCGGTGGTGGCGGTGGCCACCCCGAGCCGTTCCGGGGCGTCCTCCTGGACGAAGTTGATGTAGGCGAACGGGCCGCCGACGGCCAGCACCAGGGCCAGCACCGCGCCGGCCAGCACCAGCCGCCCGCGACCCCGGGTCCGGGACCTGGCCCGGCGCCCGCTCCGGGTCCCCTCCATCTGCTGCACGTCATCCTCCTGGATCGTGAACTCGGTGCAGCCAGTGTGGCCGGGGAAGCTTGGAGTTTCCTGAGTGGCGCCCGTGAGGGTGTTGCGCGGATCCCCGTGCGGCCACGGCGCGAGGCCTCCCTCAGTGGAGGCAGAACTCGTTCCCCTCGGGGTCCTGCATGACCACCCCGTAGTGGTCGACGCCCTCCTCCGACAGCACCCGGAAGCGGGTCGCGCCCGCGGCCACCAGCCGGTCGGCCTCGGCGTCGACCCGCCGGCGGCGCTCGGCCAGCGGGGCCGTGCGGCCGCCGCCGACGTCCAGGTCGAGATGGACCCGGTTCTTGACCACCTTGGCCTCGGGCACCGGCTGGAACCAGACCCGCGGCCCCACCCCGTCGGGGTCGACGATCGAGTCGTAGCCGTCCTCGACCTCCTCCGGCGGCAGGCCCCGGCTGACCCAGTACTCCTGCCAGCTGGCGAAGCCGTCGGGAGGCTCCTCGAGCCGGTAGCCCAGGGCCGTGGCCCAGAACCGGGCCAGCCGCCCGGGGTCGGCGCAGTCGATCGTCACCTGCATCCTGGTCGCCATGGCCGGCAGCCTACCGGGTGGGCGCGACAAGCCGGGCTACCCTGGGGGCGGCATGCGCGTCTTCCTGGTCGACGGCACCTACGAGCTGTTCCGCCACTACTACGGCGTCCCCCCGCACCGCACCGCCGAGGGGGCCGAGGTGGCGGCCACCCGGGGTGTGCTCTGGTCCATGCTGCGGCTGCTGGAGCAGGGCGTGACCCATCTGGGGGTGGCCACCGACCACGTGATCGAGTCGTTCCGCAACGACCTGTGGCCCGGGTACAAGTCCTCGGCCGGGCTCGACCCCCAGCTCCTCGGCCAGTTCGGGCTGCTCGAGGTGGCCCTGGAGGCGATGGGCGTCGTGGTCTGGCCGATGGTCGAGGTCGAGGCCGACGACGCCCTGGCCAGCGCGGCCGCGGTGGCCGCCGACGACCCGGCGGTCGAGCAGGTGGTCATCTGCACCCCCGACAAGGACCTCGGCCAGTGCGTCCGCGGCGGGCGGGTGGTGCAGCTGGACCGGCGCCGCCAGGTCGTCTACGACGAGGCCGGGGTGACGGCCAAGTTCGGGGTCGGCCCGGCCTCCATCCCCGACTACCTGGCCCTGGTCGGCGACTCGGCCGACGGCTACCCGGGGCTGCCCGGCTGGGGGGCGAAGTCGGCCGCCGCCGTGCTCGCCCGCTACGGCACCATCGAGCAGGTCCCCGACGCCCCCGGCGAGTGGGCGGTGGCGGTCCGCAACCGGCCCGCCCTGGCCGCCACCCTGCGCGGCCTCCGGCCCCAGGCCATGCTCTTCAAGGACCTGGCCACCCTGCGGGTCGACCGCTCCCTGCTCGGCGGCGCCGGCGAGCTGCGCTGGACCGGCCCCACCCCGCTGTTCGCCGAGGTCTGCCGGCGCATCGACGCCGGCTCTCTGGCCACCCAGGCGGAGCGGGTCGCCGATTGACACGAGCGGGACGCTCGGTGCAGCGTGCCCTCATGCAGAGCAGGCAACAGGACCCCCGCCCGGCCGCGGCCAGCGCCGACCAGTTCCGCCTGCTGGTCGAGGCGGTCAGGGACTACGCGATCTTCCTGCTCGACACCGACGGCCGGGTGGTCAGCTGGAACCCGGGCGCCGAGCGGATCAAGGGGTACACGGCCGACGAGATCCTGGGCCAGCACTTCACCCGGTTCTACGAGCCGGACGACGTGGCCGCCGGCATCCCCCTCCAGATGCTGGCCCGGGCCGCCGAGGAGGGCCGCTACCAGGTCCGGGGCTGGCGGGTCCGCAAGGACGGCCGCCGCTTCTACGCCCAGGTGACGGTCACGGCCCTGTACGACAGCGCCGGGAAGCTGACCGGCTACGCCAAGATCACCCAGGACATGACGGCCGAGCTGGAGGCCGAGCGGGCCAGTCGCGACCGGGAGTACCAGCTGGCCGAGGCCCAGGCGGTCGCCCAGCTGGGCAGCTTCGAGTGGTCGCTGGCCAGCGAGCAGGTGACCTGGAGCCCGGAGCTGTGCCGGATCCTGGGGCTGGACCCCGAGGCCTGCCGCGGCACCCTGGACGGGCTGCTCCAGCGGATCCACCCCGACGACCGCCCGGAGGCGGCCGCCACCCTGCGCCGGGCGGCCACCGACGGGACCTCGTTCCGGATGCAGGCCCGGATCCAGCGGCCCACCGGCGAGCTCCGGGTCCTGTCCAGCTGGGGCAACGTCACCCGCGACGACCAGGGCCGGCCGTCGCGGGTGCTCGGCGTCTGCCAGGACGTGACCGACTGGCGCCAGCGCGAGGAGGAGCTGGTCGAGGCCCAGGCCCAGGCCGAGCTGTCGCGGCGGCTCCAGAGCGGCCTGCTGCCCAGCCTGTCCCTGCCCGACCCGGCGCTGGAGCTGCGCACCCGGTACCGGCCCGGGCACGAGCGGGCCCTGCTCGGGGCCGACTTCTTCGACGCCCTGGAGCTGCCCGACGGGACGGCCGCGCTGCTGATCGGCGACGTCGCCGGGCATGGCCCGGTCGAGGCCGCGGTCGGGGTCGCCCTGCGGGCCGCCTGGCGGGCGCTCGTGCTGACCAGCCACGGCCCCGGCGAGCTGCTGGACGGCCTGGACAAGGTCCTGGCCCGCGACCGCTCCTCCGAGGAGCTGTTCGCCACCGTCTGCTGCTGCTGGATCAACCCCGACCGGGACCGGATCACCGTGGCCCTGGCCGGCCATCCCCCGCCGCTGCTGGCCCGGGCCGGCCGGGTCGAGGTGGTCGAGGTCCCGGCCGGGCCCGCCCTCGGCATCTACGACCGGTCCTACCCATGGCAGGCCGGCCAGCTGGAGGCCGAGGGGGCGTGGACGCTGCTGTGCTACACCGACGGGCTGGTCGAGGGCCGCGCCGCCCCCGGCTCGGTGGAGCGGTTCGGGATCGAGTCCCTGGTCGGGACGGTGGCCGGGCTGCTGGCGGGCGCCGGCGGGCTCGAGGACGTGCTCGACCGCCTGCTCGACGTGGTCCACGAGGCCAACGGCGGCGACCTCTCGGACGACCTGGCCATCCTCTGCCTGGCCCGCGCCGCCGGGGGCGACGGCCATGGCTGAGCGGCCCGAGCCGGCCCGGATCGCGCTGCCCCGCAGCCCGTCAAGCGTCGCCACCGCCCGCCGCTTCATCGAGGCCCGGACCGCGGCCTGGGCGTTCCGGGGGCCGGCCGCCGACCAGCTGGTGCTGATCGACTCGGAGCTGGTCACCAACGCCGTGCTCCATGCCCGGACCGAGCTCACCCTCACCCTGGAGCTGCGCGAGGACCGGGTCCGCATCAGCGTCAAGGACCGCTCAAGGACCCCGGCCACCCTGCGCCACTACCGGCCCGACGCCCTCACCGGCCGCGGCCTGGTCGTGGTCGCCGCCCTCAGCGACCGCTGGGGTGAGCACCGCCCCCGACGGCAAGGTCGTCTGGGCCGAGCTCCCGGCCAACGGCCGCGACCGGGCCGCCGGCCCGAGCCCGCCCGACCTGCGCGACGCCCCCTCGGCCCCCCAGGGCGGCGCCGCCGGGGCCCGGCCGGTCCGGTTCCCGGGCGTGCCGGTCGACGGCTACCTGGAGCTCCAGGCCCCACAACGACGCCCTGTTCCGGGAGCTGGAGCTGATCAGCATCGAGCTCGAGGGCGTCGACGCGGCCCGGGTCGCGGCCCCCCTGGCCGACCTGGTCGACCAGCTCTACCGGAGGTACCGCGGCCAGCGGGGCAGCTACCGCGACGTGGTCGCGGCCGCCCAGGCCGCGGGCGAGCCGTTCGTCGAGCTGGCGACGACCGCCACCCCGGCCGTCGCCACCGGGGCCAGGGGCTACCTGGAGCTGCTCGAGCACGCCGACGAGCTCTGCCGGGCCGGCGTCCTGCTCACCCCCGAGCCGTCGCCCCAGGTGCGGGCGCTGCGCCGCTGGTTCGTCGACCAGCTGGCCGCCCAGGTGCTCGACGGCGCCGCCCCGGCCCCGCCCGGCTAGAATGCCGCCATGGCTTCCTACAAGGTCAACCAGCAGGCGGTGGCCAAGGCCCGAGCGCTGATCGACGCCCACCAGTACGTGCTCAAGAGCAGCTGGGGCGACGTCCAGCCCAGCGCCGAGGACGAGAACGCCTTCCTGGAGAAGCACTCCTGGGAGGAGTACGGCCAGTGGCACCTGGCCGTCACCGACGGCGCCAGCGACGACACCAAGGGCCGCTACGCCTTCGTCTACGGCGACTTCCGCCGCGTCCACCGGATGGGCCTGATCGCCTGCCAGTACCGCGCCGCCGAGTGGAAGCACAAGGCGGTCGAGCAGGCCGCCCACGACCTGCTCGAGCATCTCGACGAGGTCAGCGGCTGATCCGTCGGAGCAGCTCGTCGACGTCGGCCGGCCGCCCGGTGGCGGCCACCGGGACCGCGGGCAGGGGCGGTGCCGGGGGGAGGGTGGCGCTGGTCAGCCGCTCGTAGGCCTGGCGGTAGTGGACGTTGGGGCCGCGCTCGTACAGCTCCCGGTAGAGGCTGGCCGCGGCCGCCCGGGCCTGGTCGAGGTCCGGGTCGAGCCGGGCGGCGGCGTCCAGGACGGCCGCTCGGCCCGGCGGGTCCGGCCAGGCGTCCCCGAGGGCGAGCGCCTGGCCGGCGGCGTCGGCGCCGGGCAGGTGCCCGAGCTCGACCTGGAGCCGCAGCGCCAGCAGCCGGGCCCGCAGCTCGACCTCGCGCTCGGCGTGGCGGGCGGCGATGGCCAGCGCCTCGGTGTTGTGCTCCTCGGCCTCGCCGGCCCGGCCGGTCGAGGCCAGCAGGTCGGCCAGGCCGTGGAGCCACTCGCACAGGAAGTGGGGGGCCTCCAGGTCGCGGGCGAGCCGGATGGCCAGGCGGTAGCGCTGCTCGGCCGCGGCCGGGTCGCCGAGGTCGGCGGCGGTCGCGGCCAGGCTGGCCACGCGGTTGGCCACGCTGGTCCAGTCGCCCAGCTCGACCGCGATCCGGAGGGCGTTGGCGAAGCAGGCGGTCGCCCGGTCGTGGTCGCCCCGCTCCCGGTACAGCTCGCCCAGGTTCCCGGTGGCCACCCCGGCCATCTGCCGGTAGCCGATCTCGGTGGCCACCCGCAGGGCGGTGCTGGCGCAGTCCAGCGCCTCCAGGTGCTCGCCCCGGCTGGCATGGAGCCCGCCCAGGTTGTTGGCGGCGTGGACGACGCCGCGGCGGTCGCCGGCCGCGGTGGCCACCGTCAGCGAGCGCCGCAGCAGGTCGAGGGCCTTGGCCTGGTCGCCGGTGTAGGCGCTGATGATCCCGAGGTGGTCGAGGGCGACGCTCATGCCCGCCTGGTCGCGGGTCTCGGTGGCCAGCAGCAGGTGCCGCCGCGACACCTCGGCCGCCCGCGGGTAGGCGCCCTGCTGGATCAGGGCGTAGGCCAGCCGGTCCAGGGACCGCGACAGCCCGCGCCGGTCGCCCAGGCGGTCGAAGGTCTCGCTGGCCAGGGTCAGCCACTCGACCGCCTCGGCGTACGACTTGGTGTAGATGTACAGGTCGCCCAGCTCCCGGCCGCCCGCCGCCAGCAGCGAGCGGTCGTCACCGGCTCTGGCGATGCCCAGCGCCTGGAGGTAGGCCTGCTGGGCGTCGCCCCAGCGGCCGACCAGCTGCCACACCGCCCCCAGGTCGAGCAGGGCGTGGCCGGCCGCCGGACCGTCCAGCAGCGGCAGCAGGCGCTGGTACTCGGCGATGGCGGCCTGGTTGGCGAACGCGTCCCGGGCCGCGTCGGCCGCCGCCCGGAACCAGACCCGCTGCTTGTCGGTCCGCCCGGTGCGCCCGTAGTGGTAGGCCAGGGTGTCGGCGAACTGGGCCAGCCGGTCCGGGAAGGTCGCCTCGATGTGGGCGCCGACCCGCTCGTGGAGCTGGGTGCGCATCCGCAGGGTGAGGCTGTTGTAGGTCACCTCCCGGGTGATGGCGTGGCGGAAGCCGTACTCGGGCGCCGGTTCGGTGGTCTGCAGGGGGGTGAGCCGCAGCGCCTCCAGCCGCCGCAGGTGCCCGGTCACCTCGGCGGGCGACCCGGCGGCCGGGTAGCAGCCCGAGATCCACTCGGCCCGGAAGCGGCTGCCGACCACGCTGGCCACCTTCACGACCGCCTTCTCGCCCTCGCTGAGCTGGTCGAGCCGGGCCAGCACGACCCGCTCGACGCTGTCCGGCAGGTCCAGGTCGTCACCGGGGCCGGGACCGCGGCCGTGGACCAGGCTGAGCAGCTCCTCGAGGTAGAGGGGGTTGCCGCCGGCCCGCTCGACCACCCGGTCGATGACCTCGGGGGCCGGCGGGGCCCGCTCGCCGAACAGCTGGCGGGCCCGCTCGCGGGCCAGCTCGGCCGCGTCCGCCGGGGCCAGCTCGCCCAGGGCGACCTGGCGGTGGTGCGGGAGCGCGGCCAGGGCCCCGTTGGCCTGGCGGCCGCCGTCGGTCGGGCGGGCCGTGGCCACCAGCAGCACCGGCTGGCCGGCCAGGTCGCCGGCCAGGTGCTCGAGCAGGGCCTGCGAGCTCGGGTCGATCCAGTGGCAATCCTCCAGCAGCAGGGCCAGCGGCGCCGACCGGGCCAGCGCCCGGAGCTCGCCGGCCAGCAGCGGCCGCAGCAGCTCGGCCCGGGCCGCCGGGTCGAGCGGGCCGGTCAGCTCGTTCTCGGGGATGGGGAGGTTGAGCACCGGCCCGAGCAGCGGCGCCTGCTCGCCGAAGCGGGCGGCCAGGGCGTGCCGCTGCTCGTCCAGGGAGCTCCAGGGGTCGAGCCCGAGCAGGGCGCGCCAGATGGCGCGCCAGGGGAGGTAGCTGGTGTCCGGGCCCAGCGACCGGCTGGCCCCGGTGGCGGTGGTGAAGCCGAGCTCGCGGGCCTGGCCGACGGCCTCGGCGGCCAGGCGTGACTTGCCGATGCCGGGCTCGCCGACGATGGCCAGGACCACCGCCTGGCCGGCCGCGACCCGGGCCACCGCGGCCCGGACCTCGGCCAGCTCGGCGGCCCGGCCGACCATCGACCCGGCGGCCAGCGGCCGGTCCGGCGGCCCGGCCCGCTCCCCCATCCCGGCCACCGCCCAGACGTCGACCTGGCCGTCGCGGCCCCGGACGGCCAGCGGCTCCAGGCGGCGGGCCGTGGCCGTCCCCCCGGCCCCCTCCCAGGTGGAACGGTCGACCAGGGCCTGCCCGGGCGGGGCCGCCTCCATCAGGCGGGCGGCCAGGTTGACGGTGTCGCCGACCACCGCGTACTCGCGGCGGGCGGCCGAGCCGACCTCGCCGCACCAGGCCCGGCCGGTGGTGACCCCGGCCCGGACCGGGCCGCCGGGCAGGGCCAGCAGGTCCATGCAGCAGCGCAGGGCGCGCTCCTCCTGGTGCTCGTGCCGGACCGGGGCGCCGAAGGCCACCACCAGCAGGCTCCCCTTGTCGCCCAGGTCGACCTGGCGCAGGTGGCCACCCCAGCGGCCGATGACCCGCACGGCCGCGGCCACGAACCGCTGCAGCCGGTCGATCGCCGCCGCCGGGTCGGCGGCCAGGCCGGAGAAGCCGACGAAGGCCATCGTCACCGTGCGGCGCTCGTCGACCAGTCCGACCTGGCCCTGGCGGACCCGCTCGGCGATCGCCGGGTGGAGGAAGGCGGCCAGGCGCTCCTCGGCCACCTCGGCCGCCCCGGCCGGGGGCGGTCGCCGGGGGCGGGCCGGGCCGCCGGCGACCTCGGCACCGGGGTCGGCCAGCTGGAGGGCCGGGTCGAGCCGCACCTGGCCCTGGGCGGCCAGCCGCTCGGCGGCCACGGCGCGGTCCAGGGCCGCCCCGGCCAGGACGTGCTCGAGCCGGGTCGCCGGGTCGCCGACCACCGCCAGCAGCACCCCGCCCGCCCCCAGGCCGGCCCGCATGGCCAGCGTGAAGGTCCCGGCGGCGGTCGGGACGTCCCGGAACTCCTGGCTGGCGGCCTGCATGGCCAGCGCGCAGTCGACCGCCCGCCGGGTCGCCGCGGCCTGGGCCCGGGCCGGCCCGGGCAGGGGGAACAGGGCGGTGATGGCGTCGCCGGCGAAGCTGGCCACGGTGCCGCCGTGGCCGGTGACCAGGTCCACCATGCGGGCGAAGAAGCGGTTGAGGAGGGTGCTCAGCTCCTCGGCGCCGTGCCGGCCGGCCTCGGCCAGGGCCGCGCTCAGCGGGGTGAAGCCGACGATGTCGGCGAACAGCACGACGCCCTGGCCGTGCTCGGCGAACGGCGGCCCCTCGCCCGGAGCGGCCAGCAGCCGCACCGCATAGTCGGGCACGAAGGAGCGGTAGGCCACGGCACACCTCGACCAAACGGCACGGCACGGACAGATATTGGGGAATTCCCCAACCCGCCGGCAAGGACTACCGTACAGAGGTCACGCGAAGCTCCCCTATCGGGACGAGACGGAGGGGCCCAGATGAGCTGGCAGAACGGCAGCGACATCGGCGTCCAGGTCCTGAACGTGGCTCGGGACGGCATCCGCCTGGAGGTGGTCCGGGTGCCGCTGCGGGTGGAGGACGAGGGCGAGTACACCCTCGTCCCGGCCGAGGCGACCGAGGCGTCGCGCCGCCCGTGGATCCAGGCCGCCTCCCCGCCCCCGCCCCGGGTCGACGGCTGCCCCTGGTACGAGCCGTTCCGGCCCGGGCGCCAGCTGCCCGACTGGCTGCAGCCGGCGACCGGCGACAGCCCGTACGACGGGCTCCCCAAGCTGGCCCGGCCGCCGGCCGAGGCGATCGTGCTCGACCAGCAGGTCGAGCTGGGCGAGGAGCGGGGGCGGATGATCGAGTTCACCCGTGCTCAGCCCGGCGACGCCCTCGGCTTCCCGGCCAACGGCTACCCGCTGCCCGACGGGCCGGTCGAGGCCGACGCCTACGCCCAGCTCGTGCTGGCCTGGCGCCACCCCCTGCAGCCAGGGGCGTGGGTGGCGCTGAGCTTCGACCGCTTCGACCCCAACGGCCTCAGCACCGCCTTCCTGGTCAAGGTCACCGGCGACTGGCTGTTCGAGGACCGCGGGGCGAGCTACCCAAAAGCCCTCACCGCGGGCTGAGCGGCCGGCCCGGCCGGCCGCGGCAACGCCACGGCGTCGCCGGGGCCCGTCCCCGGGCCGGCCCGCCCGCCCCGCCCGGCTCGCGGTCGCGGTTCGGCCGGATGCTCCCCGGCCTGGCCCCCTACCAGGCCCCCCGGCGGCTGATCGACGAGCTGGCCCGCCGCATGCGCGAGCAGGGCGGCGACCTCGACCACCCCGACCTGCCGGCCGGCTACACCTACTTCGGCCAGCTGGTCGACCACGACCTCTCCTTCGACCCGGTGTCCAGCCTCCAGCTCGGCAACGACCCGGCCGAGGTCGAGGACTTCCGCACGCCGCGGTTCGACCTCGACATGCTGTACGGCGGTGGCCCCCTGGACATGCCCTACCTCTACGCCCAGGACGGCCGCTCCCGCGGGGAGCTGCTGCTGCTGGGCGACAGCCGGGCCCAGTTCGGCGCCGGGCTGGCCACCGAGGACCTGCCCCGCAACGCCGACGGGCGGGCCCTGATCGGCGATCCCCGCAACGACGAGAACGCCATCCTGGCCCAGCTCCACCTGGCCTTCCTCAAGCTCCACAACCGCGTCGTCGACGACCTGCGGGCCGGCCGCCACCACGCCCATTGGGCGGGCCAGGAGGGTGAGCTGTTCCGGGAGGCGCAGCGGATCGTCCGCTGGCACTACCAGTGGGTGGTGGCCAAGGACTTCCTCCCCCGGGTCCTGCCCCCCGGTCTGCTCGAGGCCCTGCTGTCCCCGGCCCGGGACCGGCCCGGGCGGCGGCCGCTGGCCTTCGACGGGGCGCCGTTCATGCCGGCCGAGTTCGCCGTCGCCGCCTACCGCTTCGGCCACACCCTGGTCCGGCCCAGCTACCAGGTCAACGCCCGCGCCCCCGAGGTCCGGCTGTTCGCCGCCGGCCCCGACCCGCTCGACCCCACCCACCTGGGCGGGTTCCGCCCCCTGCCCGCCCGCCTGGTGGTCGACTGGTCCCGCTTCCTCGACCTGTCCCCCGCCGACCCCCCGCAGCCCGCCCGCCGCCTCGACACCCGCCTGGCCGCCCCCCTGACCAGCCTGCCCCCCGGCGTCGCCCCCCAGGGGACCGCCGGCCGCTCCCTGGCCTGGCTCAACCTCACCCGGGGCAACGCCATGGGCCTCCCCTCCGGCCAGGCCGTCGCCGCCGCCCTCGGCACCCCGCCCCTCC